>Ga0136611_10003963_pt1 | contig 10378 bp, 8 predicted proteins | sample AntDrymUQ2232306_2_FD_106645 | JGI IMG/M metagenome (GOLD analysis project Ga0136611, IMG submission 106645) | Polar desert sand microbial communities from Dry Valleys, Antarctica - metaG UQ223 (23.06) | ecosystem: Environmental > Terrestrial > Soil > Desert | place: Antarctica: Dry Valley... | reverse complement strand
GCCCGAGCAACTGCTGGCCACCGTCCGCGAGCAACTGACGACGTCCGCGAAGGTCGTGGCCTGATGTCACTCGCGACCGTTGCGCCTGACCTGCGCCTGTCGAACGTCCCGACGACACAGGTCGTCCTGCCGGAACCGGCCTCGAACCGTGCCGAAACCGTTCCCGCGACAACGCTGGCTGCATGGCTGGCAGCGCTGATCGCCGAAGAGCGCGATGGCTACGTGCTGCTCTCGGGGCCGGGCCAGACAGCGGTCGTCCTCTACGGGGCTGGCCGTCCGATCGAGGCTGCGCAAACACGCGGCGGCGACGCCTGCGGCGCGCGAGCGCTGCATCACCTGCTGGAGTCCACCGATGGCGAATGGTTCGCCGTCAGTCACCCGCTCGGGCCGGAGCTGGCACGCTGCCTGGCGGGGCTATTCTCGCCACCGACCAGCCTCAGCCCGCTGACGATGGCCGGTGGGTCGCTCGACACCGTCCTGGCCCGCTTGCGCCGCGAACACTACTCCGGAGCGGTACGGCTGACGGTGACCGAAGGACTGTCGATCGTCGTCCTGATCGCTGATGGCGCACCGCTCGCCTCATTCAGCAGCGACGAACGCATCCTCAAGTTCGATCTGGCCGACGTGACCTTCATGGCGGCCTTCGACGATCTTTCTGTCGCGCTCCACCCAGCCCAAACGCGCGATCTCGCGTCGGTGCTGGATGCCGCGCGGCTGTCGGAGCAACCTGTCGTCAACGCCCGTGATGGACGCGATGGGCTGATCGTTGAATCGATGCTGATCGAGGCATTCTCGACACTTGAGTACGAGATCAGCATCGCCGAGATCGGAGCGCCGACGCTCGAACACCTGTCGATGGCGCTGGCCGGCGCCTACGGGCTGCTGGCGGACGCCCAGCTCGTGATTGGCAGGCCAAGCGCCGAACGAGCGCCAGATGATCCGCTGATTATCCCGTTCTGGAACGAAACCCAGCGCCAGCTCGACACCACTCGGCTGCTGACCACCTTCCGCCGCGTCGGCGTTCCGAATGTCTGGTGGGTCGCAGCCAAAGCACTGATCGAGGTCATCCAGCAACGGGTCGTCCAGCAGCTCGGCTGGCTGGCCGAGGCCGATCCCGCTTCGGCCAACACGCTGGCCGAGGCGGCTGAAGACATCTTCCAGCGGGCGCAAGCCCTGACGGGGAGGTGAGTGAAGCGTCGGGACCCGGGGATCGGGATTCGGGAGTGTTCAAGCGCTCCTGCTCCGTTCTCCGGTTCCCAAACCCGGTTCCCGATTCCCGGTTCCCGATCAGAAACAAAGGAGCAACACATGGCCCGCAAGATCCTCGTCGTCGACGACAGCGCAACCGAAATGGCCGTCATGTCAAGCTCGTTGAAAGCGGAAGGCTTCGATGTCCTGACCGCCTCGAACAGTGACGAGGCGCTTACCCATCTCGAACAGACGACGCCCGACGCGATCGTCCTCGATGTCATCATGCCGGGCAGGAACGGCTTCCAGCTCTGCCGCCAGATCCGCAACGACGAGCGTTGGTCGAAGGTGCCGATCGTCCTCGTCACCTCGAAGGATCAGGAATCCGACCGCTTCTGGGGCATGAAGCAGGGCGCCAGCGACTACATCACCAAGCCGTTCGCCCCGGCCAGCCTCGTGGCTGCCGTCCGGCGCTTCGTCTAGAGCGCGGGAGAAGCTGAGCATGGCGCACCTGGCACAGATCGAGCTCGCTCCAGCGGTGTCGAGCGCGAGCCAGCCTGGACTGGTGAACAGTACATCGTCCTGACGGTGGCCGGGACGGATATCGCCGTGCCACTCGGGATGGTGCTCGAAGTCGAGCGTGTCCCGGCGCTCGTGCCGGTTCCCGGTGGGCCAGGCTTCGTGCGCGGCATCGCCAACCTGCGCGGCACGATCCTGACCATCGCCGACCTGGCCGCAATGCTCGACCTCGGCTCGTGGACGCAGCAGGCGGATGCGCGCGTCGTCGTCGTCCGCTCGACCGAGCCGCTGGCGTTCGGCGTCGATGGCGTGCGTGGCATGCGCCGTCTCGCCCCGAACTCACTCTTTCATCTCGATGGCGCGCTGCCCGAACACCTTGCGCGCTATGTCACCGGCATCCACCGCGATGGTGGTGACCTGATCCATACGATCGACCTGCCACGGCTGCTGGACGACGCCGACGAGAGCGCCCGTCGCTCCGGCGCGGAACGGATCACCGGCCTGCTCAACGACCGACTTTAGCAGCAGTGACCAGAAGGGAGAACCAGGTGGAAGATCAACGCACCCAACGCACCGAACGCGCGCGTGAGTGGTTGCGGATCGGCGACTGGAGTGTCAGCCGCAAGATCATCACGCTCGTCGCCGTCCTGACGCTCGTGCCGCTCGTCGCGATGACGGTGATGACCTACGTCCAGTCGTCATCGGCGCTGAACAACGAGATCGACCAGTCCCTGGAGCAGCAGGCGCTCACCTCGGCCGAGGCACTCGACAACGCGATCCAGAAAGCCGCGCAGGACACGCTGCTGCTGACGACCAACGAGTTCCTCTTCTCGCAGTCGGTCGGCATCGGCACCAAGCAGGAGTTCCTCAACAAGCACGACGGCGTCTGGGGCTACGGCGACCTGGCCGCCTTCGACAACGACGGCACGCTCTTCGGCGGAACCGGCGAGAACTACACCGACCAGACGACTGAAGCCTACTGGTCGCAGGTCGTGACGCTGCCGCCCGGACAGGTCTTCTTCTCCGACATCGCGGTCGATGCCGGATCGGGCCAGCTAGCCGTCCAGGTGGCCGCACCCGCCTATAACGAGGCCGGCGTTCTGCGCGGCGTCGTCCGCATGCTCTGGACAGCCGACAACCTGCAGGAGGTTATGACCGGCCTCGGGATCGAGTCCGATGTCCAGATCGACCTGATCAACACCCGCCAGGCCGTCGTCGCCAGCACGCTGGTCGGCCAGATCGGGCGCGTCTACGCCGACTCCGAAGCGGCCACGCAGGTACTGGCCGGTGGACAGGACACGCGCAATGAGTCGATCGTCACAAGCATCGACGGCGTCGATGTCACCAAGGATGTCATCACCGGCTACGCACCGATCCGTGGCGACGAGCGGCTGGCTGGCCTCGGCTGGGGCGTGCTCGTCCACAAGGACAGCGACGCCGCCTTCGCTCCGATCGCCACAATCCGCAACTTTGCGATCGTCCTGCTCGTCGTCGTCAGTGTCCTCGCGCTGGCGGCAGCCTGGTACTTCGGTCGCAAGCTGGTCGAGCCGATCCGCAACCTGGCCGATGTCTCCGCCCGCGTCCGCGCGGGTGACATGACCGCCCGCGCGACGGTCATGAGTCAGGACGAAGTCGGCCAGACGGCCGCATCGCTCAACCAGATGCTCGACGAGGTCACGGCGCTGGTCCAGACCAAGGCAGAGCGCGACAACCTGCAGCGCCAGATCACCGGCCTCTTGATGGAAGTGTCCGATGTCGCCGAGGGCGACCTGACCGTCGAGGCGCAGGTGACAGCCGACACGCTCGGCTCGGTCGCCGACGCCTTCAACTATATGATCGGCGAGCTGCGCCAGATTATCTCCAACGTCAACGAGACGACGGTCGCCGTCAGCAACTCGTCAGCCGACATTCTCCTGAACTCGGCCTCACTGACCCGCGCCTCCGAAACGCAGGCGCAGCAGATCGCCACGACATCGCTGGCCGTGACCGACATGTCGCGCTCGATTCAGCAAGTGTCGCAGAACGCGACGGTTTCGGCAGAGGTCGCCCGCGAAGCGCGCACAAACGCCCAGGCAGGCTCGAAGGCGGTGAACGCGACGATCGAGGGCATGCAGCGCATCCGCTCCGAGGTTCAGGAAACCTCACGGACGATTAAGCGGCTCGGCGAAAGCTCGCAGGAGATCGGCCAGATCGTCCAACTGATTGAGGAAATCGCCAACCAGACCAACCTGCTGGCGCTCAACGCTGCCATCCAGGCCGCGATGGCCGGCGAGCACGGTCGCGGCTTCGCCGTCGTCGCCGAGGAAGTCCGCCGCCTGGCCGAACGCGCTGCAACGGCCACCCGCCAGATCAACACGCTCGTATCGAGCATCCAGTCCGAGACTGCCGAAGCGGTCGTCTCGATGGACAACAGCACCCGCGAGGTCGTGGCTGGCTCGCGGCTGGCCGACGAGGCCGGAGGCGCGCTGGTCCAGATCGACGGTGTCGTTGGCCGACTGGCCGAGCTGATCGACGCCATCTCCGGCGCCGCCGAACAGCAGGCACAGGCATCGGTCGAGATCACCCAGGCCATGAGCGACATCTCCGAGATCACCCAGACGACATCGACCGGCACGCTCCAGGCCGCCGAATCGGTCAACCACCTGGCCTCGCTCGCCGAACGCCTGCGCCAGTCGGTCTCGACCTTCAAGCTGAGCCGCGACAACGAACCACGCCCGGTGAAGCCGGACTGGAACTACGGCGTCGGCATCGCGGCTGACGGAGACTAGTGTGGGTCGGGATACGGGACACGGGATTCGGGGGTGTCAAGCGGAACTTGTCCGTCCAACACCCCCGAATCCCGTGTCCCGTATCCCGAACAGAAGGCACTGAGGAGCCAGACATGGCCATACACGGCGAAAGCGAACTGATCGACAACTTCATCATGGAGCTGCAGCCGTACCTGGCGCTGATCGATCAGGGGGTCGAGGAGCTGGCCCGACCGGCTCCGAACATCCAGATCGTTGACCAGGCGCTGGAGTCGTTGGCGATCATCCGCGACGCCAGCAGTGTCCTCGCCTTCGACGGGCTGGTCAGGTTGACGAGCACCCTCGAAGTGACGATCGAGAACCTGCTCGATTCCGTCACGCCCGATCCCGGAGCGCTCCTCGTCCGCGCACGGGCGATGGCGGCTGGCATCCATCGTTATATGGACACGCTGGCGGATGGCTACGACACCGACGAGCTGGTCAGCCGCGTCCTGCAACCATTCGAGGAGGTACAACCAGCCGAACTGCTCTGGCTCGATCCGGGCGATTTCGTTGTCAGCCAGGTCGATCCAGAACTGCGCGAGATCTTCGAGGAGGAAGCAACCGAACTGCTCGCCTCGTTCACGCGCGGCGCACTGATGCTCGTCAGCGCTCCCGACCGGCCCGCCCTCCTGGCCGGCCTGCGCCGCGACGCTCACACGCTCAAGGGCGCAGCCAACATGACCGGCTTCCCGCTGGTCGGCTCACTCGGTGCGTCGATCGAGACACTGCTGGACGCCCACATCGACGGCGATGTCCCGGTCGAGCGCGACACGCTGGGTGTCGTCCTCAGCGCCCGCAAGCTGCTGACCGGCATGCTCGCCAGCCTCGACGATCTGATCAGGTTCGTGGAGCCTGCCCGAACGATCAACGCACGCGCCGCCGCGATCCAGACACGAATCGCCCCGCACGGTCCGGCCACCGCCGAGGCAGTCGCGAATGCCGCTGACGCGCTTGACGCCACGCAGCCGCTGATCGTCACCGAATCGGAGCCAGAACCGGACAGACTGCCAGGCGTAGAAGCCAAACACGCCGTTGATGACATGGTGTCAGTCTGGGATGCTCTGGACGAGCCAGCGCTTGCGGACGTGGACGACGCGCAACCCTTCGCGTTCGAGCCGGATATCTTCGAACCGGAGCCGGTCGCAGAGGTTACGCCAGAGCCAGAGTACGAAGAGATCGCCACGGACGGTGAGCCAGAACCGCTCGCTGACGAGCCGGAGCTGGATGTCTACGAGATGGCCGCTGAGATCGCCCAACTGGCGCGGTTGCGCACCTCGCTGTTGCCACAGAACGCAACCTTCTTCCCGACCGACATCAGCGCGCTCACCGACGACATCGACGCCCTGAGTGCCGAATTCGTTGACAATGGCCCCTCCGATCTCTCGATCGTGCAGGACAGAACCGGCGACCAGCCTGCTGTATCCGCTGCGCGCATCGACATCGCTATCCCTCCGCAGCCGAACTCATTGACGCTGTTGGCAGGAATGGCCCAGGAGGAAGAGAGCCTCGGTCACGCCCTGCTCGACCTGGCGTTCGACAACGACGAGACGCCAGGCATCGCCTGGCCGACCAACACGAGCACCAGCACGAACACCGACAGCCTCGTCAGCGACGAACGCATGCAGCAACAGTTGCGCGAAACGTTCGCGATCGAGGCGGCGGAGTACGCCGATAGCCTGACACTGGCGGTGATGGCGCTCGAACGCGACCCCGAGAGCGACGACGCCCTGCGCGAACTGACGCGCGTTCTCCACACGCTCAAGGGCGCGGCGGCCGCGACCGGCTTCGACGAGATCGGCGAGCGCTGCCACAGCATTGAGGACGAACTGGCGGCTGGTGTCGACATCAACCGCGCCTTCACCGACATGATCCTGGAGCTTGCATCCCAGATCGAGCGCGCAACGACAGGCGGCGACCTGCCGCTGGACGCATCCGCCCAGGAAACGGCTATCCCCGACCCGGCCCAGCCCGTCACCCGCACCGCTGGCGATCTGCGGGTCGAGATGCGCCGCCTGGACGGCTTGCTCAACCTGGTCGGAGAACTCGTCATCAACCGCTCGACGCTCGACCAGCGCTTGCAGCGCCTGAGCGCCTCGCTTGACGAACTGGCCCACATGACCGAACGCTTGCGCCGCTCCGGCCAGACGCTTGAGCGCGTGGCCGGCAAGGCCAGCCTGTTCGGCCTGCTGCCAGCCGCGCCGGGTGACGACCGGATCGTTCCCTTTGCCGGTGCCACCGCACGAGGTCACAACCTGCGCCATGAGTTCGACACACTTGAGATGGACCGCTACACCGACCTCGATGTCCTCGCCCGTGAGCTGGGCGAAGTGGCATCCGACATCGGCGCTGTCGCTGGAGAAGTACGCAACCTGCGTGGCGACTTCGAGACAGTCTCGGCCCACCAGCGCCGCTTGACGAATGACATCCAGGACGAGCTGATGGGCATCCGAATGGTGCCGCTGGCAACCCTCGCGCCGCTGCTCCAGCGCGTCGTCCGCCGCGTTGCCAACGAGACGGGCAAGGATGTCGACCTCGTCATCGAGGGCAGCGAGATCGCCTTCGACAAGTCGCTCGTCGACGCCCTCGGTGATGCGCTGCTGCACCTGCTACGCAACGCCGTCGACCACGGCATCGAGCCGCCGTCCGCGCGCTGGGCGAGTGGCAAGCCGGAGCGTGGCCGGATCGTCGTCCGCGCCTGGCAGGATCGCGGCAACGCCATTGTCGAGGTCATCGACGATGGGCATGGCGTTGACACCGCCCGGCTGGTCGAGCGGGCACGCGCCTACGGCTTCGTCACCGCCGAGCACATCAGCGAGGCCGAGGCGCTCCAGCTCATGTTCCTGCCCGGTTTCACGACTCGCGAGAGCGCCAGCAGTATCTCCGGACGCGGTGTCGGGCTGGATGCCGTCCGCGAAGCCGTCGAGCGGGTCAAGGGGCGCGTCACCGTCGACACCAAGCCTGGCATCGGGACGATCTTCCAGCTTCGGCTGCCGGTCATGCTGGCCGTCGCCCAGGCCTTCCTGGTCGAGGCCGGTGGACGCCGCTATGCAGTCCCGCTGGCCGATGTCGACTTCGTCGCCAGCCGCCGCCAGGCTACGCTCAGCCGGGTCGGCAGCACTGCACTGGTCGAGATCAACGAGACGCTCATCCCGGCCATCGACCTGGCAACCCGGCTGGCCGGTGACGCTGAGCGGCTGGACGAGCAAACCGGCTGGCTGCTCGTCACCCGCAGCGGCGGCGAGCCGCGCGCGATGCGGGTCGACGCCCTCAACGGCCAGCAGGAGATCGTCGTCAAGCCACTTGGCCGCTACCTGAGCGCCGCCCCCGGCGTCAGCGGCGCGACGATCCTTGGCGACGGCCAGCTTGCACTCATCATCGATGTCGCCGAGGTCACCGGCAAGCGCGCGCTGGCCCCACCAACCGCCGAACCAGCCCAGCCGACGCCGCTCGATAGCGCGCGCTCCGGCTCCGGGACGGCCCTCATCGTCGACGACTCGCTCTCCGTCCGGCGCGTGCTGGCACGCACACTCGAACGGAATGGCTGGACGGCGCTCCAGGCCCACGACGGCGTCGAGGCGCTTGAGCTGGTCCAGGCCGGAGGGATCGACATCGTCGTCACCGACATCGAGATGCCGCGCATGGACGGCTTCGAGTTGATCGGCTCGCTGCGCCGTGGCGGCTGGCAATCGCTGCCGATCGTCGTCCTGACCTCACGCTCAAGCAGCAAGCACCGCGAGAAGGCCATCGAGCTCGGCGCCAACGCCTACATCGTCAAGCCCTTCCAGGAGCAGGAGCTGCTCCAGACCCTCGAACGCGAAACCGTCGCAATTCGTGTCGCAGGATGAGGTTGATTATGAAACGACTCGTCGACAAGGAAACGTCAATGTTGCCTGTCATCCTGAGCCGCAGCGAAGGATCGCCTGGCCGTGATGAGACGGTAGCGATTGAGGACACGAACACTCAACTGCCGCCCAACATGCATCTGTTGTTCACGCCAGGCGATCCTTCACTGCGGTTCAGGATGACAGGCGAAGTGATCGATTCTACGTCGACGATTCGTGCTGGCTGCGCGGAGGAGTAGCGTCTTATGATCGCAACCACCCCGCCTCACCCGTCACTCTCACCGCCACCATCGCATTCCGAGACGACCGACATCGTCCGCGTCGAGATCGGCGGCGTCGGCTTCGCACTCCCGCTTGCGGCGATCGCGACGATCCTCTCGCCATCGGCGATGATCGCGCGTGAGGACGCGGTCTGGTCCGGGTTCGTCCCAAGCCGCAACGGCGAGATCCCGATCGCGGATGGCCGATCCGTCTTCGGTCTCGACGCATCCGGTTCCAGCAACCAGCACCTGCTGATCCTGCGCGGCAGCCCTGCAACCGGCCTGCTGGTCGATGCGATCCACGCCACGAACACGATCCCGGCCAGCGACATCGCCTGGCTCTCGCCACTCTTCGGCCCGGTCGAGCGGCTGCTGACCCAGGCCGTTGCCTGGAGCAACGACAACGCCCTCGACCTCGTCATCGACATCCCCGCCCTGCGCCGCCACCTGCACAGCGGCGTAGACGAGCACGCATCGGGAGCAACGGCATCGATCGCTGCCCTCTTCGAGCACACCCCACCCGGCGAGCGGCTCGAACTCCGCCTCGACGACAGCGACCGCACCTGGCTGCTACCGATCGCCTACGTCCGCCACATCAGCGACCCACGCCCCCCGGCACACCTGCCACGCGCAAACCCCGCCGTGCTCGGCCTGCTCGCCTGGCACCGCGAACCGATCCCCCTCATCGACACCGCCCGCGCCCTCAAGCTGCCCCCGACCACCCCAACGACGCTCATCGTCGTCGGCCCGGAATCGCAGCCCGATGACGCCCTGCTCGTGCTGACGATCGTTGGCGTCCTCGGCGTTGCCCCGCCCAACTCGACCGCCGAGATACTTGACCTCGCGGAGATCGTGCGCAGGTTGGGTTAAGCATTCGTGTGTCGCAAACCCCTCCCCAACCCCTCCCCTGCACGGAGAGGGGCTTTTGCCTCGTGGAATCTAAAGCCCCTCTCCGTGCAGGGGAGGGGTTTCACAATGCCAATCAACACACAAATGCTCCGTGAGCAACTTCAGCAACTCGATTTCAGCGAACTGTTCATCGAGGGGCTTGGCTGGTCGCAGCCGTCCGCCAGCCAGCGCCAGCCAGCGCGACGGACGCTTGGCGGGGTCGAGCTGGAGCAGCGCCAGATCGCGCAGCTTGGCGGCGTGGCCGTCAATGAACATGAGCACCTTGAGCACCTTGAACCCCTTGCCCCGCTCAAAGCCGGTCACACATTAACCCCTTTAACGCCAGCCGCGCTACCTGTCGCTATTCGGTTGGGGCATGAGACGACACAGCATCCTCGAACAGCGCGGCAACCGCAACAGAGATCGGCAACGTCGGTGACAGCAGTTCATTGCCCGCGCTGAAGCGGTGCAGGCTGGTGTAGTCCGACAGCATGGCGTCAGGCTCGCTACAGACGAGGATATCGCGCGATTCGGGCCGCAGGATCCAGTATTCAGGAACCCCCGCGCGAGCGTAGGCGGCGCGCTTGATCACCGTGTCGAAGTTCGGATGGCTTGGCGAAAGAATCTCCGCGATCAGGTCAGGAACACCACGAATGCGACCATCTTCCGCAATGATGCTCCGATGTTCCGAACGGATGAGCAGGAAGTCAGGCTGAACGACGGGATCTCCACCAGCCATGACGACGCCAATCGGTGCCATCACTCCGATCGCAATACCACGATCTTCACTGGGGAATGCAATGTCCCTGAGCAGGTTACCAACAACGCGCTGGTGCCAGAAACTCGGCACCGTCGCCATGTAGAGCACACCATCGATGATTTCGTAGCGGTT
>Ga0136611_10003962_pt1 | contig 10378 bp, 6 predicted proteins | sample AntDrymUQ2232306_2_FD_106645 | JGI IMG/M metagenome (GOLD analysis project Ga0136611, IMG submission 106645) | Polar desert sand microbial communities from Dry Valleys, Antarctica - metaG UQ223 (23.06) | ecosystem: Environmental > Terrestrial > Soil > Desert | place: Antarctica: Dry Valley... | reverse complement strand
TCCAGAAGCTGATCAAGGACGTGGATGAGGCCCGGGCGACCCATGCCGGCCAGGCAGCGGGTGCGGGTGCGGGTGCGGGCGGCGGCGACGCACAGCGGCTCCAGGCCGAGCTCGAGGCTGCGCGGGCGGCCCTGGCCTTGGCCGAAGCGCGCGCGCGGGCTGCCGAAAGCCGCGCCGTGCATGTGGCGCCGGCAAGCAACGGCCTGGACGCAGTCAACCGGCTGGTCCACGAGCTGAACGGCGTCGTGTCGAGTTTTCGCAATGACTTCATGACGGTCACTGACGCCTACGATCAGATTCGCAGTGAGGATGCCGAGGAGCGCGACGAAGGCTTTGAAATGTTGCGGGAGGGCATCGACGCCTGCAGCACGCGCAACGGCGAACTCAAGAACATCATCCGCGACCTCAAGACGGCCGTGGAAGGTTCGGACGCTTAAGCGCTTGGGCCCCACGGCATCCCTGCAGGCCTTTTTGCCCTGAGGGGCCGCGCGAGGCCAAGGTGCGGGGAAGGTGACCGTGGAACAGCAGGTGGTGCGGCCCTCCGAGGGGGATCCAATCACCGTGCTCGGCGAGGCGCACGGCGTGCCCTTTACCCACGCTGCGGTGGCGGGCCGGCTGCGCGGGGCGACCCTGTTCATCGGCAGGCGGCCGGGCGACGCGCGGTGGGCGGTGGAACCCCAGGGCACGGTTGTGGTGCTGTTCACGCGTGACGGACGGCTCTATAGCTGGTCCATGCGCATCGAAGAGGTGCTGCCCTCGAGCTACTACCTCGTTTCCCTACAAGAACCCAGCATTGGCGAGCGCCGGCAATTCGTGCGTGCGGCCGTGCCCTTGCGCGTGCGGCTGCGGCGGGTGGGCGAGCCGGAGGCACCGTGGCGCAGCGTCGAGGTCGATTTGTCCGCGTCGGGCTTTCGGCTGCCTTGGGACGGACCGGGGCTGGCAGGCGACCTGCTGGACGTCACCTTGCGCTCAGAAGAGGCCCAGCTCGATATCACGGCCGTGGCCCGGGTGGTGCGCACCTTTGACACGCCTGCCGGGCGCGAGTTGGCATGCGAGTTTGAGGAGCTGGACTCGAGCGACGAAGAGCGGTTGCTCGAGATCGTGTACCGTGCGCGCGAATCTGCGCTGCATGAGCGCATAGGCAAACGGAATTTCGCATGAACACGGCAAAGCTCCCGGCAATCGGATGGCGCGCGGGCTGGCTCGTCACGTGGCTGCTTTGGACGGCGGCCTGTGCGCCTGCGCCCGTGGCAGCGCCTGCCGCGACGACCGATGCCGCTACCGACGCCCAAGCAGCGCTCGATGCGGCGGCCCAAGCCGAGACCGAAGCCGTCGACACGGGGGCCCAAGCCGAGGGGCTGGCAGACGGTACCGATGACGCAAGCAGGCGCCGGACGCTCGACAGCCAGGTCGATGACGCGGACGCCCTGGCCGAGGTCAAGGCAGACATCGCGCCGGTGCCCAAGACGGTGGTGTGGGTCCACCATCCCCAAGCAGCGCAAATGACGTTGCGAGGCAGCGTGGCACCGTTGAGCTGGACAGCGGATTTTGCGCCCGCCCAGGTCACCGGAACGGCCGCGCGCTTCGACCTGCCACCGGCCAACCAGCCCATGCAAATCAAAGCCCGACGCAAGGACAGTTGGGCCATCGGCGCAAACCATGTCGTGCAGCCTGAAGAGCAACGGCACATGCATCCGTTTTTCGACCCCAAGGTGGCCAATGGCCGGCGCGAGAACTTCACGATGCCGGGACCGTTCGGTGGCACCCGCACGCTGCGCACATGGCTGCCACCCGGGTATGACGAGAACACCGCCGCGCAATATCCGCTGTTGCTCATGATGGATGGCCAGAATTTGTTCGAAGACGAGACGGCGAGTTTCGGCGTATCGTGGAAAGCGGCCAAAGCGGCCCTGGCGGCCTACGGCGAGGCCAAGCTGGGCGAGGTGATCATCGTCGGCATCGACCACGCGGGCGCCAAGCGCATCCATGAGTACACGCCCTGGCCGGACCAGAAGGTGGGCCAAGGTGGCGGCGGCGTCGCCTATGCAGCGTGGTTGCAGGCTAGCGTCCTGCCGGAATTGACCAAGCGCTATCGGTTGTTGCCTGAGCGGGAGGCGCGAGTGCTGGGCGGTTCGTCGCTCGGAGCCCTGATCAGCTTGTATGCCCTGGTGGCGCAACAACAAACATGGGGCGGTGCGGTCTGCATGAGCGGCGCCTGGTGGTGGCAGAATCTCAAGATCAAGTCTTGGGTGACGCAGAATTACGACGCCAAGCTGCCGGTGCGCATCTGGCTCGATGCCGGGGATGTGGACGATGGGCTGGAGGCGACCGCTGCCATCAAGGCCGCTTTGGAAGCCCTGGGCATCAAGGGCAAAGCGCTGGGCTATCACGTCGCGCCTGGTGCCAACCACAGTGAAGCGGCCTGGGCGGCGCGGGTTCACCTGCCCCTGCAGTACTTCTTTGACCCCGGCGACCGCGCCAAGCCGTTCTGAAGCGCTGACCATCCGCCGGTCCAAGTGAACCCTGGCCTTCTGCTCGCAACAAAAGAGAAGGCCCGGAAACCTAAAAAGTTTCCGGGCCTTCATGCTTCACTCAACTTGCTGCGTGGGATGCTTGGCGAACTAAGCCGCGGGCGCCTGCTCGCCATCACCGGCCTTGCCGATGGTGATCTCGGCAGTACCACCGCGTCGCCGCGTCACCTTGCCGGGCGTCGCCTGGTTGGGCTCCATGTCGGCGCGGCGCAGGAAGTGGTTGTCCACTGTCCGCGCAAAGCGGTCGCGGCTGCGGCCGAGCGTGGTGTCAATCACCTGGCGCGCGGTCTCGCGGGCGGTCCAGCCGCCGTCAACGGCCGCTTTGGTCAATTCTTCCTTGGTCTTGGGACCCGGGTTCTCGTGCATCCATTGGTCGATGCGATCGACCAGGCGGGTCGAGCTCTTGGCCTCGCGCGGACTGTGATCGTCGCTGGAGCTTTCGCCACCGTCGGTCTTGGCTGCAGCCTTGGGCCGACCCGGAGCGCGCTGACCGGTCGCTGCGGCGCCCTGATCCTTGCGAGGACGACCCGGGCCGCGCTTGGCCTGCTGGCCCCCCCCTTCCTTCTTTGCCGACGTTGCCGCTCGCGACACCGGGGCGCCACCGTCCTTGCGCGGCCGACCCGGACCACGAGCGCCGCTAACGGCACTGCTGACGCCAGCGCTCGCTGGTGCTGCCCGGCCGCCTGCTTCCTGGGCCTGCGCGGCATGCACACGGGCGCCGCCGTCCTGGCGGGCACGACCGGGGCCTTGGCTCGCCTTGGCCGCGCCTGAAGCGCCAGAACCAGACTTCCGCTGGGCCGAGTCCGCGGCGCTGCCACCTCGGGCTGGGGCAGCCCCGCCATCGGTGCGCGCACGGCCGGGTCCGCGGTGGGCGCCCGAGCTCGCAGACTGCGTGCGCGACGAACCGGTGCTGCCCTCGGCGCGATCCGCCGTTGCGGCGTTGGCTCGACCTGGGCGTGCGCCGCCATCCGTACGCGGCCGGCCGAGGCCGCGATGCTCGGTGCGGGCCGATTGGCTCTCCGGCGCGCCACCTTCGCTGCGCGCACGCCCCGGGACGACCGTGCGGCCCGCGCTGGCCCGCGACGCTTGGGGCGAGCTCGCCTCGTCATCGCCGCCGTCTGCGCTCGCTTGGTTGCGGCCTGAAGCGCGCTCCACTTGCTCATCGCGTGCGACTTGCTCATCGCGTGCGCGTGCACCACCGCGGGCCGGCAAGGCGACGCGACCGCTGGTCTGGCCAGCCGAGCGCGTCTGTGCCGCGGCGTCGTCGCTATCGGCCGCTTGGTGGCCCACGGTGAAGCCGCCTGACGACGCGCCACCCATCTGGCTCACGGCGGCGCCCAGGACGTGCAGCATAGCGGCCAATTCGACGCGATCGAGCGTGGCATGCGCGCCGCCGACCGCAAAAGAGACGCGGCCGTCGCTGCGCACAGAAATCGTCATACCTTGAATAGAGAGTTTCAGTTCCATTTTGAATTCCTTGGTTGGAGTGAGAGGCGAAAACGAAGCTCTGCGATGGGAAACGAAGGACAAATTAAGCAAGCGTTTCGGTTTGTTGCAACCCGATCTCGCTTTGCATGCGCAGACGTTCTGCGTGCGCGGACATGGGTGCGTCTTGCTGGATGCGCCCATCGCGGATCACGATCAACCGGTTGCCCACCCTGGCAGCCGATTCGTCGTGGGTCACCATGACCACCGTAGTTCCGAGGTCTTCGGCTTGGCGCCGCAACAGGCGCAGCACTTCGCCACCTGCCGCCGAGTCCAAGTTGCCAGTCGGCTCGTCAGCCAAAATGATCGGCGGCGACCCGACAAATGCCCTTGCGATGGCCACCCGTTGCATTTCACCCCCGCTCAAAGCACCCGGCTGATGGTGGAGGCGATGCCCCAGACCCACCTGCTCGAGCAGACGCACTGCTTGCTCGCGGTCGTTCTCGTTGGCCCGGCGCGCCAACAACACGGGCAGCAACACATTCTCCACGGCTGTCAAGGTCGGTAAAAGATTGAAGAATTGAAAAATCAGTCCAATCTTTGTGCGGCGAAATAAGGTGACCGCGTCGTCGTCCATTGCGCCGATATCCTGACCGGCCAAGGCAATGGTGCCCGACGTCGGCGTGTCGAGCGCACTCAACAAGTTGAGCAGGGTCGATTTACCGCTGCCGGAAGGCCCCATGATGGAAACGAATTCTCCAGCACCAATGCGCAGATCCACATCACGTAGGGCGGGCACCGCAGCATGGCCGCGGCCGTATTCCTTGCTTACCTGATGCAAATGAATCATCTGCCCGGAGCATAACCATCCCTGCGATCCGGCACAAGCGACCAATGGTCAAGAAAGGTGGCGATAACGGCAATTTCCATCGTTTGCGAAAATACCAGTGCTTCACCTGCGAGAAGTGCCTGCGAGAATTGCGCGCGGCAGCCATCCATTCCCTACGGCGAAATGCAGCGCTACTTTGCTAGATCTACGAAGGTTTTTTGGACGCCACCCATCATGGTCGCGGCCATGGTGAGCACAGGACCCGGTCGCCCCGCAACGACAACCTGGGCATACACATCTTCCCCTGTTTGCGTGGACAGGCGCACCTCTGCCTCCTGCCCGGCCTTGGACCGCACCCGCAGCGTGCTGAAAGCCTTGTCGAGCCCCACGCCGGCGGCGGTCTTGTCGGCGGGCTGCGCGGTCCACACCAGGTCGGCCAATGCCGCCACATAGGCATCGGCCGCTTCGGGCTTGGCCGCCGCCTTTTGCGGGCCACTGTCGACCTGCCATGCGCCCTCTGCGCCGCGCACGAGGTGCAGGGCAGGCCCGGTGGCGGGCGTCCACCACACTTCGATCATGTCGGCTTTTGCGATGGGCAGCAGGTGCTTGTCGGCAAAATCGGTCGCGGTCTTCTTCACACGCCCTGCGTTCCACGTGGACAATTGGAAGGTCTCGAGCGCACCAGCCGAGGCCCCCATCCTGCCAAACGTCTGGTTTTCTGCGTCCTTGCCAAGCTGGATCAAGCGGCTTTCGCCACCCCACTGCAGCACCAACGTCCACTCCGGTGCATCCAGGCCGTTGCTCGCCGTGGCCTCCGCAGCCAAAAAGTCCACCTTGACAGTCTCCAGCTCTGTCAGGAAGTCGGCGATGGCCTTGCTATCTGCGCGCATCGAGGGCTCGGTCAACGCCCAGGTCTCACCCGTGCGTGCGGCCACCAGCCGAGCCTTGCCGCCTGTCAGGGTGAAGCCGGTGATGTCCTTGCCTTTGCGTCCGGCAAAAAGGCTGCGGTCGCGCAGCTGATCGAGGGTCTGCACGATTTGATCCCGGCTGAAGCCAGCCACCAGGTACACCTCGCCCTCGGCGCCCGGTGCAGTCTTGCTGCCACCTTCGATCCGCGCGTAGGTCTCTTTGTTCGGCTTGTCGGCCAGGGTCTTGCCAAACACCAGCGTCGTCAGCTCACCGCCGGCAACCACCGTCACGCGCGCTGCGGTCTTGGGGTCGTCGAGGCCCGTATCGACCTTCTTTTCCACCAGCTCTGCGGCATCCACGAACTCGCTGACACTGAAGCGTTCGATGGCTTTCAACCAATCGCCCAAGTCGCCTGGCGCCACCCCCGCAGGTTCGACGATGCGCCACCCTTCGTTGGCGTCGCGCGGTGGGCTGCCGGCGGCCTGGGGCGCGCGCTCTGCCACCACCTTCTTGGCGCGCGGGTCCGCCGGATTCTCGATGACCAGTCGTTCGACCTTGGCCAGATCCAGGGTCAGCACACTGCGGTCGCGCAACTCGTTCCACGTGACGTCGAAGCTCGTGCGCAAATCGCGCGCAGGCACCTGGAACACCACATCGGGGCGCGCCGGGTCCTGCACCCACGTATTGGGATCGCCCTGGTCCGCCTTGTCGAGTTGCCCCACGCGCAGCTTCACCGTGCGCTCGGGCAGGGTCAGTTCCACCGCGATGGCCTGATCCGCGCCCAAGCCATATTCGCCGAGCTGATCGGGCTTCACCTGCACACTGTGGCTCGAGCGGATCGAGCGCATGAGCGTCTCGGACATCGTTTGCGCGCGAAATGCCTGCACCTTGGATTGCGTGGTCTTGCCCGCCTTGGTGCGCTTGCCGACCCACTTGGCCTCCGCCGGCTGCGGGTCGGTCGGCTTGGCGTCAGGTTTGGCTGGCGGACCAGGGGCTTGCGTGCGGTCCAAGACGATGGTCTCGCCGTTGCGCTGCAGTGAGATGCGCGTGACCGGCGGCGTGCGGGCGTTGACGGCAGAGCGCGCCTCCTGCTCCGAGACGTTGCCGATATAGCCGTCAATCGACAGCGGTGCCGGCGCCTGGGAAACCGGGTCGCGGGTGGCCACCACATAAACGACGAGCAGGGCGACAAAGACGCCAAGCATGATCAGGGTCGAACGCTTCATGCGTCAGTTCTCCGAAAGGGACGGGGATCGAATCGAGGGGTAGGCCGCCACGGGCCCCGGGGCGCCGAGAGCGGGGTCACGCCTGCAGTGCCGAGTTGCGCCGTTTGCGCAGCCGCCAACGCGCGAGACCTGCGCCAATCAACAGCAACGGCGCGCCCAACAGCGCTCCCAGCCGCAGCTTGCGGGCGTCCTCGGGTTCGACCTGCTCCAGCGGCCGGCGCGTGTCGCCCTTGGAGCGGATGACCACCAGCGCCTCGTGCGAGGTCGACCAATCCATCACGTTGGCCAGGAACTGCAGATTGTCGGTCAGCAGATGCGACACCTGTCCGATGCGGATCTGCCAGTTCTGAAAGCCCGCCTGCCAACCCTGGTATTGCTTGAGCGTCTCGGCGCTGAACTGACTCAACTTGCCCAGATCGAAGCCTTCGAGCACGCCCTTGCGGCTCAGGCCCTCGATGCCCAGGTTCGACGCCACGACCAGCAGCTTGCCCGCACCCTTGGCGCGAAAGGTCCGCTTGGCCAAAGCGTATTCGGCCTCCGCGTCGGTTTCGGGCGGCTCGGGGCGCTGCGGGTCCTTGGGCTTTTCGACGCGCGGCCGGCGCGGGATCTCCTTGCCCGCAAACGCCGATTGGAACGGGCCGCGTACATACAGCGCGAGCGTATGGGGCCCGTTGGGCGGCGTCTTGAGCACCAACTCCTTGAGCGCGGGCGGGATGACCGGGATGGGCGCCGCCTTGCGCACCGAAGACTTGGACGAACGGATGACGTCGACCACTTCGAAGTCCTTGTTTTTGCGCAAAGCCGCAGAAGCTTCGACGCTCGTGGTGTAGGGCAGCGCCAGGTTCTGGATCGAGCGCGTCAGGGCATGGCTGCGGTCAAAATCAATGGCGACGGGAATGAGCGCGTAGGGAAAGTCCTGCTGCGTCTGGAACTGCAATCCGCCGCGGTTGACCATCTGCATCACGCGCACCGTTTCGACATGGGTCGAGTCCAGGATCGGATCCTTGCGCAGTTCGACGCCATACGCTTGCAACAATTGCGCGAGGTTGGACTGCGTGGGCTTCATCTCGGTCCAGTCGACCTTCATGTCGTTGCCGATGTCTTCCGCCGGCTTCATGTTCATCAGCGCGACTTCCCACTCTTGGGCAAACACCACGACCGGCTTGCCGCCCACCAGCATCTGGTCGATTTGATAGCGAGAATAATCCGACAACGGCTTGCGCGGCGCATAGACGATGAGCGCGGCGATGTCGGCAGGCACCGCCTGGCCCTCGTCCACCCGGCGAATCGAATAGCCGCGCTTGGTGAACAGGTTGTCGCCAATGCGCGCGTTGGTCTCGTCGATGGCCTGCGCGATTTGCGTCGCCGCCTGCACGATCTGCTTCATCATCGGGTTGTTCTGCGCCATCATCATGGCGACCTGCTCTTGCACGAACGGCTCGGACTCGCCAAACGGGCAGAACTCGTCGTGGCCGCACAAAAAGCCGATTTCCTTGCGCCCCGGGCTGTCGGTCAGCGTCGTATGGCTGCGGTCCACCTCACGAAAGAGCTGGTCGAGCAGCTGCACATATTGCGGCACGGCAGCAGCCGGCGGCACCTGTTGGCCTTCTTTGGGTTGGGCCGCAGCCGGCGCCAGAGCTTTGCCAAGCTCGCTGTAGACCTCGCGGAATTGGTCGGCATTTTCCACCAACTGATCGCCAAACTGGTTCTTGCCCTTGAGCTGCTTGCCCGCGTTTTGCACGAGCGTGGTGAGCGCCTGGCAGGCCTTGTCGATGTCGGGCGTGGCTTTGCGCAACATTTCCAGACGCTTTTGGCCGGGATCCTGGGTCCCCTGCAGCGAAAGGCCGGCGGTCGGCGCCTTTTCCTCGTCGACCTTGGCGGCCTTTTGTACGGCTTCGTTGCAGGCTTTGACGCCCTCGAACACCGCCTTGCCCTGGGCCAACGGCTCCTTCATCAGCTGGCTGTTGTCGTGCTTGTCCTTGAGTCGCAAGAGGATCTTCGACATCTCGAATTCGTAGAAGCCCGGCTGCAACGCCTTTGGCAGCACTTCGTGCACGGTGCGGTAGTGGAATGTGGCGCCCATCACATAACGCGAAAACTTGAGTTGGCCGCCCTGCACTTCGGCCTCTGTCGACGAAAAAGGTTCCAGCTTGGCGGCCTCGGCCTGTTCTTCGATCGTACCCACTCCCGGGCTGTTGTCGTCGGCGTAGACCAGGCGGATCTTGCCGCCGGCTGCGGACACATACTCCTCGAGCTTGTCGCGAAAGGCGCGGTCGATGCCTTTGAGGGGCACCTTGCCAGCCGGAGTCGGAATGGTTTCAGGCAGCTTCTTGGAGATGTACGCCGTAATCGTGACGCCATCGAGCGCTTGCGCAGCCTGGATTGAGGCATCCGACAGCGTGTGGACTTTGAGCTCGGTCAGGTCGGCGCGCACCGACGCCGTGCGGGTCAGCGCATTGACCAGCACCGCGATACCCAGCGTGGCAAAAACCATGACGAGGGCATCGGTGCGGCTGCGCAGGGGACGGGCAGGGGATTTGGGGTCGGCCATGGCGAAGCTCCGAAAGACGGACGAAAAACGAGGTACGAAAGGTCAGCCGGGGCGCGGTGCGGCAACAGGGCAGCAGGGCTGGCGCTTGCGAAAAAAGGTGCCTATTTCCAATGGCGGGATTGCAGCGAGTACGTCGAAGCGACGACGGCGACCGCGGTGACCGACACGAAGTACAAGACGTTGCGCAGGTCTATGACACCCTTGGCAAAGTCTGCGAATTGGCCCTGAAAGTTGAGCAACTGCAGCGCAGCGGGCGGCTGGTCAAACGCCACCTTGACCAAGGCATCGGTCGCCGTCCAAAAGAACACGCACAGCAAGAGCCCGAGAATAAAGGCGATGATCTGGTTGTGCGTCCAGGTGGAGGTCATCACGCCGAGCGCGACAAACGTGGTGCCGATCAAAAACAAGCCGACATAGCCCGCTACGATGGCACCCAGGTCGGGGTTGCCGATGCTCGCGACCAGCAGCGGGAACACCGTGGTCAACGCCAACGCCGTGGCCAAAAAACCGACTGCGCCCAAGAGCTTGCCGAGCACGATCTGCAAATCGGTGACCGGCAGCGTGACCAGGAGCTCGAGCGTCCCCGTCTTCTTCTCCTCGGCCAGCAGGCGCATGGTCACGGCTGGCAGGATGACCGCGAGCACCCACGGCGCGTAATCAAACAGCGGCCGCACTGTCGCCTCGCGCCCCGCAAAGAAGTCCTCGCCGCCGCCCACGCCAAAGAAGAACAGCAGACCGGTGGCCACCAGGAAGACGGCGCCGGCGATATAGGCGATGGGCGAGTCAAAGGTCGCCGCCAGCTCGCGTTTGGCGATGGTCCACACCGGCCGAATCCAGGTAGGTCGCATCACGGGCGAGGGCGTGGTGTGACCAGACGGCGCGGCGCCCTGCGACGGCGGTTCGGGGG
>Ga0136611_10003961_pt1 | contig 10381 bp, 5 predicted proteins | sample AntDrymUQ2232306_2_FD_106645 | JGI IMG/M metagenome (GOLD analysis project Ga0136611, IMG submission 106645) | Polar desert sand microbial communities from Dry Valleys, Antarctica - metaG UQ223 (23.06) | ecosystem: Environmental > Terrestrial > Soil > Desert | place: Antarctica: Dry Valley... | reverse complement strand
GGCGCGTTGAAGAACATCATCGCGATCGGCGCCGGCATCGCCGACGGAATGGATGCCGGCGATAACGCCAAGGCAGCATTCATGACGCGGGGAATCGCGGAAATCGCCCGGCTGGGAATTGCCTGCGGCGCCCAACCGCTGACGTTTGCCGGGCTCTCCGGTATCGGCGACCTGATCGCGACCTGTTCCAGTCCATACTCCCGGAATCATCAGGTCGGCGTAGCTCTGGCCAACGGACGAGAGCTCGATGAGATTATCGGGTCGATGCACGAGGTGGCAGAGGGTGCTGCAACGACCAGGGCAGCGCGTGCCCTCGGACTAGCCCTTGGTGTTGAACTCCCAATTGTGGAAGAGATGCACCGCGTGCTGTTCGAAAGCGTTCCACCTCGCGACGCCATCATCAACCTGATGGCCCGCGAACCGAAGCACGAACTGCGTGATCTCGGTCCATAGCATCCAGTCCGGCTTGACAAGGCGTCCACCTCATCGTGGCAGAGCTTAATTGCCCGGTTTCCGTGGCGAGATAAACTCGACCGCAATCAACGATCCGCCTGAGCAGGCGCTCCTGACATCATGCATGCAGGCGGTCAATCAGCTGCTCGCGGTCTGGTCCGACACCGACGTACCGCACCGGAGCTCCGAGGTGCGTTTCGATGACGTTCAGGTACTTTTGCGCCTCAAGGGGCAGATCGGCAAAGTCACGCACATGGGTCGTGTCCTGTGACCAGCCCGGCACGAACTTCAAGTCAGGGGCTGCACCGGACAACTCGTCCAGGAGAGCCGGGACGTGCGAGATCGCAAGGTCTCCCACGCGATACCCCTCGCAAATGCCGATCTCGTCGAAGACATCGAGCACGTCGAGCAGGGTCAGGGCAATGTTGGTTATGCCGTTCAGGCGACTCGTCTGCCTGGCGGCAACGGCGTCGAACCAGCCGGTCCGGCGCGGGCGTCCCGTGTTCACGCCCCACTCCCGGCCTCGCACCCGGATGAGTTCGCCCGTCTCGTCGAGCAATTCGGCCGGCATCGGGCCGCCACCGACACGGGTGGTATAGGCTTTGTATACCCCGATCACCGCATCCACCTGGGATGGAGCAACGCCAGCGCCCTGGCAGGCGCCTGCCGCAGTTGGAGATGACGACGTCACGTAGGGGTATGTGCCGTAGTCGATATCCAGCATGGCGCCCTGGGCACACTCCACGATGATCCGTTGACCCGCGTGCAACGCATCCTGGACGATGACCTCCGTCGGCACGACCATCGGGCGAAGGAATTCGGTGAGTTCGAGCAGGTCTTCATAGAGCGGCTGGAACTCCAGCGGCGGATCACCGAACACGCCGGCGAGGTTTTGGTTCTTGGCATCGACCTCAATCGCGAGCTTGCGGCGAAGGATTTCCGGCCGGCGCAGGTCACAGACCCGCAGTCCGTGACGGGACGCCTTATCGGCGTAGGCAGGTCCATTTCCATTGAGCGTCGTACCGATTTCATCCTGCTCGCGGCGTTGCTCTTCGAGCTGGTCGAGCCGCTTGTGGAACGGCAAGACCAAATGGGCGCGGTCCGAGATCATCATTCCCGACGTATCGATGCCGCGCTCCTGGAGCCCCCTGAGTTCGTTCACGAGCGTGCCGAGTTCGATGACGACGCCGGCGCCAATCACGCAGCGCACATGGGGATTGAGGATGCCGGAAGGAACGAGGCGAAGCTTGAACGTCCCCTGATCGGTCTGGATGGTGTGGCCGGCGTTGCTGCCGCCATTGGCGCGTACGACCATGGCGGCATTCGCTGCCAGCGCGTCGGTCAGTTTGCCCTTGCCTTCGTCACCCCATTGACCGCCCATGATGATTGTTGCCGGCATGACGACTCGACTCCCTGCGATGCCTGATTGGTGTTGACGTTCGGGAGAAGACACGGTGACGACCGGGTTACCCCGGCCGTTGCACCCGCTTTTCAGCGCGATTATCGCAGATTTTGATGAGTCGGAGATCACTCTTTCGGTGAACCGAGATCCCGCAGTTGCTCGAACAGCGCTCGCTCTTGATCGCTGAGCGACGCCGGGAGTTCAATCGCCGCGCGAATCCGGAGATCCCCGGCCTCGCCGGTCGTCGACCCGAGTTTCGGCATGCCCTTGCCTCGCAGTCGAAACTGGCGATTCGCCTGGGTGCCCGCCGGAACGGTCAATGCTACCTGGCCGTTGAGCGTTGGCACGACCACTTCGCCACCGAGCAAGGCAGTGTAAAGCGGAATATTTACGGTGCCAACCAAATCGTCGCCGACGCGTTCGAGCGTGGGATGCGGCACGATCCTGATAACAAGGTACACATCCCCCGCGGGGCCACCGTTCCTGCCCGGACCTCCCCGGCCAGACACCCGGACTCGCGATCCGGTACGGACACCCCTGGGAATGGTGACTTCCAGTTCCTTCATCACCGGAACGGAGCCGCTACCATCGCAGCGGGGACACATCCCGCCCCGCACCTCACCGGCACCCTTGCAGAGGGTACAGGTTTCGGGCGTGCGTACGGAAAGTCGCCGATGAGTGCCGGTGGCCGCCTCCTCCAACGTAATCGTGGTCGGCGCCTCCAGGTCGTCCCCACGTCGAGGTCGGGCTGACGACTGACGCACTCGCCCCGATCCGGATTGCTGGGCTCCGAACAGGAGGTTGAAGAAGTCCGAAAACCGCCCACTGCTCTCAGCCGACTCGAACGTAAAGCTGCCATTCTCGCCCGCAAACCAGGTGCCGAAATCCTCGGGAGCTCCCGGTGCGGCCTGCCGGCCAGGTGCGCTACCAGTGCGGAACCGCTCGTCGGGCGAGATCCCAGCAGCCTGATATCGCTTCCAATCCTCGCCGAAACGATCATACATCTTGCGCTTGCCAGCATCCGATAACACCTCGAAGGCCTCGTTGAGGTCCTTGAATTGGTCCTCGGCCCTGGGATCGTCTCGATTGACGTCGGGGTGCATCTTTTTGGCACGTGACCGGAAGGCGGAGCGGATCGCCGCTTCGTCAGCCGTGCGGTCGACGCCGAGCACGCTGTAATAATCCTTGAAGCTGACGGTGTTTGGCATAATGCATACTCCAGATATTTAGTCTGGTTATAGTGTATAAGTTGAGTCGCTTCGACGCAACCCTAAGCGCGTGGTTTGGGCTGGAAGATCCGGATCACTCGACTTTCGCCCGTAGCCATCCGGCGATAGCTTCGACGGAGTGTCGCCAAGCCAAGCGGCACCGTGACCAGATTGGCGATCGGCACGAAAGCAGAGCAGATTGCCACAACGATGACAATACCGTCCTCCAGCATGCTGACGATTGGATTACCGAGACCTGCGGTTGCAGTTGTAATTGCTATCCTCGAATGCATTTTCCATAGATGGGTAGCCAATGCCAACGCCAGCCCCAGTGCGCCGGCCGCCCAGACGTTCAGGTAGTCGTCCTGACTGGCGATCGCCATGAAGCAAAATGCCCCCGCAACTGGTCGCAAGCCGGAGTGCAGCAGGTCATTGTACCGATCGAAACGGGGAATCTTGTCGCCGATCAGCTCAATGGGAAGGACCAGCAGGAGGATGATCAATCCTCCCGCCGAAGAGATCCAGTCGTAGGGGCTTTCGAGATCGACAGCCGATCCCATCCGGTCCGCCAAGGCAAGGATCAAAAGGGGCAGGTACGCATTGAGGCCGGACGAAAGGGAGAATCCGGCGCCGGCGAGCAACGTGGCAATCACAACACACTTCCTTGGCAACGACGACGTCGACGCCTCAGGTGCGCTCGACCCCGGGAAGTATGCGTCAGACGAAGAAACCCCGGTCCGTCGCGACGGACCGGGGTTTCGCCGTGCGATGGAACTGTGGTGGCTAGTCGATTGAACGAACTACGGTGACGAGCCGGCCCTGGATACGCACATTGTCGGCGCGCGTGTAAATGGGATCCATCGTGACATTGGCCGGTTGCAGGCGAACCCGCTCGCCTTCGCTGTAAAATTTCTTGAGGGTCGTTTCCTTCTCTTCCTCAAGCCACACGGCGACCGTCTCGCCGTTTTCGCACGTCTCCTGCTGCTTGAGGATCACGATGTCACCGTCGTTGATGAGGGCATCAACCATTGAGTGACCGCGAACCCTGAGCGCGAAGAGGTCGGCGCTTCCGCGCGGGGCGAACTCATGGCTCAACTCGATCATATCCGCAACGTCGCTGCCTTCAAGCTGGCCCGGCACAGGTATCGGGAGACCAGCGGCAATCTGCCCAATGACAGGAATGGAAACCACGTTCGACCGCGACGGCCCGCGGCCGACTACCTCAATACCGCGCGATATATTGCGGTTTCGGCGAATGTGGTCCCGTTCCTCCAGCACCTTGAGGTTGTAGTCCACGACACTCGTCGAGGAAATCCTCAATTCCTGCTGGATATCCCGTATGGTAGGCGGATAGTCATTCGAATCAAGGAAGGCGCCAATGAAATCCAGAATGTCCTGTTGACGCTGGGATAGGCTTTTCATCTGAATTCCTTTGGTTGATACAGCACCCGGAACGAGCGGGCATCCCGGGTATCATTACTTTAAGCGATTATAGTGTCGAACACTTGTTCGTGTCAACCGTAAAACCGCGACAATTCGTCATCAACGGCACCCAGTACGCTGACAACCGACATAGCCGACAAGCACCCACCAAGGCAAGAGTCCCGTGTCTACACCCGATGTCCTAATTAAACTTGAATTTGGCGAAATCCTGCGCCGGTTGTCGACTCACTGTAACTACAGTGTCGCGGCTGAGAGAGCCCGGGAAATCGGACCTAGCAGGGATCGAAAGATCGTGCGTTACCTCCTCGACGTCACCGACGAGGCGACCGATTTTTGGACCGGGTTTCCCGAGTTTACGGTTGGTGGGGCTCGAGACATTCGTTCCGAAGTCGAGAAGGCAGACAAGGGTGGGCGGCTCACGCCGCACGAACTCCTGCAAATCCTTGACACATTGCGAGCCGGGCGTGACGTGAAGCGCACATTTACCCGAATGCCAGACGTTGAAGAGCGCTTTCCCAACCTGCTCGAGTTCGCCGAGGCGATCGACAACTTCTCGCCACTCGAAACCGACCTGACGCGCTCGATCGGACCCCGGGGAGATGTCCTCGACAGCGCCAGCGGCGAACTTTCGCGCCTTCGTAAGGCGGTCCGCATTGCCCACAATCGCCTGATGGATCGGCTCAACAGCTTTGTCAGCGGTGGCCGGTACGGGTCCGCACTTCAGGAAAACATCATCACGATTCGGGACGGCCGCTACGTGATTCCGGTCCGGTCCGAAGCGCGGTCACTCATTCGCGGGATCGTGCATGACACGTCGGCGAGTGGTCACACGCTCTTCATGGAACCGTTCGACGTTGTCGAGCTCAACAACCGATGGCGTGAGCAGCAACTGGCCGAGACGCGCGAGATCGAGCGCATTCTCGACATGCTGAGTGGGAGTGTGGGCGACCAGCGGGAGGCGGTCGAACGCCTGATCGAGGCCGTGACGGCGATCGACCTGGCTCTCGCCAAGGCGCGACTCGCGGCTGCGATGGAGGCCACCCGCCCTCGCCTCTTCGAACCGGATTCCAACGCCGGACGGCAACGCGATTCGCGCGGCCACCCAACCCACCGGATCCGGCTGGTCAACGCTCGCCACCCACTGCTCGATCCCGCCAAGGTCGTACCGGTAAGTCTTGAGTTGGGCGAGGATTTTCGCGTCCTGCTTATTACGGGGCCAAACACGGGTGGTAAGACCGTTGCCCTCAAAACGGTCGGCCTCCTCACGCTTATGGCCCAAACCGGGCTGTTCATCCCGGCCGACGACACGTCGGTTACAAGCGTCTTTTCGGCGGTTTTCGTGGACATTGGAGACGAGCAGAGTATCGAGCAAAGTCTCTCGACGTTCTCATCCCACATCACGAACATCGTGAGGATGCTTGATCACGTCTCACCAGACAGCCTGGTGCTGCTCGATGAGGTGGGCGCCGGAACCGATCCGCAGGAAGGATCGGCGCTGGCGCGATCATTGATGAGCGCCCTGCTCCAGCGAATTGCGCTGGTGATGGCTACCACCCATTACTCCGAGGTCAAGGCCTTCGCGTATGCCACGCCGGGCGTCGAAAACGCCAGTGTCGAATTCGATATCGCCACGCTCTCTCCGACCTTTCGCCTGATGGTGGGAATCCCTGGTCGCTCGAATGCACTGTCGATCGCAAGCCGTCTCGGCATGCCGGCTGCAATCGTCGAAGAGGCACGGCAACTCCTCGATCCTGGTGACGGACGGACCGAAGAGTTGATAGAACAGATCCGGCAGCGCCGGGATGACATTACCCAGCAACTGCGTGGGGCCCAGCAGGCGGAGGAAGAAGCTCGCACGCTCCGGCGGCGGGCCGCCCAGTCGATCCGTGAAGCCGACCAGATCCGCCGGGTCGCCCGCGAGGAAGCGATCGCCGAGGTCGAAGCCGAGCTGGCAACAGCGCGTGAGGCGATCCGCGAGTTGGAGCGAACGCAACGCCGAACACCGTCAGCGAGGCCAGAGCGTGGCGTGACGTCGGAGGCTGTGGAGACGGCCGAGCGCGAGATCCGGCTGGCCCAGCGACGCAAGAAGGCGACGCCGGCGATACCGGCGACCCAAACCCGGCGACCGCTTCGGCCCGGCGACATGGTGAACATCGTCTCACTGGACATGAAAGGCGAGGTCATCGCCGTTGATGGCAGTGAGGCAGAAATCCAGATGGGCTCGCTCAAACTCAGGCAGCCGGTCATCGACCTCGAACGTATCGGCAGAGCTCGACAAGAGTCGTCTTCACGTCCAGCAGCTCTTGCTGCTGCCCTCGATAACGTGCCAATCGAGATCGACCTTCGGGGATACCGGGCGGAAGAGATATCACCGATCCTCGACCGTTACATCCATGATGCATACCTCTCGGGTCTACCCTGGGTCCGGATCATCCATGGCAAGGGAACCGGGGCGCTCCGTCAGGTGGTACGCGAAGAGCTCCGCGGGCACCCGGTCGTGGAACGCAGTGCCGCGGCGGGGTCCAACGAAGGGGGCGAGGGCGCGACCGTGGTTCATCTACGGCAGGGGTAGGCTGCCCCCGGCGAAAGCCTCCGCGCCCCTCGAACGTCATTCCGAGCAAGCTCGGAATCCTCGCGCGCAGCGCTTGCCGCCGCCGTCGGCGCTTGTAGCCCGGCGGCGGGGTTGGTCGTCGATAATCACCAACTGTCTCGCTTGTCAGGCGCGCAATGTGAGTCGAATTCCACATGACCCGACACGGTTTGTCGGGCCTGAGATCCAAAAGGGTCAAGATGACCCGTCCGGTTGCCGGCGCTCGACGTTCGGATGCGCCGGAGGCGATTCGCGCAGGGATTTCCCCTCCATTTGGAATGACGGTCGGAAACGAAGACCGTCAACCTCGGACGTTGTAGTGGGGACGGCGCTCAAGCCGAAACCAGCTCCAGGGCGTCCATCGTACGCTCGGCCTCGGAAATCACAATGTCGAGTGCGTCCTGCCACGGCATCGTGAGCTCCGTCACCCTGAGCCGGAGCGAGTTCGGCGTGATTCGAATCGCCTGACCGAAGGAACGTTCCAGGCGAGCCCGATCGACCAGGCTGGTCTGGATCGGCCGAACGACGATCTCACGATCGCGCTCGACGACCGAATCGACTCCCAGAGCAGAGGCGCGAATGCGAAGCGAGATGAGGGCGAACAGGTGCTCGACCTCTTCGGGAAAGTCACCGAACCGGTCGCGCAATTCCTCTTCGAGCTCCGCCATCTGCGTCAGGGTCGTGACCCCGGCGATCTGCCGGTATAGATTGAGCCGGAGCTCCGTGTCGGAAACGTAGTCTTCGGGGATGAGGGCGGTGACCGGAAGGTCGAGCGTGACTGGTCCCTGCTCCAACGCCGGCGCTCCCGAGCGGACTTCCTCGATCGCCTGGCTGAGCAGCCGGACATAAAGCTCGTATCCAACCGTCGCGATGTGCCCACTCTGTTCTGCGCCGAGCATGTTACCGGCGCCGCGAATTTCCAGGTCGCGCATGGCAACGCGCAGACCCGCCCCGAGTTCGGTCGCCTCCTGGATCGTTTCCAGCCGTTCCATCGCATCCGCGCTCAACGACTTGTGAGGCTGGTGCAGCAGGTAGGCGTAGGCTCGATGATGACTGCGTCCCACCCGGCCCCGAAGCTGGTAGAGCTGGGTCAGGCCCAGTGTGTCCGCATTATCGATGATGATCGTGTTGACGTTGGGGATGTCGACCCCGGATTCAATAATCGTCGTTGCGACCAACACATCGAAATCCCGCCGCACGAAACCGAGCATCACCTCTTCGAGGACATGCTCGTCCATCTGCCCATGCCCGATCCCGAACCGCGCTTCCGGCACAATCTTGCGGAGCCGCTCGGCCAGGTGGTCGATGTCATGCACCCGGTTGTGAACCACGAAGACCTGCCCGCCACGATCCAGCTCGCGCAGGATCACCTCCCGCACCAGTTGGTCGGTGAAAGGCGTAACGAAGGTGCGAATGGGCAACCGGGACTGGGGCGCGGTTTCGATCATGCTGATATCGCGAATGCCCGACAGCGACAAATGCAACGTGCGCGGGATCGGCGTGGCCGACATGGTGAGAACGTCGACCTCAGTTCGCAGCTGCTTCAGGAACTCCTTGTGCCGGACGCCGAAGCGCTGCTCCTCATCGACGACCGCCAACCCAAGGTCCTTGAAAGTCACGTCCTTCTGGACCAGGCGGTGCGTACCGATCACGATGTCGACTCCGCCATTCCGCAGGCCATCCAGGACCGTCTCCTGTTCCTTCCTGGAGCGGAGCCGGGACAACATTTCAATTCGAACCGGGAATGCGCCAAGCCTATCCCGAAACGTGGTGAAGTGCTGAAGCGCCAGCACCGTCGTCGGCACGAGCACCGCCACCTGCCGGCCGCCGTTGACCGCCTTGAACGCGGCCCGGATCGCGATTTCCGTTTTGCCGAACCCGACGTCTCCACAGACAAGCCGGTCCATCGGTTTGAACGACTCCATGTCATCGGTCACGGCTTCGATCGCTTTGGCCTGGTCGACGGTCTCGGTGTAGGGAAACGACTCGGCCAGCTCGAGATCCCAACGAGAATTCGGTGGATAGGTAATGCCCATGCCTGCTTCACGGTAGGCGTAGAGCTGGATGAGTTCGAATGCCATTTCGCGGACCGCACGCCGGACCTTTTGCTTGACGCGAACCCATTCGCCGGACCCAAGCCGGTTCAATGCGGGCGAAAGGCCTCCACCGCTGTATCGCGAAACGCGATCGCTCTGATCGACCGGGACGTAGAGCTTGTCGCCGCGCTCGTACTCAAGCAGGAGATATTCGCGTTCGATCCCCTGCGTCTCCATGCGGACGAGTCCAGTGAAGCGGGCGATCCCATGATCGATATGGACCACGTGCTCGCCCGGATTGAGACTCTGGGCAAAGGTTCGCCGTTCGCCCGTGGTGCGCTTGCCAGTCCGGCGCGCCTGCTTTCGGAAGCCGAACATTTCAAGGTCGGTCCAGACCGCGAGCTTGCCTTCCGGCCACAGCCAACCTGACATCAGGTCGGATGCTTGGATCTCGACTGTACCGGGCAACAGCGCCGCCGACTGCTGACCTGGCCCATGCTTGACCCGGCGCGGATAGACGCCTTTCTCCTCGACAATATCCGTCAGTCGGTCGACCTGATCGGTGGCGAGGGCAATTCCCCAATCATCGGCCAGGTGCTCGGCGAGGGTCGTTGTCAACGACGACATGTTCCCCGAAAAGAGTTGGGGATCGACGATCGAGGCCGCCGAAATGGCGATCCCATCGTCGGTTTGACTGGCGCCGAGCTTGATCCTGGCCGCATGATCGAGCGCGGCCAGCACCCGGGACGAAGGGGCGAACGGGAGCTTCAGGCCCTTAGGCAATTCTCCGCTTTCACGAAACGTCCGGGACAGGTCCCGAGCCTGATGTTCGATTTGTTTCGCGACCAGTGCGATCGAGTCCGGCTGATCGAGGATGACGACGGTTTCGGCAGGCAAATAGTCAAGCAGCGTGGTCTTTTCGGGAACGAGATACCCGGCGAAAAGATCAGTCGAATCGCCAAGAGATCCGCTTCGGATGTGGTCGAGGCGACGGCCCCAATCGTTGGCGACCTCATCCCGCAAGGTGGAGATGTCGAGCTGGGCGATGGCGTCCGCAATCTCCGGCAACTTCCAGACGGGCAACTCGGACGTGGGCAGCAACGTGACACGCTTGAGTCGTTCGATTGATCGCTGCGTATGCGGGTCGAAGGTCCGAATGCTTTCGATGTCGTCACCGAAGAAATCGAATCGCACAGGTTGCTCGGCGCCGGGGGGAAAGACGTCGACGATGCCGCCGCGCCGGGCGATC
>Ga0136611_10003960_pt1 | contig 10382 bp, 10 predicted proteins | sample AntDrymUQ2232306_2_FD_106645 | JGI IMG/M metagenome (GOLD analysis project Ga0136611, IMG submission 106645) | Polar desert sand microbial communities from Dry Valleys, Antarctica - metaG UQ223 (23.06) | ecosystem: Environmental > Terrestrial > Soil > Desert | place: Antarctica: Dry Valley... | reverse complement strand
GCGGCGCAGTACCGCTCGATGGCCAAGATGCGCAAGTTCCAGCCGCGCATCGAGCAGCTCAAGGAGCGCTACGGCGAGGACAAGCAGAAGTTCCAGATGGCGATGCTGGAGCTCTACAAGAAAGAGAAGATCAACCCCGCCGGCGGCTGCCTCCCGATCCTGATCCAGATGCCGGTGTTCCTGGCCCTGTACTACGTGTTACTGGAGGCGGTGGAACTGCGCCAAGCGCCGTGGATCACGGGCTGGATCAACGACCTCACCGCGCAAGATCCGTACTACATCCTGCCGGTGCTCAACGGCGCGATCATGTGGCTGACCCAGAAGATGGTGCCGATGGTCGGCATGGATCCGATGCAGAAGAAGATGATGCAGATGATGCCGCTGGTGATGGCGGTGATGTTTGCCTTCTTCCCGGCCGGCCTGGTCCTGTACTGGGTCACCAACGGCGCGCTGGGCATGCTGCAGCAATGGTGGAACACCAAGCGCTACAACGAAGAGACGCCGGCTGCAAAAGCCTAGGTTGGTCGTGGCCTGCGGCGGGTCGACGCGCAGGACACGCCGTGAATACGTCCATGCAGGCTCATCGGCGACATCCTTGTCGCCGAAGGTCCTGCACGCCAACCCGCCACACGCCACCCCCACACGCGCGATGATGTTGCGATGAACGACACCGACACCATCGTCGCCATCGCGACCGCTGCCGGCGCGGGAGGCATCGGCATCGTTCGCATCTCCGGGCCCCGCGCGAGGGCCATTGCCGAGATCATCAGCGGGCGAACACTAGTCGCGCGACAGGCGCAGCACGTCCGCTTCACGGACGGGGATGACGAGGTCATCGACGACGGCATCGTCCTGTATTTCGCCGCCCCGGCCAGCTACACCGGCGAAGATGTGGCCGAATTGCAGGCGCATGGCAGCCCGGTGCTGCTGCAACAGTTGCTGGCACGTTGCATCGCGCTCGGCGCGCGCCAGGCGCAGGCGGGCGAGTTCAGCCAGCGCGCTTTCCTCAACGGCAAGCTCGACCTGGCCCAGGCCGAGGCGGTCGCTGACCTGATCGCAGCCTCCGACCTGCAGGCCGCGCGCGCGGCGCGGCGCTCGCTGGATGGCGTGTTCTCGCGCCGGGTCGAGGCGTTGATGGCGGCGGTGCTGTTGACCCGGGTGCACATGGAAGCGGCGATCGATTTCGCCGACGAATCGCTCGACACCCTCGGCGGCCAGGCCTTGCGCGATCGGCTGGCGGCAGCGACGGCGGTGCTCGCGCAGCTGCAGCAGGACGCAGGGCGCGGCCAGAAGCTGCGCGACGGCCTGCATGTGGTGCTGCTGGGGCCGCCAAACGCTGGCAAGAGTTCCCTGCTCAACGCGCTGGCCGGCAGCGACCGCGCCATCGTCACCGAACTCGCCGGCACCACCCGCGACCTGCTACGGGAAACCATCCGCCTGGAAGGCATCGAGCTGACCCTGGTCGATACCGCGGGCCTGCGCGCCGCGGGCGACGCGATCGAGGCGGAGGGTATCCGCCGCGCCCGCGCCGAGCTGGTCCGCGCCGACCTTGCCCTGCTGGTGGTCGACGCGCGTGCTCCCGCGGCTGGGCAGGCCGCGCTGGCAGGCGACATGGCCGCGGTGCCACGGGTATTGTGGCTGCACAACAAGGCCGACCTGCTGCCGGAACCGCTGCCGGAGCTGGCAGCGGACGCCTTGCATGTCTCCGCGCACACCGGCTTGGGCCTCGACGCCCTGCGGCGCCAGTTGCGGGGATGGTCCGGCGCGCAGGACGCGGGCGAAGGGACTTTCAGCGCGCGCGCGCGCCACGTGCAGGCATTGGCCCGCGCCGCCGCGGGCCTGGACCAGGCTGCGCAGGAACTGCAAGCAGGCCACCTGGAACTGGCCACCGAAGCGCTGTCGTACGCGCATGCTGCGTTGGGCGAGATTGGTGGCCGGGTCAGCGCGGATACGCTACTGGGTCATATTTTCGGCGAATTCTGCATCGGAAAATAGTTCGGATATCGCTTTTCCCTTGACAAATCGCTGCGGCTGACGCGTGCTATGGACGGGTGCGTCCAGCATCAAATGGGGAGTTTCACGATGTCTGCAATCAAAAGCATGCGCCGCGGCCTGGTGCCGATGGCGCTCGCCGTGGCGGTCGCCTGCACCTTGGCGGCCTGCAAGAAAGAACAGTCGGCTACCGATGCCGCCGCCAGCGGCCCGCAGGCCCGGCAGGCGCCGGCACCGACGCCGCAGTCGGTGGTGTCTGCCAGCGTCGCGGCCATGAGCCCTGACCAGCTGCGCACAGAGGCCTCCAAGGCGTACGGGGAGAACCGCCTGTATGCACCGGCCGGCAGCAACGCCATGGAGTACTACCTGGCCCTGCGCGACAAGCAGCCCGCCGATGCCAGCGCGTCCAGCGCACTCTCCGACCTGCTGCCGATGACCGTGATCGCGACTGAGCAGGGCATCGCCCGCGAGGACTTCTCGGAAGCCAAGCGACTGGCTGCGCTGATCGAGAAAGCCGACGCCCAGCATCCTGCGCTGAGCCGGCTCAAGGCGAGCATCGCCAGCACCGAGACTGCAGCGATAACGCGGGTCGATACCCAGAAGCTGACTGCCGTGGAAGAAGCCAAACGCCTGGCGGACCTGGCCAAGCAGCGCGAAGAAGACCAGCGCAAGCTGCAGGAGCTGCAACGCCAGCAGGCGGTTGCCGCCCCGGTGACACCACCCGCCGCACAGCAGCGCGCCGCTGCCGCGGCGGAACAGGTACGGGTCGCCGAGGCTACACGCCAGCAGGCGGCCGCTGCCGAGGCCGAACGCCAGCGCCAACAGGCGGCTGCGGCATCGCAGCCCGCAGCGCCGGCCAACCAGCCGGCGCGCGCGAGTTCCAGCGAACTGCGCGCGGTCAGCCAACCTGGTCCGCGTTATCCGCCGGCCGCGCAACGCGCAGGCGCGACCGCCTCGGTGCAGGTGGAGTTCACCGTGGGCAGCGATGGCAGCGTCAGTGGCGCACGGGTCGTCAGCACCGACGGCGCCCGCCAGTTCGAGCGGGATTTCGAGCGCGAAGCGCTGGCGGCCGTGAAGCGCTGGCGATTCCAGCCCGTGGCGGAGGCCACCACCACCCGCCGCACCATCAGCTTCCAGCAATAGTCCCGAGCCAACAGGCGCGCAAACAGAAAAGCCCGGCGACGCCGGGCTTTTTTGCTGTCGGATGTTGCTCGCTCAGGCAGAAATCGCCAGCTTTTCCTGCCGGTAGCGCCACACCGCGGCCAGCCACAACACCGCCGCCAGCGCCAGTGCGCTGGCCAGGTACACCGCCCATTGCTGGGCATCCGGGGATTCGCCACGGGTGACCTTCAATACCAGCTGGTTTTGCGCCAGGAACGGCACCGCGTATTGCCAGAGGTCGGTGTCCTTCAGCGGTGAAGCCATCAACGCATAGGTCGGGATCATCGGCAGCATCATCATCCACATGACGTGGCTCTGGGCTTCCTTCATGCTCTTGGCGCCTGCCGCGATGAGCGTAATCAGGCCGGTGCCGATGACGACCAGGGGCGTGAGAATGAACAACAGCTTCGCGATCGCAGGCAGACTGACGTCCAACATCCGGCCCATCCCCGTGGCGAGAGAGGCGCTGCCCTTGAGCGCGAGCAGGATCAATAGGAGCGAAGCGAAGCCAATCGTCACCGCCGCCAGCATCTTGCCGCTGACGATCGCGCCGCGTGCTGCGGGCGTGGCCAGCAACGGCTCCAGGGATTGCCGCTCGCGCTCGCCGGCGGTGGTGTCCATCGCCAGGTGGATACCCCCCATGAATGCAGACATCAACAGCAGGATGGGCAGCATCAACGCCAGCACCCTGCCGCGTTTGGCTTCCGGCGTGGCCAGGTCGCGCGTGCCCACTCCCACCGGTACACCGACGACCGGATTGATTCCGCGCGCCAGCATGCGCAATGCGCCGAGCGTCTGTGTGTACTGCTGAAGGGTGGCCTGCACCCGCGTGACCGGCACGTCCGCGTTGCGGCGGGTGGAATCGGTGACGACCTCCACCTTGGCTGGTACGCCGGCATGCCAGTCCTTGGCGAAGTCCGGATCGATCACCAAGCCAACGTCGTCCTGCTGGCTGCGCACGGCCTGCTCTACCTGGGCCACGCTGGCCTTGCGCGCGGCAATGCCGTGGCTGGCCAGATGCGCCAGCAGGTTCGGTGCATATTCGCTGCCCGCCACCGGAATGGTCATGTCCTTTTCAAGCTGGGTGTTGGCGCGGTTCTCCATCAGCTTGAACATGCCCAGCATGATCGCCGGGAACAGCAGCGGCGACAGCAGCAGGGTGATCAGGAAGGTGCGACGGTCGCGGTAGAAGTCGCGCAATTCCTTGCGCATCACCACCAGCGTGCTGCGGAAATCGATGTTCATGCGTGCAGGCCCTCTTCGCTGCCGATGAGGCGCACGAAGGCGTCCTCGAGATTGTCGATGCCTGCCTTGGCGCGCAGTTCGTCCGGCGTGCCCTCGGCCATCACCCGGCCGTTGGCGATGATCACGATGCGGTCGCAGAGCGCGGCGACCTCTTGCATGATGTGGCATGAGAAAATCACGCAGCGGCCCTCCGCGCGCAGCTGCTTCAGGAACTCACGCAGGCCGCGGGTGGTCATCACGTCCAAGCCGTTGGTGGGTTCGTCCAGGATCACGTTCTTCGGGTCGTGCACCAGCGCGCGGGCGATTGCGGTCTTGGTCCGCTGGCCTTGCGAGAACCCTTCGCACTGGCGGTCCAGCACGTCTTCCATCTGCAAGGCCGCCGCCAACACGCGCGTGCGCTCGGCGAGCTGCGCCGCACTCAACCCGTGCAGATCGCCGAAGTAGGCGATGTTCTCGCGCGCGGTCAGGCGCTTGTACACGCCGCGTGCGTCGGGCAGAACGCCAAGGCTGCGGCGCACGGCCTGCGCATCCATCGCCACGTCGATGCCGTCCACCAACACGCGTCCGGCGTCCGGCTGCATCAGCGTGTAGAGCATGCGCATGGTGGTGGTCTTGCCCGCGCCGTTGGGGCCCAGCAGGCCGGTGATCTGCCCGTCGTGGGCGGTGAAGCTGACGTCATCCACGGCAATGACGGGCACGGCCTTCTTGCCCTTGCCGGGGAACGTCTTGCGCAGATTTTCTGCAACGATCATGGTTGAGTCCTTGTCTGAAGGGCGCTCATCACGGCTCCCAGCCGTTGTATGAGGTGAACGGCGGCACGTAGGCCAGCTTGTCCAGGCATTTCGCGTCCAGTGCCTTGGCGTCCGCCTTCTCGATGAACTGGGCGAACAGTTTCGGCATGCAGCCGGCGCCAATCACGTTGTGGCCCTGCCCTTTCAAGTCCAGCCAGCGCGACTTCGGCAAGCCCTTGGCGATCACCTCGCCGTAGCTGGGCGGCGTCACCGGGTCGAACTCGCCGGTCAGGATCAGCACCGGCAGGTCGCCCTTGAGCGATGTGTTGAAGTCGGACGGCTTCACACCCTTGGGCCAGGCATCGCACATCGCGGCCATGCCTTCCACCATCCGGTTGCCCAGCACCGTGTCTGCGTCCTCGGCGCGTGTCACCAGGCTGTCGGCATCTTCGCTGCAGATCACCGCCATCTGCATGCCCATCGCCATCGCGTCCTGCATGTCGCCCTGCAGCATCTTGGCCAGCGCCATCAGGTTGGCGTAACGCCCCTGGCTGGCCTCGTGGATCAGTTGCGGCAGCAAGGCGCCGGCCGCCGGCATGTAGGCATACATGCGCACCAGGCCGGCCACGTGGTCGGCGGTGATGGTCTCGGTAAGCTCCTTGCCGGTGTTGCCATCGCGGTAGGTGACCGGCACCGGATTGGCGCGCAGACGTGCCAGCACCGCCTGCAGCTCCACTCGCGGATCGCCCATGCGCGCCTTGCAGGCAGGGCTCTCCTTGCACAGCGTGAACTGCGCGAGCAGCGCGCCATCCAGGTTGCCAGCGAAAATGTTGCCCAAGCCCAGGGGGTTCGGCACCGGGGAATCCAGGGTGATCGTGCGCACGTGTTGCGGGTGGCGCAGGGCGTACTGCTGGGCCATGCGTGTGCCGTAGCTCACCCCGACCAAGTTGATCTTGTCGGCACCGATGGCCTTGCGCACCGCCTCGAGGGTCGGCCACCGCGTCGGTGGAGGTGTAATGGCGCAGGTCGGCCTTGCCGGCGAGCTGGGCGATGCAGCGCTCGATCCAGGCGCGGGCCACCGCCGGGTTGCTGCTGTTGTCCTCGTTGTCTTCGGCCTTGCAATTGAGCGGGTTGGACTTGCCGGTGCCGCGCTGGTCTACCAGCATGATGCCGCGGTCCTTCATGACGTCTTTGAACACTGGCGCCAGCCCCGGGAAGGTGGCGACCGCCGCCTGCCCTGGACCTCCAGCGAGGAAGAACACCGGGTCGGCCGCCGGATCACTGGTGTTGCGCGGCGGAATCCAGGCGATGTTCAGCGCGAGCGTGCGCCCGCCTTGCTTGCTGCGGTCTTCCGGCACGGAGAGGGTGGTGCACTGCGCCTCCAGCGGCTCGCCGTGCGGCAAGGGCGACGCCAGCGAACACGGCTTGAAGCGCAGGCTGCCCAGGGTGCGGAGCTTGATGCCATCGGATTGCGTGGTTGCGACTTCCCGGGTGCAGCCGGCGACCAGCGTTGCCGCGATCGCCAGCGAGAGCATGAGGGGATGGGCGGTCATGGTGAATCTCCTGCGGTGTGCATGCATCAGTTCTCGGGAAGGAAGATGGATTCGATGGCCTGGCCGAACAGGCGCGCAATGCGGAACGCCAAGGGCAGCGAGGGATCGTATTTGCCGGTTTCCAGCGCGTTGACGGTCTGCCGCGACACGTCCAGACGCTCGGCCAATTCGCCCTGCGACCAGCCGTGGGCATCGCGCAATTCGCGCAGGCGGTTGTTCACGGGTGATGCTTCACAGGTACCGCTTGGTCAGGATCATCTTGGCGATGCCGTACACCAGGCACAGCAGCGGGAACACCCAGATCATCGCGACCCCGGCATCCACCTGCACCACCTTGGCCTTCTCCAGCAGGCCGCCGGCGAAGTACACCAGTGCAACCAGCAGGCTGGCAATGCCGATCGACTCGGTTTCGATCCGCCGCTGCAGTTCGTCGATCTCGCGCAGGTAACGCAACGCCGCGCGCATGAACAGCGCGATCGCCACCACCGGCAGCAATGCGACCAGGGCACGCAGCGGCACCGAGGAGATGCCCTGCTTGATCAGCCACACTGACAGGAACAGGCTGAGCGCGTAGCCGGCCATGATCGGCCACATCGCGCGCTGGTAGCGGCGCGAGGCGGGCTGAGCGTACATCTCGTCGCAATGGGTCCGCCACCAGCGCGGCACCAGCAGGAACAGCAGCGCACCCAGCAGGTAGCCGGCCGCGATCCCGGTCCACATGCCCACCACGTCATCAGGCCAGTGCAGCCACCAGCGGCCCGCCACCGCGAGCGCCGCCGCGCCGAGGGCGACCACCAGGAAGATCCACATGAAGCGGCGCAGGGTCATGGGCAGTCGCGTTTCCCGGAGTTGGCGAGGAAGACGATGCCCAGCGCGAGGAACGCCATGCCGACCCCGATGAAAGCGGGCTGCCCGGACATGGCGATGACCAGGAACGCCATGCCCACACCGAGCAAACCGGCACCTGCACCTTTCTTCTTGCGGAATTTCATCTGCTGTACCTGCATGTCAAGGACGCTTGACACCAGATTAGGAGCCGCACCCCTTGCTTGTCAAGCACCCTTTACAGCAGAGTCCAAGTGCACCGGGATGGGAGGGTTGGCGGGAGTTCGCTACACGGCTCGAAATGCCGCTGCGCAAACACCCGCCAACCGACAGACGGGCTCACTTGTTGCTGACGTATTTCTCGCGGCGGATTTGCGGGATCGGCAGGCCGTCCTGCTTCAAGGCCTCGAAACAGGCATCGACCATGTTGGGATTGCCGCACAGGTAGGCGATGTCGCCTTCCGCATCCGGTGCGAATTCCGCCAGCGCGTTCTGCACGTACCCGTGGCGTATGTCGGCATGGGCGTGCATCGAGCCGGCCTGCGGCAGTTCGCGCGAGAAGCAGGGCACGAAGCGGAAGCCCGGATGCGTCGCTGCGAACGCGCGGAAGTCATCGCCGTAGAGCAGCTCTTCCGGCGTGCGTGCGCCCTGCAGCAGCACCACCTTGACCCCGCGCTCCGCCATCAGCGTGGCCAGCTGCGGCAGCATCGCGCGATACGGGGTAATGCCGGTGCCGGTGCCGATCAGCAGATAGCGCCGGTTCGCATCGGCCGGCAGCAGGCAGAAGCGTCCGTACGGGCCGCTGGCGCTGATCTGGTCGCCGATCGGCATGCCTTCGAACAGCGCGGTGGCGGCACCGCCGGGTACGTAGCTGACCGCGATGTCCACAGCTTCGCCGGGCGCCAGCGCGTGGTCGTGGATGGTGGCCAGCGAGTAACTGCGCCGGGCGGAGGTGCCGTCGGCGTACTCGAAATGGACCTGGACGAACTGGCCGGGAATGTAGTCCAGCGGCAGGCCGTCATCGCGCACGAACGACAGGTGCGCAACCGAGGGCGCGATCATGCGCCGGGCGGTCAGCTTGAGGGGGAAGTGAACTATCGCCAAGAGATCGCCTGCTCGTGGATGCAACACAGCGTGGCGTCAGTGCCCGCGTGTGGGCGCCTATACTAACCGCAACGTTTTCCTGCCTCGCCGCGACACCCGCGGCCCGCGGAGCCCCGATGAACCTGCCTACCGACGGCGCGAGCCGCGCGCCCGCGCTGCGCGTCAGCGACTTGCGCAAGACCTACGACACCGGCGTGGAAGCGCTGAAAGGCGTCAGCCTGGATGTCGCCCCTGGCGATTTCTATGCCCTGCTCGGCCCCAACGGCGCGGGCAAGAGCACGCTGATCGGCATCGTCAGTTCGCTGGTCAACAAAACCAGCGGCAAGGTCGAAGTGTTCGGCACCGACCTTGATGCCGACCGCGACGGCGCCATGCGCCTGCTCGGGCTGGTGCCGCAGGAACTGAATTTCAACATGTTCGAGAAGCCTCTGGACATCTGCGTCAACTACGCCGGCTATTACGGCATCCCGCGCGCGCAAGCGCTGGTGCGCGCCGAAGAGGAACTCAAGCGCGCGCTGCTGTGGGACAAGGCCGACACCATGAGCCGGACCCTCTCCGGCGGCATGAAGCGCAGGCTGATGATCGCCCGCGCGATGATGACCCGGCCGCGCCTGTTGATCCTCGACGAGCCCACCGCCGGGGTCGACATCGAGATCCGCCGCGGCATGTGGAAGACGCTGAAGGAAATCAACGCCGCCGGCACCACCATCATCCTGACCACCCATTACCTGGAGGAAGCGGAGAGCCTGTGCCGCAACCTCGCCATCATCGACCACGGCCGCATCGTCGAGGAGGGCCCGATGCGCACCCTGCTGGCCAAGCTCGACGTGGAAGGCTTCCTGTTCGACATCGACGGCACGTTGCCGGCGCAGTTGCCGCAGATCGAAGGTACCACCCTGGTTGCCTGCGATGACCACACCCTGGACATGGACATGCCGCGGGCGATGGACCTCAACCGCGTCTTCGCCGTGTTCGAGGGCGCCGGCATCCGCGTGCGTTCGATGCGGACCAAGTCGAACCGACTGGAAGAACTCTTCGTGCGCCTGACCGGGAAGCCGGAGGTGACGGACGAGGATGTGCCGATGCTGCAGGAGCGGCCGGCATGAGCGGCGACGTGAGCCAGACGGTTGCACGCAAGAACCTGGTGGCACTCGGCACCCTGGTCCGCCGCGAGATCATGCGCATCCTGCGCATCTGGGGCCAGACCCTGATGCCGCCGGCGATCACCATGACCCTGTACTTCCTGATCTTCGGCGGGTTGATCGGCTCGCGCGTGGGGGAAATGGACGGCATCCGCTACATGGATTTCATCGTCCCGGGCCTGGTGATGATGAGCGTGATCCAGAACAGCTACGGCAACATCTCGAGCTCGTTCTTCGGCGCCAAGTTCGGCCGCCACATCGAGGAACTGCTGGTCAGCCCGATGCCGAACTGGGTGATCCTGCTGGGCTATGTTGGCGGTGCGGTGCTGCGTGGGGTGCTGGTAGGCGCAATCGTGCTGTGCATCGCGATGTTCTTCACCAAGGTGCGGGTGCCGCATCCGCTGGTGATGATCAGCTCGGTGCTGCTGGGCGCGGTGATCTTCTCGCTGGCCGGATTCATCAACGCGGTGTACGCGAAGAAGTTCGACGACGTGGCGATCGTCCCGACCTTCATCCTGACCCCGCTGACCTACCTCGGCGGCGTGTTCTATTCGGTCAAACTTCTGCCCGACTGGGCCGAGGCCGCGACCCACGCCAACCCGATCTTCTACATGGTCAACGCCTTCCGC
>Ga0136611_10003959_pt1 | contig 10383 bp, 6 predicted proteins | sample AntDrymUQ2232306_2_FD_106645 | JGI IMG/M metagenome (GOLD analysis project Ga0136611, IMG submission 106645) | Polar desert sand microbial communities from Dry Valleys, Antarctica - metaG UQ223 (23.06) | ecosystem: Environmental > Terrestrial > Soil > Desert | place: Antarctica: Dry Valley... | reverse complement strand
CTCGACCGCCACGAGACCGTCCGACCCGACTCCGCGGTCGCGATCCGGGCGCTGCGGGACATGGGCCTGGAGGTCGTCATGATCACCGGCGACAACCCGCGAACCGCACACGCCGTCGCCCGGCAGGTCGGCATCGACCGGGTCCTCGCCGAGGTGCTCCCGGACCAGAAGGCCGCGGAGGTCCGCGTCCTGCAGGACGAGGGAAAGATCGTCGCGATGGTCGGTGACGGCATCAACGACAGCCCCGCCCTGGCCCAGGCCGACGTCGGGATCGCGATCGGGACCGGCACCGACGTGGCGATCGAGGCCGCGGACGTGACGCTCATGTCCGGCGAGCTCCGGGGCCTGGTCACCGCTGTCGCGCTGTCCCGAGCGACGATGCGCAACATCCGGCAGAACCTCGTCCTCGCGTTCGGCTACAACACCGCCGCGATCCCGATCGCCGCGGGCCTGCTCTACCCGGTCACGGGGGCACTGCTGTCCCCGATGATCGCCGCCGCCGCGATGGCGCTGTCGAGCATCAGCGTCGTCCTGAACGCCGCGCGCCTCAACACCTTCACGCCGCCGCGGCTGACTGCCGACCCGTCGTCAGCAGCCGCGACAGAGGACACGACGCGCCAGACCGTGCGGACAGGGACGTGAGGCGCCGAGCTGACGGGCGGGCAGTTCGAGCCCGCCCTGACGCTCGCGCAGGAGATCAGGCGGGCCCAGGCCGCGGAGATCACTACGATGCAGGCGCTGCTGCAGGAGCCGTAGCCCGACCGCGGCGCCGGGGACCCCGAGTCCCCGGCGCCGCGGACCTGCACGACTGCGGGAGGAGGACTGAGTGCTGACCCGCCTCAGGAACCACCCTGTGCTCACCGGCCTCGTGTCGATGCTGCTCGTCCTGAGCGCCGTCTGGGTCATCAAGATCGTCCGGGTGGGCCGCAGCGTGAGCTCGTACGCCGATTACTGGTCCGAGCCCCGAGGTGACGCCGGCGGCCTCCTCTACGTCGCCCTCGGCGACAGCGCCGCCCAGAGCATCGGCGCGAGCACGCCGGAACGCGGCTACGCCGGGCTCATCGCCCAGCGCCTGCGCGACAGCACCGGCCGGCCTGTGGAGGTCGTCAACCTCAGTCAGAGCGGAGCGAGGATCCGCGACGTCCTCGATACCCAGCTCCCTGCCCTCGACGACCTGGGACGGCAGGCTGACGTGGTGACCGTCGCGATCGGCGGGAACGACATCCGGGCCTACGACCGCGACACCTTCGCCGCCGAGACCCGCCGGCTGACCGCCGCCCTGCCTGCCGGGTCCTACGTCGCGGACGCGCCGTACTTCATGCACGGCCGCTGGCAGCGCGACGCCGCCGAGGCCGCGGCGCTCCTCAGGGCCGGCGCAGAGCAGCAGGGCCTGCAGCCGGTGGCGCTGCACCAGGCGCTGATGGAGCAGGGCTGGCAGGCCATGGGGACGCAGTTCGCCGCGGACTGGTTCCATCCGAACGACCGCGGCCACCGGGTCTGGGCAGACGCCTTCTGGGTCCGCATCGAGCCCGACGTCCGAACGGTTCCGTGACCCCTCGGGTCAGGCGAGCACCTGCGGCAGCCGTGCGGACCAGTCCCGGACGTGCAGCACCCCGTCGAGCTGCCCGAGACCGTCGACCCGGTGCGTCGACAGCAGCAGCGTCCGTCCTTCGGTGGCCGTGAGCAGGTCGGCCAGGACGAGCCGCTCGGTGTCGACGTCGAGGTGGGCGGTCGGTTCGTCGAGGACGAGCACGGCCGGATCGGCGAGCAGCACCCGCGCCAGCAGCAGGCGCTGCCGCTGACCGCCCGACACGTGCGCCCCGTCGACGCCGGCGCGGGTCGACCAGCCCTGCGGCAGCGACCTGACCCAGTCCAGCAGCCCGAGTCGCCGGGCCACCTCGTCGAGCTCGTCGTCGCCGGCGCCGGCCGGCCGATGCGCAGGTTCTCCCGCAGCGTGGTCGCGAACATGTGGTCGTCCTGGAGGCACCCCGACACCAGCGCCGGGACGGCCGACGAGGGCAGGTCGGTCAGGGAGACCGTCACCCCGTCCGCCGTCACGTCCGTCGTCCTGTCCGTCGTCACCCCGACGGTGCCGGACAGCGGTCGCAGCAGGCGCAGCGCGGCGCCCACCAGCGTCGACTTGCCGGACCCGCTGGGACCGACCACGGCCACCCGCGTCCCCGGGGCGACCAGCAGATCGACGTCGGACAGCACCGGCCGGTTCGCCCTGTAGCCGAGGTCGGCGACGGACGCCACCAGCCCCAGGTCACCGGCGGGCGCGACAGCGGGGGTGGCCGGCTCGGGCACCGGAGCCGGAGCCGCGAGCAGCTGCGCCACCCGGCCGGCCCGCTGGACGGCGGTGCCGAGCGCCGCCCACGCCGGGGCGAGCGCTGCGACCGGCTCGACCGCGGCGACGGCCAGCAACGTGACGACGCCGGCGGTGAGCCCGCGGACCTGGCCGGCGGCGACCGCGAGCACCGCGACGGGGGTCAGCGCGGCGGCCGTCGACGATGCGGCCGTCGCGACCGCGGACACGACGTCGACGGGTCGGCTGCGGCGGGTCACCTCGGCGTCAAGCTCGCGCAGCCGGGCGGCGTCGCCTGCCTGGGCGTCGAGGACCCACAGCTCGGGCGCCGCCTCGACCCAGGCGACGGCGGCTCGGTCGCGGGCCCCGGCGGCGCGCGCGGCGGCGCCGGCACCGCGGCGGCCGGCCAGGGCGGCCAGCGGTGCGCAGGCCCCGGCGAGCAGCAGACCCACGAGCAGCGCGGGCACGGCCGGTGGCGCCAGCCAGGTGGTCAGCACCAGCGCAGCCAGCCCGGTGGTGGCTGCCGAGACGACCGGCAGCAGCCCCCGGACGACGGCGTCCTGGACGGCGTCGACATCGGAGGTGAAGCGGCGCAGGACGTCGCCGCGACGCCACAGGTCGAGGCCGTGGGGCGCCAACGGGACCAGCGCCCCGACGACGCGGACCCGCGTACGTGCCAGCAGCCGCAGCGCGACGTCGTGGGCCGCGAGCCGCTCGGCGTAGCGCAGCAGTGCCCGGCCCAGGGCGCAGGTGCGTACGGCCACGGTCGCGACGGCGAGCACCTGGACCCCGGGCTGCTCGGCGGCGCGCAGCACCAGCCAGGCGCTGGCCCCCGTCAATCCGAGACCGGCGAGGGCCGCGAGTGTCCCGATCCCGACGACGGCAAGGGCCCTGCGCTGCAACCCGGCGGCGTCAACTTGCAGGGCACGGACGAGATCGACGACGCCCCAGCGGTCCTCGCCCTCGGAGGTGGCCGGCTCGCCGAGTCGCTCGGGAAGGGCGGCGCCCTCCGGAGCGGGTGCGAGGCCGGGCGTGCGTACCTCGTCGTGCACGATCCGCCCCGCTGCAAGTCGCACCGCGCGGTCGGCGATGTCGGCGAGCGTCGCGCTGTGCGTCACGAGCACGACGGTGGCCGTCCCGCGCAGCCCGTCGACGACGCGGGCCACGACCCGCTCCCCCGCGGCGTCGAGGTCCTCGCTCGGCTCATCGAGCAGGACCAACGGCACCTCGCCGCGGGCCGCCACCGCACGCGCGCGCAGCAGCACGCGGGCCAGCGCCACCCGGCGGCGCTGGCCGGCCGAGACCGCCCGGCCGTCCTCACCGAGCGGCGTCGCGCCGTCGGGGGCGCTGCAGTCGAGCAACGCCGCCTCGACCTGTGCACCGGTGGCACCGGGGTCGCCCAGACGCACCTCGTCGGCGACGGTGTCCCGGGACGGACGTGGTCGCTGGGGCAGCCATCCCAGGCGCGCCCGCCACACCGGTCCGGCGGCAGCCGTGACGACCGTGCCGCGGTCGGCGCCGACGGCCCCCAGCAGCACCTGCAGCAGGGTGCTCTTGCCGCCGCCGCTGGGTCCCTGGACGCTGACCACCTGGCCGGGCAGCAGGGACAACGAGACCGCCTGCAGGGCGTCGGTGTCGCGGCCGGGCCAGCGCACGGACACGTCGACCAGCGACGCGACCGGCTCGCCCTCCAGCAGCGTGCCGCGCACGGCCAGCGGCGGCAGGGCCGCGAGCTCGAGGGCGACGGCGGCGGACTCCAGGGCGTCGGTGCTCGCGTGGTAGGTCGCGCCGACGGCCCGCAGCGGGGCGAAGACCTCTGGAGCGAGCAGCAGCACCACCAGCGCCGGCGCCAGCGACAGGGCGCCGTCGAGCAGGCGCAGTCCGGCGCCCAGCGCAACGACGGCGACCGACAGGCTGGCGATGAGGTCCATCGCCAGCCCGGACAGGAAGGCCCAGCGCAGCGCCCGCACCGTCTCGGTGCGGTGCTGCTCGGCGACCCGTCCGACGGCGGCCACCTGGCCGGCGGCGCGGCCATGGACCTTGAGCGTGGGCAGACCCTGCATCAGGTCCAGCAGCCGCCCGGCCAGGCGGCCCAGCGTGGCGTACGACCGGGCGGTGCGGTCGCGCGTCGTCAACCCCAGGATCACCAGGAACAGCGGCACGAGCGGCAGGGTGACCAGCAGGATCGCCGTGGAGACCAGGTCGGTCCGGGCCAGCCACGCCAGCACGAGGGGCGGGACGACGACGGCCGAGACGAGCGCGGGCAGCACCCGGGTGACGTAGCCGTCCAGCACGTCGAGGCCCGGGCCCACGGCGTGCGCGATCCGCGCCGGGTCGCGCCGCCCGAGCTCGAGCGGTCCCGCCGCCGTCAGCCCGGCCAGCGCGGCGCCGCGCAGCTCGACCCTGGCCCGGTCGCGCGCGCCGGCGCCGAGCAGGTCGACCAGACCGTCGAGCAACGCGCGCAGGATGAGCAGACCGGCCAGTGCGAGCAGCCCTACGGGAGCCTCGCCGCCCCACGCCTGCGCGAGCGCGTGCGCCAGCAGGACCGCAGCAGCCACGGTCGACGCTCCCCGCAGCGCGACCAAGGGGACGAGCGTGGCTACGTGCCGGCGCAGCGACGGTGCGGCGGCCAGCAGCCGGGGGTCGAGCGGGCTGAGCCGGCCCTCGCGGACGCGGCTCACCGGCCGACGGCCACATCGTCCCGCAGGTCGACGGCGGACACCGGCGGCCGGGACAGCCGCTGGCGGAACACCCAGTAGGTCCAGGCCTGGTAGCCGATGACCACCGGCGTCACCAGCAGCGCGACGACCGTCATGATCTTGAGCGTGTACGGCGAGGAGGCCGCGGCCTCGATCGTCAGCCCGGGCGTGCCGCGTCCCGGCAGGACGAACGGCCACATGCAGGCGAACACGAACGGCGGCAGCAGCGCGGAGGTGACGGCGGTCCCGAGGAACGCGAACCCCTCGCGTGAGGCGCGTACGGCCAGCACGGCCCCGACGGCGGCGAGGACGGCGAGGACGGCGAGGACGGCCGCGAAGGCGCTGCCGCGAAGGCTGAGCGACCAGCCGAGCCAGATCGCGGCGGCGACGACGAACGCCGGGCCGAGCTGGCCCGCGAGCCGCAGCGCGCGGGCCCGCAGCTCATCGGTGGTCCGCAGCGCGATGAACACCGACCCGTGGAAGGTGAACAGCAGGGCGGTCGTCACCCCGCCGAGCAGGGCGTACGGCGAGAGCAGGCTCCACAGCGAGCCGGTCATGTTGTAGCCGGCGTCCATCGGCACGCCGCGCACCCAGTTGGCCAGAGCGACACCGAGCAGCACGGCCGGCAGCGCGCTGCCGAGGACCAAGCCGCGGTCGAGCCAGGCACGCTCGCGCGACGACTCGACCTTGTGCCGGTACTCCAGGCAGACGGCGCGCAGGATCAGCCCCAGCAGGATCAGCGCCAGCGGGACGTAGAAGCCGCTGAAGATCGTGGCGTACCACTCGGGGAAGGCGGCGAAGGTCGCACCACCGGCGGTGAGCAGCCACACCTCGTTGCCGTCCCAGACGGGGCCGATGGTGCGCAGCAGCAGCCTGCGGTCGGTCTCGTCTCGGGACAGCACGGGCAGCAGCGCGCCGACGCCGAAGTCGAAGCCCTCGAGCAGGACGAAGCCGGCCCACAGTACGGCGATGAGCACGAACCAGAACTCGGGGAGCACGGGATGGTCCTTCCGGTGGCAGGGTCAGCTAGTCGACGAGGGCGGGCTCGGGCGCGCTCTGCTCGGGGTCGGGGCGGTGGTCCGGCGGCGACAGCCAGGGGTCGGCGTCGGAGACCGGCGTGATCGGTCCCTGCCGGCTGATCTTCAGGAAGATGCGCAGCGCGATGAACCCGAGCCCGGCGTAGAGCAGCGTCGAGCCGACGAGTGTCGAGGCGACCTCGGTCGTGGAGACCCCGGGGCTCAGGCCGTCCTCGGTCTTGAGGACGCCGTAGACCAGCCACGGCTGACGTGCGGTCTCGGTGAAGATCCAGCCGGCGGCGTTGGCGGCGAAGGGCAGCAGCCCCGCCCAGCCTGCGACCTTGAGCAGGCGCCGGTCGGCGAGGACCCGACCGCGCCGCTGACGCCACAGCACGATCGCGGCGAGCAGCATCGACACTGCACCCAGACCGATCATGAGGCGGAAGGTCCAGTAGGCGAGCCAGACGGTCGGCACGTAGTCGCCCGCGCCGAACCGCGTCACCGAGTCGGCCTGGACGTCACGGATGCCCAGCACCTCGGCATTCGGGTCGTTCTCGGCGAGCAGCGACAGGCCGTACGGCACGGAGATCTCGAAGCGGCTGTCGAGCGTCTCCTCGTCGCCGATGGTGAACAGCGAGAAGGGTGCGCTCGAGCGGGTCTCGAACAGCGCTTCCGCGGCCGCCATCTTCATCGGCTGCTGGTCGGTCATGACCTGGCCCTGCAGGTGGCCCACGGCGCTGACGCCGATCCCGGCGCCCAGCACGACGACGGCCGACGCACGCAGGGTCGCGCGGTGCATCCGCAGGTGCATCGCGCCGTCGGCGTGCGAGGTGATGCCCCGCCGCAGGTGCCACGCGCTGACGCCCAGGACCACGCCGGCGCCCGTCATGAAGGCGGCGAAGATCGTGTGCGGGAAGGTGACCAGCTGCGTGGTGTTGGTGAGCACCGCCCAGATGCTCGTGAGCTCGGCCCGGCCGCTGACCGGGTCGAAAGCCCAGCCGACCGGGTGCTGCATCCAGGAGTTGGCGGCCAGGATGAAGTAGGCGCTGGCCACCGTCCCGGTCGCGAGCAGCCAGATCGTCGCGAGGTGCTGGCGCGGCGAGAGGCGGTCCCGGCCGAACACCCACAGGCCGAGGAAGGTCGACTCCAGGAAGAAGGCGACCAGCGCCTCCATCGCGAGCGGCGCACCGAAGACGTCGCCTACGAAGCGCGAGTAGTCCGACCAGTTCATCCCGAACTGGAACTCCTGCACGATCCCGGTCGCGACACCGAGCGTGAAAGAGACGATCATGAGCTTGCCGTAGAAGCGGGCTGCCGCGTCCCACTCCGGCTTGCCGGTGCGATAGTGGGCGGTCTGGAAGGCCGCGACCAGCACCGACAGCCCGATCGTCATCGGGACGATGAGGTAGTGGTAGACGGTCGTGATGGCGAACTGCCAGCGCGCCAGGCTCTCGGTGCTCATCGATCCCTCACGCGTCGTCTCCCTCATCCTGGTACAGGCCGGAGCGGCCTTCGGACGGTCATCAGTCCAGCCGCGGGGGACTCCGCCCGACGGGGACCAAGGGCACGGACGCCGGGACGAAGGCCCCCTCCTGCCGCGGTCGGGACCAAGGTCCCGCCACCGGGCTGCCGAGTGGCCCTGCCTCCCGGCAGGCACGCGGGCGAGCCTGTGGGGGTGATCCCCCTCGAGCCTGACCTCGTCCGCAACGTCGTCCAGGCGGCGACGCGCGCGCCCAGCGTGCACAACACCCAGCCATGGCGCTTCGCCACCGGGCAGACGGCTTCGACCTGTACGCCGACCCCTCCCGGCAGCTGGCCGTCCTGGACCCGGCCGGCCGGCAGCTGCACCTGTCCTGCGGGGCGGCGCTGGCCCACGCCCGCGTCGCCGCGCGTGCGAGGGGCGCGGACGCCACGATCGAGCTGCTGCCCACCGACGACGCGACCCTGCTCGCCCGGGTCGGCCTGACGGCCGGCGCCCCGGCCCTCGACAGCGAGGTCGTCCTGGCGCAGGCATTGCTCACGCGTCACACCGGGCGGGGCGTCTACGCCGACGAGCCGCTCGCGCCGGCGCTGCTCGACAGGCTGCGGGCCGTCGTCGAGCAGGAGGGCGCGATGCTGCGTTACGTCCGGGGTGAGGAGATGGTCGAGCTCGAGGTGCTGCTGTCCCAGGCCGACGACCAGGAGCAGCGCGACCCCGCCTACCGACGCGAACTGGCCTCCTGGCTGCGGGAGAGCGACGACGGCATCCCGCCGGACGCACTCGCCTCCCTCGACGGACGCGGCTCGTCGCTGCGCCTGCGCGACTTCGCCATGGCCACGCCGGAGCAGGGGTCGGGCCAGGCGCCGGTGGGTGAGCACCCCGACGTCGCGGTGCTCACCACCATCGGGGACGGCCCGCAGACATGGCTGCGCGCAGGGCAGGCGCTCGGGTTGCTGCTGCTTCACGCGGACGTCCACGGCGTCCTGGGCCAGCCGCTCGGGCAGGTCACCGACACCGAGGGACCCCGGCGCCGGTTGGCCGCCGTGCTCGGCCTGGTCGGGATCCCGCAGCTGGTCCTACGGCTGGGCTACGCCGGTGGTCACGTGACCACCACCCGCCGCGCGCTCGACGACGTCCTGGTCTGACAGACTGCAGCATGGCCGACCCCGTACGCGTCTTCCTCCTGGACGACCACGAGATCGTCCGCCGAGGCGTGCGCGAGCTGCTGGAAGCCGAGGACGACCTCGTCGTCGTCGGCGAGGCCGGGACGGTGGCGGAGGCGCTGGTGCGGGTCCCGGCGGTCCGGCCGGACGTCGCGGTGCTGGACGTCCGCCTGCCAGACGGGGACGGCATCCGGGTGTGCCGCGAGCTGCGCTCGGCCGACCCCTCGCTGGGCTGCCTGATGCTGACGTCCTTCGCCGACGACGACGCCATGGTCGGCGCGATCATGGCCGGTGCAGCTGGCTTCGTGCTCAAGCAGGTCCGCGGCAGCGACCTCGTCGGGGCGGTGCGGACGGTGGCGGCCGGTGGCTCGCTGCTGGACCCCCGCACCACGCTGCAGGTGCTCGACCGGCTGCGCGCACCGGTCGCCGATCCGCTGTCCTCGCTCACCGACCAGGAGCGCAGGATCCTCGACCTCATCGGTGAGGGCCTGACCAACCGCCAGATCGGTGAGCGCACGTTCCTGGCCGAGAAGACGGTCAAGAACTACGTCTCGTCCCTGCTGTCGAAGCTGGGGCTGGACCGGCGCACCCAGGCGGCGGTCATGGTGACCGGTCTGCACCGCGACGCCGACCGGCACCACCTGCCGGGACAGCAGTAGCCCGGTCGCTCAGCGGACCACCAGCACGGGGCAGGTCGCGTGCTGCACGCACTGCGTGCTCGTCGAGCCCAGCAGCAGGGCGGCGAAGCCGCCGCGTCCGCGCGAGCCGACGACGAGCAGGTCCTGCGGTCGCGTCAACTGTGTGAGCGTCGACCCGGCGTGCCCGACGACGACCTCGGCCTCGACGGCAGCTGCGCCGGCCCGAGCGTCGACCTCCTGGCACGCAAGCTCGAGCGAGCGGCGCTCCCCGGCCTCGAGCGCATCGAAGTCGTCGACGCCGTCACCGAGCCCCGGCACGTCGGCCAGCACCGGCTGGTGGACGTACACCGGCACGAGGACCGCCTCGCGTCGGCGGGCGTGCGCGGCCCCGACGGCAAGGGCCGCGAGCGAGGTGCGCGAGTGGTCCACCCCGACGACGACCCGCGCGGGACGACCGTCCTGCGGCGCCGGCTCCGGAACCACGACGACCTGCCCGTGCCCGTGGTGCAGCACCGAGGAGCTCACCGAGCCCATGACAGCCCGGGACAACGCGCCGTGCCCCCGGGTCCCGACGACCAGCAGGACGTCGGGGCCGGCCGCGTCGAGCAGCACCTGCGCCGGTTCCCCGACGGTCGCGGTCGCGCTGCACTCCACCGTGTCCGCCCCCGGCACGCGCATGCAGGCCTGCTTGAGCTGCTCGTCCGCCAGGTGCTGGGCGTCGGTCTTCTCGCGCGGCTCACCGTCACCGGTGGCGAGCAGGCCGGCGTAGTCCATGGCGTAGACCGACAGCGACCAGGCGCGTACGGCCGTCAGCGGCACGCCGCACCGCACGGCCTCGGTCAGTGCCCACTCCATCGAGGCCACCCCGGCGAGCCCGGCGTCCACGCCGACGACGATCCTGTCCATGACGACCTCCTGCGGCCGGCGCAGGTCCGTCCTACGCGCCGTGTCGAGCGTGTCGTCCGGGGGTTGCGGCAGACAGGGCCGTAGGGCACCGCGGCGCAGCGGCCTGCTGAACGTCCAGGAGCGGGCCGAGCTCCTGGGCGGCTCTCTCGCGGCCGGACCCGGCCGGGGAGACCGGG
>Ga0136611_10003958_pt1 | contig 10384 bp, 8 predicted proteins | sample AntDrymUQ2232306_2_FD_106645 | JGI IMG/M metagenome (GOLD analysis project Ga0136611, IMG submission 106645) | Polar desert sand microbial communities from Dry Valleys, Antarctica - metaG UQ223 (23.06) | ecosystem: Environmental > Terrestrial > Soil > Desert | place: Antarctica: Dry Valley... | reverse complement strand
GTCGAGCTGGCGCGTTACCCCGGCCAGAGCCACATCTTCCTCGTCACCGGCCCGCCCGAACACCGGATCGATATGTACGGGCGGATGCTTGGCTGGTTCCGGACGCATTTGCGTGAATAACGACGGTCTTACACGACTCAGAGGCCTATGCTTGACGAGGAACAGCACCCATAATCTGTCATCCTGAGCCGCAGCGAAGGATCTCTCCGCCTCAACAACCTGCAGCGCAAGCGAGGAGAGATCCTTCGCTGCGGCTCAGGATGACAGATTATGGGTGCTGTTCCTCGTCAGCAAATCGGCCCTGGATCGAAACACGGAGATACGAACATGCCAAACACCTTGCCACTCATCCACCACATCCTCGATGACTTCACTGAACCGTGGAGCGACGAGCCAGCGCCAGTCGTCCTGCTCCATCCGGGACTGGCCGGGAATGGGCGGCTCTACCGGCAGTGGGTGCGGGTCCTGGCCGAGCGATACCGCGTCCTGCGGGTTGATGCGCGCGGACAGGGGATGTCGCCGCGTCCGGCGGGGTACGAGTGGTCGATCGACAGGTTCGTGGCCGATGCCCTGGCGGTGCTGGACCACCTTGGGATCGAGCGCGTCCACTGGGTTGGAGCGTCGGGGGGCGGCATCATCGGCCAGCATGCGGCGGCCAGCGCGCCGGAGCGTTTCGCGTCGCTGACGTTGCTGGCGACGACGCCGCGCTTCCGTAGCCCGACCGCGAACGTCGATGACTGGCTTGCGCCGCTCGACCGTGGCGATGCCGGAGCATTCTTCCGGCAGGATACGGAGCGTCGCTTCGGGTTGGAGCATCCGGCTCGCACCGACTGGATCGTCAACGAGATTCTGCGGACGCCGGTCGAGACGATTGCCGAACTGCACCGCTGGGTCGTCAACGTTGACGTGACCGGCGAATTGCATAACATCACCTGCCCAACCCTGATCCTGACCGGCGAGCACGACACACTGACCGACCTGAGCGATGCCGACCTGATGCAGCGCGAGATCCCGAACGCCCGCCTGTACGTCATCGAGGGCCACCCGCACAACGTCGGCTACACCCACCCGCGCCTCGTCGCGGAGATCGTCCGGCAGTTCCTCAACGACGTAACAGATGGACAATGAAAGGATCCAGCGTGGCTGACGAAGCGCGTGTAACGCAGCAGGATGTCAGCGCTGTGGCGCGGCTGACGAATCTCGACCTGCCAGACGACCGCCGCGACCAACTCGTGACGACGTTGTCGGCATATCTGGAGAACATGGACCGGCTGAGGCAGATTGACATAGGTGACTCCGAGCCACCCGCAATCACCTACGAGAACGAGGCCTGCTGATGAGCGAGGAACTTTGCTTCGCGACAATCGAGGAGTTGAGTGACCGGCTGGCGCGCCAGGAACTCTCGTCGGTCGAATTGACCGAGGCCGTTCTGACGCGGATCGAGCTGCACAACGATGAGATGCGCGCCTACATCACCGTCACGCGCGAGGTGGCGCTGGAGCAGGCGCGCCAGGCCGAGCGCGAGATGCGCGACGGCAACCGGCGCGGACCGCTGCACGGCATCCCAATCGCTCTCAAGGACAACGTCGCGACGGCGGGCATCCGCACCTCCTGCGCGTCGATGGTCGATCCCGACTGGCTACCGGATGAGGACGCAACCGTCTACACGAAGCTGCGCGAGGCCGGCGCGATCCTGCTCGGCAAGGCGAACCTCTACGAGTACGCCTTCAGCATGAACCCGGCCTTCCCTCAGCCGCTCAACCCGTGGCACACGGAGCGCTCGTCGGCGGGGTCAAGCTCCGGGTCGGCGGTCAGCGTCGCGGCCGGAATGGCGCACGGCTCGATCGGCTCGGACACGGGAGGGTCAGGGCGGCATCCGGCCAACGTCAACGGCGTCGTCGGGTTCAAGGGCACCTATGGACTGGTCAGCCGTTCAGGCGTCGTCCCGCTCTCGTACAGCCTCGACCACGTGACCGTCTTTAACCGCCAGGTCGTCGACGCGGCCATCATGCTTGAGGCGATCGCGGGACACGACTCGCGCGACGAGTACTCGGCGGCGCTGCCTGTCGCGGACATGCGCTCCCGGATCGGCAACGACCTGCGCGGGATGCGGATCGGTCGCGCCCGTGGCTACACCCACGAGAACATTGATGCGGATGTCGAACGGGTGACCAACGAGGCATTCGAGGTGCTCCGTGGGCTGGGAGCCGAGATTGAGGATGTCGAACTGCCGTATGTCCAAAATTGCGTCGCATTGCAGCAGTCAATCATGCTGCCGGAAGCGGCCACCGTCCACTACCGCAACCTGCGCGAGTCGCCGGACAAGCTCGGCGAGGCGGCGATCATGCGGCTCGATCTGGGCAACAGCGTTCCGGCGACGGCCTACATCCACGCTCAACAGGTGCGCAAGCTGATGCGCGCTGCGTTCCGCCAACTGTTCGAGACGTGCGACGTGATCGTCGGCCCAGGCAACGCCGTCCGGGCCGGAGCCGCCGGCGAGTGGACAACCGAGCTGGACGGACAGACGATCGACCTGCGCCAGGTCGGGCCGGAATACACCGGCATCTACAACCTCTCCGGCAACCCGGCCATCGTCATCCCGGCCGGATTCAGCAGCGAGGGCACGCCAATCGGCATCCAGATCGCCGGTCGCTGGTGGGACGAACCAACCGTCCTCCAGGTCGCCCACGCCTTCGAGCAGGCGACGGAATGGCACAGGCAGAGGCCGCCGCTGCCGGTAGGGTAGGCCACCAGCAATCTAAGATGCCGCCAGACGAACTAACACACCCGAGGACAGCAGCGTTCCCCCTGTCATCCTGAGCCGCAGCGAAGGATCGCCTGGCGTTAGTAACAAGAGTGTGTCGATCGTCCATCGAACGCTCGCATCCTTATTAGCCACTCACTCGCCAAGGCCAGGCGATCCTTCGCTGCGGCTCAGGATGACAGGGGGAACGGTGCTGTCCCCGTCTAAGGCACAGGGGAATGTGCGCGTTCGCCAGAGCATGACATCAGGACGCCACCACGTGCTCACGAACGACAGCCCCATCCGCACCATCCGCCAGCATCCCGCCTGACGACTGACGGACGATCAGCTCCGGCAAGACCTGGACCAGTCGTTCGCCGTGCTCCTCGTGGTTGATCTGGTCGAGCAGCGCGCCGAAGGCGGTCACGCCCATCTCGTAGAGCGGCATCCGGATCGTCGAGAGGGTGGGGGTCACCAGACCGGCGACGTTCGCGCCGCCGAAGCCGACGAGCGCGACATCGTCCGGGATGTTCACGCCAGTAGCTGTCAGGTGATGCATCGCACCGATTGCCGGAAGGTCGTTCGAGGCGAAGATCGCGTCGAACGCAACACCACGCTCGATCAGGGCGGCCATCGCGTCCTGACCGCCCTGGGCCAGATCGTTGAAGCCGCGCCCGAGCCGGCCAGACGTGCGAATGATGAGTTGCTGGTCGCGCTCAAGGCCAGCTTCGGCCAGCGCCGTTTCGTAACCACGCAGCTTCATCGAGTCGACGTTGCTTTCGAGGTCCAGACCGAGGAAGGCGATTCGATGTCGGCCAGACTGGATCAGGTGCTCGGTCGCCAGTTGAGCGCCGGTTTCGTATCCGGGCCAGATGACCGTCCCGAGCGCGTCCGGCAACTCGCGGTTGATCATGACCACCGGGAAGAGGCCACCCACCGCCAACTCGACCGTCTCATCGGTCAGGCGTGAGTTGAAGCTGATGATGCCGGCTACCCGATGGCCGCGCAGCCGCTCGATCGCGTGCACCTCGCGCTCGATATCACCGGCAGCATTACAGAGGAAGACGCTGTAGCCAACCTCGGCGGCGGCGTCCTCGACGCCACGCGCGATCTGCGGGAAGAATGGTTGGTCAATGTTCGGAAGCGCCAGACCGATCACCTGCGTCCGGCTGGTGACGAGGCTGCGCGCCAGCGTGTTGGGGTGGTAACCAATCTCGCGGATAGCTTCGAGCACGCGCTGGCGGGTCGCTTCCGAGACCTCACCCTTGTTGTTGACGACGCGCGAGATAGTCTGCTTCGACACGTTCGCTCGCCTGGCAACGTCGTTGAGGGTCGGCTGGCGACCACGCTCGTTCTTCATGGATGCTGATTGTCCTACTACGCAGCCTGCGTGCTGCCGGATACGGCGTGCCGATGCAACAAGTGTGCCCTATTCGCGCTTGCGATGGAAGATCACACCAGACCGGCGCGGATTCGAGCCAGAGGATTGACCGCCGGATCATCTCATGCTACGTTGTTACCGTTCACGGGAACGGTAACGCCACCGTACAGGTCACAGGTGATGGCGTCAAGCGCGGATACCACCCGATCAATGAACCGAGCTGTTTCGGCTACATTGGGACCCACTCTTCGCCGTCAGATCGACCTGTTGAACGGAACGACGAGTAGCGGTCGTAGCCTGAGGGGAGCATTAGTATGACGGACGAACGAGAACGAATCCAGTATCTGATCGATGCAGCCACGTCGCGGCAACTGAGCCGCCGTGCCGTGCTCAAGCGTGCCACCGCACTCGGTCTGAGCGCGCCGGTCATCGCTGGTCTGCTGGCCGCCTGCGGCGGTGACGATGGCGAGGACAACGAAGAAACACCCGCGGCAGCTTCAACAACCGGAACGACCGACGAAGCGACAGCGACGACCGGGACAGGCGGCGCGGCAACCTCGGCAGCGACGACGGCCACCGATAGCTCACCGACCACGGCGTCCCCTGCGGCAACCGAGCCAGCCGAGCCAGAGGCGACAGCGACGATCGCTGAGGACGTTGGCGAACGCGGCGGCGGCGGGATACTGCGCATTCTCTGGTGGCAGGCGCCGATCGTCCTGAACGGCCATCTCTCGGTGGCCGGCAAGGACATCGGCGCAATCCACATCTGTATGGAGCCGCTGGCGCACTTCGGCCCGGACGGCGAACTCGTCCCGATCCTGGCTGCGGAAATTCCGAGCCTGGAGAACGGCGGCGTCGCCGAGGATCAGTCGAGCGTGACCTGGACGCTGCGCGAGGGTGTCAAGTGGCATGACGGCGAGGACTTCACGGCGGAAGATGTCGCCTTCACCTACACCTACCTCAGCGACCCGGCTTCGAACGCGACGACGCTCGGCTTCTACAGCGGTATTGAGTCGGTCGAAGCGGTTGACGATTACACCGTCCGTGTCAACTTCACGGCTCCTGTGGCGGCCTGGTTCAATCCCTTCGTCGGCAGTTCTGGAACGATCCTGCCCGAGCACATCCTGAGCGAGTTCGTCGGCGAGCAGGCGCCACACGCGCCGTTCAACCTGATGCCAATCGGCACCGGGCCATACAAGGTGACCAGCTTCGTTCCGGGCGACACCGTCCTCTATGAAATCAACCAGGATTACTGGACGCCGGGCCTGCCCTATTTCGACAGTGTCGAACTGAAGGGCGGCGGAGACGCGGCCAGCGCGGCCCGCGCTGTCCTGCAATCCGGCGAGGCCGACTGGGCCTGGAACTTGCAGGTCGAGGCTCAGATCCTCGAATCGCTGGCAGGTGAAGGAGCTGGAACGCTCATCACCTGGCCGGGCGCAGGCACCGAGAAGCTGCTCTTCAACCACTCCGACCCTGAGACGGAGCTGGAGGGCCAGCGCTCGCACCGCGATGTCCCGCACCCGCATTTCCAGGACCTGCGTGTCCGTCAGGCGGTTGCGCTGGCGATCCCGCGCGATGTAATCGCCGAGCAGCTCTACGGCGAGTCGGCGACTGCCACCGGCTACACGATGAACGAGAGTCCAGAGTACATGCCGGACGGCATCACCTGGGAGTACGACATCGAGCAGGCCAACGCGCTGCTCGACGAGGCTGGCGCTGCGCGTGGCAGCGACGGTATTCGCGAACTGAACGGCCGCAGGCTGAGCTGGAGTTCTTCGGCCTCGATCAACAGCGTCCGCCAGAAGGAGCAGGAGATCATCAAGCAGGCATTCGCTGAGCTTGGTGTCGATCTGATGATCGCCGCTGTCGACGCCAGCGCCTACTTCGACGCCTCGAACATCGGCTCGTTCCAACACCTGTACTACGACTTCGGGATCGAACGCAACGCGGCCCAGATTTACCCGCTGCTTTTCTACCGGCGCTATCTCTCGGCCGATCCACTCAAGGACATCGCTCAACAGGAGAACGGCTGGGCGGGCCGCAACATCCAGCGCTACCAGAGTGACGAGTTCAACGAACTGTACGCGCAGGCAGTTGCCGAAACTGATCCGGAGGTCTACATCCCGATCTTTCACGATATTCAACGCCACGTCGTCGAAAATCAGGCCGACATCGGCATCGTTTCCAGCAACAACGTCTCGGCCGCCAGCAGCGACCTGAGCGGCTACGATCCATCGCCGTTCGCCGTCGAGGTCTGGGATATCCGCGATTGGCGCAAGGGGTAAGAGGTCGGGAATCGGGAATCGGGATTCGAGGGATGTCGGAGGGACAGGCTCCGTTTGATACCCCGTGTCCCGAATCCCGAATCCCGATTCCCGACCACACGAAAGGACTCGCGTCGTTGAGCACACACAACATGATCGTCTGCCCGGAGCCGCTGGCGGCGCAGGCAGGGCAGGACATCTTCGCGGCTGGTGGGAACGCCATCGACGCTGCCGTCGGCGCGGCCTTCGTCCAGGGTGTCACGAACCCGCTGCTGTGCGGGATCGGAGGGACCGGTCTCTTCTATTACTATGACGCCGCCAACCGCCAGACGGTCGCGTTGAACGGCGAGGTCGAGATCGGCTCGCAGCCGGTGCCAGCGCACTGGCCGGACGAGTTCCGATGCCGGGCTGAGACGATCGGGCGCTACATTATCGACAGCGAGGCCAACCAGGTCGGTCACCAGTCGGTGATGACGCCCGGCTTCGTCAAGGTCTGCTGGGACGCCTGGCAGCGCTACGGCAGCGGCAAGCTCTCGTGGGCGGAGTTGCTCGAACCCGCCATCCGCCTGGCACGCAGTGGCTACACCGTCTACCCGTACATCGCGGCTTTCTGGCGACCCGGTGTCGCCAGCGATGCCCACGACGCACGCCGCGGCTATCCGGCCATGCTGGTCAAGCTGCACGCGACGGACGGCGCGAGAGAGATCTACCTCAAGCCGGACGGCAGCCCGTTCCTGGCTGGCGACCACTTCGAGCTAGCCGATTACGCCAACACGCTGCAACAACTGGCCGACGCTGGTGGCGACGACTTCTATACCGGCGAGATCGCACGTCAGGCGGTAGCCGACTTCGAGCAGCACGACGGCCTGTTCACGAGCAATGATCTGCGCGACTACGCAGTCATCGAGCAGGCCATTCTGCGTTCCGAGTATCGTGGCTACGAGATCACCAGCCCGGCCCCGCCAGGCAGCGGCGCTCAGGTGGTCGAAATGCTCAATATCCTCAAGCACTTCGACGTCGCAGGGCTGGGCCACAACAGCACCGAGTACATCGACACCTTCGCCCGCGTCCAGCGCGCCAGCTTCAGCGACAACGTCCGGCTGAAGGGCGTCGATTTCGACGACGGGCTGCGCTTCGCCAAACAGGTCGCGACACCCGAGCGGGCCGCGTACTGGGCCGAGCGGATTCAGGCTGGCGACCGGATCGTCGTCCGTGGTGGTGCTGTCGATCCCGGCACGACGCATGTGACGGTCGTCGACGAGCAGCGCAACGTCGTCTCGTTCAACCATTCAATCGGCTCGCTGGCCGGGTCGGGCGTCGTCACGCCGGGGCTGGGCTTCCTCTGGAACAACTTCCTCGGCCACTTCAACCCGCTGCCCGGTCATTCAGACTCGATCGAGCCGGGCAAGCGGCTCGGCGGCCTGCTGCCGATGATCGTCTTCCGCAACGGTGAGCCGTACATCGGTGTCGGAGCGCCGGGCGGCAGCCGGATCATCACCGCCGTCACCCAATCGCTCGTCAACGTCATCGACCACGGGATGGACATGGGCGCCGCCGTCTCGCTGCCACGCTTCCACAGCGAGGAGGAGCAGCTCCTCTTCATCGAGCCATCGTTCCCCGCAGAGACGGACGACGCACTGCGTTCGCTGGGCAACGATGTCCAGCGCAGTACCTACATGTCGCGCGTCCAGGCCATCCGCATCACCGAGGACGGCACGTTGGAAGCCGGAGCCGACCCGCGCGGCGGCGGCGGCATCGGGCAGTATCCGGCGACGGAGTAGTCTGTTGACCCTCAATTAGCTCTGTGCTACGTTATCGTTCACGGGAACGGTAACGGACATCAACCGGTAGTCATGGACGAGAGGGAGTAGGAGCAGCGATGTACATGATGGAGAAGCCGTGGGTCGATTTCGACGCCCTGCGGAAGGAGACCGACCTGGTCATCATCCCGACCGGGGCGGTCGAGGTCTACGGCCAGCACCTGCCGGCTGGGACCGATACGATCGTCGTGACCCATATCGCGCGGCTGGTTGGCGAGCAGCTTGGCGCGCCGGTCCTGCCAACGCTGCCTGTCGGATTCTCGCGCTCGCTGGGTGACTTCCCCGGTACGCTGAATATCTCGACGAAGACGCTGATGGCGTATGTCCAGGAGACAGCCGAGAGCGTCATCTCGTGGGGCTTCAAGCGCGTGCTGTTCATCAACAGCCATCGCGGCAACATCGGACCGATCGGCGAGGTCGCGATGGAGCTTCAGGACAAGCACGGCGTCCGCTGCGCGCAGGTCTTCTGGTGGGACTATGCCGCCGGGCTCGTCAAGGATGTCGTCGAATCCGGCGCGCAGGCCAACGGCCACGCCTCGGAGATCGGCACCTCGGTCATGCTGCACTTCGAGCCGGACTTCGTCGTCCGCGACCGCATCAAGGACCAGACGCCGACCGACAGCGTGCCGTACGCCGACATCATCCAGTACAAGGGCATGCGCGTCCGCTCGGATTCAGGAGTGATGGGCAATCCAGAGCTTGGCACCGCCGAAAAGGGCGCCGAGATCGCATCGCGTGCCGTCGAGCGGATTGTGGCGTTTGTGAAGGATGAGCTGAGTTAGGCGTTGGGAACCGGGATTCGGGACACGGGGTATCGAAGTACATGAGGGGAGTGGGCGTGGCAACACCAAGACCAGGGTTCAAGGTTCACAAGTCGTTCGAGCGGGCCGATCCGGCGATGGTTGAGAAGTTCCGGGGGCTGGCGTCGGCGAACATCTCCGATATTCAGGGACGCCAGAACACGTTCGACGCGCGTATCAAGCCGATCTACGCGCCGATGGTGCCGCTGTGTGGCCCGGCCTTCACCGTCAAGGCGCGGCCCGGCGACAACCTGCTGGCGACGAAGGCGATCCACATGGCCCAGCCGGGCGACGTGATCGTCATCTCCGGCGGCTTCGAGATGAACCTGTCGGTCTGGGGCGGCGTCATGAGCGGCATCGCCAAGGCGAAGGGGATCGCCGGCGTGCTGACCGACGCGCTCGTCCGCGATGTGGCCGAGATTCGCGACATCGGCCTGATCGTCTACGCGACAGGCCTGACGCCAGTTGGCCCAACCAAGGAAGGCGTCGGCCAGATCAACACGCCGATCGTCTGCGGCGGCGTCATCGTCAACCCCGGCGACATCATCGTCGGTGACGAGGACGGCGCGGTCGTCGTCCGAAAGGAAGAGGCGGAAGCCGTCCTGGCGCGCACCCACGCCCGGATGGAGCTTGAGAAGAACTGGTTCGCAGCGATCGCGCGCGGCGAGATCATCCTTGAGGATACAGACGACTACCTGCGAGAGCGTGGGGCTGAGATTATTGACTGATCGGGATTCGGGATTCGGGAACCGGGGGAGTTGAACGGAACTGGTCCCTTCGATATCCCCGGTTCCCGAATCCCGAATCCCGATCAGTCAATCCGGCAGGAAAGGAGAATCCATGGTCAAGACCAGACTGGCACAGATGACGTGGAAGGAAGCGGAGGAGGCGTACAAGGCCAACCCGGTGATCCTGATCCCGAGCGCGTCGATCGAGCAGCATGGTCCGGCGACGCCGGTTGGCGACTTCCGGATCAGCGAGTGGGTCGGCGACCAGATCGCGGAGCAGACCGGCGCGATCGTCGCGCCGATGCTGCCGTATGGCTACTCGGAAGTCTTCCGGCGCTTTCCGGGAACAGTGACGCTCCAGGGCGAGACGGTCAAGAACGTCATGTATGACGTGGTCGTCAGCTTTCTGGAGCATGGACTGGACCACCTCGTCTTCCTCTGCGGTCACAATGGCAACATGCCGATCCTCGACCAGGTGGCCCGTCAGGTGCGGCATGAGTACGGCATCCGGATGGGCTGCATCGAGCCGTTCCGCCTCTTCTCGGCGGCGACGATGGCCGAGGCCTATGGCAAGCCGAACGTCGCGATCGGGCATGGCAGCGACCCAATCATGTCGTTCAACATGTTCCTGTTCCCGGATGACTGCCG
>Ga0136611_10003957_pt1 | contig 10384 bp, 9 predicted proteins | sample AntDrymUQ2232306_2_FD_106645 | JGI IMG/M metagenome (GOLD analysis project Ga0136611, IMG submission 106645) | Polar desert sand microbial communities from Dry Valleys, Antarctica - metaG UQ223 (23.06) | ecosystem: Environmental > Terrestrial > Soil > Desert | place: Antarctica: Dry Valley... | reverse complement strand
GCGCTCATCTGCGGGCACTATGAAGGGGTCGATGACCGGGTTCGGCAGCATCTGGCTACCGATGAGATCTCGATCGGCGACTACGTTCTGAGCGGCGGAGAATTGCCGGCAATGGTGGTGGTGGACACGGTCGCGCGCCTCATGACGGGGGTCATCAAGACGCAATCACGCGAAGACGAGTCACACACGTCCGGCCTGTTGGAGTACCCGCAGTACACGCGGCCAGCCGTCTTTCGGGGCATGCCGGCGCCGGAGATTCTGCTCAGTGGCGATCACGCTGCGGTCGATGAATGGCGGCAGGAGCAGGCGATCCGCCGGACCGCCACAGCGCGGCCGGAGATGCTGGCGGCCTGGCGTGCACGGCAGGAGGCGGAATAGCGTTAGGTGCACTGCGCAGCTAGTATGACTCTATGCGCGCCACGACCTCGTCGATCACTTCATCCGGCGTCGAAGCGCCAGCGGTTACGCCTGCGACGCTCCGCTGGTCAAACCACTCGCGACGCAACTCATCGGGCCACTCGACGTGATACGTGGTCACGCCCTCCTCCTCGCTGATCTCGGCCAGATGGCGAGTATTCGCGGACTCGTGTCCCCCGACGACGATCATAACATCTACTTCCTCTGCGAGATCGATAACGGCGCTCTGCCGGTCGAGTGTGGGCTCGCAGATGGTGTTATGCACCTGGATCTCGCGGAAGTCGTCCGGAAGCTGATCGAAGAGATCCGAGACGAACTGCTTGAACCGTGAGGCGGGCTGCGTAGTCTGGGAAACGATCGCGATGCGCTTCGGCACGCGCTTGCCGGAACGGGTCAGCGCGATCAGACGAGGCACAAGTTCTTTGGCGTTGGTGCTGACGAGCGCGGTGTTCTCGGTCCACCCAACGATTCCACGCACTTCCTGGTGCGTCGCATCTCCGAACACCACTACCTGATGTTGCGCCTGATGGAGGTCCTGCGCAATCTTCTGGACCTTGGTGACGAGCGGACACGTCGTGTCGATAACTCGCAAGCCCTTCGCTTCCGCCTCGGCAATGGAGTTGGGGGACGCGCCGTGAGCGGTGATTGTCAGCGTCCCACTGGCGACATTGGCCACGTCGCCGATAACGGTGACGCCGCGCTTCTTCAGACTCTCCACGACCTGGGGATTATGCACCAGCGTGCCGAGGGTGTGGACGCCCTGGCTATCGCCGCCCATATCGTCGAAGAGCTTCAGGGTCTTCTTCACCCCGAAGCAGAACCCCAACTCTCGTGCCCGCTTGACCTTCATCGTTCAACACCACCTTTGCGCGTTTGATCTACCACTTCAGTTTAGCAACAAGGGCAGGGCGAATCAAAAAAGGCACACGCGTGCAGGGTGCCCTGCCGCGTGCGCCGTAGAGGTTGAGAGAGTTTACTTGCTCATCTTGAAGCTGACGCGCTTCCCTGCCGCTATCTCGATTTCCTCACCCGTGCGCGGGTTGCGGCCCTTGCGAGCGCTTCGTTCCGTCACCTTGAAGTTGCCGAAGCCGCGCAAGGTCACTGAATCGCCACTCTCAAGTGAGCTGCGGATCTCATTCAGGGTTTCGTCGACAACCTGCTGTACCTCGGTCTTCTTGAGGCCAGTCCGCTCGCTCACCTGATTAACTATCTCGGTCTTTCCTGGCATTCCATGTCCTCCTTCGTGATATCAGTCCTGCGCCTTTTTATCGTCACGCATTGTAAGCGCGGATTATATCATGATGCACCGGTCAACAAGTCAAGGGGTAAAGCCGGGCGTCGTACCACTTAGGTCCGATCCGGGATCTTTCGATGGGTTGTCCGGGTCGTCCTCCTGCGTCTGCTCCTGCGCGGCGCGGGTGGCGATTCCCTGCTGTGGCGCCGATTCGTCCTGCAACTGGTTCGTGTTTTCCGTGTCCCCGCCGGTCCCGCTCCCTGCGTCACCGCCGGGCGACTCGGAGGGCTCACTCCGTGCCAGGTCGTTCACATCAGACGCGCCGCGCCCCGTGTTCCCATCGGCGAACGGATCGCTCGCCTGGCTCACGCGGGAGCCGCCGTCCGCGCCATCAGTTGCTGAATTGGCCATTTCGTCCTCCAAACAGTTCGGGCATTTGTTACTACCGTTGCAAGATAAGTGCCATTTCTACGCCGTACTCCGGCGTGGCAGGATACGGTAAAGTAAGGTAACAACGGTGCCAAACAGTAGCTATATGGAGCAAAAGCATGGGCTTGCAACCTTCAACCTTTTCCATCGTGGCGTTCGATCCCGTGCAACAGCAACTCGGCATCGCAGTGCAGAGCAAGTTCCTCGCGGTCGGCGCCGTGGTGCCCTGGGCAAAGGCGGGAGCGGGAGCGGTTGCCACCCAGTCGTGGGCGAACACGGCGTATGGGCCAGCCGGCCTGGACCTGCTGAGTCGGGGCGCGACCCCACTAGAAGCACTTGACGACCTGCTGGAGGCCGACCCGGAGCGCGATTCCCGTCAGGTGGGTATCGTGGACGCCGAAGGCCGAGCGGCTACCTTCACGGGCAGTGCCTGCTTTCCCTGGGCTGGCGGGCGCACGGGCGAAAACTACGCGTGTCAGGGAAACATCCTGGTCGGACCGGAGACCGTGGACGCGATGGCAGCACAATACGAAGCGACGGAGGGTCAGGAGTTGGCATTCCGCCTCGTCGGGGCGATACAGGCGGCACAGGCTGCCGGTGGCGATAGTCGGGGGCAACAATCTGCCGCAGTGGTGGTCGTACAGGAGGGCGCTGGCTATGGCGGCTTCAACGACCGCTACCTTGACCTGCGGGTGGACGACCATCCAGCGCCGATAGAGGAGCTGCACCGGCTCCTCACGCTGCACGTGTTGTACTACCCACGCCTCGGCGAGTCGACGGTCGAATTGACCGGCGTTATCCAGCAACTCGGGGCGGATCTCGCCACGCTCGGTTACCTGGACGACCCCGCCGCCGACACAAATATGGTTGCCGACGCCCTCCGGCGCTTCAGCATGCGGGAGAACCTGGAGGAGCGACTACGCAATGACGGTCGGGTGTTTCAGGTGGTACTGGAGTACATCCGGGAAATGGCGGCAGAAGCCCGGTAGCCTCCACCGCCCATCACCCGTTGTCTCTAGCGGACCTGGAACGTCTTATTCACCGGATACGAGATGGCCCTGTTGGCCGCCCGGTCCGACGCGAACAGCGACCAGGTGTACGTGCCGGCAGCCACCTTGCGGCCATCGGAGGAAGTGCCGTTCCAGGCTAGAGACCGAGCACCGGGCGACTTCGTCACCGGGCCCAGAGCCGCAACGTGCACGCCCGCGGCGTTGGTGATTACCGTGCTTACCACGGACCGCTCACTGAGGTTAAAGGAGAGCGTGTATGGCGCCGCGCTGGTTGCGCTCAGGCTCGACACTGCGGGCCGAATGATATCCACGTTGATGTTGCCGGCTCGTGTGGGCCCGGGGTTCCCCGCAAGGTCACTGTACTCTAGCGAGTATCGGTAAATGCCGTTGGGCACAACGCGGCCCGAAGAATCATTGCCGTGCCACCTGGCTGCTGCGGTGCTCCCCGATCCACCGTAGCTGCGTAGTTGCGTGCCGCTCGCGTTGCGTACCCGTACCACCCACCGCACTACCTCTGAGAACGAGGCGCTTATGGAGGTGCTATCGTTCCGACCATCGCCGTTCGGCGAAATATACGCCGGGGAGCGGCGCACACTCGTGGAGGCCGGCTGAATGAGGTCCACGCCGACCGGAACCGTCTTTTCCGAAATGGCCCCGGAGGAGCTGCGCGCGAGGATCCGCGCGAGATACTGGCCTTCTGGCAGCGTGAACGTCTTCGAATGGACCGCGTCGTAGTACGAGGGGATCAGCTTCGCGGTGTGCAGGGTGGTGTCCACGCCGCCCCACGGCTTGACTGTTTTGACCCATTGCCCGGAGACCGAATACAGCTCGATCTTGACTTTCTGAGCCGCCGCAAGTTGGTAGTGGATGGTGGTGTACTCTCCCCGGTCATCGCCGTTGGGGCTGATCGCCGGCGGTGCGGCATACGCGGTCACAAACACTTTCTCCGTCGTCGTGGTGGCCCCGGAGGTCACGACCGAGACGTTAGCCGTCCCCACACGAGACGCGACCGTACTCACGTTCTCCTTGTTCATGCCAGCCCAGAACGAGGCTGGACCCGTCCGTGGTAGCGTGATGTACCCAACAATCACCTGTGACTGGTGCGCGAGCAAGGGCGCGCCCAGCCCCCAGCGGTACGGACTGGCATTGCCGGTTGGGTTACGGCTCTGATCAACTAGGACGCGGTACTTGCCGGTGACCTTCGCGAAGCCCTTGTCGGTCCAGTCCTGGTTTTCCGCGTACACGGTGCCGGGATTCGGCGCTTGTGTTTCCATCAAGCCCGTGCCGTCGTTACGCAGCATGACCTCGACTCGTAGCCGTCCTCCATAGTTCAACGTGGTAGGCGCGAACGTCACATCGGTTATCACGGGTTTCGGCGTTGGCTGGTAGCCCATGATCGTCGCGACGGAATTACGTATCTCGCCGAACCTGTTGTACAGGTACGCGCCGGGGTCGACGTGGTTGTTCTCACAAGGCACCGAAGACAACGAGGTATCGTGGTGGGCGAGGATGTTGGGCAGGTCCGCCTTTGGCTCGATATTGCGCTTCATGAATATGCCGCGCCCGAGCGGATCAATACCCGCCCGATCGAAGTGCCAGGCGATCAGCCGCTTAAAGGAGCTCACCATGGCTTCCGAGGGACGCACCCCGGCGGGCGTGCCGCCGTATGCGGGACCGTGCCAGCCCAGTGCGGAAATGCCCAGCGTGCCGAAATTGTAGCATAGCGCATGGCCACCAACCACGTTCTGTCCGCCGTACCGTCCCTCGTAGATCCGGCCCTGCTCGTCGATGAGGTAATTGTAGCCGATATCGCCCCAACCACGGGTTACTGCGTGATAGTAGTAGATGGAGCGCACCGTGGCCGCAGGGTTCGGATCGTTGTTGCGCGTCACGGTATCGTGCAGCACCGCTTTGGTGATCGGCAAATACTCGCGATCCCAGATCTCTTTGCCGCTGGAGTTAAACCGGTACTTCTCGTCCGCACCCCAGCCGGCGCGAGAGATGACCGCTGGCTTGCTCACGCCGAAGGACTGATATTGCCCTGAGGCGCTCGCCTTTGCCTCCTGCGCGGACGGCCCGGCAGTAGCATTGATATACGTAAGCGTCACGTCCGAGACGCGTGGCCACTGGTGGTGCGCCGACGGGAACGTCGTCACGCGATACTGCGCATAGCTGGAGAGCTCTCCCACCACGAGGCTGCCGAACGTCCGGCCATCACGGTCGCGGACTTCGTCGCCGTGGCTTTCCTCGGTGAGCCGCCAGATCGTCCAGTTCTTGCCGTCCACACTGGTGCGCACGGAGACCTCGACCGCGGCTCCAGAGGGAATCTCAGCCTTCCAGTTCGGGCCAATCGCGGTGAACGCCTGTTCTGGTTTGTGGACCTTGCTGGTGTACGTCGTGCTCTCGGAGGACCGGCTGGCCGATGGTGTGCCGAGATGTCGCGTATCGTGCGCGGAGCGAGTTACAACACCCCGGCGAGCCGCCACGTTCTCCTTCCACTCTGAGGCGACCGTCTTGCTTTCTCGTGTGTCCGAACCCGCCGCGCTCGCGGGCAGGGCCGCCAAAGCAAGCGAGAGTGCGACAACAAGCGCGAGTATCTTCGACATTCTGCATTCCCCTCTTTTCCTGTTCCACCATTCGCGGGCGGATCATGGCCCGACACTCTCAGGATAAACAGGGATCAGGGGTAACAACATAGTACTTTTCTACCCCCTTTCATGAGCGCGCCGTGGAGTCTGCCCGAATGTCCGTCACGGTGTACACTGAACTGGTAAGGTTTCTGTTGCCCAGAAGGAGTGCCCTGGAAATGAGATTGGTGAACCCGAGACGTATCATCACGCTGGTGGCGCTGCCGCTGCTCGCCGCGTGCAGCCTCACCGCGCCGGAGACTCGGTCGGCCATCCCGACGCCTACGGCTGCATCGCAGCAGGCCGAGGCGCGACCAACCAGCGTCACCCTGAGCAACCCGCGAGACGACGGGGACACGCCCACGATGGCGACCGCTGGACCGTCCGCCGACGCAACCGCCGGACCGGCAGTCTCCTTGCCTGGCATCAGCGGGGATCAGGGACTGTCGGTGCCTGCCGTTGTACGGTCGGTCCGCGGCGGTGTGGTCGAGATCATCACGCAATCCAGGCAGGGTCAGGGCGGTACGGGCTCTGGCTTTATCATCGATGAAGACGCCAATATCATCACCAACAATCACGTGGTCGAGGGCGCGTCGCGCATCACCGTCGTGCTCGACGGGAACCGCATAGCCCGCGCGCGGCTGGTGGGAGCCGACCCGCTGACGGATGTTGCCGTGGTCCGCATTGACAGCAAAGATGTCACGGTCGCGAAGCTCGGCGACTCTGACAAACTGCAGATCGGCGAGCCAGTGGTCGCGATTGGGAGCGCACTCGGCCTGCGCGGTGGGCCGACGGTGACCACCGGCGTCGTGTCCTCCACAAAGCGGGTGGAGATAGAGCCCGCCGGGGATCCACGGTCGCCAGAGGACGATATCGCGCTGTACGATCTGATCCAGACTGATACCGCTATCAATCCCGGCAACAGCGGTGGTCCGCTCGTGAACGCGCGTGGGGAGGTGATCGGGGTCAATACTCTCGGACAGCGATTGACCGCGTCCGGTGTGCCCGTTCAGGGAATCAACTTTGCGGTCTCGATCAACACTGCGCGTTCAGTTGCCCAGGAACTCATTCAAACCGGGGAGGTCGAGTATCCGTATCTCGGCGTGGAAGCAAGCTTTCTGACGCCGCAGCAATCCGTCCGCGAACGTATACCATACACGCCGGGACAGCGCATAGGAACGGTTCTGCCCAACCTGCCCGCGGATGAGGCGGGGCTGCGGACCGGTGACATCATCACCGGCATTAACGGGACACGCATCGAGGACGAGAGCACCTTCACCCTTCTGCTCCGGGACAACGACCCCGGCGACAAGGTCACGCTGACGGTGCGCCGCGATGGCCAGGAGCGTGAGGTCGACGTGACGCTGGGCAAACGGCCCGCAGGACGATAGTTCTCTCAAACTAAGGAGCAACTTAATGACGTTCGATACAAACGAGGTGCGCGCGTGGCTTGACCGGCTGGACCTTTCGGTCGGCCTGACCCGCGACCAGTTGCGCGAGCGGATACCCACGTTGCCGGAGGAGGTGTATCTGCACCTGCCCGCCGCAAAGAAGTTCTACTCGACGGATGAGGTACTGGATCAGACGGGGGAGAACGCGCTCGCCCGCGCCGAGGGGACAGCGGCTGGCCCGGAACTGGACCTGCCGACCGGCGGCATGGAGGACGATGGCGGACCGGTCGCGTACGGCACTAGCCTCTCGCCCGGCGACCACATAGTCGAGGGCGCGGCTGACTTCCCTGGGCCAGCGGACGATTTAGGCGGGAACAGTTTGGAAACACGAGCGGGCCGAGGCATCCCGGACGAGAACCAGTAGTGTAGTACGTGGCGGTCCGTTGAAACAGTGCGGGGCTCCGATTGTACTCGGAGCCCCGATGGCTGGAGCGGGAGACGAGATTCGAACTCGCGACCTCTTCCTTGGCAAGGAAGCGTTCTACCACTGAACTACCCCCGCGTTTGCCTGGAGCGGGCACCGGGAATCGAACCCGGGCCAGATGCTTGGGAAGCACCTATGATACCATTTCACCATGCCCGCCAACGGCAAGAGAACGTTTCGCCCCCACAGCGATGGAATTATAAAGCGGCGCGGGTATCGGTGTCAAGTGACGAAACGCCCCTCCGCCTGTCGGGAGTTGGCTCTTGTCCCAGCCGCCGCAGCAGCCGGACCCAGCCGATCTGTCCCCGCCGAAAGCTGCGCAGCCGCAGAAACTCGTTCGGTGCATGAATCCGCTCGTCATCGAGGCCGAACCCGAAGCTGACTGTAAATGCGTCCAGCTCGCGCTGGAAGATCGCACAGACCGGAACGGTACCGCCGCTCCTTGTAAGGTACGGTTGCACCCCATACAGCTCCGAAAGCACATCCGCCGCCGCTCGGTTGCCCCAGTGATCGTGCGGGATGAGATAGGCGGCGCCGGAGCCGGGAAGGGGTCGGGTCTCCGCCCGTATCCCTGATGGGGTATGCTGCTCGACGTGCGCAGCGATCACCTCGAGGATCCGCGCGGGATCCTGATCGGGCACCAACCGGCACGTTATCTTCGCGTGCGCCTCGCTCGGCAACACTGTCTTCGAGCCCTCACCCTGGAAGCCTCCCCAAATACCGTTTACCTCGAGCGTCGGGCGTACCCACACGCGCTCCAGCGGGGTATACCCCTCCTCGCCATAGAGTTGCTCCACGCCGACCGCGTGGGCGTACTCTGGGTTGTCGAATGGCACCCGAGCGATGGCCGCTCGCTCCTCATCTGATACCGGCTTGACGCCGTCGTGAAAACCGTCAACCGTGATCCTGCCGTCTTCGGTGCGCATTGAGTCGAGGATATAGGCCAGCGCGTGGATGGGATTTGCGACCGTTCCGCCGTAGATGCCCGAATGGAGGTCTGTGGCGGGACCGTACACGTCGATCTGCAAGCCCGCCAGTCCCCGCAAACCGAGCGTGATCTGCGGCTGCTCCTCGGACCATTGACCACCATCCGCGCTCACGACCAGATCACACGCGAGGAGCTTCTGATTCATCGCGACGAACTCCGGAAGTTGCGGGCTGCCGATCTCCTCCTGACCCTCGATCAAGAACTTGAGGTTGACCGGGAGGCTGCCCTCGGTGCGAAGCAGTGCCTCCACACCGAGGATGCACTCGAGCAGGTTGCCCTTCATATCCGACGCGCCTCGGGCGTACATTCGGTCGTCGCGGACCTCGGGCTCGAAGGGGGATGAGTCCCATAGGTTGATGGGATCAACCGGTTGCACATCAAGGTGACCGTATATCAGGATGGTCGGTCCCTCGGCACGGTGCAGCCACTCCGCGTACACAACAGGATGCCCTCCCGTCGGCACAACACGGGCAAAGTCCATTCCGGCGACCCGCAACCGATCGGCCACCCACTCCGCTGCGCGACGCACGTCCTCGTCGTGCTCTGGCAGCGCCGATATACTCGGTATACGCAGAAGGGCTTCCAACTCATCGAGGGATACCGCCTCGCGCGCTTCCAAATGTTCGTCCGCCGTCATATAGTTGTCCTCTCGTTTATCACTTCACCATCGCTTCATCACAAGAAACCTGCGGCGGCAGGTGTGGGCGTCATACCACGAAACGACCGTCACCGGGCGTCAGCGGGAGCGAGCGCAGTCGCACACCCGTGGCGTCGAAGATCGCGTTCCCCACGGCCGGAGCGACCCCGATGATGGGCGTCTCCCCGGCGCCCGCCGAGTCGAGGTCCTGGCGATCCAGCAGAACGACCTCTATCTCGGGCACATCCGCGAATCGCGGCACCCGGTATCGGGAGAATCGATCGCTCAGGATCGTGCCGTTATCGAACCGGACCTGCTCAAAGAGGGCTCCACCAAGCCCCTGGATGATCGCCCCTTCATTCTGCTGTCGCACCGCGTCGGGGTTGAGGATTGCCCCGCACTCGAACGCCTGCACCACCCGGACCACCTTGATCCGGCGGCTCGCCTAATCGACTGCAACTTCGGCGCACGTTGCCACATAGCTGTTTTTCTCCGTGCCGCAGGCGATGCCGAAGCCCTGACCGGGGGATCGTGGTCTCGCGCCCCAGCCGAAGCGCGACGTGGTGGCCTCCAGCACGGACCGCAGCCGTCCCTCGCGGATGTTCCGAAGGCGGAAGGCGAGGGGATCCAGGCCGGTCGCGTGTGCAAGCTCGTCCATGTGCGTTTCGCGGGCGAAGTGGTTTGCTGTGGCGGCCAGGGCGCGGTACGATCCCTCTCGGAGCGGCGACTTCGTTGGCTGGAAGGCGATCCGCTGGTTCGGGACCGCGTACGGCGTTCTGATGCCTGCCGAGCCAGAATTGTAATTGCGGAACTCCCACGCGGTAAGCGAGCCATCGGACCGCACCCCGCTTGCTACATCGATAACTGCCGCCGGGCGGCCATACCCCTGCGTGAACTCCTCCTCCCGAGTCCATACAACCTTCACCGGCTTGCACACAGCCCTGGCCAGGCGCGCCGCCTCCACTGCCGCCTCACCGGTGTGCTTGCCACCATAACCAGATCCTGTATCCGGGACGATCACGCGTATTCGCTCCTCGGGGATATCGAGCGCGAGCGCGAGCTCACTGCGGACGCCGAACGGACGCTGGGTGCCAGTCCAGACCGTCAGCTTCCCGCCAGTCCACTCAGCAATTGCTGCCCGTGGCTCGGGCGGTGCGTGCGCGATGT
>Ga0136611_10003956_pt1 | contig 10387 bp, 10 predicted proteins | sample AntDrymUQ2232306_2_FD_106645 | JGI IMG/M metagenome (GOLD analysis project Ga0136611, IMG submission 106645) | Polar desert sand microbial communities from Dry Valleys, Antarctica - metaG UQ223 (23.06) | ecosystem: Environmental > Terrestrial > Soil > Desert | place: Antarctica: Dry Valley... | reverse complement strand
TAGCCGTACTGCATGCTCGTTATCTGCTAACACCTCGAGATGTATGCTGCACCGTCCAAGCCGGTGTGCGCGATCTAGCGCATGGTCCAGCAAGGCACGCCCAAGGCCCTGGCCACGCAGATCCGGGCGAACCGCCAGGTTTGCGAGCGTCACTAGCGACCTGCCATGCAACGCATAGCAGCCAAGCACCCGCGTGCCGTCCGTCGCCACCCAGAACTCGAAGGTCAGTCCCGCAGCCCGCAACAGCAGTGAGGCGGGCGGGCGAGCCGTGGCAAGCGCGCTTTGGACCTGGTTCTGCACAGCACTAGTACCGAGTTGTGCAAGGGAGATTTCATCCGCGAAGCTCTCGACGACAAGCGCGGCTACTTGGTCACTGTCTCGCCGCTCGATTCGCCGCACTGTAAAACTCGTTCGTCCGATCATGGGCCAGAAGGCTACACGAGCCGAGCGGCTTCTGTCAATATCGGCGAAGCGTCGCTAATGAGCACGACCGGCGCGTCCAGACTTGTCGTATGTTAGACTTTCGACCGGGAAGGAGGAAGTATGACAAGACGCAGGCGGATTGCAAGCACTAGCAGGCGGTCCGGCCGAAGGACAGGGTCGGCACTGCTGCTCCTGCTGCTCCTCCTTCTGGCTGCGGTCGGTTCGTGTCAGCGCGGTCTGCTGGAAAACAAGCCGCAGCGAGCGGCGGGTCCGAACGCCGTCGTGGTTGACAAACTCTGGGTCCAGCCTGATGACGGCCTGGAGCCTTTCCTCGATCAGCTTTCTTCAGCGCGTACATCGCTAGATGTGGTGGTGTACTTGCTGACCAATCAAATCGTCGTGGAAGCACTCATCAGCGCACAGGAGCGTGGCGTCGCTGTGCGCGTTATGATCGAGGAGGATCCCTTCGGCGGCGGAGCGGGAAGTGGCGACTCCTTGCGAGCACTTGAATCGGCGGGAGTCGAAACCGAATATGGTGTGAGCACGTTCCGATACACCCATGAGAAGGCGGTCATTATCGACGGGAAGCGGGCACTCGTAATGACGGCAAACCTCACCAAGAGCGCGTTCACCCGCAACCGAGAGTACTTGGCGCTCGTGACATCACCACTCGAGGTGGCCGAGATTCAGGCTATCTTCAATGCGGACTGGGATCGACGCACCTACGAGCCACATGTTTCATCACTGGTGGTAAGCGACGTGAACAGCCGACAGAAACTGCTAGAACTGATCACATCGGCGCAGAGAAGCCTTGAAATCGAGGCGGAGGTAATGGCAGATAAGGAAATCCGCCGTGTCCTGTCTGAGACGCAGAAGCAAGGGGTACGCGTGCGCGTCGTGATGAGTCCGCCGGAGCCAGAGGAGACCACCTACGGCGGCCTGGTAGAACTGTCCGCCGCTGGGGTGGGTGTGCGGCTGGTATCAAGTCCGTATATTCATGCGAAGTCGATACTCGTTGACCGAGAGCGGGCCTACATCGGCAGCATCAACTTCACCGCGACATCCATGGATCAGAACCGCGAGCTGGGCCTGATCACAACCACGCCCGCCGTCATCCGCCAGCTTGGGGCGGCGTTCGATGCGGATTGGGCAAAGGGCAAGCCGTTCCACAAGGAATAGTAGTCAGAAGGACCGAAGGTGTGGTGAGAGAGGACGTTGCGCGACGGCTGGAGGAAGACGGTTGGGAAATCGTTCTGCGTGATCCTATTGAGGCTCGGCGGAATCGGGGTGAGCAGTCCGAGGCGCTGTACATCGGCAAGAATGGCCGTCTCCGGTACACGCGAACCAGGCTCGTGGGCGACGAGCACTTCAGCAGGGTCCGGGAGGACGACCGCTTGTACCGGGTCGTCTCGCGCACCGAGGAGGAAACGACCGTGACCACCGACGCGCCAGAGGATCGCCTTGCAGAAACCATCGCGGCGGCTCTGCGGGCCGCTGGCGCATGAGAGCCATTCGGTGACGAGGATGGGGGCGTTGCACGCGTTTCGTCCAAAGGGGCGTCCAGCGGTTGTAAGGGGGGTATGGCCGGGTTAGACGGGCGTTCCGTTGAACACCGCTACGAGCGGTGGCGCAATGCCCTTGCTTATGGGGACTCGATGGCGTCGCCCGCGTAAAGGGTTCGTCGCTGCTCACCCCCAGGGCTCTCGATCACCAGCCCGCCGTCTCTCCCTACGTCCACCGCGCGGCCACGGAGCGTCCCTTCTGGTCCACTCATCTCGACCTCACGCCCAAGCGTGTCCAGAACGTCTCGCCATTCGCGCCATACCCGTTCGGCGCCACCCGCGTACAGCTCCGAGACCAGTGCATCCAGGCGCGCGAGGATGCGCACGACAACCTCCAGGCGCGTGACCGCCCGCTTCGCGTGATCGGCGATGCAGGTGGCGGTGGGGCCAGTATCCCAATCGGGCGTCGCGTGGACGTTGACCCCGAACCCCAGGATGAAAAAGACACCGCGCGGTGAGTGAGCCGCTTCGGCGAGAACGCCGCACACTTTGCTATCGTCGAGCAGCACATCGTTCGGCCACTTGATCCGGGGTGATGCCGTCACCAGCGGTGCAAGAGCGGCACGGACTGCAAGCGCACACGCCGCCGTGAGCAAGAAACGGTCGCCAGACAGCAGATTCGGTCGGAGCAGGATAGAGCAATGGATGGCACTCCGTGCTGGCGCAATCCACTCCCTGCCCTGTCGTCCCCGCCCTGCGGTCTGGTGGTCCGCGAGGACGACCAGCCCCTCATATTCGTTGCGTGCCTCCTCTAGAAGGTATGTGTTTGTTGACCCAACCTCCGCCAGAACGCGATACTCGCGTAGTATGCGGCTGCCTGGTAGCCGTTGGGTAAGCATTGCTGACGATAGTGGTTCGTCGTCGGCTCCATAGGGGAATGGTGAGGGTAGTTGCATATTACCGCGCTGATGGCCGCGGGCAACCTCTGCTGCTAGGCGCGCCGATCTCTACAGCGAAGCCAGTCGCCACAGGAACACATTGGCCTGCCCTTGTGGGATACCGATACATCTCGGCCAGTGCACCGTAATGGGCCGCTGCATTCGAGCGACGCTGGGAGCACCGCGCTATCGGCCGGGTCCGTTGTACAGCATGTCACGGATCGTCGATACGTCCTGCCGAAGTCGAGCATCCAGCTCTATATCGCGCTCCATCTTCGCGGTGCCGTGCATCACGGTGGTGTGATCGCGCCCACCGAGCGATGCGCCAATCTCGGCAAGCGAGTGCTCCGTATCCTCCCGCATAATGTACATTGCGATCTGTCGAGGGACAACGATGTCGCGCGCTCGGGTCTTGCCCTTGAGCTGCTTGTCCTCCAGCCCGTAGTACGTCGCGATGGTATCAATGACGCGCTGCGGTGTGATCTGCTTCTTTCGGTTCGTCAGCGACACATCGTTCAACGCCTCGGCCGCGCTCGCGAGCGTGATCGTCGTGCCGTTGAGCTTCGCGAGCGCGACCACGCTATTAAGCGCGCCTTCAAGCTCGCGGATGTTGCTCTGCACTTTGCGCGCAATGAAGTCAAGCACCGTATCGGGGAACGTGACGCCCTGACTCTCCGCCTTTGTGCGCAAGATCGCCATGCGGGTTTCGAGGTCGGGCAGCTTTACCTCGGTCATCAGGCCACCCTCAAAGCGGGACCGGAGCCGGTCATCGAGGGTGGTCACGGCCTTTGGCGGGCGGTCGCTCGTCATAATAATCTGCTTGTTCGCGCCGTGCAGATGGTTGAACGTGTGGAAGAACTCCTCCTGCGTGCTCTCCTTGCCCGCGATGAACTGTATATCGTCGATCAGCAGAATGTCTATGGTGCGGTACCGCGACCGGAAGTCGTCCGTCCGGTGCTCGCGGATGGAGTTGATGAGGTCATTCGTGAACTGCTCGCTGGTGACATAGAGTATTTCGAGCGGGCGCTTGGTTAGTGCGTGGTTTGCCGTGGCGTGTAACAGGTGGGTCTTTCCCAGGCCGACCCCACCGTATAGAAAGAGCGGGTTATAAGCCTCCGCAGGGTGTTCGGCAACGGCGAGGCAGGCGGCGTGAGCCATGCGGTTGTTTGCGCCGACGATGTACTTATCGAACGTGTAGCGTGGATTTAACGGCGTGCCCGTGGAGCCAAACTTCGTGCGCCGTCCAGGCTCGGCCTCAAACGATGGCGCAGGAGGCGGAGGAGGGGAAGCCACTGCGGCCACCGACTTTGGCGTGCCGTTCACGGAGACGACCACCTCCATCTCGCGTCCCAGCAAGTTTTCCAAACTACGGCGAATCTCCGTCTCATACTTTTTCTCGATCGTCACCTGGGCGAAGCTGGTGGGTACGGACACGGTTGCCCGGTGCTCGTCCACTGCGACAAGTTGGGTATTTTTGAGCCACGTATCAAACTCCGGCTTCTTCAGCCGCATCTGGAGCTCGCCCAGCACCGCCTGCCACACTTGCTTCGGGTTCATGCACACCGGCTCCTGCTTACGCCTGTTAGGGTGTACGGTATCAGCGCAGACGTTCGGTCGGAACTGCGGACGGCAACTCCTGGCCCCGATGTTCACACTCCCTTTACGCGTAGCTGGTTTGGCGCGGAAACTGAGTTTGCAGTACGGACCTTGGCGCAGTTGGCGCTCCAGATTGGATGTTTTGCCGTTAGATATATTCGAGACGAGTAAGAATGCCCAGGGCATACGGCGTCAGGTCCGGCAGCCTGGCCACCTGAACTTGCCCATAGAACTCACCACCGGCAAGCTCGTCGCGGTCTGGAATGATCACGCCATCGTGCTTGCAGCGGTAGATCGTGGCGTGCTCCGTTTCTTCAGGTAGGCGTAGCAGCACCGATTGGACCCGCTCGATCGGTGCTCGCACCCCAAGCTCCTCAGAAAGCTCCCGTGCAGCAGCATTGTCCTCGGTTTCTCCTATACGCACGTGACCGCTGGCCGACAGATCGCGTAGTCCGGCGTACAAGTCCTTATCCATCGCGCGTCGCTGGATGTACAGTTCGCCGGCTGCGTTGAACAATAGCACGCAGACACTGCGGTGGATCAGCGATGAGTCTGCGTGACATTCCGCGCGCGATGCGGCCCACAGAAACCGGCCTCGCGTGTCCACGACTTGCAGCATCTCCTCCGCTTCCGCGTCCATAAACCCACCTTTCAACTCGTCGTGCCGTTTCGGTATGGACTCTACTGCGAAAATCTCTGGGCGTCAAATCTGGTTCTGGCGAAACCTGCAAGGCTCGTTGGGCGTTATTCATGCAGAGGGTGATGAATGCGCCGAAGCGCACTTGCAGCAGGAATCCTCGCACGCTAGCATGGAGATACCGATGCTGGGCATCAGAGGCCGAGTTCCCGATTTCGGGAAGCGGGGGAACCATCAATCTGGGGTGTATCTCACAACCGTGAGAGGGGTAGCTTTCAGCCCTAACCCGTCAGCTAACCCCGTAGGCGACAGAGAGGAGTAACTATGGCGCGAAACGGTGGGCGGCGACTATTCGCCGCAGTCCGTTTCCGCGTCCCGGCTTCTCCCGAACGGAAAGGAACATTTCCCATGTCGAACAAGTCGATCCCGCCAGCGAGCACGGACGCGCTCTGCGCCTACGAAGAGTGCCGTTTCTGCACGCACCGAATGAACGTCTCGCGCACGCCGGATGGCGAGGGCCAGTGCGCGTTAGAGCTGCAAGGGCGCGCGAGGGTCAGCCTTTGCCGCGGCCGCCTCTTTTTCACGGTCTCGCCCGACGGTATGGAGCGCTACAAGCACTGGGTGCTCGGCGGCTCCCCCCGCACCAAACAGCCCGAAAAGGAAACCAGCAGCGCCTAATCCGCGCATTCGCCCGGGCGCGATCAACGGGTGCTACGTAGTTCATTCCGCGCGCTTCGCATCCGCTTCGTGCTCGGTCATCATCATGGGATCGTTGCGGTGGGGATCCTGCGGCGCCACGCCCATGTCCTCGCCCTCCGCCATCAACGTCATAGGAGCGCCGGCGGCGCCCTGAGATGGAGGCTCCGTCGCCGCGCACGGCGTTCCGAACCGGGGCTCACCAAAGGGCAGGTGCGTGCTCCCTCGGGCGAGGATGTGCTGATGGTTCGACGGCTGCGGTGTGCCTTGCGAGCCCCACATGGTGAAAGCACGCGCATTCGCATAGTGCCCGACAAAGGCTCGGCGAAACCGATTCGCAGATCGATTCTGATGGGAGCGATGCAGTACGTGACCACCGAAGAAGATAACGTCGCCGGCCTCGACCGGTACGGATACTTCCCGACCATCGTACTGTGCCGCAACTCGGCTAAGAGTATTCACGTCGCTGTCTGTGTGCGACACGTTCTCGACCACGGCGAGGTCCCCCAGGTTGGCGTGGTTCTGGTGCACGCGGTCCTCCGTGGGGTAGATCGGTTCAACGTGCGAGCCGGGCGTGATCCAAAGGCAACCGTTCTCCTCATCCGCGTTGTCCACGGCAACCCACGCCCCGCACAGCGTGTCGGGATACGTGGGAATATAGTAGCTGTCCTGGTGATAGCCTTGCCCCTCACCGCCGGGCGCCTTGATGAAGAGCATGCTTTGCATCGCCATCACATCCGGCCCGATAAGCGCCTCAAGGACATCGAGAATGCGTGGGTGTAGCAAAAACCGCTCGTGGATCTCGAGTTGCCGGTGGAGCATGTGGATTCGAAGGTACCGGCCCTCGATCTCCTCTACCGACGTATCCGGGGCGGGAGGCTCAAGCCCCGGCACGGTCACCCGACCGTGGAGCAAGTCTTCGACATGCACTTGGAGTTCCGCTATTTCTGCAACACTCACCAGCCCACGAACTACCAGGTACCCATTCGCAATGAACGACCGATACTCCTGGACGCTCACGCTGTAACGATCTCGTTTCTCGGAGAAGTCGGTCGTGAGGTGCTCCGAGCGTTGTTGCCGGGTCGGCGCGGTGACTGTCTCGGAGACTCCGACAACGCCGATGGCGCCGTTCGTTGCGCGTTGCTGCTGCGTGTTACGCATGATCATACCTCCCTGGTGCGTGCATTACGCTGGACGAACGCTTATTTATAGACCAGCAAGAGCCGTTCCCGCTCGGGGAGATCGGCTGAAGGCGAGTGATAGCGCAGACTGCTGTGCCTCGGCGCGTGTGCGCCGTTTTCAGAGCCCCAGCTTGCTGCGGATAGTTGCTTCCAGGTCGGGGAGAGATACGCGGTCCTGCTCCATGGTGTCGCGGTCGCGGATCGTCACGGCGTTGTCCTCGGCCGTCTGGAAGTCCACAGTGACGCAGAGGGGTGTGCCGATCTCATCCTGGCGACGATAACGCTTGCCGATACTGCCGGTTTCGTCGTACTCCGCGTTCATGCTTGCTGAGAGCATGTCGCGCAGTTCACGGGCGGTCGTGGCGAGCGGTTCCTTTTTGGAGAGCGGCAGCACAGCGACCTTCACTGGTGCGAGGCGCGGATGGAAGCGAAGCACGACGCGGGTGCCGTCCTTGTCGGGCTCCTCGTCGTACGCGTTCAGGAGGAAGACGAGAAAGGCACGGTCCACGCCGAGCGCGGGCTCAATGACGTATGGAGTTATGTGCTCCTTCGTTTCCTCATCGAAATATGTCAGATCCTTGCCACTCCCCGTTGAGTGTGCTTTGAGGTCGAAGTCCGTGCGATTCGCGACCCCCCACAACTCACCCCATCCGAACGGGAATAGATATTCGAGGTCCGTCGTGCCCTTGGAGTAGTGCGACAAGGTGGCGGGGTCGTGCGGCCGCAGGCGCAAGTTTTCGGGGTCCACGCCGAGCCCTGTGAACCACTCCATCGTGTAGTCGCGCCAGTACGCGTACCACGCGTCATCGTCTCCTGGGCGCACGAAGTATTCCAGTTCCATCTGTTCCAGTTCGCGCAGGCGGAAGATGAAGTTGCCAGCGGTGATCTCATTGCGGAACACCCTGCCGACCTGGGCGATACCAAAGGGGAGCTTCTGCCGGCTGGAGCCGAGCACGTTCGCGAATTGCACAAACATGCCTTGCGCGGTCTCCGGCCGCAGATACGTCACCGCCGCAGCGTCCTCCACGGGGCCAACGAACGTTTTGAACATCAGGTTGAAAGCGCGCGGCTCGGTCCACTTGCCGCGCTCCCCGCAGTTCGGGCACGAAATCTCGGCGAGTGGCGCCGGATCGCCAGCGATCACCTTCTCCTCGTATCCCGAAAGATGATCGGCCCGGAACCGCTGCTTGCAGTTCAGGCAGTCCACCAGGGGATCGGTGAAGTTCTGCAGATGGCCCGAACTCTGCCAAACACGCGGGTGCATGATCTGGCTAGTCTCCAAGCCAACCACCTCCGGCCTGCGCCGCACGATGTCGTGCCACCACGCTTCCTTGATGTTGCGCTTCAACTCGACCCCAACGGGTCCATAGTCCCAAAACGAGGCGTAGCCGCCGTAGATCTCGCTGCTCGGATAGACGAAGCCACGCCGCTTCGCCAGGGATACGATCGTGTCCATGCTCACACGGGTCATCTTCTCGGTCTGCATCAATGTCCTCCCTTAAAGCAAAGCGCCCCGGACCAATCGGTCCAGGGGCGAGGAATACCCCGCGGTTCCACCCTGGTTGACCACGCATACGCAGCCCACTCTGTGTCTGATGGCTCAGGGTCGCCTTTCTCGCCATATCACCCGGCGGGCTCTCAGCTATTGCCCGCGTCTCTGTCAGGTGCGTCCGGCCAGTTCTCCTACCCGTCTCCGCCGAAACTCTATTACTGCCCATAAAAGGCACGTTCAGTATAGCTGACCGGGCACTCCAGCGCGTCGACTGCCTTGCGGCGGAGGATGGGAGTTCAGGATGCCTCTCGAACATGGGGCCAGATCGGCGCCTGCCAAACCCTATTTTGGCCGGGATGCGTCCCCACTGCCGTTTTGGAGCGAACGGCCGCCTCCCGTACGCAAGTACGCGACAAATCCTGGCGCCTTGCTCAGGCTGAACTTAATAACCATCGAGCCGTCAGTGGAGGGATACGTCCGCACGACCGGCGTGCCAACCTTGAAGATGGCCGCACCCAGCAGCGATGAGCCGAGCACTGCAAGCCACGCCGAGCTTCTCAATGGCCCGGCTCCTGCGCCACGACGTGAGCCCGAGGGTGTGCGGAGTCGTATACCTCATGCAATCGCTCCGTGTTGAGCTGCGTGTAGATCTGCGTGGTGGAGATGCTGGAGTGTCCGAGCCACTCCTGAACCTTGCGCAGGTCGGTGCCACCATTGAGCATGTGCGTGGCGAACGAGTGCCGCAGCGTGTGCGGGGTGATGCCCTCCATCTTTGCCGCAGAGGAGTACGCCTTGAGGATCAGCCAAAAGCCCTGCCGTGTCAGGCGATGGCCCCGATGGTTCAGGAAGAGGGCTTGTTCGTCCTTGTTTCGCAGGAGCTTCGGGCGAGCGTGTTCGATGTAGCTGCAAACCGCAGCCATCGCCCGCTCGTGGATCGGGACCAATCGCTCCTTGCGTCCCTTCCCTATGCAGCGCAGGTGCTGTCCTTCCGTGCTGACGTGTTCCAGATCAAGGCTTACCAGCTCGCTGACGCGCACGCCCGTCGCATACAACAGTTCCAGCATTGCATGGTCTCGCTGCCCCTCCGGGGACTGATTCCGCGACGTGTGCTCCAGGAGCACGTTGACCTGCTGAATCGTGATCGCCTTCGGCCAGTACTTCTGCACGCGCGGACTCACGAGGTCCGTCGTTGGATCTTGGGCGAGCTGCTCATCCGCGGTCAGAAAGTGAAAGAAGCTCTTTATAGCCGCGATTTTTCTGGCTTGCGTCGCGGGAGCGTACGCTCGCTCCTCAGAGCCCTTGAGGTGCAACAAGTAATCCTGCACATCCGTTCGCTGCACGTCGCCCCAGGTATGGACTTCCGGTCTCAATTGCAGCCAGCGGTGAAACTGGGTGATATCGTTGCGATAGGCCGAAATAGTATGGTTTGAGAAATGTCTTTCGGCGGTCAGGTACCCGATAAACGCTTCGAGGTTCACTTTTCCATCTAGCAAGGTCCGCCTCCTTGACGAAACACGAGTGGCCACGACATTCTAGCAGCTTTTCGGCACTTTGCCACCTATCCACACCGACTGGATATCCATGTCGAATAAAGCTCCCGGCGATCGACGTTCATTTCTCGCGCGACGGTGTGGACCGCCTCTGTGGCTTTCCGGCCTTCGGCGACCAGAACGGCGACGCGGGTGAGCGGATCACCCTGCCTCTCGGGAGTGCCCCCCATCTCGTTTCCCGCGACCACGAGAGTATACTCGCCCCGTGGTTCGTGCACCGTCCAGTATTCGATCTCTGAACTGATTGTGCCCATGCGCACTTCTTCGTGGAGCTTCGTGAGCTCGCGGGCGGTCGAGAGCGCCCGGTCACCGAGCCCTTCGTGCAGCGCCCGCAACATGCGGCGCAACCGGTGCGGCGCCTCGAAGAGCACG
>Ga0136611_10003955_pt1 | contig 10390 bp, 9 predicted proteins | sample AntDrymUQ2232306_2_FD_106645 | JGI IMG/M metagenome (GOLD analysis project Ga0136611, IMG submission 106645) | Polar desert sand microbial communities from Dry Valleys, Antarctica - metaG UQ223 (23.06) | ecosystem: Environmental > Terrestrial > Soil > Desert | place: Antarctica: Dry Valley... | reverse complement strand
GCGACATGCTCGATCTCGCCGATGCCGCCGTCCTCGTGCATCATCCGATGCGCCTGGATGACCATCGGTCGGTAATTCCAGCCGTAGGACAGGATCAATGAGCGACCGGTGCGCCGGGCGGTCTCCTCGAGGTCCCACGCGTGGGCCGGATCGATCGTGAACGGCTTCTCGCACATGACGTGGGCACCGGCCTCGAGGGCGGCCTTCGACTGCTCCCAGTGATAGCCGGGAGGACCGCCGACGACGACGATATCTGGCCGCTCCGCGATGACGTCGCGCCAGTCGGTGGAGGCCTTGGCGAACCCGAAGTCGCCCTGGATCTTGGCCAACAGGTCCGGGTTGCGGCGGTTGACGATGACGAAGTCGAGCTCGTCGCGGTGCCGCGCGAGGTTCGGCAGGTGCGAGCTGACGGTCCATGATCCGGCGCCGATGACGCCCAATCGAAGCTTGGCCATGGGGTCGCCTCTCCTTGTTTCGGGGTCCTGCCCGGGGCGCGGTCCGGTTGACGTCGCGGAACGGCGGCGACTACGATGCCGCCCGGGGTGGAAACGACTCTGGAAATGTTATCACTCGGGTCCGGCGCGATCCCCAGCGAGTGTCGAAAGGAGTCCGGCCGCGTGAGCAAGGTCCAGACCGTGGAGGCGATCCCGGTCAGCTATCCGGAGCCCAACGACTACAACGCGCTTCGTCACCTGTGCCTGGTCAAGATCACCACGGACGACGGCGTCATCGGCTGGGGTGAGTCGATCACCCAGTTCCCCGAGGCGAACTTCGCGGTCAAGGCGATCATCGAGGGCATGGCCGAGCGGGTCGTCGGCAAGGATCCGCTCGATAACGTCGCGATCTGGCACTCGCTCCGCGACCAGATGTGGTGGTACGGCTACAACGGCGGGATCGCGAGCTACGCCGTGGCGGCCATCGATATCGCCCTGTGGGACATCAAGGGAAAGCTTCTCGACCTGCCGGTGGTCCAGCTCCTGGGCGGCGCCGTCCACGAGAAACTGCCGGCGGTCGCGTCGAGCCACGCCCACCACGAGGACATCGGCCGGATGGTGGAAGAGGCGCAGGAGTGGGTCGCTCCCGGCATGCACGGCCTCAAGGTGGGCCTCGGCAAGCGCGGCAACGCGCGCCTCGGGTACGAACACGATCGTGACGTGGAATACATGCGCCAGATGCGGGCGGGCCTGCCCGGCATGCTGATCATGCTGGACTGTGGCTGGAACGTGAAGTGGGACGTCAAGACGGCCGTGCGCCGCGTCCAGGCGTTCGAGGAATTCGACCTGCACTGGATCGAGGAGCCGCTCGGCGCGTGGGACCCGGAGGGCTACGCGAACCTGCGCAGCAAGACGACGAGCCTGATCGCCTATGGCGAGAAGGAATGGAATGTCGAGGGCTTCGAGCGGGTACTCGCCACCGGCACCGTGGACGTCGTCGGCATCGACCCCGGACGAGCCGAGGGGATCACAGGCTTCAAGCGCGCGGTCGAACGCATCGAGTTCCATCGCCGCCAGGCGAATGCCCATTGCTGGTCGTCGGCCATCGTGACCGCGGCCAGCTTGGCGATGAGCTTCAGCTCGCCGGCCTTCAAGCTGATCGAGGTCAAGCCGCTGCGCAACCCGATGCAACATGACCTCGTGCCCGAACCGATCGAGCATGTCGACGGCTGGTTCTATCCGCCGACGAAACCCGGCTTGGGCATCGACGTCGACCAGGCCGTGGTGGACCGGTACCGCAGTGAGAAGGTCCTCGCCGGCGGCTGAACGCGCGACCCGGCGGCTGAAACGCACGAGGAGGTCCGAGATGACGTGGAGCGTGGGCGCCGGGCTCGAAGGCCGCGGGGTGATCCTGACCGGCGCGACGGGCGGCATCGGGGCCGCCGTGGCCAGGGGCTTCGCCGCCGCCGGGGCCCGGGTGATGGCCGTGGACCTGGACCAGGCCCGGGTGGATGACCTCGTCGGCACGCTCGAGGGCAGCGGGCACGTGGCGGTCGCTGCCGACCTGCGCGACCTCGGCTCGCATGACGCACTCGTGGAGCAGGCGCTGCGCAAGCTCGGCGAGGTGTACGTCCTGGCCAACCTGGCCGCGGTCCTGCGCCGGCGCGGCTCACTCGATGAGGTGACCGAGGACGACTGGGATTTCCAGCACGACATCAACGTCAAGTCCGCGTTCTTCCTGTCCCGGGCCGCCGGCAACGCGATGATCGCGGCCGGCAAGGGCGGTCGGATCATCCTGTTCAGCTCGCAGGGCTGGTGGACCGGCGGCTTTGGTGGGTCTGTCGCCTACGCCTCGTCCAAGGGCGGCGTGACGACGCTCTGCCGCGGTTTGGCGCGCACGTTCGGGCCGCACCAGATCACGGTCAACTGCGTCTCGCCAGGTCAGGTCAACACCCCGATGCTGATGACCGGCCTCGCCCCCGAGGTCTACGAGACGATGAAGAAGCAGACCCCCCTGGGGTATGTCGCCGAGCCCGAGGAGCTGGCCGGTCCGGTCGTCTTCCTCGCGTCGGACCACGCGAAGTACATCACCGGCGCGACCCTCAACGTGTCCGGTGGCTTCCTGATGTACTGAGGCTGTGATGCGGGTCGTGGAGTTGCCCGCGGTCGGGGCCCCGCTGCGCCTCTCGTCCCGCCCGATCCCCGAGCCGGGACCGGGCGAGGTCCGCGTCCGCGTGGAGGCGTGCGGCGTGTGCGGTTCGGACGTCTTCCTCCAGAAGGGCGGCTTCGGCGCCGGCGTCCCCTACCCGATCATCCCGGGCCACGAGGCGGCGGGCATCGTCGACGCGCTGGGCGACGACGTGACCGAGGTGGCCGTCGGCGACCAGGTCGCGCTCTACTACATCAGCACGCCACCGGACGATCCGTGGGCGGCACGCGGACGGCCGAACATCAGCCCACACGTGCAGCGCATGGGCGTCGACGTGGACGGTGCGTTCGCCGAATATGTGCTCCGCCCGACGGCCGCGCTCGTCCGCCCCCCGGCCCCGGTGCCTCCGGCGGTCCTTGCGGTCCTGACCGACGCGGTCGCCACGCCGCTCCATGGCCTCAAGCGGGTGGCGCACCTGGCTGCCGGCGAGACGCTCGTGGTCCTGGGCGTCGGTGGCCTGGGCTCGAATGCCGTGCAACTCGGCAAGGCCTTCGGCGCCCGGGTCATCGCAGTCACCCGGTCTCAGGCGAAGCTGCGCCTGGCCCGGGAACTGGGCGCCGACGAGACGGTTGCAGCCGATGCCGGCGACCCGGTCGCGGCGGTCAAAGCGCTGACTGGCGGGCACGGGCCGGACGTCGTCATCCAGTGCGTCGGCTCGGCGGCGGTGGATGAGCAGGCCATCGCGATGGGCGGACCGGGCGGACGAGTCGTGCTCATCGGATCCAGCCTGGACGCGTTCCGGGCACGCGCCGTGGACATCTTCTGGCGCGAGCTGTCCGTCCTCGGCTCACGCGGCTTCGTGCCCGATGACATCCGCGACGCGATCGACCTGTACCTCGACGGCACGTTGCGGGTGGATCACCTGGTCGAGGCGGTCCGGCCGCTCGAGGAGGCCAACGAGGCACTGGAGGATCTCAAGGCCGGCCGGGTGTTCCGCTCCGTCTTGCTCCCGACAGCCTGGGCCGAGGCCGCGACCGGCTAGACCCTGATCTCGCCCGGCACGCCGGTGGAACGTCGGACGACGAGCTCTGGCGGAGTGTCGGTCCGAACATGCGAGACCGGCTTGCCCGCCACCGCGTCGATCAGCATCCGGACGCCGAGCCCGCCCATCTCCTCCATCGGCATGCGCACGGCGGTGAAGGCGGGGTCCGTGTGGGCCAGCAGGGCGTGATCGTCCATGGTCACGAGCGACAGGTCGTCCGGGATGCGCAAGCCGCGCTCCCTTGCTGCGGTCCTGACGCCCAATGCCGATGCGAGGTTGACCGTGTAGATGGCGGTCGGTCGACGCGGGTCATCCGGGTCCAGCAACCGCATCGCCGACTCCGCCGCCTGTCGCTCGGTGAAGTCACCGGCGGCCACCCAGGCCGGATCCGGCGTGATCCCGTGTCCCGCCAGGGCGTCGCGGTAACCCTGTTCGCGCCGGCGACCCACGTCCGTGTCCGAGCGTCCGGCCAGGAAGCCGATCCGCCGATGGCCCAGGCCGACCAGGTGATCCACCGCCAGCGCGCTGCCCGCCCCGTCGTCCATCGTGACCGAGCCATCGACCATCGCGGAGCGGCTGTTGATCGGCACGAGCGGCAGGCCTCGTCCGGCGATCTGGGCGACCAGTTCGTCCACGATCGTCGCGAACGCCACCAGGAGCCCGTCCATCCGCCCTTCGAGGACAAAGCGAGCCAACTGCTCCGCATCCAGCGTGGGGCCATGCGCGTCGGCGATGACGACGACGTACTCACGCTCGGCCGCCGCACTCTCCACGCCTCGCAGCGTCTCCCCCCAGACGAGATTCTGCGGGTCGGGCAGGACCAGCGCGATCGTGCCGCTCCGGCGGGTGCGCAGGCCGCTGGCCAGTCGGTTCGGCCGATAGCCGAGATCCCGCGCGGCCAGGCGGACCCGCTCGCGCGTCTCGGCGCGCACGCTCAGCGACGGGTCGTCGCGCAGGACGCGGGCCGCGGTCGCGACGCTGACACCGGCGTGGTTCGCGACCCCCTTGAGCGTCGCCACCCCGGCCGACCTCCTCCCGTTACCCGCTTGACACCGGAAACGTTACAGGTATCGTTATTGGCCCGCGGCCAGTATATCGATACACCAGCGGATATCCACCGGGCGCGCAAGCGCCGCGACGAGTCCGCCGCCGACCGGCGAGGAGGCACGTGACGGCTGGCGTTCCAGCGACCGAACCGCTGCCCGCTCGCGATGTCGCAGACGCGCGCCGCCCTCGTCGACGCGTTCCGGATGAGGCCGGGGTGCTGGTGGCGCTCGTCGCCCTGATCGTCGTCGTCGGCCTGCTTCGCCCGAACTTCCTGCAACCGACGACACTCTTCCAGCAGCTGTCCGGTGCGGCCTTCATCGGCGTGCTTGCGCTGGGCATGGTCTTCGTCGTGTCCATCCGCGACATCGACCTGTCCGTGGGCTGGATCTTCAACTTTTCGGCCGTCATCGCGGCCAAGGCGATGGTCCTGGGGATCGATCCGTGGATCGCAGCCGGGATCGGGATCGCCTTCGGGGGGTTCCTCGGCCTGATCAACGGCGTGCTCGCGGTCTGGCTCCGCATCCCGGTCATCATCATCACGCTCGGGACGTTCTCCGCGTTCCGTGGCCTCTCGCTCGTGGTCAACGAGTCGCGCGCGGTCGTGCCGCCGGACAAGACGGGGTCGTTCTTCGCGCTCTTCGACATCAAGCTCTTCGGCCTCATCCCGAGTGTCGCGGTCGCGTTCGTCGTGCTGGCCGTCGTCCTTCACCTGGTCCTGCACCGGACGCGGTTCGGCTATCGCGTCCAGGCGATGGGCAGCAATCCGGATGCCGCACGTCTCGGTGGCATCCCGGTGGATCGCACGCGGATCCTCGTGCTCGTGCTGATGGGCGCGATCGCGGGCCTGACCGGTGCGATGTTCCTGGGCTTCCGCGAGGCGATCGACCCCGTGACCGGTGGCGACTATCTCCTGCCGGTCGTGGCTGCCGTGATCATCGGCGGGACGCCCTTGTCCGGGGGGCGGGGGACCATCGTGGGTGCCGTCGTCGGCGCCCTCATCATCCAGGTCATCACCACCGGGATCCTGTTCCTGGGAGTCGATGTCAAGTGGAGCACCTTCGTCACCGGCGCCGTGATCATCCTCGCGGTCGCCGTGGACCAGCTCGTCCGTCGCCAACGCGAGCGGCGGACGCGCGACACGGTGGACCTCGGGTAGCGCGCCGCGCGCCTGCGGCGGAGAGGAGGACCAGATCGAGACCATCATCCGGATCAACCGGGAAGGAGTCACATGAGGAGGAGCAACGGGATGACAAGGAACGCAACGTTCGCCCTGTTGGCGAGTTTCGCCATCGTGGTCGGGGCCTGTTCCAGCGGGGGCGCGTCGAGCGCACCGTCGGCGGCCGCGGTCACACCGGCCCCGGTCGCGTCGGCATCGGCCGTCGCGTCGGCATCGGCCATCGCGTCGGAAGCGCCGGCGTCGGAAGCGCCGGCGTCGGAGGCTCCGGCGTCCGCAGCAGTTTCGGAGGCGCCGTCCGCGCCGGCATCGGTCAAGATCGGGTTCGTGACCCACGTCGTGGGCAACCCGTTCATCCAGCAGATCATCGACGGCGCCAATGCCGCCGCCAAGGACCTCAACGTCGAGCTCCAGGTCACCGGACCTGAGGGTGGCGACGCCGACGCCCAGCTGAAAGCCGTCCAGAGCCTGGTCGCCTCCGGCGTCCAGGGCATCGCGACGTCCGTCCCCGGCGAGTCCATGGCGAGCGGTCTCAACGAGATCGTTGCCGCCGGCACGCCGATCGTGCAGTTCAACCTGCTCGCGACCTCGGTCAAGGCGCCGTACGTCGGCGAGCGGTCGGTCGAGAGCGGACGGATCCTCGGCAGCAAGGTGCTCGAGAAGCTCGGTGGCGACAGCGCCAAGGGCCAGGTCATCATCGGCAACTGCTTCCCGGGCTTCCCGGTCCTCGAAAACCGCGCCAAGGGCGTCAAGGAGTCGCTCAGCAAGGCCGCCGGCCTGGAGCTCCTCGGCCCATTCGACGTCAAGGTCGCGGCCAACGAGAACTACGCCGCGTGGGAGGCCCTGCTCGCCGCCAACCCGGACGCCAAGGCCCTCGTCGGCCTGTGCGCCCCCGACATCGCGAGCCTGGGCAAGTTGCAGGCCGCCAACAAGGACAAGCCGTTCATCTCCGGCGGCTATGACCTGACCGCCGAGAACCTTGCCGAGATCAAGAACGGCAACGCCTACGTCAGCCTGGGCCAGACGCCGTTCATGCAGGGCTACCTGCCGGTGAAGATGCTGGCCGACACGATCCGTGGCACGTCCACCGTGGACCTGTCCGCGGGTGGCTTCCTGGACGCGGGTACGGAGATCGTCACCGCGGACAGCGTCACCGAACCGTTCGAGCTGCCGCCGCTCACCTTCGCCCAGCTGGAGGAGATCGCGGCGTCCCCGGACAAGTCGCGCGAGTACTACCAGCCGCTCGTGGACGGGGTCATCGCGAACTGGGCGACCAAGGTGGAGCCCATCGCCAACGAGTCCAAGTAGTCCGATGCAGGCCGGAGCGCTCACCGCGGTGACACCCGCCATCGCGGTAACCGGCCTGCGCAAGGCCTACGGCGGGATCCAGGCCCTTGCTGGTGTGGATCTCGCCGTGGCACCCGGCTCCGTGCACGCCGTCGTCGGCGAGAACGGAGCCGGCAAGTCCACCCTGATGAAGATCCTGGCCGGGGCCATCCGGCCCGACGCGGGCGAAGTCCGCATCGCGGGCGAGCTCGCGGAGATGGCCTCGCCTGCCGATGCACGCGCCCGGGGCGTGGGCATCGTCTACCAGGAATTGAGCCTGTTCCCGGATCGCTCCCTGCTGGCCAACCTGTTCCCGGACCGGCAGCCCACCCGCCTCGGATTCGTCGACGTGCCGGCCATGCGCCGTCGCGCGACGCCGGTCCTGGAGCGGATCGGCCTGGACGCGGACCCGGACCTGCCGGTCGGGGCCCTGGGCATCGGCGAGCGCCAATTGGTGGAGCTGAGCCGGCTGCTCATCGAGCGACCGAGCGTGCTCATCCTCGATGAGCCGAATTCCGCCCTCAACGAGCGTGAGACGGGCCGCCTGTTCGCCATCCTGCGCGAGCTGTCTGCCGCCGGCATCACGATCATCTATGTGTCCCATCGCCTCGAGGAGGTCTTCCAGATCGCCGACCGGATCACCGTCATGCGCAATGGCGCGGTCGTATCCACCGAGGATCGATCGTCCACGTCCATCGGCAAGGTCGTGGAAGCGATGGTCGGCACGTCGCCCAGGGAGCTGTTCCCGCCCCGCCGCGCGTCGGTCGCGTCCGCGATGCCGCTCCCCGATGGCGCGCCACCGGGTCTGGTCGTCCGTGGACTGACCGTTGCCGACGAGCTCGTCGATATCTCCTTCGAGGCGCGCCGAGGGGAGATCGTCGGATTGGCCGGGCTGGAGGGAGCGGGAGTCGCCACCCTGCTCGGCGTCCTGTTCGGGACGCGCAGGGCGGATGCCGGCGAGGTCCGCTTCCCGGACGGCGGGGGCGCCCCGCACTCCCCGACGGCGGCCGCCCGACGCGGCATCAGCCTGGTCCCGGCCGACCGACGCCACCAGGGCCTGATGCTGGACGACACGATCGAGACGAACATCTCCCAGGTCACCGTCGGCGCGTTGCATGCCCGGCGACCGTGGCTGGATCGAGCCGCGATGTGGGCGGCGGCGCGGCGCCAGATCGCCGGTCTTCGGATCCGGGCCGATGGGCCGACCGCCGTGGTGGGGCGCCTGTCCGGCGGGAACCAGCAGAAGGTCGTCATCGGCAAATGGCTCGAAGTCGGGCCGAGCGTCTTCCTGCTCGACGACCCGACGCGCGGGGTGGACGTCGGCGCCAAGCGCGAGATCTATCGACTCATCCGCGAGTTCGCGGATGGCGGCCGGATCGTCCTGTTCCGCTCGACCGAGCTGCCCGAGATCGTCGGCCTGTCGGATCGCATCCTGGTCCTCTATCGAGGCCGCCTGGCGGTCGAGTTCGAGGGCGGCGAGATCGACGACCACGGACTCCTGACCGCGATCAACACAGGTCACCGGCCCGACGCCGGGCCGGCACATCCAGCGCCACCATCGTTCCCAGAGGAGGTCATCCCATGATCCGTCGCGCCTTCACGATGCGCCTGAAGCCGGGCGGCCTGGCCGAGTACAAGCGCCATCACGACGGGATCTGGCAGGAACTCGTTGACGAGATCCAGGGACAGGGCATCGCCCAGATCACGATCTTCGAGGCGGACCCGGTCCTGTTCCTGTACTCCGAGATCCGCGACGAAGCCGCCTGGGACCGCCTGTGGCATTCCGAGATCCACGACAAGTGGGGACTCATCATGGATCCACTGATGGAGATGCGCGATGACGGCATCGTCGATTCGAGTGAATTGAACGAGGTCTTCCACCTTGAGACGCGTGCCAGCTAGCTCCGGGGAGGGACCGACCATGGAGACGACCGCGGGCGAGCGCATCGCCGTCGTGACCGGTGCCGGGCGGGGCCTCGGGCGACAGGTCGCGCTCGCCCTGGCTCAGCGTGGACATCCCGTGGTCGGCGTGGCCCGGAGTGGCGCGCAACTGAGCGAAACGGCCGACCTCGTGCGTGGGGCGGGCGGACGGATGCTCACCCGGCCGACCGACGTGAGCGATCCGGCGGCGGTCACCGCGCTGGCCACGTTCGTCCAGGATCAGCTCGGGGCGCCGTCCATCCTGGTCAACGCGGCGGGTGTATTCGGGCCGATCGCGCTCATCCGGGACGGCGATCCCGAGGACTGGGTCCGCACGGTGATGATCGACGCGATCGCGCCCTACCTCACGATCCGGGCCTTCATCGGCGGCATGCTGGACGCGGGATGGGGTCGCGTCGTGAACGTGACCTCTGCGGCGTCGCTGCATCCGCCGGGCGCGCTCAACAGCGCCTACGGCACGGCCAAGGTCGCACTCAACCAGCTGACCCGCCACCTCGCCGCGGAGATCGAGGGCAGCGGCGTGACGGCCAACGTCATCCACCCGGGCGACGTCAAGACGGACATGTGGCAGGACATCCACGACCGGGTGGCGATGATGGGACCCGAAGCCGACCCCTATCGCCAATGGGCCGATTGGGTGGCCGAGACCGGCGGCGATCCGCCGGAGAAGGCGGTCGACCTCGTCCTGGAGCTGACCTCCGACGCGGGGGCCGACCGCAATGGCGAGTTCTGCTGGGTCCATGAGCCACTCCAGGCGCCCATCCCGAGCTGGGACAAGCCGACCGACGTCCGCCCCTGGATCGACGAGACATGACCAGTCTGACGCTCGAGGGCCAGGTGGCGCTCGTGACCGGGGCGACTCGCGGCCTTGGGCTCGGGATCGCCCGCCGGTTGGCGGCCGAGGGCGCCGCCGTGGCCGTGGTCGGTCGCCATGCGGGCCGGGCCGCATCCGTCGCGGAGGAGCTTGGGGTCGCCGGCGGCCGGGCGATCGGGCTGTCGGCCGACGTCGGAGTCTGGGAGATGGCGGCTGAAGCGGTCGAGCGGACGGAGGCGGCGCTCGGGCCCATCGATGTCGTGGTCACCGCGGCTGGCGTCGGCGCCATCGGGACCGTGGTCGAGGCCGACCCGTCGGACTGGCGACGGATGATCGATGCGAACTACCTGGGGACGGCCCACATCGTGAAGGCCGCCCTGCCGGGCATGCTGGGGCGCGGCCGAGGCGATATCGTGGCCATCGCCTCCGCTGGTGGTACGAAGGGCTACCCGGAGTGGTCCGG
>Ga0136611_10003954_pt1 | contig 10393 bp, 10 predicted proteins | sample AntDrymUQ2232306_2_FD_106645 | JGI IMG/M metagenome (GOLD analysis project Ga0136611, IMG submission 106645) | Polar desert sand microbial communities from Dry Valleys, Antarctica - metaG UQ223 (23.06) | ecosystem: Environmental > Terrestrial > Soil > Desert | place: Antarctica: Dry Valley... | reverse complement strand
GATGTCGATGTCAACGTCGACGCGTCACCAGTGACGTACATCTACCACCGTCTGACAGCGTAGCTCTCCGATTCGCATTCGTCTCCTCCATTGTTTCTCTGGCGTTGACGCTATGCCAACGACTCCGTAAGATGCGGTGACCCACGGACCGTGGGTCACCGCATTCTCATGTCGGCGGCTCGTTCGTAACCAGACCGCGAATCCCGACCGGTGAGCCTTGCTCCAGTAAGTGAAGTGATGAGAACAGGACGCCTGAAATGGATCGGGAATTGCCTTTGAATCCGGACCAAGATACCGACGAACGCTCAACCGCAGAGAATGAGCCAGTGTCGCCGTCCGTGCATCGCGCTCCGGGCCGCGATCTGGGCGAGGTGGAGGCGCAGACGGTGCTTCTCGAACGCTCCGGAGCGGAGTCGATCTCGGCTGAGACGGTGCGAATGGAACGCTCGGGCGCACGGACGATCGACGCTCACTCCGTTGAGATGGATCGTTCGGGAACCGTCGCACTCGGTAGCGATCATGCCGTGCTACCCCGCTCCAGCGCCGTCCAGGTCGTTGGTGAACGCGTCGACCTCTCCGAGAGCCGGGCGTTGATCGTGTCCGCTCGCCAGGCGACGATTGAACGATCCAGCATCGTTGTGTTCGCCGGTACCGCCGACGGAGATGTCCACACGCTCTTCACCGCGCGGACTGCCGCGCTGGCTGGCGGCGCATTCGCACTTGTCCTGGTGCTCTTGGCGACGTTGGTTCGGTCGCGGGATACGTCAAGCGATTCGTCGTTTCTCCACAGCAAGGACATGTAGAGGAGGTCCAACGTATGAACAGTCCAGTCAGGCTGCTATTCGGTTCGGTGATCGGGGCAGGTGTCGGAGTCGCGCTCTCGAAGATCGTCGAGCGGCGCCAGGAGCCAGGTTTGTCCGCCTCACTTACCATGAATGGCGGTGGTGAGGACGTTCACGAGGGCGAGGACTTCAAGGATCGTCTCGCGCGAGCGGGCGCGGCGGGTGCGGACGCGCGGGCACGTAAGGAAGCCGAGCTGCGCGAACTGTTCCGCGCCAAAGTGCATCGTTCTGATGCACTGATTGAGACCACTTCGGACGTTTGAAGGCACCAACGAAATTGGCTGCGAGATGGCGCTTTTTCGCATCAATTTTAGTGGCATACCACTTGCGGCGCCAATAGCGGATCGCCACGCGATGGTAGCGTGAGCAACGTTATTGGATAAGCCCAGCAGGCGGACTGTAACCTGCACGAGAAGGGGTTGACCCAAGATGGATAACACTACATCGTCAACACTCGGTGACCTCGTGACTGCTAGTACAGACACAATTTCGCCGGACGAGTCAATCACGATTGCACGCAGGCGCATGGAGGCTCAGACGACCCGATCTCTGATCGTCGTAGAGGGCGATTGTCCGGTCGGTATCGTCCAATGGCACGCACTCGCTCGACTCGACGCGAGTACGACTGTGCGTGAGGTGATGTTGACGGAACTGCCGGTGCTACGCGCCGACATGACAGTCGATCAGGTGCGAAGCGAATGGTCGAGCATGAACGTTGATCTCGATCATCTTCCGGTCGTTGATGGGGATGGTGCCTTGATCGGCGAGGTGGCGCGCGGAGCGATCACCAAGAGTGAGACGGCCACAAGTTCTGCGACCGAGCAGATCATCTCCGGGCCGGACCAGGAGCGTAATGCCCCGACCGTGCATCTCGAACAGGGCATGAACGTCGTTGGGGTCGTGGGGAAGAAGCTCGGCACCGTCGATGAAGTCGACCTGAGCGCCGAGGGCCACATCAGCCATTTCACGGTCAAGCACGGCATGTTAGGGCGACACGCGAAGCGCCTGCCAGCCGATGTCATCAACAACGTTGACGATGACGGCGTCCACCTCAGCATCGACCAGATGGAGTTCAAGATGCTGGCCGATATTGGCGAGGGCGTCGACTGAGAGTACGGTCTAACGTTCAACACACGATTATTCCTGCGCCGGACGCCTCGCGTCCGGCGTTCCTTTGTCGGAATCCCCCTGCCAGTGATGCGTATTCGATCCTTCCAATGCTGGTTCAAGTTGACGCTCGGCGGCCATTGGAGCTGCTCCTGACCCATACAGCAGGAGCACGTACATGATGCCGAAGATTGGCAGATGGCCCAGCAGCTCGATTGGCGGCAGGAATGCGACGGTTACGTTGAAAGGAACGAGCAGCGTCAGAATGACGACGCGGGTCAGAACGCCGGAGAGCAGCAGAAGACCGGCGGCGGCCTCGACGACGCCGGCCGCGATGGTGAAGCGGTAGTCAGTCCACCAGTCGAAGCCGAGGTAATACCGCATGAAGTTGAACTCGGGCCGCTCCGCTAGAAACGCCTCACCTGCCTCTGGAACAAGCAGCTTCTCGGTGAATGCGATCCAGGCGATCGTAAACCCGGCCAGAACACGAAGGGCCGAGATTGACTGCCGCTCGTACTGCTCCAGCGGCAGCAGGCGAGCCGCGACCGCTGGCGGCGGGATCGTGCGCCCCAGCACGAACAGCGCGACGCCGATACCGCCATACAGCGTCAGATCGAGTACTTCCCACGGTCTGAACGCGACGAAGGCGACCAGCCAGGTGCCAGCCAGCAGGGCTGCTCCTCCACGATCGATCAGTCCGGTAATGAACGAGAACGCGACGACAAGCTGAAGGATGACGAACACGGTCGCGAGGAACTGGTTGCTGATGGAGTGACTTGCGTCGAACAGATTGCCCTGTGATGCGACGTACACGAGTGAGATTCCGGTATGAACTGCCAGCAGCGCCATCGCGCTCGGCTCCATGTAGGCGAGGAACCCGGGATTCGGAAAATGCTGTCCCAGGACACGTTGTCCAACAATCAGTGCGCCAAGCAATGTAACCGTCAGCCCGACGACCATGAGCGTCGGCCAGGAGATGAAGCGGTCCCACTGTGGTGGAAAGCGATCGCTCTCAACGAACCAACGCACGTGCGCCGACGCTGGTGATGTCACCGCGACGAGCGCCATGATGGAGACGATCAGCGCGACGATCAATCGTATGCCGTTGCGCGATAACCTGAACACGTTCACATCCAACTTCCTTCCCGCGCTGGATACCGCATGAAGGATGCCGGGTGTCAGTGTGATCGCTACGGTGAAGGTAGCTCGTATCGTTCGTGTTCGAGGAAGACCACATTGAGCGGGATTCCAGGAAGCAGCAGATCCACAACCTGACCGGCGAGCGGACCAAGCTGATCCTCGACGATCGAGCGCAGCTCATCGTCGAGCGTAACGCGGGAATGATAGATCGCGTCAAGCCGGACATCGTCCCGCATGTCTTCTGGTGGGACGCCGTTGCGGGTCAGCGCGAGCATCGAGCCGCTGTCATCGCGGAATGTATAGATGGCGTACTGATCGAGGTAAGGAATCTGCCGGATCTCGTCAACCCGACCACGCAGCGCGACAGTTATGTTGTCATACCGTTCTGGATCGGCGCGCAGTTCGGCGACCGTTACCAGGCTGATCGCCTCGCCATCAGAATCGCGCGAGGCGATGACGCCGACAATAATCGCGCCGAGTAGCAGCACTCCCAGCACCAGCACGATCAGGCCGGGGATCAGCAGCGAACGACTTTCATCGTCCGGGTCCGTTGCCCGAACAACGATGCGCGGCGGAATGGCAGGCGGTTGAGTGCTCATGAGCACGTAGGGTAGCAAATCCGCCGCTCGATACGCGATCAGGCGACCGGCATAAGCTGCCGGGTTCGGGAATCAGAACGGCTTGGCACAATCTAACCGACTGTCGCCCAGGGTTGCCAGGACGTTCGCTGGAGACGGAGCGAACATAGCATGAAACTGGCCCCATACATTTTGTGGAGAGAATACTTCTCTAATTACGCTGTATAACGTAATTGCTGGGTACTGGACGGGTGAGCGTCCCGGTCAACAGATGCCAGTAAGGGCCATCGCGCAAGCCAGAGCACTGAGGGAGGGCAGCGGATGGAGTTCGTGACCGACGGTGATGTACTGGTCGCCGAGCATGTGATCCGGCCTGTTGAAGATGCGGGCCAGCCTGTCGATCTGGGGCTGCCGATCTGGGTCATCATCGACTCGGCACGTGTCGTTGGGTTCGATTCCAAGCGTGTGGCGGTTCGCTATGAACTATCGGAAGAGTCGGTCAAAGCCGCATTTCACTACTACGAGTCGCATAAGCCGCTGATCGACGTGCAGATTTCGACCTGCGTTGAGTCGTATTCGTAGATCGGGCCAGATCGTCAACGCGCCAGATGGAATGTACCAATCCGGCGCGTTCGTCTGTTCCGGCGATTCAGGCAAGTCGCCCGTAGCGACGCATCACATCCAGCATATCGTCGTGTGGCAGCGCGAAGACGGTATTGCCGTCGCGTCCGATCATCGTTTCGGCAGCGATGATCGCGTTCAGGATCGCCTCTTCCGTCGCCGCGACCGTGGCCTGGAAGAGTGGGTTGATGTACTCGTCCGACAGGCGTGTGGTCGTGAGGATGGGCGCTGGCGCGTGAACGTTGACGCGATTTCCCTCCGCGTTCGAGAAGGCGAGCAGCAGGTCGCCGGACCCGTGATGAGCGATCGAGCCAACGCGGGAGAGGCCGAGCATGCCGCGACGGCAGAGGCGAGCGAGTTGACGATCTGACAGTGGCGCGTCGGTCGCGATAATGATGATGATCGAGCCGTCGTGGTCGCGTTCCGCCTCGTGTTGTGCGCGACGCTCGCGCAGCATCGGACCCAGCTCCTGCCCAACCGGGACACCGGCGACGAGCAGATCGTCGAGCCTTCCGCAGTTGCCCTGCACGAATACCCCGACGGTGTAGCGTTCATCGCCGATCTCGACAACGCGGGATGCCGTCCCGTTGCCGCCCTTGAATCCGAAAAGCATCATCCCCGTGCCGCCGCCGACGTTACCTTCGGCGACCGAGCCGCTGCTGGCCGAGTCGAGCGCGGCGAAGACCTGTTCGCTGGTGACATGCTGGCCGGCAATGTCGTTGAGATGACCGTCGTACGTTTCGGCGATGACCGGCGCGACCCAGCCACCTGGGCCGATCTCAGGATGCTCGCGCACCATCCAGTCGACGGTCGCCCGATGCACTCCACCGACCGAGAGCGTGTTCGTGATGAGGATTGGTGAGCCAAGCACGCCGAACTCATCGACGAGCGAGCGTCCGGTGATCTCGCCCGCTCCGTTGAGGATGTCGATCGCAGATGGCACCTGCCATTCCCAGGCCGAGCCTTCGTGCGGGTGAATCGCAGTCACTCCGGTACGGGCAGGACCTGAACCAACCTGGAGTGGTCCATCCCCGTGGAGGACGGTTGTCTGTCCAACCCGCACACCCGGAACATCCGTGATCGCGTTCCATGGGCCGGTCGGCAGCATCCCAATCGTGATACCGAGATCGCGCAGGCGTGGTTTCGAGCGTTGAGCGTCCATCGGTCAATCACCGTATTTCCATTCGTTGACCTGGGTGTCCGTCGCTACGTGGCCATCTCGAGTGACGAGTGACGAGTGACGAGTGACGTTGATTGTAGCGATGTTTGTGTCGCGTGATGCATTTTCTGGCGAGTTAGTTGCCGCGCCGACTGCCGACCCACCAGCCAGCGATCGACGCCGCAAGGACTCCGACCGCTGCGAGCGCGAGTCCGACGGGTTCAGGGATGCGTCGATAGAGCCGGACAATCGTGGCCGGTCGACCCGCTCGATCATCGTGCGTGTCGATGCCACGCTCGTCGGCTACGGTTGCCGCGTCCGCACGTGCGCGGTCGGAATCGAGCATGTCCGGATGTTCGGCGCGAAAGCGGATCACATCCTCATCAAAGCGTGTCTGGAGGATGGCGTTCGTTTCCGCGCCAATGAGCAGAATGATGCTGGTGAGATACAGAAACAGCAACAGCACGACCAGGCTGCTGAACGCGCCGTAGGCGCTGCCGGGATCAATGAACTGGAGATACAAGCGAAAGGCAAATACAGCTCCAACCCAAAGCAATGTTGCAACGGCTGAGCCGATCGACAGCCAGTGGAACGGTTGCTTCAGGTTCGGTGCGAGGTTATACAGTACTGCCAGCAAGATCATCAGGAGGAGCAGCGCGACAGGATAGCGCAGGATGCTCCAGAGCATCGTGAACTGACTGCCCAGGCCGATCCATCCCGCCAGCCAGCGTCCGATCTGTGGGCCGAAGACCAGCAGAGCGATGGCGGTGTTGGCCAGCACCGCGAACAGCAGCGTCAGCCCGATCGCGACGATCTTTTTGCGGACGAACGGGCGACCTTCCGTGATGCCATAAGCGCGGTTGAAGGCCTTCATCAGCGCACCGACGCCGTTCGACCCTGCCCAGATCGCGATCGCGGTGGTGGTGATCAGGCCGACCGATACAGTATCGCTGCCCACCTGCGCGATGGCGTTGTCGATCACGATATTGAGCACATCCTGAATGCTGGGTGGTGCCCGCTCGACAGCGAACTCGCGCAGCGTCTCTTCGACAGGTAGTGCCGTAAAGCGGTTGAGTGCGGCGGCGATCATAACGATCAGCGTGAGGAATGGCGGGATGGCGAACGTCAGATGATAGGCAACTTCCGCTGCGATGCCAGCGATGTCGTCTTCGCGGAACTCCTTGACGAATGTCCGGCCGAACTCGCGGGCTGACATGCGCTTGTTCGCGGCCGACGGGACTGCCGCAGAGGTGCGTGCGACCGCTGTATCGATAATGGCGCTCCTACTCATCCCACAACGGCACATGCCGCTTGTCGATTACGAACTGACCCGTGTTCCTGACTCATGCGGATACTGAAAATCATCCCTGTGTCGTGCGCAACTCGAACGGTGCGATATGTTCGCCACGCACCATTTCCGCCAGTGTCGTGATCGCACACATGGGGTACTCGGTGCGGAGTCCGGCGAAGTCTGTGCGTCGAAGGACGATGTCTTCATCAGATGCGCCGGACCTCTGCCGTTCGCTGGCGAAGATCTCGTCAACGTCGCTCTTGAAGAGTTGCAGGGCAGCAGCGATAGGGATGGCAACGATGGCGCTTACCTCTTCGGGGTGCAGCACGTAGGTTTCCAGCGGGTCGTCTCGCCGGATAGCGAAGACGTGGTGGAGTTCGCGGTCGATGACGCCGTCGCGCTGACTGCAAAAGAAGTGACGGCCGATTGGTATCAAGTCGGCCAGAGTCACGACGAGACCGAGTTCTTCCTCCGCCTCACGCGCTGTCTCGATCAACGACTCGCCTGCGCGGAGATGGCCGCCGACGGCAACGTCGAGGTAGTCGGGCCAGGTGTCCTTGGTACGCGAGCGGCGCTGGAAGAGGACGAAAGGTGTGCCATCGTCGCGCACGCCGTAGACCCAGATGTGCAGCGCCGCGTGCCAATCACCATCTCGATGCACTTGCCAGCGTGGCTTCTGCTCACCGGTTGGCTCGCCATCGGAGTCCAGGACATCGAAGAGTTCGTGCTGGGGATCGGTCGTGACGGGTGACAGGTGACGGGTGACGCGCGGGTTTTCGGTATTGTCGATCATCTGACTCCTATTGCTCAACGTGCCACCCGTCACCCGTCACCCGTCACCCGTCACCACGCTACAGCGTCGCCAGCTCCCGCGCCAGGCACTCGTAGCCGGTGGCCGCCGCGTGCAGGTGGATGATCTCGACGCACTCGTCGATGCGATGAGCCTGTTCCTCGGTGCCGGGGCCGAAGCCGATCGTCGGGATGTTCCGGCGCCCCGCCGACTCGCTGCCGTTCGTACAGAAGGCGTAGTGCGAGAGCAGCGCGATCAGTCCGGCGTGTTCGAGCGCCGCGATGCCGCGTGCGACAATCGGCGCATCGTCGGGCATGCGCCAGGCGGGGGCGCAATTCGGTGCGCGCACCTCGTAGCCGGTGTAGGTGACAAACTCGTCCAGGCCGATCGTCGCCGTCGCGCTAGCAGCTGTGTCGTCCTGCATGTAGGCGTCCAGAATAGATTGCACCTCAGCCAGCACGTCCTCCTCTGATTCCCCGACGAGCATGCGGCGGTCGAAGGTTGCGCGGCAGCGTTCGGGAATGACCGATAGGCCAGGGTAGGGATGCGACATGATGTCGGTGACTTCGAGGATGCCTTTGCCAAGCATCGCATCAGATGGCGCGGGCAGATTGCCAAGCAGGTTGACCAGCGCGGCCATCGGCTTGATCGCGTTGCGACCGAGCTGTGGGGAGGACGAGTGAGCCGGGACGCCGTGCGTCTCGACAACGATCTCAGCGCGACCACGTTGCGCGCGGGCAAGATGCAGGTTGGTCGCTTCACCTATGACGACAGCCTTCGGACTGAACGCGTCCAGGACATGACCGAGCGCGTAGCCTTCGACACGTTCCTCCGCGAGCGACACGGACACGATGACATCGCAGGCGACCGGATCGTCCTTAAGCCGGGCGATGCCGATAATCATCGCAGCGATCGCACCCTTCATATCCGCCACGCCGCGACCGTACAGAAAGCCGTCGCGCTCGGTCGCCGTGAATGGGTCACTCGTCCACGCGCTGGCATCCCCGACGCCGACGGTATCGATATGACCGTCGAAGACGACACAACCCTGCCCGCTGCCATTGCCGCTGATCCGTCCGATGACGTTCCCGAGCGCATCGCGGTGGACTTCGGCGTACCCCAGAGCCTGCATGGCAGCCAGGGCCACGGCGCAGGCAGCCTCCTCGGTGGTGCCGTCGTGGCTCTCGGAGGCGACCAGCCTTTTCGTCAATGCGAGGACATCGTTCGATTCGCTCATGTATGTCTCCCGGTGTACTGTCGGCAATCAGCGATCAGCGATCAGCAGTCTGTTTCGATCTGGTCCGAGGGGATCATACCGAAGGACGAGGTGGCAATGGGCGAGTCGGCGAGTGAACGAAGAGTCGCGGACATGCCGAACCCCGGTGCTGGTACACCGGGGTCTGACAGAAGGGAAAGGGGAAGGAGGTGGTTGCAATGATCGGTCGGCGGTGATCGATAGAAGGTGTCTCGACCGATGTCCGCCACGTTGCGGGCCCGCCAGTATCTCGATCTGCTATCTATTACGTCGACGTCGTGCAGTTGGATCACTGAGCGCGTGTCGCCCTCATGCTAGAATGAGGACGTTTGGCGTCGACGGAACTGAGTAGACAGATACGCGGCTGACAGCGAGTCCGGGCCTGGTGGGAGCCGGACATGGCGGACGACTGTCGAACATCCTTCCTGAGCCGCTGCGAGAACGGACGACTGTCCCAGTAGACGCGGCCGGGTCTGCCACCCGTTATCAGCGACAGACCGACCCCTCCCCCCGACCCTCTCCCCGACGCGGAGAGGAGGAGACGTGGATTTCGCGCTGTGCGCTTATCTCGGGTGGTTTGGGTGTTGGACTGAGCGGACGGATACCTCATACCTTCGTCTCCTCCTCTCCGCGCCGGGGAGGGGGTCGGGGGGAGGGGTTCGTCAAGCGAGGTGGTACCGCGGGTAGAGTTTTCAACCCGTCCTCGATCCATGAGGGCGGGTTTTGTGTTTTCCGGAAATTCATTCAGGCCGCGCGTTTCATACCACCAATAGAAGGAGCGCCGACATGGCAACGACACCAACCAGGACGTTCAAGCAGGTCGACACGCGCGCAGACTTTCCAGTGATGGAGCGGGAGCGGCTCGACTGGTGGTATTCCAGCAGCGTTGTTGAGGACTACCTGAAGAAGAACGACGACAGCGAGACGCGCTGGTCGTTTCTCGACGGGCCAATTACGGCCAACAATCCGATGGGCGTACACCATGCCTGGGGACGGACGTATAAGGATCTGTATGTCCGCTACCACACGATGCTCGGGCACAAACAGCGCTACCAGAACGGGTTCGATTTGCCAAGGGCTGTGGGTCGAGGTTGAGGTCGAGAAGGAGCTGGGGTTCACCTCCAAGCGCGACATCGAATCGTTCGGCATCGACAAGTTCGTGAACCTCTGCAAGGAGCGCGTCTGGAAGTTCTCCGGCATCCAGACGCAGCAGACCAAGCGGCTCGGCAACTTCATGGACTGGGACAATTCATACTACACGATGTCCGACACCAATAACTACACGATCTGGCACTTCCTGAAGACCTGCCACGAGAAGGGCTGGATCTACAAGGGAGACGACGTGATGACCTGGTGTCCACGCTGTGGCACTGGCATCAGTGAGATGGAGCTGAATGAGGGCTACCAGGACCGCACGCATCGCTCGGTCTACGTTTTCTTCCCGCTCGCTGACGAGGACGTGTCGCTGCTGATCTGGACGACGACTCCGTGGACATTGACGAGCAACGTGGCGGCGGCGGTGCATCCGGAACTGGAGTACGTGCGGGTGCGTTTGGGGAGGGAAAGGGGAAAGGGGAAAGAGGAAAGCGCTGGGGACGGTTCGGGGCGTG
>Ga0136611_10003953_pt1 | contig 10393 bp, 10 predicted proteins | sample AntDrymUQ2232306_2_FD_106645 | JGI IMG/M metagenome (GOLD analysis project Ga0136611, IMG submission 106645) | Polar desert sand microbial communities from Dry Valleys, Antarctica - metaG UQ223 (23.06) | ecosystem: Environmental > Terrestrial > Soil > Desert | place: Antarctica: Dry Valley... | reverse complement strand
GGCGCTGTACCCGGCGTACGAGCTGTGCCGGACGGCTGGCCGGCCGGTGGTCGTGCACTGCGGCACCAGCAGCTTTCCCGGTTCCACGAACGCTATGGCCGACCCCGTGCTGCTCGACGACGTGCTCCGGGACTTCCCCGGGCTGGACGTCGTACTGGCCCACGGTGGGCGGGGCTGGTGGTACGACGCGGCGGCGTTCCTCGCATTGAGCAACCCGAACGTGTGGATCGAGCTGTCCGGGCTGCCACCGGCCCGGCTGCCGCACTACTATTCCCGGTCGAACTTCGGGCGGCTGTCGCGACGGTTCATCTTCGGCACCGACTGGCCGGGGGTCCCGAGCATTGCCGGCAACGCCCGTGCGGTGGCGGCGCTGTGTCCCGACGAGGAGACAATCGACCTCGTGCTGAGCGGCAACGCACTGCGGATCTACCTCGGAGGACTCTGATGGAACATGGCGTCCCCGCGCACGAGCTGACCGACGAGGAGCTGGAACGGCAGGGCCTGCACGCCCATGCCACCAGGCACTGGGTCTTTTTGCATGGCACCACCGACCAGTTCCGCACCCACACGAACCGGATGCTCGAACTCGAGCAGGAGTACCTGCACCGGCACCCCAAGCGCACCTGGCAAGGCACCGGCGACCAGCCCGCCGGCGAGGGCGTCGCCGAGGCGGCCCAGACCACGCGAATCCGCGACCTGGTGCACACCTTCGTCCGTGAGATCGACTACCTGCTCGGGTCCGACGATGCCGAGGCGCCGTCGGAGCCCGGTCCCGGCGAGCGACAGCTGATCGCCCGGGTGGCTGAGGCGCCGGACGGCAGGCTGCACAAACTGGAAGTGCACCAGCTGGCCCGCGAGCTCGGCACCCCCCCGCGGTCGGTGGCGCAGCTCTACAAAGCCCACCCACCCCTGATGCGTGTCGACGGGGACCACAGGGCCGTCACCGACGCGGGTCGGACCTGGCTCGCCAGCCAATCGCGCCCTGACGCCATCCCCGGTGCCATCCCCGGCGATCATGAACTTTCGGACATGTCGGGCTGGGAGAGTCCGGACACATCGGACCACACATCGTCATGATCGCCGAAGGAGTAGGTGGACAGGATGAGTGACGCGTTCCTGGTCGACGGCGTGCGGACCCCGATCGGCCGGTACGGCGGGGCGCTCAGCACCATCCGTCCGGACGATCTGGCCGCGGTGGTGGTGCGTGCGGTGGTCGAGCGTTCCGGCGTACCGCCGGATGCTGTGGACGAGGTCATCCTCGGCACGGCAAACCAGGCCGGCGAGGACAACCGCAACGTCGCGCGGATGGCCGTCCTGCTCGCCGGACTACCTGATTCAGTGCCGGGGTTCACCATCAACCGGCTCTGCGCCAGCGGCCTGACCGCGGTGGGAACAGCCGCTGCGATGGTCAGCGCCGGGCAGGCCGACGTGGTAGTCGCGGGCGGCGTGGAATCGATGACCAGGGCGCCGTGGGTGCTGGCCAAGCCGACCAAGGCCTGGGGCCGACCCGGTGAGCTCGTCGACACCTCGCTGGGCTGGCGGTTCGTCAATCCGCGAATGCGTGAGCTCGACGGCGGTCAGGCGACGATCTCGATGGGCGAGACGGCCGAGGAGGTGGCCGATCTGGACGGGATCACCCGGGCCGACTGCGACGCCTTCGCGCTGCGTTCACACCAGCGGGCGGTGACAGCGATCAGCGCAGGGCACTTCGACGCCGAACTCGTGCCGGTCGAGACGCCAGCTGGCACCGTCAAGGTGGACGAGGGGCCCCGCGCGGACACCGACCTGGAGCGGCTTGGCCGGCTCACGCCGGCGTTCCGCCCCGACGGGATCGTGACGGCCGGCAACTCAAGCTCGCTCAACGACGGCGCGGCCGCCGTCGTGGTCGCGAGCGCGGCGGCGCTCAAGCGGTACGGTCTGACGCCGAGAGCCCGCGTGCTTGGTTCCGCAGCCGCCGGCGTGGCGCCGCACCTGATGGGTCTCGGGCCGGTGCCGGCGACCGAGAAGCTGTTGGCGCGCACCGGAATCGGGCTGGCCGACATCGACGCGGTCGAGTTGAACGAAGCCTTCGCCGCTCAGTCGATCGCCTGCATTCGGCGGCTGGGTCTGGACGAGGACATCGTCAACACCGACGGCGGCGCGATCGCGCTGGGACATCCGCTCGGCTGCAGCGGTACCCGCATCCTGGTCACCCTGCTGGGCCGGCTGGAGCGGGCCGGGGCAACGACCGGACTGGCGACGATGTGCGTCGGCGTGGGACAGGGCGCTGCCCTTCTCATCCGCCGAGATTGATCAATTCGCGACGTCCCAGCGTCACCGACTTGTGACATTGGGAGCGCCTTGTGACCTGGGTGCTGTCATGCCAGACTGCCTCCCACCCTGCCAGCCCGTTGGAGGTCTCATGAATCCCCGTCCGCTGCGTGCGATCCCGATGTCCCGCCGTCGGATGCTCGGCCTGATCGGAGCGGGCTCGGTTGCGCTGGCCGGTACGGCGGCGTGCGGCGGCAGTGTCGGCGGTGACACCGGTGGCGAGGGCAGCGGTGATCCCAGTGGCGAAGCCGGCGGCGGCCCGATCAAGGTGGGCCTCGTCATCCCGCAGGCCGGCATCTACACCCCGCTCGGCGTCGACATGCAAAACGCGTGGGAACTCTGGCTGGAGCAGAACGACGGGATGCTCGGCGGCTACACCGTGGAGACCGTGATCGCCGACGAGGGCGAGGGGCCGGACACCGGCGTACCGGCGATCCAGGGCGTGCTGCAGAACGACCAGGTCGACGTCCTGGTCGGCATCGTCAACTCGGCCACGGCGCTGGGAGCGGCCGATGCGGTCACCGAGGCCCAAAAGGTGCTGGTCATCAGCAACGCCGGCGCCGCGGCCATCACCGGCGAGGCGAGCAGCCCCTACATTTGGCGCTCGTCGTTTGTCAACGCGCAGGTTGTCGTCCCGATGGCCGAGTACCTGGCGGGCAACGACATCGGCCCGGTGTACGTGATGTCGGCGGACTACGCGGCGGGCCAAGAAGTCGTGGCCGGCTTCATCTCCGCCTTCGAAGCCGCCGGGGGCACCGTCGCCGGGCAGGTGCTGACCCCGTTCATGACCACCCAGGACTTCCAGCCGTTCCTCTCCGGCATCCAGTCCTCGGGCGCTGCGGCCACGTTCGTGTTCTACGCCGGCGGCGAGGCGGTGAGCTTCGTGCAGCAGTACGCGGAGTTCGGTCTCAAGGACACGATCCCGCTCTACGGCTCGGGATTCCTCACCGAGGGCGGTGTGTTGAACGGCCAGCAGGACGCCGCGCTCGGCGTCCAGACCTCGCTGCACTACTCGACGGAGATCGACAACGAGGCCAACGCCGCGTTCGTCGAGGCCTACCAGGCGGCGTACGACGCCCTGCCGACGTGCTACGCCGTACAGACCTGGGACGCCGCCAACGTCCTGAACCGGGCGCTGGCCGAGGCAGCCGATCTGTCCGGCGACGCCATCTCCGAGGCGTTGGGCGGGCTCGGCGAGATCGAGGACAGCCCCCGTGGGCCGTGGAGCTTCAACGGCCAGACGCCGGAGCAGAACTTCTACCTCCGTGAGGTCGTCGAGGGCGATAGTGGTCTGATCAACTCGGTGGTCGAGGAGCTTGGCACGTACGCCCAGCCGTGACCTGATTGGTCAGAGCGGAGGTCCGTGGTGCTGAGCTGGTTCGACACGAACCTCGTCAGCATCCTCAACGGCTTCGCGATCGGCTCGCTGCTGTTCATCCTCGCCGTGGGACTGTCCATCGTCTTCGGCATGATGGACGTGTTGAACCTCGCGCACGGGGCGCTCTACCTGGTCGGGGCGTATTTCGGTTACCAGTTCGCCGGTGACACCTCGAGCTGGCTCGGCTTCGGCACCGCGCTCGGTACGGCGGCGCTCGTCGGCGTGCTGGCCGGCGGGGTGCTGTCGTCGATGACCGAGCCACTGGCCCGCCGCCCGCATCTCGACCAGGCGCTGCTGACGCTCGGGGTGGCGCTCGTGGTCGCCGAGCTGCTCGCGATCTTCTACGGCAACGACGTGCTGCGGGTGCGCCCCCCGCCCGGCCTGAACGGGTCGATGCAGGTATTCGGCAACACCTACCCGACGTACCGGTTGGCATTGATCGGGATCGGTGTCCTGATTGCGGTGGCGGTGTTCGTCGTGGTGGAGCGCACCACCGTCGGAGCACTGGTGCGGGCCAGTGTCGCGGATCGGGAGATGGTCGCCACGCTGGGTGTGGACAACCGGCTCGTCAAGCTCGCGGTGCTCGGCGTCGGCTCCGGCCTGGCTGCCCTGGCCGGGGTGCTCGGCGGCCCGATCTACGGGGCCGGGCCGGGGCTGGACGAGCGGGTGCTGATCCTGGCGTTGGTCGTGGTGGTCATCGGCGGCCTCGGGTCGATCAAGGGTGCTTTTGTCGGCGCCCTGCTGATCGGCCAGGTCGAATCCCTGGGACGGGCGCTGGTCCCCGACCTGGCCTCCTTCGTGCTCTTCGGCGCCCTGGCGTTGGTGCTGATCGTGCGGCCGCGCGGCCTGTTCGGGGCGCCCAAGGCGGCGGTGTGAAGCAGCGGGCGGGGCTGCTGGTCGGTGCTGTGGTGCTGGTCGCGCTGGCGCTGGTCCCATTGTTCGTGGCGCCGTACGAGACCGGGATCATGTCCCGCATCCTGATCTTCGCTCTGCTCGCGGTGAGCCTCGACCTGCTGGTCGGCATCACCGGCCTGCCCTCGCTGGGACACGCCGCCTACTTCGGGATCGGCGCGTACACCGCCGGTTGGCTGTCGCTCAACGTCTCGGCCGAGGCGCCGGTCCCGTTGCTGGCTGCGACCGCTGCCGGCGCGGTGGCAGCCGCTGCGACCGGCTGGCTCGCGGTCCGCTCCACCGGCGTCTTCTTCCTCATGCTGACGCTGGCGATCGGGGAGCTGATCTTCCAGGTCGCACAGCAGTGGGAGAGCGTCACCGGCGGGTCCAACGGCCTGTTCGGCATCCCCGCCGTCCGGATTGCCGGCAGCCCGCTCACCCTCGCCGGCTTCGTCTACTGGTACGTGCTGGCCGGGTTTCTGGTGGGGTACGCCGGCCTGCGGGTCGTCAGCGCCTCGCCGTTCGGGGCTGTGCTGCGGGGCATCCGCGACAACGAGCCGCGAATGCGCTCGCTCGGCTACTCGCCCTTCCGGTACAAGTACGCCGCGTTCGTCCTCGCCGGGGCCGTCGCCGGGTTGGCCGGCGGGCTGCTGGCGGCGCAGGCCCGGCTGGTGACCACCGCCGACCTCGGATTCACCACCGCCGCGTTGGCCTTGCTCGCGGTGGTCATCGGCGGCGCGGGCACCCTGTGGGGGGCGTGCCTGGGGGCTGCCCTCGTCGTACTGGTCCGCGATGCCCTGGGACCACGGCTGGACGGCCATGGGCCCCTGGTGCTCGGGTTGGTGTTCATCGCGACCGTGTATCTGCTGCCGCGTGGCTTCGCCGGCCTGGCGGCGCTGCGGCTCCGACGGCGACCGGCATGAGCGCTAGCCGCCCGCCCCCGCCGGGGAGAGTCTTGTGACGGCTGCGCCGTCAGCCCTGGAGTTGCGCAGCGTGAGCCGGCACTTCGGGGCGCTGCGGGCGGTCGACGAGGTCGACCTGACGCTGCCGGCCGGCGCGCGCCACGCCTTGATCGGACCCAACGGCGCCGGCAAGAGCACCCTGTTCCGCCTGATCACCGGGACCCTGCGGGTGACCGCGGGTGCGGTCTGGCTCGGCGAGCAGGACATCACCGGGCAGCGCGAGTTTCGACGGGCTCGGCTGGGGATCAGTCAAACCCTGCAGCATTCCAGCCTGTTCCTGCCGCTGACCGTGGAGCAGAACGCGATGCTGGCGGCCCAGCAGTGGCGGGGCACCCCGTGGAGCCTGCTACCGCGCCGGCAGCCGGCCGCCCGGGAGCGGGTAGCGGAGCTGTTGGGGTCGGTCGGGCTCGGCGCTCGGGCCGCCGTCACTGCCGGGGCACTGTCCCACGGCGAACGCCGACAGCTGGAGATCGCGTTGGCGTTGGCCTGCGAACCCCGTCTGCTGCTGCTCGACGAGCCGGCGGCCGGCATGGCCGGCGCCGAACGTGAGCGGCTGGTCGAGCTGATCCGCGCGCTACCTTCCTCGGTCACTGTGTTGATCGTGGAGCACGACCTCGACGTGGTATTCCAGCTGGCGAGCGCCATCACGGTGCTGCACCTCGGCCGGGTACTGCTCACCGGCTCGCCGTCGGACGTCCGGGCGAGCGCCGCCGTACGGGAGGCCTACCTCGGTACGGCGAACCGCGAGGAACTCTTCGTGGGTGAGGCCTGATGCTCCTCGAGGTACGCGGCCTGCGCGCGGGCTACAAGCAGGACACCGTCCTGCAGGGTGTAGACCTCGACCTCGACGCGGGCCGGGTGCTCGGGCTGCTCGGGCGCAACGGGGTCGGCAAGTCGACGCTGGTGAGCGCACTCATGGGCCTGCTGCGGCCCAGCGCCGGGACCGTGACCTTGGCCGGCGTACCGCTGGCCGGCCGGCGGGCAGATGTGGTGGCACGCTCCGGAGTTGCGCTGGTGCCGCAAGGTCGGCGGGTCTGGGCGACCCTGACGGTGCAGGAGCACCTGACTCTCGCCGGTCGTCGACGGTCGGGCGCCTGGACGGTCGATCGGGTGATCGCGCTGCTGCCGCGGCTGGCCGAGCGGCGCGCTCAGGAGGCGGCGACGCTGTCCGGCGGCGAGCAGCAGATGCTGGCGATCGCGCGGGCCCTGCTGACCGGCCCGCAGCTGATTCTCATGGACGAGCCGTCGGAGGGGCTCGCACCAGCCATCGTGGAGCAGATCGCCGGTGCCATCACCGGGATGCGCGACGAGGGCGTCGCCGTCCTGCTCGTGGAGCAGGACCTGCACCTGGCGTTCTCGGTCTGCTCCGATGTCGCCGTCATGGACCGTGGCGCGATCGTGCATCGGGCGACGACGGCGGACTTCCGCCGCGACCAGGCCACCGCCCACCGCCTGCTCGGCGTCGCCTGACCGACCCACTTTGCCCCCTGGGTGCGGGGACACGCCGCGGCCGCGCCGGCGTGTCGTCGTTGTACGGGGGCAAAGTGCGGGCGGGAGCAAAGTGCGGGCGGGGGGCAAGTGCGGAAGGCAAAGTGCGCCAAAACCTAGAGCTGGCCGCGGCTCATCACACCGCCGTCGATGACCAGGGTCTGTCCCGTCACCCAGCCGGCGTCCTCCGACAACAGGAACGCCGCCGCGGTGGCGATGTCCTGCGGTACGCCGAGCCGCTTGAGCGGATAGGCGCCGGCGACCTCTTCCTCCTTGCCCTCGTACAGGGCGGTGGCGAACTTCGTCTTCACTACTGCCGGGGCGAGCGCGTTGACCCGAACCCGCGGGCCTAACTCCACGGCGAGCTGCATCGCCAGGTGGAACAGCGCTGCCTTGCTCGAGCCGTAGGCGCCGATGCCGTCGGCGCAGCGCAGCCCAGCAACAGAGGCGATGAACAGCACCGACCCGCCGTGCTCACCCAGCCAGGCCCGATGCGCATCCTGGACGAATCCGAGAGCGGCCACGTAGTTGACGTCCATGACCTTGCGTACGGCGTCCAGGTCAGCGTCGACCAGCGGGCCGTAGATCGGGTTGATGCCGACGTTGTTGACCAGCATGTCGAGGCTGCCGAATCGTTCGACCGTGTGCGCTACGGCGTCGATGCGGTGTTGTGCGTCGCCGGCGTTGCCCTGGACGGCCAACGCGTGCTCGTCCCCCCCAAGAACCTCGACCGCCGCGGCCAACTCCTCGGGCTTGCGTGCAGTCACCGTGACGCGGGCACCTCGCCGTACGAGTTCGGCAGCGATGGCCAGGCCGATCCCGCGGCTGCCGCCGGTGACAAGGGCGGCCTTGCCGTGCATGCTGCCCACGATCAGGCTCCGTTCGTCAGGGAGAACGCTCGGACCCTAGCGGCACGGCCATCCCCACCCCGGCCAGCAGCCAGCCGAAGCCGCCCAGCCCAGCCGGGTCGAGCAGCTCGGCCGCCTCACTGGCTGCCGCCAGGGCAGCGACGTACGCCGGGGGATTGCCCTCGGCCAGTTTCCGCGGAGGCGGCGTGCCGCGCAGCCCCAGCTGCGTGAGAGCGGCACGCTGATTCGTGAGCAGTCCCCTGGCGGCCGACACAGTGGCGGCCAGACAAGAGTCCAGCGCCACGTGTGCCGTGAGATCGCAGGAGCCGTCCGGGACCGGCGCGCCAGCGACACCTGACCGGTAGCCGACGAGACTGCCCATCGGGGGGCGGGTCTCGCGGGCATGCCCGTAGTCGACCGCTACCGCGAGCCCGCGGCGTACGCGGGACACGGCACCCGTCCACGCGGCATCACGGGTGAGGCCGATCTCCGCCCGGTCCCCGATGCTGGCCAGCGGCCACCACCGGCTGAGCCAGGCACGATCTGTACCGGTCACCGGCGGACCGAGGCGTTCGATGCCGGCCGCATCCACCAGGACGAGATGCGGGCCGTCCGGGGTGAGCTCCGCGACATCCACCGGTACGACGTCCAGCCACTCGTTGGCCAGCAGCAGGCCGGTGACTGCCGGGATCTCGCCGGTCCAGGCGATCTGCCTCGGCAGACCGATTGGCCGGGCAGCCACCTCGACGCCGGTGAGTCGCAGCCGTGGCGCGTACGGCAGGCCGCCCGCGGCCAGCTGGGCGACCGCACAGAGCAGCTCCCCGCGCCCGGCGCCGACGTCGACCAGGTCGAGGTGCGCCGGGTGGCCGAGCGCCGCGTCCACTCGCCCCAGCAACGAGGCCACCGCCGCGGCGAAGAGTGAACCGGTGTGCGCCGAGGTGCGAAAGTGCGCCGCCGGGCCCTCGGTACGTCGGTAGAAGCCGCGCTCGCCGTACAGCGCCTCGGCCATCGCCTCTCGCCACCCGCGCATCGACTCATCCTCGCTGCCCTTCAACCGGGCCGAGGGACGTGACAAAGGCCACGCCGCGCGTTGGCCTGCGCCGACCTACTCTTGGCGTTACTCACGTCGGCACACGTCTGGTACCCCTCGCGGACTGGAACGGAAAGGCGGGCGATCATGACTCCCTCGGCAAGCCCCTCACGGCTGCGCATCGGCGTCATCGGTGCGGGCCGGGTCGGCAGCGTCCTGGGCCGCGCACTGGCCGACGCCGGGCACACTGTCCTCGCCGCGTCGGGCGTCTCCCGTGACTCCCTCCGCCGGGCCGCCCAGTTGCTGCCCGGAGCCACCGTGCTGCCCGCGGACGAGGTAGTGGCCGCCGCTGACCTGATCCTGTTGGCGGTGCCGGACGACACCCTGGCAGGGCTGGTCCTCGGTCTCGCCGAGACCCGCACCTGGCGGGCCGGGCAGATCGTCGTACACACCAGTGGTGCGCACGGTCTGGCCGTGCTCGCGCCGGCCGCGGCCTTCGGCGTACTCCCGTTGGCCCTCCATCCGGTGATGACGTTCACGGGGCGCGCAGAGGATCTCGACCGGCTGCGCGGTGTCTCCTTCGGCGTCACCGCCGAGGACGAGCACCGGCCGGTCGCCGAGGCACTGGTGCTGGAGATGGGCGGCGAGCCGACGTGGGTGCCCGAGCACGCCCGCCCGCTCTATCACGCGGCGCTGGCGCTGGGAGCCAACCACCTCGTCACCCTGGTCAACGAGTCGCTGGACCTGCTCCGCACCGCGGGCGTGAGCAAGCCGGAACACATGATCGCCCCGTTGCTGCAGGCCGCCCTGGACAACGCGCTCCGGCACGGCGACGCGGCACTGACCGGCCCGGTGGCCCGAGGCGACGCCGGAACCGTGCGACGGCACCTGCGCGAACTCGTCGACCACGCGCCGGACAGCGTGGGCGGTTACGTGGCGATGGCCCGGCGTACGGCGGATCGAGCGATCGCCTCCGGCCGGCTGCGTCGCGTGGACGCCGGAGCGCTGCTGGACGTCTTGGCTCCTCGGAAGACCAGCGCCGCCAAGTCGGTGACGTCCGAATGACCGTGACACATTCCGCACGCCTGTTCGGACGCGCCGCGACACCGAAGGTGGTCAGCGACCCGCAGGTGCTGGCCTGCGAACGCGACCTGCTGCCCGGCCCGGTTGCGGTCGTGATGACCATGGGTGCGCTGCACGACGGACACAACGCGCTGCTGCGGCAGGCCCGCGCCCGCGGTGCGAGCGTCATTGCGACGGTGTTCGTCAACCCGCTGCAGTTCGGGCCGAACGAGGACTTCGACCGCTACCCGCGCACCCGCGACGACGATCTGGCTGTCTTGGCCGCAGAACAGGTCGACCTGGTCTTCGCACCGACGGCCGCCGAGCTCTACCCGGCCGGGCCGCCACACGTCCGGGTGGACCCCGGCCCGCGCGGCACGATCCTGGAGGGTGTCAGTAGACCGGGATTCTTCAACGGAGTGCT
>Ga0136611_10003952_pt1 | contig 10394 bp, 13 predicted proteins | sample AntDrymUQ2232306_2_FD_106645 | JGI IMG/M metagenome (GOLD analysis project Ga0136611, IMG submission 106645) | Polar desert sand microbial communities from Dry Valleys, Antarctica - metaG UQ223 (23.06) | ecosystem: Environmental > Terrestrial > Soil > Desert | place: Antarctica: Dry Valley... | reverse complement strand
TTCCGAACGACCTCTTCACTGAAAGATTTCCGACGCGCGCCCCCGGAAGAATCGCGCCGCCCGGGGTAACAGGTCGTAGCGGCATCGGTTGGTTTCCAGCACCTGGCCGTCTGTGTTCACCTTGATAACACGATCGAAGACCAGCTCCAGCGCGGCTGCCTGGAAGTAGGTCACCCGTTTGTCGTCGACGTGCCCGCCATCCGAAACGCGCTTTAACAGCCCCAGAAAGTCCACTGTTGCCATCGCCTCGATCAGACAGACGTCGAGGCGGCCATCATCAATCGTCGCGTGCGGGGCGATCAGGCGACCCCCGCCCACCAACCGCGAGTTGCAGACCGCAAACGCGTGAAGGGCCATTGTGGACGACAGCGGCGCCTGACGCACCCCGCTAGCAGTCGGCGGTGTCGCCGCGGACTCGACGCGCAGGAGCTGCGCGCGCACCGGCTCATAGGTCAACACCACTTGCGCGCCCCCAATCAAGTACGCCAGTTTGCCGGCGATCGTTTTCAGTTGCGGATTGACCGCGTCCGAGACTTCCGCGATGAAGCCGCCTGCGGAAACATTGACGAAGTAGTGATTGTTCATGCGGCCGACATCCACGGCCACCGCATCGCCTTCCAGGAGCGCCTCGATCGCGTCCGGGATGTCTTCCGAAAGACCGAGAGCCGTCGCGAAATCGTTCCCCGTGCCCAACGGGATCACGCCGAACGTGACCTGCGACAAGCCCTGCTCGAGACGCGCGACGCCGTTCAGCACCTCGTTGAGCGTCCCGTCGCCGCCACCGACGAAGAGGTGATCGTAGCCGTCGCGCACCGCCTGCTCGGCGGCACGCGTGGCGTCGCCTTCGGCGGTGGTGATGACGATGTCCAACAGGCCGACGCGTTCGCGGAGCTGGCGATTGATCGCCGTCAGGAGATCAGGTGCGGCGTCAGTTCCAGAAACGGGATTAACGATGAGCTTGGCCTTCATGTGTTTGGGTGCCTGCAGAATTCGAGCCCACTCGCAATGGCCTCGCCTTCCCTTACCCAGCAGCGCGGCCTGCCGGCTGTGCCAATCGGGGCGGTCCCCTCGCCACGCGCGATACAATCGCGCGTGGCCTTCGGATCATCCCGTCTGCTCAGCGCGTCCGCCGAGCGACAGCTCGTCGAAGTCCGCCAACAGCTCGCCGAGCTCCGCGACATTCTGGTCGCGCTCCCCGCGACCGCTCCTGACCTGGCGACGCTCACCGCTTCGGTTCGGCAGCTCGACGAGCTCTTCATGATCGTCATTGTCGGTGAGTTCAACGCCGGCAAAAGTACGTTCGTAAACGCCTTGCTCGGCGAGCGCATTTTCGAGGAAGGGGTCACCCCGACGACCGCGCGCATCCAGCTCATTCGTCACGGTGCGACTGTGGCATCCGGCCACGACGACGGTGGCGCGCTCGTCGTGACTGCGCCCGTGGAACTGCTGCACGACTTGCAGATCGTCGATACACCGGGGACCAACGCACTCAACCGCGAACACGAGCGGCTGACACGTGAGTTCGTGCCTCGCGCCGACCTGGTGGTGTTCGTGACCTCGGCCGATCGGCCGTTCACTGAAAGCGAGCGGGCGTTCCTGGAGGCGATACGCGATTGGGGCAAGAAGATAGTCATTGTCGTCAACAAAGTGGACATCCTCGAGAGCAAGGACCAGCTCTTCGAGGTGCTTACCTTCGTCGATCAGGCTGCCAGCCGATTGCTGGGCGTCACGCCCGAGCGGTTTGCCGTCAGCGCGCGGCAGGCCTGGCGCGCAAAGCACGGCGACCCTGACCAGTGGGCGTCCAGCGGCTTTGGTCCATTGGAAACATTCCTTCACGAGACGCTGGACAATGACGAACGGTTCAGGCTGAAACTGGCGAGCCCGCTCGGCGTTGGCAGTTCGCTGGCGGAGCGATACGAGATGTTCGCCGCCGATCGGCTCGCCGTGTTGTCGGCCGATGTGGAGTCGCTCGATGCGACGACGCGGCAGCTGTCGCTCTACGGCGAGGATCTGGAGCGTGGCTTCGAGCTGCGCATGACGGCGGTCGAAAAGGCGCTGGTCGACATGGAGTCGCGAGGTCAGACCTTTCTCGACGACACGCTGCGCATCGGGCGCGTCTTCGACTTGATGAATCGATCGCGGGTGCAGCGTGAGTTTGAGGAGCGGGTCATCGCCGATGCCCCGGCGGACGTCGAGCGGCGTGTCTCCGAACTGATCGACTGGCTGGTGGACCAGGATCTACGGCAGTGGCAGGCCCTCTCGTCGCGCCTGGCACAGCGCCGGCAGGCGCACGGCGAGCACATGGCGGGCGAAGAGATTGGTAGCTTCCAGAACGACCGGGCGGCGCTGCTCGACTCGGTCGGCCGCGAGGCGCAGCGCGTCGTAAAGACGTTCGATCGCCGCGTCGAGGCGCAGGCACTCGCCGACGGCGCCCGCACTGCGGTCGCGGCGACTGCAGCACTGGGCGCGAGTGCGCTCGGCCTGGGCGCGCTCGTGACCGTCGTCGCGAGCACCGCCGCGGCGGATGTGAGTGGCATTCTTGCCGCGACTGTGCTCGGCGCCATGGGAATGCTGATCCTGCCGGCAAAACGCCGGCGCGCGCGCGCCGAGCTCGAGGCCAAGATCACGGACCTTCGCCAGCGGCTGACGGCCGCGTTGCGCAGCGAGTTCGAGGCCGCGCGCGATCGCAGTGTGCACCGGCTGACCGACAGCATCGCTCCTTACAGCCGGTTTGTCCGCGCGGCTCAGACAAAATGGACCGACGCGCGCACCGCGCTCGAACGCTGGCGTGCCCGGATGAAACCGCTGGCCGAGTAGCTGTTTCGCGAGCGAGACGGAGGAAGACGGTGCGCAGACAGCTCATAGATGTCGGCGCGCGGAGCGAATCGCCGCCTTGATCAGCGCGCGGCCCACCTTGTCTTCGTGCACGAAGTACTTCTGCGGCGCCGGCAGGTCGAGACCTTCGCGCAGCAGCGACGTCCTCGGCTCGACCTTCTTCGGAACGTCCGGATCGTTCTCGAGGATGCGGGGCAGCGACGCGCGCTGCAGTTGAATCTCGCGCATCTGGTTCTCGATGTGTACGGGCACGAATGGAATCCAGTGCTCGGGGACGTTAATGACAATCGGGTAGCCGATCGGTGCCTTCCGTTCGACCGGCGGACCAAGCTGAGACGGCGAGCCACCATCTCCGGCCTTGCAGCTCAGGGTTCTTTTGAACAGCGCGTCTACAGCGCTGTGCAAACGCCTGCTCCAATTGAGCCCGGCGTTGCCGCGACATCCCCTCACCGCCCACAGACGCGACTGCTACGCGAACCGCGCGCCTGTAAGCATCGCCACCGCCTCTGGCATTCGTCTTGCTGTCCTACCAGCACTTGGAGGAGACGATGCGACGCACATTTCTGGCAAGCGTAGTGGTGGTAGGCGGTTTGAGCGTGGTGGGCTGCGACACGCGTCCAGCGGTCGATTCGGACCGTGCAAACGTCGAGTCGGCGGAAAAGAAGGCGGCCGAGGAGAAAGCTGCCAAACAGCGCGAGCGTAGCGAAGAAGTCGCCGAACTCGAACGACGCGCCATGAACCTCGAGAGCCAGTGGACCGAGATGCAGGTGAAAGTCACCACCCGCGGGCGAACGTCGACCGCCGGGCTGCGTCAGGAGGTGGAAGAGGACGTAAAGAACGCTCGTGCTGCCGTCGCGGACTTGAAGACAACCACCGAGGAAAACTGGTGGGAACGACACGCCCGTGCCCTCGAGCGGTCCGTCAGCGATGTACAGGCTGACGTTCAGCGATTGACAAGCCAGAAGCCGATGCCTGAAACGGCGGCGAAAGCTGAGTCGGCCGGCACTGCTGGGGAGTTCGCAGAGCGTCGCGACGCGTTCGTGAGCAGCCTGCGCGCGCGGGTTGACACAATGGAAGAGCAGATCGATAGAACGAAAGCGAGAGGCGCGCTGGAAACGGAGCTGCAGGATACCAAGGCGCGGATCGACAAGCTGCAGGAGGATCTCGACGAACTGCGCAGTGTCTCTGTTAACGCCTGGTGGGACGTGAGTTCCGAGCGCGTCGGCCAGTATATCGAGCGCGTCGAGGAGTCGATCAAGCGGCTGGACAACGATAAGGCACCGACGGACAAACCACGCAGCTGATGCGCGATAGCGCGAAGGCGCGGATGGTGATTATCGAACTTGGTTCGGCCAAAGCGGTCCTGACGAAGCAATCACATCATTCGGGCTTCGACTGCGCCGTTGCTGAGCTGAGCGACTGGCTGAAGGGGCGAGCATTGCAAAACGAGGGTAGCCGTGCGTCGCGGACGTTCGGGGTAGCCGGTGATGGACGTGTCGTCGAATACTACGCACTGGCCACCGGCGCCGTCGCTCACGCCGTCACCGAAGGGAGGGTGCGGCGCAACAGGCCGCAGCCGATCCCGGTCATGGTCTGGGTTCGCCTGGTCGTCGCTCGGGCGCGTCGAGGGACTGGTCTCGGTTCCTCGCTCCTTCGAGATGCACTGTTGCGAACGCTCGCCGTGGCCGAAGGCGTGGGCATCCGCGCGATCCTGCTGCACGCCATTTCGGAGGACGCGAAACGCTTCTACGTTCACCGGCTTCACGGAGTCACCGGTCGATCCGATGACGATGATGATCACCTTGGCGGATGTCGAGAAAGCCATAGGGATCGGCCGGGCTCGCCGGTCAGGCGCCCACTGGCCGTTGACACGTCAAAGATCGGCCCGCAGGTCGGCTCAGCTTTGTGGTGTCAGCGAAGGGACTTGACCGGCGGGCGCCCGGCTGACCAAGCCAAACCTTACATCTACCGAGGGAATAAACTGCCGATCGTCGGAGATAAGTTCGATGGCGATAGTTATGTCGTCACGAACCCTCTCAGGAGCAGACATGAAGAACTGGATTAAACCCGCGCTCACGATCCTAGCCGTTGCGGCGATGAGCCACGTCGCGGGCGCGCAGGACAAGATGGCCAAACCGATGGGCATGGCCAAGGAAAAGACCTACACCGGCTGTATCGCGGCCGGCGAGATGGCTGGAACCTACACCCTGACCAATGCCATGGCCGAGATGGCAATGGGCGGCGACGCCATGAAGAAAGACACCATGGGCAAGGACTCGATGGCCAAGCCAATGGCAATCGAGAGCAAGTCCATCGACCTCGCCAAGCATCTCGGCCACAAAGTGTCGGTGACCGGGCCTGACAGCGCCATGGCGATGGGCAAAGACACCATGGGTAAGGACACGATGGGTAAGGACACGATGGGCAAGGCCATGGCCGCCTGGTCGGTGACCTCGCTCAAGATGGTCGCCGCGACCTGCGGGATGTAAGACTGCGAAGTGGTGGCCGGCAGGTACTTGCGAGGTGGCGTCTCGGGAGTCTCTGCCGGCCGCTCCCGGAGTGAAACTAGCGCGTGCCCGAGACCAGCACCGGCGAGGCTCGATACATGGTCGGCAAGATGCGCTTCAAGTTCTCGAGTTTCGGCAAGTCGTTGTAGACGATGTATGGATAACTGGGGTTGCGGACGAGAAAATCCTGGTGATACTTCTCGGCGCTGTAGAACTTGCGGCCCATCTCGATGGTCGTCGCGATTGGCTTCTTGAACGCGCGGGCCTGATCGAGCTGCGCAATGTAAGCTCTCGCCACCGCGGCCTGTTCGGCGTTGGCCGCGAAGATCGTCGATCGATACTGCGTGCCGGTGTCGGGACCCTGGCGATTGAGCTGCGTCGGGTCGTGCGCGACAGAGAAGTAGATCTGCAGCAACTGTCCGTAGGTCACCTGCCGCGGGTCGTAAGTGATCTGAACCGACTCGGCGTGACCGGTCGTGCCGTCGTTGGTCTGCTGGTAGGTCGCCGTGCTCTGCGCCCCGCCGGCATAACCGGACACGGCGTTGGTCACGCCCTTCACGTGCTGAAAGACACCCTGCACGCCCCAGAAACATCCGCCGGCAATGGTGATCACCTCCGATGCCGCCTGGCTGGCAGGCATGTTGACGGCCGGCGCTGGCAGGGCCAGACCCTCCTGCGCCTCAGCCGGCAAGATCCGGATTGCCACCGCCGCCAGTAAGAGGACGGCAACTACCCCGGTCGAACTGAAACGGCTCTTGATGCTTGTCATAGTCGACTCCTGATCCGTGTCCCTGCTAAGCGCTGTCGGGCCGGAACGTCAGCGACACGCCGTTGATGCAGTAGCGGAGTCCGGTGGGCTTCGGGCCATCGTCGAACACGTGACCTTGATGGCCGCCGCACCGCCTGCAGTGCACCTCTTCTCGCACCATGCCGAGCGTCGTGTCGCGGGTGACACCGAGCGCCTCATCGAGCGGCGCCCAGAAGCTCGGCCACCCCGTGCGGCTGTCGTACTTGGTGGTCGACGCGAATAAGTTGAGGTCGCAGCCGGCGCATGCGTAAGTGCCAGGCCGTTTCTCGTTCAACAAGCCACTGGTGAATGCGCGCTCAGTACCCTCGTGCCTCAGCACCTGGTACTGCGCGGGAGTCAACAGCTTCTTCCATTCGGCATCGGTGCGTGTCACTTCGAACTGCTGTCGAGCCTGCCCCGCCTTCAGCCGCCACGGCGCCGCGAAGGCCAGCGCGATGCTGGCAACGCCCCCGCCAATCAGGTGTCGTCTGGTGATCATGTGAGTTGCCTCTACCTGTGATGTCTCTATAGCTGGATTCTATTCCCCACGTCCCTCAAAGCGGACGAGCCGGGACGCGAAATCAGTCGGCCTGCTGACACCGGGTGCAGGGTGAAAAACCATTCGCGATTGCCTGCTGGCCCGATTCGAGGTGGGCGGGGCCATGGATCAACGGACACGCTGGATCATGAAACAGCTTGCCTTTCTCGGTCACTGCCACCATCCCGGTCGGGGTTGACCATGCGGGTTCGTTGTGTGCCGACCGCAGGGGCGCTCGCGACGCCGAGGCGACGCCTGCCATCCAGGCTCCCGTCAGCAGCACGATTGCCGCCAGGCTCATTACCCAAGTGCGCATCGTCATGATTTATCTCCGGAGGCGTATTCGGGGTAGCGCTTCCACCCGGTGACCATCGATGAAAAGTTGTCCCATCCGTGAAGCAGCACCATGATCAGGTGGCCAGGTATGAACGCGAGCAGTCCACACATCGAGAGAAAGTGGATCAGGCGCGCGCCGTGATAGCCGCCAAAGAACCAGCCGAGTGCCGACAATTGCACTGGCTTGTACATCACCAGTCCTGTCAGCAATGACAGAGTGCCAAACAGCATGACCGTCGTGTAGGCCTGCTTCTGCAGCGGATTGTATTGGCCGGTCGCCGCCGGCTTTGGCCCGAACAGGAAGTAGTGGCGGGCCATGGGCCACAGCCCGGGCAGATCGCGCGGCATGAACACCAGCGTTCGCCAATGGCCCGAAAGGATCTGCGAGGTGACGTAGAGCAGTCCGATGCCGGCGAAGAGCCACATGAAGGTGAAGTGCCACTGCAGGGCGCCACCCAACCATCCGCCGAGCGCTATCGCCTCGGGTATTTCGTCGATCAGGTTCTGTTGCGGAATCTTCGGACCGAAGGCCGGAAACGCGGCGAAGATCTGCAGTCCGCTCATCGCCAGCACCGTCACTGAGACGGCGTTAGCCCAATGACAGAATCGCACGGCCCACGGATGTTCGTAAACCGGCCGGGCCACGCGATGCGTCGTCACGTCAGATGCCGCCATACCAGCTGTATCCTTGGTCGCCCCAATAGCTCCGGCGGGCCGGTAGGACGTGGGTGACTTCCATTGTCATGAGGTACTTCGCCTGTTTGTAGCCAAGCTTGGTGGGGAGATTCAGACGAAGCGGCGCGCCGTGACCGCGATCGAGCGGGCGATCGTACATGTCGTAACAGAGCAGCGACTGCGGATGCATGGCCGTCTCCATGTCGAGCGACTCGTAATAGTCATCCGCGCACCTAAACGTCAGAAAGCGGGCGCCCGGCTCCGCGCTCGCGATCGACAAAAAGTCAGAGAGGCGCGCACCACCGAACCGGCCGATGACATCCCATCCCTCCACGCAAATGTGCCGCGTGTTGTGCGTCTGCTTCGGCAGCGCGCGAATTTGGTCGAGCGTGTAGGCGCCCGGACGCGCAACGGCGCCGGTGACTGTGAGGGTCCAGCTCGCGAAATCGATCTCAGGCTCGATCACGTCGTAACCGTTATAGGGGAACTGCTCCATCGGCACGACATCGGCGTCGGGATGCGAGGCCGCCAGGTGATCACGGCGGAAGACGACACCAGAAGCACGATCGCTCCAAGCGACGCCGCGTTCCAGCAATGTCTCGCGCCACGAGGGCACGGCAAAGCTGCCAAGAAGAAGCAGCGGGCTCAGCTTCAGTAACTCCCGCCGGGTTCGCTGTGGTGGTGCAAGCATGCTCTCTCCTCAAACGCCCGCCAGGGCGTGGGTGACTGGCGCGGACAAGGCTGCCGCGACTTCCTGCACGGCGTCGTCACCCAGGGCAGACACCACGAAGGCCACATGCTTGGGTCCACGAATCGCTGTGGCGTGAAACCCATTGGTGACTGGAAAGCTGGAAGGGACCGTCCACACGCCTTCATCAGTCGTGACCAGCAGCGACACCACCTGGCCTTGATAGGTCAGCACGATGTGGGCGAAGCGGTGACCTTCGAACACGCAGGAGTGCCGCTCGACGATCCGCAGCGCTCCGCCGCTGAGGGTCGTCGTCGATGGTTCGATGCTCTCCAGCCGGCGATTAACGGAGTCGAAACGGCGCGCGGCTTCCTCCAGGGTGATTGGTTTCTCCGCCAACTTGAAGTCGAGCGCGCAGAACCGATGATCGCCAACCGCGGCATGCAGCAGCGTGGAGAGGTTCGACAGCGACCACTCCCGCACGCCGAGAACGAGTCCAAACACCAGGAACAGGCTGGCCGCCATACCCAGCCACGTCGTCCAAGGCGCCAGCCGCTCGCGCGTCGCTTCGGGCTGTAGTCGTGCGGCCAGTGACGAGATGAACTCGGGACGCGGCGCCAGGTCGGCCGTGTTCGTGAACGCCGAGAGAGCGGCTGCCTTCAATCGCCGCAAGCCGGCGACTTCAACGCGGCAGGCCGGGCAGCGCTCCAGGTGCGCGACGATGGCGTGGGTCGTCTCGACGAGCAGTTGCTCGCTGACGAACGCCTCGGCCAGTTGTCGAACCTCACGGCACTCCATGGTCATCCAGCCCCTTCCGAACTCTCGAACATGCCCACCGAGACCAGTTGTTGCCGCAGCATCGCGCGGCCACGGTGCAGGCGCGACATCACCGTGCCAATCGGAATCTTCAGCGCCGTGGCGATCTCCTTGTAGGTCAACTCTTCGACATCGCACAACAGGATGATGTTCTGGTGATGCTCGGGTATTCCCCGCAGTGCGATCAGGAAGTCCTCGTCGGTCACGCCGGCCGGTACCGCCGGCACGAACGGCACGGTATCGGCGATCCGGTCGTCAGGCTCGACCAGCGGCACGCGACGATTCGCGCGACGGCGGTTGCTGCGGAGGTTGTGAAGAATGGCGACCAGCCAGGCCTTGCAGTTGGTGCCGGGCGTGTAGCGATGAAATGACTTGAGGGCCTGGATCATCGTGTCTTGCACCAGATCCTCCGCTGTGGCCCGGTCGCGTTCCAGCCACATGGCCAGCCGGAACAGCCGATCGGCGTGTGGCATCGCCTCTGCCTCGAAGGCAGCCCACGGCCCGTCCGGTGGTGGCAGATGGTGATTCGCCATGTGGCTGGGCAGCGCAGTGCTGCCGCGTTCTACGGGGATGATACCGGCCCGCCCCGGTTTTATTCCGCCGGCTGGGCCAACCGTGATCTCGTGGCGCCGGTAGTTCGCCGCGCGAACCGGAAACACCCAACTCCGAACGCCAGACGGCAACCTCCCACTTGGGGACCTGTAAGGTTTTGGCCCGAGCTTGCGTTCATATAAGCCCCTGACTCAGCGCACCGGGAGTGGCGGTCCAAGCAGCGTCATGCCGTGCGCTTCAAAGAATTGCTGGGCTTCCGGCTGGGTCAGCGTCCGCGTTCGGGTGGCGTTTGCTCGAAAAAACGACTCGACCAGGCCCGCCGGCTGCACCAGGAACAGCAGGCGTCCGGTGCCTGTGCCGCGATGGCTCCAAGTGTGCGGAATCCCTCGACGCACGAAGACACTGTCACCGGGATGCACATCGTGCAGCGTGTCGGCCAGCTTGAACGAGAACTCGCCGGCGATCACGAAGAACCACTCATCGACGTCGTGATGCACGTGATAGCTCGGGCCGCCCGTGCCATTGGTCACGCTCTCCCAGACGGCGAGCGCACCTCCGGTATCGTTCGACGACAACTTCAAGTCGACCGGGTCCCGTCCGCCGAGGCGATGGGTTTCGCCGAACCTGCCCGTGCCGGCGCGCACGATCGCGGGGGTCTCA
>Ga0136611_10003951_pt1 | contig 10394 bp, 12 predicted proteins | sample AntDrymUQ2232306_2_FD_106645 | JGI IMG/M metagenome (GOLD analysis project Ga0136611, IMG submission 106645) | Polar desert sand microbial communities from Dry Valleys, Antarctica - metaG UQ223 (23.06) | ecosystem: Environmental > Terrestrial > Soil > Desert | place: Antarctica: Dry Valley... | reverse complement strand
GCCGGGGGCTCGTTGCTTTCCTGGTACAGCCAGTCGGGACGTCATACGGTTCGAGCGCTATAGGGCTCTGTCGAGTCTCAAGACATCGGTAACGGATTAAGTCTCAAGACATCGGTAACACCTGATCGGTGATCACTCACGATGAGTGATGGCCAGAGATGGAGTTCCGGTGGGACCAGAGTTCGCTGCCTTGGTGGCGCACGTTCATGGCGGTGCGCAGGTCAATGTGAGGGCGAAGTGTGCCGAGCTCGACGTGTCGACCAAGACCTTTTACAAATACCTCGGTCGCTTCGCGGCCGAGGGGGTGGACGGGTTCTATCCGCGCTCGAGGCGTCCGCACGCCTCGCCGAGCATGGTCACCCTCCGGGTCGAGGACGTGGTGATCCGGGCACGTAAGGAGCTCGATGACGACGGGTGGGACGCGGGGGCCGAACAGATCGGCTTTTGGATCGGTGATCATCCCGATCAGTGGCCACCTGGCGCCACCGTGCCGAGCCGGGCCACGATCAACCGGATCCTGGACCGGCGTGGCCAGCTGGTCAAGGTGCCGCAACGCAGGCCGCGCCGCTCGCGGCACCGGTTCGAGGCCGAGCAACCCAACACCATGTGGCAGATGGATGGGTTCGACTACGACCTGGCCGATGGCCGGACTGTGGTGATCTTGCAGATCAGCGATGACTGTTCCCGGTTCGACCTGGCGCTGCGGGCCGCGCGGAGCGAGAACAGTGAAGATGTCTGGGCGGCGTTCCTGAACGCGAGCAGCCGTTACGGGCTGCCGGCCAGGTTCCTCACCGACAATGGCACGGCGTTCTCGGGCAGACGCCGAGGCTGGATCAGCCGGCTAGAGGAGAATCTGCACGCCCTCGGAGTGCTGGCCATCACCAGCTCGGTCGCTCACCCGCAGACCTGCGGGAAGAACGAGCGCGCCCACTCCACGGTCCTCAAGTGGCTGGACAAACGACCCGCGGCCGTCGACCTCGACGAGCTCCAGTCCATGCTCGAGACCTACCGCGAGCGGTACAACCATCACCGCCGCAAGACCCACTTGGCCGGGATGACCCCAGGCGAGCGCTTCAACCTCGGCCCGCGTGATGGGCCCGGCGACGCCCAGTTGCCATGGCCGGTCCTGATCGGCACCGCGACGGTCAGCAGCAGCGGGTGTATCGGTATCGACAAGCACCTCCTCGGCGTCGGTCGCCGTCATGCGGGCACCACGGTCACGACCATCCGCCAACACCGTGAGATCGCCGTCTTCGAGCGTGACCAGCTCATCGCCGAGTTCACCCTCAGCGGCAACCGCAACTACCAGGCCAAGAAGCCCGTAGTGTCACCGAAGACCTGAGACATATGTGTCACCGATGTCCTGAGACATCACAGAGCCCTATAGCGCTCGAACCGTATGACGTCCCGACTGGCTGTACCAGGAAAGCAACGAGCCCCCGGCCGACAGGCTGGGGGCTCAGTGCACTGGTGCGCTCAGGCGTTGGGGCGCTTGCCGTGGTTCGCGCCCTTCTTCTTGCGAGCGCGGCGCTTGCGGCCGGTCTTGCCCATGGTGTCCTCCTGATCGAACGATGACGGCCCGTCGGGCCAACGGTCATCCTCTCAAACACCGCGCGGGAGAGCGAATCGCCCTCGTCAGAGTCGGGACATGAACCGCTCGCCGTCGACGACGACGCGGGTCACCTCGCCGGTGCCGATGACCTTGCCGTTGCCGCCCAGGTGGCGCGCGGCCACGGTGAAGCGGTGCAGACGGCCGTCGGTGTACGTCGAGGACGCGGTCACCTCGACTTCCTGGCCGACCGCGCTGGCAGCGAGGTGCTCGAGGGAGACCCGGGTGCCGACGCTGGTCTCGCCTGCCTTCAGTGCCGGCTCGACGGCGTCGCACGTGGCGGCCTCGCACCACGCGAGCAGCCGCGGCGTCCCGAGGACCGGCAGGATGCCCGAGCCCACGGCCTCCGCGGTGTCGGCATCGGTGACGGTGAACGTCAGGGTGGCGGCGAGGTCGGTCATCTGCTCTCCAACTCGAGTCGGTAGGCGATCAGGTTGACGCCGTCGACCGGCGACCAGTCCCGCTCGGGCAGGCGGACGAAGCCCGCACGCTCGTAGACCCGGTGGGCCGCGGACATCTCGGCCAGGCTCGAGAGGACGACGGCGTCGACGCCCTCCTCGCGGAACCTGGCGAGGACGAGGTCGAGCAGCGCCGTACCGACGCCCATGCCGCGCGCCGCCGGTGCCACCGACAGCATCCGGAACTCGCCCTCGCCCGGCTGGGCGATCTCGCGCCACTGCGATCCCTCGGGGCAGACCGTGACCGAGCCGAGGATCGTGGCGCCGTCGTCGGACGTCGCCAGCCAGAGCTCGGCGTTGCGGTACCGTGCCGGTGCGTTGCGCAGGTGGTTGATGTAGTCGTCGTCGTCACCGGTGGTGAAGTCGGCGTACGCCGCCACCGTGATCTCGCCGACGGCCTCGAGGTCCTCGGGTCGGGCCCTGCGGATCAGCATCGGGGCACGCCCTAGATGCCGAAGGTGTTGCGCGGGTAGACCGCCTCGACGTCGGTGATCACGTTGACCAGGTAGGGCACGTTGGCCGCGAAGGCGCGGTCCAGCGCCGCCCCGATCTGGCGCGGGTCGGTGACCTGCTCGCCGGCGCCGCCGAGCGCCTTGACGATGTCGTGGTACGGCGTGCGCTGGGCCAGGTCGGCGACCACGTCGTAGCCGTAGAGCATCTGCATCGGGCCCTTCTCCAGTCCCCACGCGGAGTTGTTGCCCATGACCATGACGACCGGCAGGTTGTGGCGGACCAAGGTGTCGACGTCCATCAGCGAGAAGCCAGCGGCGCCGTCGCCCAGCAGCAGGACCACCTGCGCCGAGGGACGGGCGATCCGGGCGGCGATGGCCGCGCCGAGGCCCGCACCGAGGCATCCGTAGGGACCGGGGTCGAGCCAGCCTCCGGGGCGTTTGGGCTCGACGAACTTGCCCGCGAAGCTGACGAAGTCGCCGCCGTCGCCGATGACGACGGAGTCCTCGGCCAGACGCGGGACGAGCTCGCCGTAGATGCGGGCCGGGTGGATCGGGTCGGCCTCGGCACCGAGCAGGGTGGCGTCGCGCTCGACGGCGGCCTTGACGGTGTCCTGCAGCTCGGTGACCCAGCTCGACCAGTCGGGGCGGCGGACGACCTGCTCGAGGGCGGTGAGCAGCCCGTCGAACACGGACGTCAGGTCGCCCGACGCGGAGGACGCGAGGTCGGCATGGCCGGAGACCTGGCCGGGGGAGTCGGCGATGTGGACGACCTGTGCCGGCGTCGCGCCGTCCTTGCCGCCGAAGATGCCGTAGCCGAGCCGGAAGTCGAGGGGTGTGCCGACCACGACGACGAGGTCGCTGCCCCCCAGCGCCTGGCCGCGCGCCTTGGTGACGAGCAGCGGGTGCCCACCGGGGACGAGACCGCGACCCATGCCGTTGGTGATGGTGGGGACCCCGGCGGTCTCCACGAAGCGGAGCGCGGCCTCCTCGGCGCCGTCGGCCCACACGTCGGTGCCCAGGATCAGCACGGGACGCGAAGCGGAAGCGAGCAGCTCGGCGATCTCGCTGATGGCGTCACCGTCGGGCTCGGCGCCACGGCCGCGGGTGACGGTCGGGGCGGCGCCGGAGGCCGAGTTGAAGAACTCGTCCATCGGGACGTCGACGAAGACCGGGCCGCGGTGCGAGGAGCCGGCCGCGGCGAACGCGCCATGCATCCCCTCGATCACGTCGCCGGCGCTGTGCAGCGTTCGAGCGGCCTTCGAGATCGACGCGACGATCGGCGGCTGGTCCAGCTCCTGCAGGCTGCCGCTGCCCCAGCGGTTGGCCGGAGCCCGGCCGCCGACGACGACCATGGGGGAGCCGGCGAACTGGGCCTGCGCGATCGCACTGACCCCGTTGGTGACACCCGGACCGGCGGTGAGCACGGCCAGACCGGGAACCCGGGTCAGCTTGCCCGTGGCCTCCGCGGCGAACGCGGCGGTCTGCTCGTGGCGTACGTCGAGGAGCCGCATCGGCGGGTCGGCCTTCACGGCGCCGTCGTACATCGGGAAGACGTGCGCACCGGACAGGGTGAACATCGTCTCGACGCCGTGGGCCCGGGCAACCGCGACCGCGAGCTCGCCGGAGTGGCCGCTGAGCTGGTCGCCGGTGTCGTCGGTGCTGTCGGGAGTCTGGTCGTCGCTCATGCCCGAAGGCTACTCATTGGTATCGAGCAGCCGGGTCACCCGTGGGGGTAGACGCGGGTGAGCCTCAGGAACGCGATGCCAGGTACGCCGGGTTCGTGACCCGCAGCGCGTCGACGAGGACCAGGAGCAGGTCGGACCGGACGTCGGGCGGCGCCGGGGCCAGCGACAGCTGGAGGTAGAGCGAGCGCAGGAACGCCTGGGCGTTCCCGGTGGCCAGGAACGGGTCCTGGCCCGCGACAGACTTCTGCTGGGACACGCCGACCACACGCGAGATCCACGGTTCGATGACCCGCAGCGGCACGAGGTTGCGGCGCAGGATCGCCATCGTCTCGGCAGCCATCCGGTCCGGCTCACCGGCGGTGAGGACGACGTCGTCGGTCAGCGACAACCGGTCCGCGAGGACGTCGAGGAGGACCGTGAGCTCGTTCGTGTAGAGGTGCGGTGAGGCGGCCAGGGCGCCGAGGGCGTCGGCGCCGTGGGCGACGGCGTGCGCCCAGCCCTTACCGGAGACGTAGCCGCGCAGGTCGCGCTCGCGGAGGTACCAGGTGGCGACGCGGTCGCCCCATTCCAGGATCTTGGCGCCTGGGAGCAGGGCGGTGGCGTTGTCCCGGGCGAGACACTCGCCGAGGATCAGCACCGAGAAGCTGCGACGGAAGACCGAGTCGGTGCCGTTGTCGCCGAGGCCGACGGCGAGCCCGGCCGCCATCCCGTCGCCCAGTCCGGAGAGCAGGTCGTCGTAGACGCCGCGCTCGGTCCACGTGGCCAGCGCGGGGTAGGCGGTGCCGTCGCGCACGTCAGGGTCGGTCGAGCCGAGCATGCGGGTCAGCTCGGCGGTCAGGTCGTCCAGTCCTCGGTCCGCGGGGACTTCGAAGTCCTCCGCGACCACGTTCCTCCAGTACGACCCCGACATGGCTCCCATCTTGTCAAAGCGTGCAGCGGTTGCAACCCGGGGGCCGTGCGACGGGCAGCGCCTACGCTGGCCCCCGTGCCGTCCCTGACCGAACTCGTGAGCAGCCACACCGACCTCGACGACGACGACGTCGCGTGGCTCCAGCTGCTGCAGGCCGACTGGCAGATCATCGCGGACCTCTCCTTCGCCGACCTCGTGCTCTGGGTGCCGGACCGGGAGGGCAAGGGGTTCTGGGCCGGCGGTCAGATGCGGCCGACGACCGGGCCCACGGCGTACGTCGACGACATCGTCGGCACCTTCATCCCGACCGGGCGCCGGCCGCTGCTCGACGCGGCGTACTCGCAGGGCAGGCTGGTGCGTGAGGGTGACCCCGAGTGGCGCGACGACGTGCCGGTGCGGGTGGAGACGATCCCGGTCCGCCGCGCCGGGCGGGTGATCGCCGTGGTGGCACGCAACACCAACCTGCTCGGGGTGCGGACGCCGAGCAGGCTCGAGCTGTCCTACCTGCAGGCGGCGGCCGACCTGACCCAGATGATCGCGAACGGACACTTCCCGGCGCCCGGTCAGCGCAGTGACCACGCCGACTCACCCCGGGTTGGTGACGGCTTCGTGCGGGTCGACGCCGGCGGGCGGGTCGTCTACGCCAGTCCAAATGCGCTCTCGGTCTACCGCCGGCTGGGGCTCTCGGGGGACCTGGCGGGGCTGGTCCTGTCCGACGTGACCCGCGAGCTGGTGCCGCCGCGGAGAAGACCGGACGAGGAGACCCTCAGTGCCGTGCTCGGTGGGCGGGTGCACCGCGACACCGAGCTCGGGACGCCTCAGGCGGCGCTGATCGTGCGCTCGATCCCACTCCGACCGCAGGGCGAGCACGTGGGTGCCCTGGTGCTGGTCCGGGACGTCACCGACCTCCGCCGACGCGACCGTGAGCTGGTGACGAAGGACGCGACCATCCGGGAGATTCACCACCGGGTCAAGAACAACCTCCAGACGGTGGCTGCGCTGTTGCGGCTCCAGGCTCGGCGGATCGATTCGGCCTCGGCCAAGGCCGCTCTCGAGGAGGCCGTACGCCGTGTGGGGTCGATCGCCATCGTCCACGAGACCCTCAGCCAGGCGGTCGAGGAGCACGTCGCCTTCGACGAGATCGCGGACAGGCTCGGCGCCATGGTCACCGAGGTCAGCGCGGTCGGCGACCGGGTCCGGGTGCGGCGCGAGGGCTCGTTCGGGGTGCTGCCGTCGGAGTCAGCCACCGCACTGGCGATGGTCCTGACCGAGGTGCTCCAGAACGCCGTCGAGCACGGGTACGACGAGGAGCACGGTGAGGGCGCCATCGTGGTGTCCCCGCAGCGGATCGTCGGACGCCTGCATGTCACCGTCGACGACGACGGGCGCGGGCTCCCGGACGGGTTCGACCTGGACGGGTCGACCAGCCTGGGCCTGTCGATCGTGCGCACCCTCGTCGAGTCCGAGCTCGGAGGTCAGCTGGACCTGGGGCCGGTGCCCCACGGACCCGGGACCCGGGTCATCGTCGACGTACCGCTTGAGTGAGCGGGAACGTCAGGCCGTGCGGACGCGGGACCGGGCGTTGCGGCGCTTGAGCGCGCGACGCTCGTCCTCGCTGAGGCCACCCCAGACTCCGTGGTCCTGACCAGCCTCCAGCGCCCATGCGAGGCACTGCTCGCGCACCTCACAGCGTCGGCACACCTGCTTGGCCTCCTCGATCTGGAGGATGGCCGGACCGGTGTTGCCGATCGGGAAGAACAGCTCCGGGTCCTCGTCGAGGCAGGCGGAACGGTGGCGCCAATCCATGGCTGGGGAATCCCTACTTCCTACGCTGGGGTGACATGCGGTGTCGAATGTGAGCAGACTCGCGGGCACGCAGAAACGTCGCCTACACAAGCGCAGCCCCAAGGGTCGCAATCATTTGATCGTGAAACAACCCCCCCGAGTGGTCGCATGCGTCACAACTAGTCTGCGGGTGTGATGACGCGTCGCCAGGACAATCCTGCCCCCCTCGTGGTAGCCGCCTCGCTGGTGGCGGTCGAAGGCGGTCTACTGCTGATGTACGCGCTCCTGGAGATGGGCAGCCTGTCGTCGGACCGGCTCACCATGGGGGTCACCACCGCGGTCTTCTTCGCCGTGTACGGCGCCGGCCTGCTGGTCTGTACCTGGCAGCTGACCGGCGGCCATTCCTGGGCCCGTAGCCCGATCGTGCTGGCACAGCTCATCCAGCTAGGTGTCGCGTGGAGCTTCCGTGGGGGCGACACGACCTGGGTGGCGATCTGCCTGGCGGTCGTGGCCCTGATCGTCATTGCCGGAGTGCTGCACCCGGCGAGCGTCGAAGCGCTGGACGAGGGTCGTTAACCCCCCGTCGCCTAGTGCTCCTGCTCAGTGCTCCTCGAGCGAGGCCCGCAGCTGCTCCAGCGTGCGGTTCAGCAGCCGGGAGACGTGCATCTGGGAGACACCGATCTCGTCGGCGATCTGCGACTGGGTCATGTTCTTGAAGAACCGCAGCAGCAGGATCTTCTTCTCACGGGGCTCCAGCTGGTCCAGCAGGGGCTTGAGCGACTCGCGGACCTCGACGTGGGCGAGGCCCTCGTCATCGACACCGAGGGCGTCGAGCATCGTCGTGGCCCCGTCATCGTGGTCGTCACTGGCATCGAGGGAGAGCGTGGAGTAGGCGTTGCTGGACTCGATGCCCTCGATGATCTCCTCGACGGTGCAGCCGATCTGCTCGGCGAGCTCGCGGGGGGTCGGAGAGCGGCCGAGGCTCTGGGTCAGCTCGGCGGTCGAGGTGCCGATCTGCATTCGGAGCTCCTGGAGCCGGCGGGGCACCCGGATCGCCCAGCCCTTGTCCCGGAAGTAGCGCTTGATCTCGCCGATGATCGTCGGGGTGGCGTACGTCGAGAACTCGACTCCGCGGTCGGAGTCGAACCGGTCGACCGACTTGATCAGCCCGATCGTCCCGACCTGGACGAGGTCCTCGAACGGCTCACCGCGGTTGCGGAAGCGTCGGGCGCAGTGCTCGACCAGGGGCAGGTGCAGGTGGACCAGAGCGTCCCGTGCGCCGTCACGCTCGGGCCCCGAGGCCGACTCGTCGCGGAATATGATGAAAAGCTCCGCACTGCGGCGTCGAGTGATCTCGACCCCGGTAGCGGGCGCGTCCTCCGAGTCCCCGACGCCCCGCGTGGTGTCCGGGTCCATGTCAGAGGCCGGCTCCTGAAGGCTCGGGCTCCATGGTCAGGCTGACCGAGAACCGCCCCTCTGCGGTCGCGGCCTCGGCGCTGGTGGCGAGGGTGCTCAGCACCTGCCAGGCGAAGCTGTCGTAGTCAGGGGTGCCGGGTCGCGCTGAGGCGACCTCGACCTCGACCGTCAGCATCCCCGGCGTCATGAAGAAGCGGCACACGAGGTCGGACTCGGCGTCCGCCTCGGGCAACACCATGGCGCTGGCCTCGCCGACGGCGATGCGCAGGTCCTCGATGTCGTCGATCGGGAAGTCCAGGCGGGCCGCCAGGCCGGCGGTCGTCGTCCGGAGGACCGAGACGTAGGCGCTGTCGGCGGGCAGTCGCAGCTCGACATCTGCGCGCTGGTGGCCGTTGGCTGGCATGGGGCGCTGTCCTTTGTGTGGGGCGTGTGTTCTGACGGTAGTCGGGGCCGGCCTCCGGGTGGTGCACCTGGAGGCCGGCCCGGGCTAGGTGTCGCGCTGGCCGAGGGCAGTCAGACGAAGAAGGCTTGAGCGGAGCTCAAGCCTTCTTCGTCTCCCAGAAGATCTCAGCGATCTCGTCGATCTTGGAGAGCAGCTCGTCGGCCTGGGCAGCGTCCATCGAGCCCTTGGTGCCGGTGGCACCGGCGAGCTTGGTGGCCTCGTTGACGAGCGTGTGCAGCTGCGGGTACTTCTCGAAGTGCGGCGGCTTGAAGTAGTCGGTCCACAGCACCCACAGGTGGTGCTTGACCAGCTCGGAGCGCTGCTCCTTGATCAGGACCGCACGCGTGCGGAAGTCGGGATCGTCATTGTCCGCCAGCTTGCCGATGATGGCCTTGACCGACTCGGCCTCGATACGGGCCTGCGCGGGGTCGTACACGCCACACGGCAGGTCGCAGTGGGCGGACACCTCGACGGTGGGTGCGAACAGCTTCGCGAACATCCGGAATCCTCTCTGGCGGGGAACACATTCTCGGCTGCGACACTACTCCGCGTGACGCGCCGTTCTCGTCCGGGATCCATGTACCCCTTGCGCTGTTCCCTAATCGGAATCGCCCGGGTCAAAGGGGATTCGATGACGCCCACCCTCATGCCGGGGGACCGGCTGCTCGTCCGGTACGGCGCGCAGGTCCGGCCTGGCGCCCTGGTGCTGGCCCGTTTCCCCGACGGCACGCTGGTCGTGAAGCGGGCCGACGATCGTCGTACGACTCGGACGGGTGAACCGGCCTGGTGGTTGCTCAGCGACGACCCGCAGGTCGGTGTCGACTCGAGGCACCGGGGGCCGGTCAGCGACCGCGACGTCATCGCTGTCGCCCTCGCCCGGATCTGGCCGCGGCCCCGCAGGCTCTGATCTCGCGGTGCCGGCGTCCGGATGCTCGGACGTGGCTGGAGGGACGGTGCCGCTGTGCCAGACTCGGTTGTTCGCAAAGGACTGTTCGGTCTGGAAAGTCAGAGGGTGATGGTGGCAACTCCGGAGGGTGGAACCGCACATCCGTACGCCGGTGACCCCGTGTTCGACCTGCACGTGGGCGGCAAGATGGAGGTGCGGTCGACCGTCGCCCTGTCCGGCAAGGACGAGCTCTCCCTGGCCTACACCCCGGGCGTGGCCCGGGTCTGCGAGGCGATCGCGGCGGATCCGGCGCTCACCCAGCACTACACCTGGGTGCCCAACACCGTCGCCGTCGTCACCGACGGCACGGCGGTGCTCGGTCTGGGCGACATCGGCCCGGCCGCGGCCATGCCGGTGATGGAGGGCAAGGCGGTGCTCTTCAAGCAGTTCGGCGGCGTCGACGCCGTCCCGATCTGCCTGGACACCACCGATGTCGAGGAGATCATCGAGACCGTCGCCCGGCTGGCCCCCAGCTTCGGCGGCATCAACCTCGAGGACATCTCGGCTCCGCGCTGTTTCGAGATCGAGGCCCGGCTCAAGGAGCGGCTCTCGATCCCGGTCTTCCACGACGACCAGCACGGCACGGCCGTGGTCGCCCTGGCCGCGCTCAAGAACGCACTGAACCTGACCGGCCGCGACCCGGGTCGGACCCGCGTCGTCATCTCCGGCGCGGGAGCGGCCGGTCAGGTTC
>Ga0136611_10003950_pt1 | contig 10395 bp, 13 predicted proteins | sample AntDrymUQ2232306_2_FD_106645 | JGI IMG/M metagenome (GOLD analysis project Ga0136611, IMG submission 106645) | Polar desert sand microbial communities from Dry Valleys, Antarctica - metaG UQ223 (23.06) | ecosystem: Environmental > Terrestrial > Soil > Desert | place: Antarctica: Dry Valley... | reverse complement strand
TCCATAAATAACACTCCAGGTTTCTCCGGCAAAACGCCGGATCATGACACATACCGGGGTGGACAGTTTTCGACGCTGTTTTCCCCAATTCCCTGGTCATTTTTGCACGCTGTTTTACATGCCTTTGTATACACTGAAAAATAAAACGACCTATGAAACCATTCAAACAACCGACCCAGGACGTGCCATGATTACTGGTAAATGGAAAGACATTGGCCGTTTTAAAGGGCCGGTTTTGCGTGCTGTTGCATCACGTCCACCCTATTTTCATGATGGTTCAGCTAAAGATCTGTCAGCAGTGATTGATTTTTATAACACTCGTTTTGTAATAAGACTTACCGACAGAGAAAAAGCTGATTTAGTCGCCTTTCTTGCGTCACTATAAGCTATTGTCATGGCATCGGTAAACGGGGATGCAATTAAACGATAAAGTGTTTTTCAATGTGGCCAATCCAGAGCTTATAAGGATTGGCCATTTAGATATATTTCCGTGCTACGAGATTTCATTACTGCAAACTTTTAACTTTTTTGAGAAAGCACTGGCACGTACAAGTAGCCTATGGCATGTGCGCTCTCAGAGAGTGAAGTCGATCATATCCGCTGTAATCGAGTTTGGATCAACGCCAATAAGCTCAATCGTTGCAGCACCTCCAACAAATTCAACGACGTATCCGCTATTGACAGTAGGAGGTGTAATTTTTGTTATGAATGAAACCAATGTTGGGACGTCATTGACACCGAGTGTCGATGAATCAAAGAACAGACGATCTTCACCCAGTGTAAAGTCTGCAATTTCAAAAGTTCCTACGCCATAAAATCCAAATGTATCATTGCCAGCACCACCATTGAGTCTGTCGTAGTCTCCGGCCGGTTGACCCGGTTCGACGGGTGTATTGGCTGGTATGCTGCCACCAACTCTCAGGATATCATCGCCATTGCCACCGGATAGTCTCTCGGTTCCTGGCCCTCCGTCCAGATCGTCATTGCCATCTCCGCCGTTTAAAATGCCATTGCCAAGACCTTCTCTCAGGATATCGTTTCCACCGCCGCCTGTTAGCTCGTCATCGCCGTCGCCGCCAATAAGCTCGTAATTGTTTTGGTCGCCATTCTCAACAAAAATAAGTAAATCATTCTCGTCGAATCCAGCGGATCCAATTCCTGTAATAGCAACGCCCTCGATAAATTTGATTGATCCTGAGCCCAGATTGGGGCGATTTGATCTGATTACTGCCATAATGTTACCTCCTAATTGATTGCATCAATGCGATTGATGTGTTTAGAGTATTTCTAAGAAGCACTATATTGCTGTGCTTTTTTTGGCTTGAGGCTCTGAATTTCAGAGATGCCTTTTAGTTTATGTAATTATAAATAGTTATTATCTCATTACAGAGTAAAAGCCAATAATGAGAATTATTCCTATTATATTGAATAATCGTTAAAATGCAATAATCATTATTAGACGTGCATGGTATTTGTATCGTGTGTGTAAGTACTTGTTAATAAATATAAATTATTGTCGGTAAAGCATGACCAAAAAGCTTGATGAATTGCTGCTGGAAGCGAAGGACTTGATTGCCACAGGCAAGCTGAATGATGCGGATGGGATTTTGGGTCCATTAAAAAATGAATATCCGCTGTCGCAAGATGTTGCGAGATTATGGTGTTCACTGGCGATGCGCACAGATCGTGGTGCTGATGTACCTGCATATGCAGCAAAGATTTATGCGCATGTGCAAAGTGATTTTCATAAAGCGCATTGGGCGCATGTTCTGGGAACGGCAAGTTTTATTTTGTTGGATTTGCCCACAGCACATATTCATTTCACCTGTGCCTTGAATCACTTAATGACGCTGGCCAAAACAGGCAAAGTCCCACCGCAACGGGAAAAAACAGAAACGCAGCAACCTGATGACAATGTATTTGTTTCCGGAGAAGCTGAGAAGCTATTGTGGACGACTTGTGCAGAATTAGCCGAATTGCAAATTCCGGCATTTCCCTATGCGGGAACTGTACTGGGCTTGGTTCGTAACGGAAGTCTGCTGGATTTCGACAAAGACCTGGACATTGCGGTATGGATGGAATCCTGGGAGAGGTGCTGTTCCGTATTGGAAGAAGCCGGTTGGGTCAGAGCACCGATGCGGATCGAATATGCGAATTACCGTGATTATGTACATCCGGAATTGGGGATTACGCTGGATGTCTGTGGATTGCAAACGCGGGGGCAACGGATTGTAGGTGGTTTTTCATTGCCTGATCATCCCGCTGAATACCAGCGCGTGTCGGTTTTTCCTCAGTTTGATCTGGTACAACGTAGTACTGAATACGGCCCAGTCTGGTTTCCACGGGAACCGGAAAAAATCCTGACGGCATTTTACGGAGACTGGCGCACACCGAATCCCAATTGGGATACCGTGATATCCGCACGCAATCTGGAAAATTTTACCTTACTGGTACGCTGTTATGCCTATCACAGGCTGGTACAGCGCTGGTTGTTGGGCGATTTGGCCAAAGCCTGGTGCTATGCGCATCAGATTGCTTTGAAAGATCCGGATGATGTATGGGCATTACGCAGTCGTCAATGGATGGAACGGGCCATCACACGTTTAAAGCGGGAAATGCCTGTTTGGCCGAAAAATCAACCGCAGAAACGTGTGTATACCCGCATGGTGGCTGATCTGTTTCATGAAGGTCACATCAATTTTTTACGAGCAGCACAGGCATTGGGCACGCACTTGACGGTGTGCGTGGTTTCCGATGAGCGCGTGGTGGAAAATAAAGGCAAGCTGCCGGTCATGACGCAGGCGGAGCGTGCTGCCGTGGTTGTCGCCTGCAAATATGTGGATGTCGTAATGACCGAAACACCGGCGAATGTTTCTGCGGAATTTATGCAACAACATGGTTTCCACATTTACACCTTTGCATGCGTATCGGAACAGGAACGCTTGGATAAATACAAACTCTGCGAATCATTGCCGGCTGAAATGATTCATGAACTGACGTACACGCCGGGTATTTCAACATCGGATCTGGTTATGCGCATTCTCGATGGTGCCGGAGTTAAGGAAGTGGGTTCAAATAGTAAGTAGCGTCTATAAAGACCCAATGTCATTCAGCAAACAACAATCCTCGATTCTGCGTAAATTCCACCTATAAATTACTCCATTGTTGTAAATATAAACTTCTAACGTCAGACAAAATGACGCGCCAAAAGCGATAATAGATTCAATAGAACCAGAACGAAAAGGAGAAATAGTGCCGGAACAAATAATTTCGCTACTTAGGAAAGTAGCATTTGAAACCAAGACTTTGAAAGAAGCAAGAAACCGCTTTGCTGACAGGCTTGCACCGGATTTCAGTATTTTTGATTACTTGCGCACTGATGAAATGGGGTTGTCCCGTTGTATTGCAAACTTGTTAGACCCGACAGGAAAACACGGCCAAAGGGAAGTGTTTTTAGAAGAATTCCTAAAAAAAATAGGTTGGTCTGAAATTGCCAAGATTCGCTCAGTTCATTTAGAAGAACAAGCTAATGGTCAAAGACGGATTGATATTTTTTTAAAGTTTGAGAGCGGGGAAATTATTGGTATTGAGAATTAGCCTTGGGCTGGAGATCAAGAAAATCAATTGGGCGATTATGCGTCATTCATTGAGAAAGAAGCGGTTGGCAATAACTGGTTATTGGTTTATCTGAGCAATAATGATCCATCGGATTATAGTGGTGCAAAAAGGGAAGTGATCAAAAAAGCTGAGAGTGAGAAAAAATTCATCCGGTTGGATTACTCAACGATTATTGAATGGCTTGAAGATTGCGCTTGTAAATCGAGGGCACCAATTGTGCGACTATTTATTGAAGAGCTTGCAAAATTTATACGAATGAAAGTGAATGGAGAATTGGAAATGTCGGAAGAAAATGAAATCAGAAACCTCATCCTCGCTTCACCCCAAGATCTTGAATCTGCTTTTCATGTTTCTTTAGTTATGAAGAGCGTTAAAGAAAAGTTACTAAAGGAGTTTCGTGATGAGCTGAAACAAATGTTAGCAATAAAAGACTTTGAATTCATCTGGGATGATGCTATGTCAACAAGTTGGAAAAGCAGTTCTGGTTTTAATGTGAAATTTAATAAGGAGCAAAAATTTTTGCTGCGCTTTGAATTTCAGGCTTCAGAATTAGGAAGTCTTGACTGGGGTATTATGCAAGAAGATGGTTCCATGAAAAAAGATGATGTCATTTGGAACAAAATCAACGAAGTTATGAGTGATCGATTTGGTTCTTCAGGTAAAAAAGTGAAAGGTTTCCATGGTGGAATCGGATAAATAAAAAAGAATTTAGTGATGAGTACAGAAGCTGGAGTTCAAGTGCAATGCCTTGGAAATCAATAAAAGAGAAAGTGCTTGCGAAAGAATTTTATGAGCTTGCTATTCGCGTGCATGATGCTTTTGTTAACCATCAGGATCTGGAACTTTTGTCAGGGAAAATTTCAGTCGATATAGATGGTGGTAGTTACTAATTACGCTACTCTTCGATGGTTACACGAACTATGAAAAATTTCCAGTTTGCGGCCTTCAGTCAACGTGGCTGGGGTAAGCCGCATAACGAGGATGCACTGTTGCTGGATGGTCAGGCGTAGCAGGGTAGTGTACGCGAGTATGGAGTGGTTGATACTTCACAGCCACGCTATTTTGCCATTGCCGATGGCGTCGCCATTGGAATGCTGCCGCGCACGGCCAGTCATCGCAGATTGCCGCGCTTCTTCGTCGATGATTTCTCAGTGATTGTCCTGACAGGGGAACCATAAAGATGGTCTGTCAGTTGCCATGAATCAATGGTGTACCGCCCTGAAGGGAATCCACCAGACTTTTTAATCACTCACCGGGTTGCAACGTAACCGGCACCTCAATCGTCTCACCTTTCCGCAACACAGTGATCTTGATGGTATCGCCCACTTTGTAGCCATCAATGCGCACGAGTAATTTATCCACAGAATCAATGGATTTTCCCTCAACTGCAATGATGATATCGTTAGCGATGATGTTGCCTTCCGGGGTGATCGTTGCGCTTTTGAGGCCGGCTGAGTCTGCTGCTGATCCCGGGCTGATGCTCAGTATCACAACACCGGTTATTTTCAAGCGCTCTGCCAGACGGTTATTAAGTTTTTCATCGACAGTAATGCCCATCGCCGGACGAATATATTTACCGCGGCTGATCAATTGCGGAACCACGCGGTTCACGGTATCGACCGGTACAGAAAAGCCAATGCCGGCGCTGGCGCCGCTGGGGCTATAAATGGCGGTATTGATACCGATCAGGCGGCCTGCGGAGTCCAATAACGGACCGCCGGAATTGCCCGGGTTGATGGCGGCATCGGTTTGGATTAGATTATCGATGGTGCGTCCGTCACCACTGGGCAGTGAGCGATCCAGCGCTGAAACAATACCGGTGGTCAGTGTCCAGTCCAGGCCAAAAGGATTGCCGATGGCAAATACTTTTTGCCCGACCTTAAGATCATGGCTGGTGCCCAGAGGAACAGGGGTAGGCCGTTGGAAGCCAATGCCTATTCTCAGCACGGCAATATCATGTGCCGGGCTGGCGCCGACCAGGGAGGCTTTGTAATCGCGCCCGTCAGCCAGGCGTACGATAGCCTCGCTGGCACCTTTGATCACATGGAAATTGGTAATGATATGGCCATTATCGTCCCAGATAAAGCCTGAACCGTTGCCGCTGGGAACAGAAAAAATATTGCGCGTCCACGCATCCATCACGCGTTGGCGGGTGGTGATAAATACCACCGAATCACGCGAATTTTCAAATAGTTCAATGGTACTTTTTTCGTCTTCAGCCAGACTGCCCCGCGCCTGCACTACTCGCGGTTCGGCATTCTCCTGCTTGTCTTTGCCGCTAAAATAATCCGGGTGAAGCACATCCGGGAAGTAGTGATATAGGAAACTGTGAAAAAACAGCGCCAGTAATACGATTGCCAGTGAGATCCAGATGAAACGGGATAGAGATCCGCGATTGGACATGCGTGTTTACTCCTTTATATTCATTATTATTTGTTAGCTGCCTGTGCCCATCGCACCAGATCCTGCTCACTCATGGCGCCCGACTGCCTTGCAATTTCCTGGCCGCTTTTAAACAGCGCTAAAGTCGGAATACTGCGAATATTGTAACGGGCGCCCAATCCCTGCTCTTCTTCCGTGTTGACTTTAACCAGACGCATCCTAGGTTCCAAAGCAGCCGCTGCTTTGGCAAATGCAGGCGCCATCATCCGGCACGGCCCGCACCACGGTGCCCAGAAATCGACCAGCAGCGGAATATCATTGTGAGAAATGTGTCGATTGAAATTGCTTTCAGTGAGTTCGATCGGTTGTGCGGTAAACATTGCCTGATGGCAGGCACCGCATTTGGGTGATGCATTTAGACGATCCGATGGCACGCGATTGGTGGCATGGCAGTGTGGGCACACGATATGTAAAGACATGAGCAGTTTCCCTTGTTAATTTGTTTGTCTGACAGATATCTTTTTAGTCTTCGTTCGGCTTGGTTGCTTTCAGGCGGGTGCGTAGCAACTCAATTTCTTCAATCATATCGGCAACTAGACCGGCCAATTCCGGATTACATTCGAAATCTCTCTCAACCGCGATGATTCTTTTGATACGTATGAAGCTGCGGCTATCGAATAGCCATGCAGTAGGATCGGTATTGCTTGAATCCTCATCCAGCAACAGACCCCATTGAACGCGCTCAACCACCCATTCACGGCTAACCTGGCAGCTTCTTGCTAGTTCATCCAGATTTAGCAGAGTATCCTCAAGCAAAATGGCATCGATTTCATGCGACATGGTTTAGACTCCAAGATTTTGACGTGGATTAAACGCTAATTCCTGCGCCATGGTTTGGTAGAATTCGCGCTGTTTGGGCGTGGTGGCGGGTGGCAGTACAACCTCCAGCACCAGATACAGGTCACCGGGTGTGGCAGCAGGAATACCGCGCCCTTTCAAGCGCAATTTGCGGCCTGATTGTGAGTTCTCCGGCACTCGTACTTCAACCAGACCATCCGGCACCGGTATTTTAATCGTTGCACCCAGTGCAGCTTCCCAGGGTGCGGCCGGTAACGTGGCATAGACATCCTTATTCTCAATTCGGTAACGGCTATGCGGCTTGAAATGTACTTCCAGAAACAAATCTCCGGCCGCTTCCCCGGCGTGGCCCGGGCCGCCCTGTCCAGCCAGTCGGATGATCTGGCCGGCATGCACACCTTTGGGGATACGAACATTCAGTGTATGTGCGGCGAGCACGGTGCGTCCTTGATTGTCGAGTTTTGGCATTCGTAGCGTCAGGCTGCGAGTCGCACCGTGGTAAGTATCTTCCAGGTCAAGCATGATTTTGGCATGATGATCTTCGCCGCGCATGCGGTGGTGAGTTTGCCGGGCGCCGCCACCCATTTGTTTGCCGAATAATTCCGCAAAGAAGTCACTGAAATCCGCAGCCTGTGCGCCATTAGATCCTCGTCCGCTGAATTCAAAACCCGCGTCCCAGCCGGGAGGCGGCTGAAAATCACTGCCAGCTTGAAATCCTTGTTGTCCCAGTTGATCATAGGCAGCACGCTTTTCCGGATCGGAGAGTACTGCATTCGCTTCATTGACTTCTTTCATTTTGTGTTCGGCATCGGTTTCTTTGGAAACATCCGGATGATATTTGCGTGCCAGACGGCGAAAGGCTTTTTTGATTTCTTCCGCTGTCGCATCGCGTGAAACGCCCAGTGTTTTATAGTAATCCTTGAATTCCAAATCAGTTCTCCCTGTTTGTCACGCTGTCACACCATCCACATTATTGCCGCTTTGAATCAAATAGTGAAGTTTCAACGAACATAAAATTTGCTGCGGTTTTCAGGTTAAATGGGTGCACTGAACGGATTTATCAAGTGTCAGATTCGCTTGACAGGTCGTTGAAAAACTATCTGCGTTGCCGCTACGGTGTTAAAAACAGGCTCAAAATGCTCATTTATCGCGCATAAACTGCGCTTTTTCGCCTGTTTTTGTCTTGTATCGGCTGCCTCGAAAACGTTTTTCAACGACCTGTTTGTCAGAATGGTCCGGTTATTTCAAAAGTCATGCCATCTTCAGAATTTCCGGTTTTGCCGCGTTGCGAACTGAAATACAGGCGCGAACCGTCGGGACTGAAAGCCGGGCCGGCGATTTCAGAGCGATCATGACCGACCACTTGTAACAAAGGAAAAACCTTACCTGCAGTCAGCACAACAATCTGCATATCACCGCCATCCTCAGCCAACAGAAGCTCACCCGTCGCATTGACCGTGATATTGTCGACACCGGTTAATACAGGCCGTTGGTATAAGGCGGCGTTATAAACGATGGTAAGACGATGCTGCTGCACATCATACGCCCACACACGGTTATCGCCTTTGGTGGTTAAGTAGGTGATGCCTTGGTGAAACCAGATACCTTCTCCACCTTTAAACTGAGTACACTGGGTAACCTGTTTACGCGTTGGTATCGTGGTTGCCAGCGGATCGGGCAGGGTATGCCAACGTACTGTGCCAATGCGACCTTCGACGACCTCGGCCACTTCCAGAAAACCGTCATCGAGATCAGGATTTCCTAAGGCATCGAATGTGCGGGCGGTATAGCGATACAAACAGCCATCCGGTTCATCTTCGGTCAGATAAAGCTGCTTGTTGCCGGTATCCACGGCAACTGCTTCGTGCTTGAACAACCCCAGGGAATTTCTAACGCGTGCCGCTTTCTGACCAAAAGGATCACATTCCCACACCCGGCCTTTGTCAATTTCCTCGCACGATAACCACGTTTGCCAGGGCGTGTGTCCGCCAGCACAATTACGACTGGTGTGGCTTAAAATGGAATAGGCATCCACAATCTCTCCCTGAGCATTGAAGCGCAAAGCGCCCACTCCCCCGGCTTTATTATCAAGCTCATTGTTGGAAACATAAATCCAGCCACCATCCGCAGCGGCAAAAACAACCCCGCCATCAGGCGCTGCATGCCAGCGATAGCCAAAAAGTGTTTGTCCTGAACGCGCTACAATGCGCGAAGTGAAACCCGCAGGCAAACGCACGCCATTCTGATCGGGTGGCAACAGCTCACCCAGTGATGCCAGTGGCAAGGATGCCGCCTTAATGGGGGATGGCAACAACGCATTACCGACAAATGCACCTAATCCCATGAAACCGTACTGCAATAATTTTCGCCGCCGTAAGTCAACAACCTTCATTCTGAATATAACCTCATGTAGTAAAGCGCTGCGATGGATTAACGGTTTTACGGATAGAGATAGTTTACAATGTTGCGCTGTTTAATGACCATTTGATGGAAGTGCCTCACAATGATTCAAGTATTGAAACCGATTGTATCTCTGTTGATGTTTCTGACGGTGTTGTTTTTTATCAGCACCATTTTAACGATCACGACCAGTTTTCCTGTATGGCTTAGCACGGCTTTTTCGCTTGGTTGTGCTTTGCTGGCAGCTTGGTTTGCTTGGAAACTGGTTGCCGGCGAAAAAACAAATGTGGTTGTTGCCGTCATCGGCGGTGCATTAATCCTCGGAGGATTATGTTTTGCCATTGGTTTTCTAGGCCCTATGGTTTTCGCCAAAGACACCAATCAGGGACTAACGATCGGGCTTTTTATCGCGGCGCCGGTAGGTGTGATTATGGGGGCGATTGGTGGTTATGTTTATGTTTCTAGACAGAATGTAAAGGTGCGAGATTTATGAAAACTGAAGAGCATCTCATTGTCGAGATTGATTACCCTGATGCTGAGTATCTTGCTGCTTACCATAGTATCTTTAGAGATTTGATGGTCGCTGATGACGCCGTTGACCGTCTTCTAGGCATGGATATGAATTCAGAAGAAAATAGGTGTCTTATTGAATCGCTCTATATTTCTGCTCTTGTAAGTTATATCCGTGGATTTACATCTGGAAAACGAGCAACTCGCCTCTCAACCGAGGTCTTTCCTAAGCTTGATGGTGCAGAGGCGGTACACAATTATTTTAAGGATATTCGTGATAAACACATTGCACATTCGGTTAATCCGTTTGAGCAAGTGAAGGTTGGATTACGTTTGACTCCAAAGACAAGCAATAAGAAAGAAGTAATAAGTGTAGGAGTTTTGTCATTGGATAGAATTTCTGAGTGTAATGAAAATCTTGTGACGCTCAAACGACTAATTAGTGTCGCAAAAGAAGATTTGCTTCAAAAAATTTCAAGATATCAAAAGCAAATACTAGATCGGGCAAAACAAGAAGACATAGCCGGTCTGTACGAAAAATCAGTGCTGGAGATTGTGGTACCTGGTGGCTTGGAAGATGCACGTTCAGTCAGAAAAGCTTAGATTTAGTATGCTGTTTCTTAATGT
>Ga0136611_10003949_pt1 | contig 10395 bp, 9 predicted proteins | sample AntDrymUQ2232306_2_FD_106645 | JGI IMG/M metagenome (GOLD analysis project Ga0136611, IMG submission 106645) | Polar desert sand microbial communities from Dry Valleys, Antarctica - metaG UQ223 (23.06) | ecosystem: Environmental > Terrestrial > Soil > Desert | place: Antarctica: Dry Valley... | reverse complement strand
TCGCGGCGATAAAACTTGCCAAGGCAGGCGGCGCGGTCGCGCCGATAAAAATCGCGCCGATTAAAATCATCGTCGGAAAACGCCCGTTGCAAATCGAAAAATTGTTCGTGATAATCGCAATCAGACGTTCGCGCGGGCTGTCAATAATTCTGGTTGAAACGACACCGGCAGCATTGCAGCCATAACCCATCATCATCGTCAAAGACTGTTTGCCGTGCGCTCCGGCGCGTTTGAAAAGGCGGTCGAGATTGAACGCGACGCGCGGCAAATAACCGAAATCTTCAAGCAAAGTAAAGAGCGGAAAGAAAATCGCCATCGGCGGCAGCATTACGCTCACAACCCACGCCGTCGCCAAATAAACGCCGTCAATCAAAAATCCCGACAGCCACCACGGAGAATTTAGGGAAGTCGCCGCACTATGAAGCAGATTGTAAATCGTGCCTTGCAGAAAATCGGCGAGCATTGCTGATGGAACATTCGCGCCCGCAATCGTCAGCCACAAAACGGTCATCAGCATCAGCAGCATCAAAGGAAAACCCCAAACGCGGCTGGTTAAAATGCGGTCGAGTTTTTGGTCGAAGCTCTGACTTGCCGATTCTCCATTATGCGCGACGGCGCGGTCGGCGATTTTACCCGCATCGGCGTAAATGGCGGTGGTCACCCGGTCGTGCAAATTTTCGCCGAGTGAACGGCGCAAACCGGCGGCTTGTTCAATGATATTTTCAGCGTTCATCGTGCCTCCGAAAGCGTAAGTTGCCGCAAAGAAGTTTCTGTTTTCATCGTGCCGAGCGTTCCGGTTCGCACGGCGTTAATGATGCTTTCATCGCCTTCGAGCAGTCGCAGAGCAACCCAGCGGACGTTTGGCAAATCGTCGAAAGTTTCGCGCAGATTGCTCGTCAGAGTTTCGATTGCCGATTCCAATTTTTTGTCCCCGTAGCGCAATTGACGCGCCTGCGCCGGAAAAGCGTTGAGCGAAACTTTTTCAATCGCCGTTAATAATTCCGTCACGCCTTCGCCGCGTCTGGCTGACATCGAAACGACCGGAATGCCGAGTTCACGCGTGAGTTCGCGCACATCAATCGTTAAATCGTTGCGCTTGGCTTCATCCATCAAATTAAGCGCGACAACGGCGCGGTTTGTAATCTCCAACACTTGCAAAACCAGATGCAGACTTCTTTCAAGCCTGGTCGCGTCGGCAACGACGACGGTCACGTCGGGCTTGCCGAACAAAATGAAGTCGCGGGCGATTTCTTCGTCAACGCTCGTGGAGAGAAGCGAATAAGTGCCGGGTAAATCCACGAGCTTGAACTTTTTATCGTTAAAATTAAATGCGCCTTCGGCACGCGAAACGGTTTTCCCCGCCCAATTGCCGACGTGCTGATTAAGTCCGGTGAGCTGATTAAAAATCGTGCTTTTCCCCGTGTTCGGATTGCCTGCGAGCGCGACTGTGTAATCCCAATTGCGAATTTTGATTCCGAGTTTTGTGAGCTGCGCTGTATGATGACAAGATGAAGCGCAACTACCGCATTGATTGAGAGTTTCCACTTGTGTTGACATACGTTTTTACTCCTCTATTTCGATTAACCGCGCCTGTTCGCGCCGAAGCGCGACGACTGAACTCCGAACGCGGTAAGCTATCGGGTCGCCGAGCGGACTCGACATCACGTTTTCGATGCGCGTTCCCGGCAAGATTCCCAAATCAAATAAACGCCGACGTTCCGTCGCTTTATTGTAGATATTGGTTATAACCGCGCTGTGTCCGACTCTCAAATTATCTAAAGTCATTGTAATTTTCTGCCTATTTTCTCAAGTCAAAAACTCGCCCGATTGCTATTCTAACACAATTTTTAACTTTGGTTAATTTTTATGTCAAAAATTTCGCAAGTAAATGAAATGAGCCACTTACGCTCAATTTACTTGCGAGTAGTATTCTATCATTTTTCTTTTAATAAACAAGTTGCCTCCGTCATTTTTGGACGCGAAGGACTCATGTCAAAACGGAAATAATCGAAAACAATTTTCACTCGTTGAATAGTTTGATTACAACCAATTTCTGAAAACAGTCAATCTTAAGTGTTGTTATCTTTTATTATGGAAAACGCCATTGTTCCGACATTTAAGATAACAAGCTCACTATTTCCGCTGAGCAAAATGAGCAAAGTTAAGAAAATCGAAAATCTCCCCTCAATACTTACAAGGAGTTTTTATGAACATACAAACCTTAAAAATATATATGAAAGCGTTTATAAATTGGCTTTCTGATAGATACCCACGATCAGACTAAGTTTTATCTAACTTTATCATTCAAAAATCGCTGATTTTTATAAGTATAAGTGTGCCTTTTTCTGCCAAGTTGACCGAAAATTTACAGGTGTCAATTGGGGAGCAAGGCGAGGAAAATGAAAAGAGCCTCCTAATGGACGACTCTTAAACTACTGATACTAAAAAGATAAATGGCGGAGCCGACGGGACTCGAACCCGCGACCTCCAACGTGACAGGCTGGCGTTCTAACCAACTGAACTACGACTCCGCATTAGGGATTTCAAATTATAGGTTTGAAATCCGTGATTTAAAATTTTCAAACATGGTGGGCATGAAGGGACTCGAACCCCTAACTTCCTCCTTGTAAGGGAGGCTGTCTACCAATTGACGTACATGCCCGAAAACTTTTACCGCTCGCTCTCCAACTTTGGCACGCTCACGTCCAAATTTATTTCAAAAAACCTGCCGCTTCAACTTTACAGCGAATTGCAATGCTACGAAAATCAACCTTGCTTGTCAAGCGTGAGGAAACTCGAAACTTTTAATTTTCGGTTCTGAATTTCGGCGGCGAAACGAGCGAATTCGCGTTTTTGTCCGTTTCGTTATACGCCAAAATTGTGCCGCCGAAACCGACTGCCCGACCTTTTCTTCCGACGAAGAAAACTCCTTCGAGTTTGTGTTTTACGCCCGATTTATTTACGCCCGATTTAATCGTTGTCCAGATGTTTCCCGCTGTATTGGTGCGTAAAATCGCGCCTTCGTCGCCGACTGCCCAACCGTCTGCCGGGTTGTTGAAAAATATATCCGTCAAATTTACGGTGACGTTTGATTTTTGCTCGCGCCAAATTTTTCCGCCATTGATTGTCTGAAAAATTTTACCGCCGATGCCTACCGTCCAGCCGATTTTTCGATTAATGAAAAAGACCGAGTTTAACTTCGTTTCCGAATTGCCGAAGATTGAGGCTCGCGCAAAATCTCTTTGAATTTTGGACCGGAAATCAATTCGGCGACATCGTTTCTGGCTTCGCCGCCCGGAAGCAGATGCAAACCGGCTGGCTCAAGACGAATGATTGATTCGCAAAGATTCGCGCGTCCCGATAAAATATGCGACAAACCTTTGTCGGTTTCGATTCCCAAATAATCGGTCGGACTTGGCATCCGCAAGTCGCTGTCAATGATTAACGCTTTCACGCCGTCGGTTTGCGCGAGCAGCCACGACAGATTAAGGGCAGTCACGCTCTTTCCTTCAGACGCATTGATGCGGCGACAACGATTGACTGTAGTTTTTGACGCTGGCTTTTGTGTAGAACCTGCGTTCGCAAACTGCGGTATTCTTCGCAGTAACTCGACTGCGGATGGCTAATGGCGACGAGACGCGGTTCGACGCGCTCCGCTTCGACGTTCCACGATGTGAAATCGGGAAGACGTTTTTCAGCGGCGCGCGTCAAACCAACGGCGTTCAAAGTCGCCCCGGCAGTTGTCGTCTTTTCCAAATCAGGGAGTGCCTTCCCGATTGTCGAATCCGACTGCCCATTGAACGCCGAACTTGAGGGAACACCGATTACAAGTTCCTTTTCCGCAAACTGTTCCGGCGACTGATTAGCGCGTCTGCCGTTTTTTTCAAACGAGACGTTTTATACATCTTCTCGACGATCAATTCCATCGGCACGACGGCGTTCCTTTCGAGTTCGAAAAGTTTATATTTCGCCACCATCGGCTCCAACGAATTGCGGCTCAAAACTTCTGTGTTAATCGTTTGCAGGCGTTGCGATAAATCTTCCTCGGTCAGAGACTGCACGACTTTATCGGAAATCGTCGGCGGTTTAATCGTCAGCAGAGTTTTCGATTCATAAACGCTCGGCAATTTGTAAACGACGTAGCCGATTGCTGCCGTCATCGTCAGCACGGGCAGCAGAATCATCCATTTCCGACGCTTTATCATCTTGACGAATTCGCCCGCCGTTCTTTGTCTAAATTCAACGCTCATCTTTTTGTATACCTTTTATCAAGCTATCCTTTGCCGCTTTTAGCGTGAGATTTTTTTCACTTAATTAATCTTCTTTGCTAATTTCTCGTAACTCTGTTGCGCGTCGTCTTTCCAATTGAAAACGCGCCGCAAAGTAACCGCAAAAGCAATCAGCCCGACACCGAAAAGCAGCAAGCCGATTGATTCGGGCATAAAACCAGGAAGTAAATTTACGTTCGTGACTTCAAAAAATAATGTCAGCATATTTCAATTTATAAATTCGCCAGTAAATTTCTCGCGTCCCGCATTTCCTTCTCGCTCAAACTTTGTCCGTTTTCTAAAGAAGTAGCGACTTCTTTTCGCGCGGACGGTTTATCGCCAGCCGAAGCCAACGCCATTCCGAGCCGCAGCCGGTATGCCGGAGTCGTTTGTCGTCCGCTCCGGCTGGCTTCTGCTTGGTCGAGGGCGACCGCTTTTTTAAGCTGTTTGACAGCGGGCGAATACAATTCTTTTTTGTAATAAATCCACCCGAGCGTGTCGTAATATCCGGCGATTGATTGATTTTTTCCGACGACCGATTGCGCGAGCATCAGGGCTTCGTCCAGATTTCCCTCGTTGTTTGCCATCAGCCACGCCAGATTGTTCGCGGCAATCGGCGTTTCGGGCGCGATTTCTAAAGCACGGCGATAATTTTTTTCGGCTTCCGCCGGGTTGTTATGCGCCTCTTCGAGCATCCCGATTAATGTGTAAACGGCGGCGGATGGTTTCCGTCCGACGACTTTTTTATATTCTTCAATAGCTTCGGCGGTTTGATTTCGCTCCACCAAAATCGCAGCGTAAGCCGAACATGCGGGCAGATAAGCGTCGTCAATTTCAATGGCTTTTTTCAGTTCCGCTTCGGCTGCTTCGGTGTCGTTCTGCGCTGAAAAAACATTCGCGTTTAAATAATAAAGCGCGGGCAGAACTTCTTTTCGATTGGCGTTCGCCTCGATTGCCTGATTCATTTTCCCGCGCGCCTGGTCGAATTGTTTTTGCCTGCTCAAGACGTTTATCAAACCGCTCAACGCATCGAAGTTTTTCGCATCCGCCGCCAAAGCTCTTTCGTATAAATTCACCGCTTCGGTTAAATTCTTCTCAGCGATAAAAACTTTTGCGAGATTGACCATTGCGGCGGCAGAATTCGGCGAAAGATTCTGCACCGCTTGCAAATCCGCTTTCGCCGGCGCGAGTTTTCCGAGTTCCAGATTCGCCAAACCGCGAGCCGTCAGAGCGCGAACCCGTAAATCTTCCAAATCCTGCGCGTCGAGTTCGGCGTTCGGATAAGTTTTTTGCACCGCGACAAGCAATTCGCTTGCTTGCCGAAGCGCGTTTTCCGGTTCGCCGCTCGCAAAGTTCGCCTGTATTTTTAGCAATTTCGTTTTCAAAAAATTCGGATGATATTTCTCCAAATCGCCGATGAACGCGCGCGCCTGATCAATTTGTCCAAGCGCGAGCCGCGCCTGCGTTATATAGAAAAGCGCGTTCCTTTGGCTCGGCTGCTTTTTCAGAATTTCTTCCAAGTCCGCCACGGCATCTTCCGCCCTATTTTCCTGCATTCGGACGCGGGCGCCGAGCATCAAGGCTTCGGTGTCGCTTTCATTTAACTTTAAAAGTTCATCGGTCTGTTCGGTAACTTTCGCGTTTTCCTTGCGGTCGAGGTAAATTTCGCCGAGACGATAACGGGCGCGGGCGTATCCGGGAGTTTCCGCGACGATCTCGCTGAAAATCTGAAGCGCGTCTTCGCCGCGTCCGACAGAAGCGTAGAAATTCCCCAATTTCATTCGGCTCGCCGGGCTGTTCTGCTCGACCGTGACGAGTTCTTTATAAGATTGTTCGGCTTGTTCAAATTGGCGATGGGCGAGATAAAATTCGGCTTGTCCCTCACGCGCTTCGATGTTTGCCGGTTCGACTTCAATCGCTTTTTTATACTGTTCTTCGGCTTGGGCGGCGCGTCCGGTGAAAGTTAAAAATCTTCCGTATTCGAGATAACCGAGAGCGTGGTTCGGATTAACCGAAATGCCTTTTTGAATCGTTTGTTCGGCTTCCTGCCGCCGGTCGAGCTTCATCAAATAACGCGATAAACTGACGTAAGATTCGGTGCGGTTCGGATCGAGCGCGACGGCGTAATTTAAAACGTCCAGAATTTCTTTGTCGCTTCTTTTTTGCGCGGCAAAAAGGCTCGCTTTTAAAATATGGGCTTCAATGAAATTCGGGTTGCGGGCGAAAATATCTTGAAGAATCGCTTCGGACTCGATTATCTGCGGTGGCTGTCCGGCGAGCAGGTAATTGCCGAGTTTAGTTTTGGCTTCGAGGTTGTCGGGATTTAATTGAGCGACGCGGCGCAAATTTTCGCTGGCTTCGTAAAATTGTCCGAGATTTTCAAACGAACGCGCCAATCCCCAATAAGCCGCCGCCGATGTTTTATCAATATCGGCAGCGGCGCGAAATTCCATCACGGCTTCCTGAAGCTTGCGCTTTTGCAAATACTCTTCGCCGCGGGCAATGTGTTTTTCTATGGATTGACTGCAGGATATAGCGGTAAAACCAATGCAGACGCTGAAGACAAGCAGCAGTATAAATTTGAAATGGAACATTCGGCACTCTCTCATACTCAAAAAGGCTCCGCGCCTCGAATTTAATATTTCGCCTCGAATCGTTCAAACAGTCGGGGCATTGACTGCGAAAACTTTTTCCTATCGAAACTTTATTGTTTAATCCGTGCAGAAAAAGGCAAGTTCTCAGCGCGGACAACAGTAAAACTTAAACTTAAATCATTTTCAAAATATCCGGGTCGGTGTCGTCACCATTTTTTCACCGGCAGTTTCAAAAAACAGATAATCAACTTAAAATTTCAGAAAATCTCTTTTCGGTCAAACGGCGTTTCTGCGCTTTCTATAAATTATTCGGGAACGAATTCCGATAGTTGAGCGGCGGCTTGCGCGGCTAAATCAATCGCTTTAGCCGTCGCTTCCGCTTCGGAATTGCCGACACCGGTCATCACGCGCACCATCGCGCCGTCGCTTCGCCGCCGCAGTACGCTATCCCAGACCGTGTTAATTTTGTCCGTGTATTCGCTCGCCGTCGCGCGTCCGCGCCCCTGATACCAATAAATCAAAACTTCTTTGTAAACGCCATTCTCAATAATGAATTTGTTCGCCGTAAAAGTCTTTCCCGACGCCGATTTGATTTCGATGTATTGCGGCTGCTTCATCGTCCAACCCGAACTCGGCAGACAATGCAGCGGGCTGTGATACGTCACGCCGAAGCGTTGCGAGGCGTAATAACCGACGTAAAGATTTGCCATTCGTCCTTCAGGCAAAACATATTCGCGCATTGTGTAGTCAGTGGTGGCGAGAAGTTTTTCGCTTAACGCGCTGAAGCGAATCGCGTTTCCTTTTTGCCGCCAATCGCCAAGCTGCGTGGAAACTTCCGATAAAGATCTGCGCCTTACTTCGGCTTCGCCGCGCTGCTCGAACCAATTGATAAAAATGCCGCCAATGAGCAATACGGCGACTAAGAGCGGCACGGAGACGCGGAGACGCGGAGACGCGGAGACAGTTGACGAAGGACTCGCTTCTTCGTCTTTAATATTCATTTTTCGGTTTTCGTTTTGAAAACCGAAATCTGTAATTTGGGATTCCGATTGACTTGAGACTTGAGACTTGAAACTTAAAACTTTCTTTAAACCTAGATTCACTAACAACAGTAAAACTAACGCCGCCACATAAACCAGCCAACCGGACGCGTCGTGCAGCGCGCCTTCCGTCGCGCGATTGCCGTATTGATAAGTTAAAACTCCGGTCGCCGTCACCCGCGCGGCGTTGGTGAAAACCGCAATCGGAATCGCCGACAGCATCAGGATAATCGCTCGCCAGAAATCAAAGTTTCTCAAAAAATCAAACCAGCCGTTTCGGGCGCGTTTATCGCCGCTGCCGGTGAAATACGCCAGAACGAGCGCAAGCGTCACGAGCGTCATCAGGGAACGAATGCCGCTGCACGCCTCGACGACTTCGAGGGCGACGATTTGCGTCGCGCCCTGCGGCAAAATTTCGATAACGTTGCCTTTTCTTACTGACGGAACTTCAAAAAACCGCATTCCCCAAATCGCCATCTGCGAAGCATACATTTGCAGCGGCAAAGCGATTTTGTTGAAGGCGATTCGCGGAATTGGAATCGCAAAAAGCAGCAGCGCGAACGGCACGACGAGCAGTTTTAAAAATTTCGCGCCCCAAAAATAAACGACGATGCCCGCCAGTGTCAAAACCAGCGAGAAGCGGCGCGTAAAGAGTTCCGCGCCCAGAGTTCCGCCCAGAAGCAAAACGAGCGCGGAAAAAATCAAAGCGAATCCGAGCCAGACCGACGGATTTTTCGGCGCGTTTTTGAGCGTGTCGAACTCCAGCCAAATGATATAACCGATAACGAACGGCACCAATAGACCGTGCGAGTAATTTTCGTCATCCCACCAATCCGCGCCTAATTTAACTAAAACCGTCGCATAAACGAACGCCAACGCCGCCGCGATTAAAAACGGCTTCCAGAGACTTTTGAAATTTGTCGCGGGTGAATTCATTTGAAAATTAAAATGCGGAGGAAATTGAGAATCGCGGAAGTTTTCCGCCGTCGCCTCTGATTATACAAGTTTTAAGGTGAAAGATTCAATGAAATATAAATTTGCCCGAACAGGCGCGATAGCTGTCCTGCATCACTTTCTACGCTTTAAAATAAAATCCGCCAACTCGCGCAAAAGATTTGTTTCTCTCTCGATCTCTTTCAATTTCTCGCAAGCCGCCGCGTGAACATTTTCAGCCAATCTGTGCGCTTCGTCCAAACCGTAGAGCGAAACATACGTCGCTTTTTTTGCCCGCGCGTCTTTGCCAGCCGTCTTGCCTAAAACTTCCGTCGTCTGCGTCGCGTCGAGTAAATCGTCGGTGATTTGAAAAAGCAATCCGAGATCGGCGGCGTATTCTGAAATAGTTTTAATTTCAGCTTCTTCGGCTTTGGCGATGATCGCGCCGGTTTTCGCCGAGACGGAAATCATCGCGCCGGTTTTGCTTTGATGAATCGTTTCCAAATCTTGGATTGAAATTTGTCTGCCTTCAGCCTCCAAATCGAATTTCTGTCCGGCGACCATTCCCGTCGGAGTTCCCGCCGCCCGCGCGATTTCCGAAATCAGTTTGACGCGAATTTCCGCGCTTAAATTTTCGTCTTCGGCGATTGTTTGAAACGCCAGCGTTTGCAAAACATCGCCCGCTAAAATCGCCGTCGCTTCGCCGAATTTGACGTGGCAAGTTTTCCGCCCGCGCCGCAAATCGTCGTCGTCCATCGCGGGCAAATCGTCGTGAATCAGCGAATAAGCGTGAATCATCTCGACCGCCGCCGCCGCTTTTCCCAAATCTTTCTCCGCTGCGCCGAAAGTCTTTCCGACCGCGAAAACAAGCGCGGGACGAAAGCGTTTGCCGCCCGCGAAAACGCTCCAGCGAATTGCCGTGTGCAGATTCGCCGGTTCTGTTTCGGCTGACGGAATAATAGCGTCGAGTTCCGCGTCAACGATTTTCGCGCATTCGGCAAAGAAGATTTCCAATTTGTCCATTGTCAAAAATAATATCGCGCTCAACCGCCGCCGCGCAAAGTCTTTCGGCGGCGAATAGCGGAAAACACCCGAAATCAATTTTGCGAATCGCCGAAATTGAAGTTTAATAGAATTCGTCAAAAACAAGTCTTAACTCAATCCGAAAACGAAAAGGAAATTCTGTATGAACGAAGAGAGCAAAAAACTTTCCGAAGATAATTTTGAACAGGAACTGCGAACCGATTTAGATGACGACACGCCGGACAAACCGAAAGGTTTGGCGTTGCACACGAAAATTTTAATCGGCTTGCTCGTCGGCGTGATTGGCGGAATCATTGTCAATCAAACCGTCAGCGGCGACAACGCCAATTGGTTTATCAAAAATTTTACCGAACCAATCGGACAGTTGTTTTTAAATCTGCTGTTGATGATTGTCGTGCCGCTCGTGTTTTCCTCTTTGGTGGTCGGCGTGGCGGGTATCGGCGATGTTCGTAAACTGGGACGCATCGGTTTGAAATCTTTCGCTTACTGTCTGATTATTTCGGCGATTTCCGTCGT
>Ga0136611_10003948_pt1 | contig 10395 bp, 8 predicted proteins | sample AntDrymUQ2232306_2_FD_106645 | JGI IMG/M metagenome (GOLD analysis project Ga0136611, IMG submission 106645) | Polar desert sand microbial communities from Dry Valleys, Antarctica - metaG UQ223 (23.06) | ecosystem: Environmental > Terrestrial > Soil > Desert | place: Antarctica: Dry Valley... | reverse complement strand
TCCTCACCGCGGTCGCATGCCTCCGCTTCGAAATCGCCATTCCGCTTCCTCGCGCGGACGTCGATGGTGCGCACCTTCTCGTCCTGTCTCTTGCCATCGCCGCCGGCAGCGCCATCCTCGTGTCCGCGGTCGTGGGGGTCATAGCGACCATGACCACTGTGGACACGCGCGGACTCGGACATGCAATCTGGCTCATTCCTGTTGGAGTCTGGCTGGCTGGCAGCTTTCTCGCTCTTCAATACTGGTCCACGCGCTTGCGTCGATTCGCGTCTGTCGCACGCACCCGGATCGGTCAAGCCGCCGCAGGTGTCGCCATCCAGATCGGGCTTGGTATGGCTGGCGTTGCGCCCTTCGGACTGATGCTGGGGCATGCGGTGTTCGGTGGAGCCGGTGCCGTCGGCTTCCTGTGGCAGCTGTGGCAGTTTGACCGGTCATTGCTCGCCTCCGTGCGATGGTCGCGAGTCCACGAGCTCGCGAGCGAGTTCCGGCGCTTCCCGCAATACTCGACCATCGAGGCGCTCGCCAACGCCGCGGCAGTGCAGGCCCCAGTGCTGGCCATCGCTGCAACGGCTTCAGGCCCCGAAGCGGGGTTCGTCTTCCTCGCGACACGCGTGATGGGCGCGCCACTCACCATCGTCGGCAGCGCAATTGGGGATGTCTATTTTGCCGGGGCCGCGCAGGAGCTCCGCGCTGGACGGCTTCGCATCCACACGCTGAAGGTCATCATGACGCTTGCCAAGCTGGGCGTGATGCCCCTCCTGACCGTGGGGCTCGTCGCGCCATTTCTGTTCGCGCTCCTATTCGGTGGCGAGTGGCGTCGCGCCGGCGAGCTGGTGCAATGGATGACCCCATGGTTCGTGCTGCAGTTCTTGTCCTCACCGGTGTCGATGGTGCTGCACGTGCGCGGACGGCAGCAGGTAGCACTAATCCTTCAGGTCGCGGGTCTAGTGCTCCGCCTAGGCGCCGTCCTGCTAGCATCAGTAATGCTTGGGGGTTATGAAGCCGAGGCGTACGCTGTCTCGGGCGCCTTGTTCTACGGCGTCTACTTGTGGGTGATCGTCGCGATCCTCAGCGACGACGCTGATCAATCGGGCGATACCATTCCTTCTCGTTCTATCACGGCACGGCCTGCAAGATGATGGAATCGATCTTTGCTGGGGCCGTCTACGCCATCACAGGCGCGCTATTTCTTCATCTGGCACGTGAGCATCGAGCATCCTCGCCTGTCTTCTGGTGGCTATTTGCGATGGGCCTGATCGCGATCGGCACCTTCGTGCTGATCGACCTTTCACACCCCAGTGACGCCGCGCATCTGGCTGCCTTCCTCATCGCGATCTGCACTTTCGCCCTCAGCTGCTTGGTCTACAGCTCCCGCTTCGGGGTTCGCCATGCCCTCCAGCTCTATCGACAGCGACCGGAGGAGCCGGATACCTCTGACGCCGTCACCATGACAGCGCTCCTGCTCTTGGTGAGCGCGGTTGTGACGATCGTTTACTTCTACCTGCTCGGATTTAACCTCTTCGTCCTTCTCCTTACGGGCTCCGTTGGAGACTACTCCGGCATGCGGTTGTCCATGTACTCTGGCGACGAATATTTCGCCCCGGGATACGTCAACCAGTTCAAGAACACCCTCTATCCACTCACCGCCACGGCAGTCGTGATCTGGGTTCGCCGGCGCGGCTCGAGGTTCGCGTGGCCGTTGACGACCGCGCTCGTGGGGTTTGGCGTCTTCGCGTTGCTCGGTACTGGGCAGCGTGCGTACATCCTCTTTGCGATGTTCGCCGCGGTGTATGGAGTCCACCTGCTCTCCATGGGGCAGGGACGCAGCTTCCTCATGCGCAAGGCGTTGCTGGTCATGCTTCCGGCATTTGGGCTGTTCACGGTGCTGACCATCGCCTATCGGGACATCGAAGGTGCCGGAGCGGGGGAGGTGATCAGCGAAATCGCCGAGCGGTTCCTGCGGGTGCAGCAGGAAGGAGGGCTCATCGGATTCCGCTACATCGCGGAACGCGACACCCCCTGGTTTGCCGAATGGGCCAAGGGTCTCATCGGCATCATCCCGGGACGTGAGGGAAGCACGATCGCGCACGAAATACATGGCGAGGTTTATGGGAGCACGCAGGGGACGATCCCACTGACCGCCGTAGGATCGGCATACCAGAACGGAGGCCTCGCCGCCGTTGGCATGCTCTTCTGGGCCCTGGGGTTCGTCTATAGTCTGCTCTACCACCGCTTCCTGTCCGGAGCGCGTACGGTGCTCCGGAGCGTCGCCTACGGCGTCCTGTTCTTCTATCTCGCGACCTACGTGGTCGGCCCTCCGGAATCGCTGATAGACGCGGGTGCGGTGACCGTGGTTATCTTCCTCCTTCTCCGAAAGCTGCGCTGGCTGCCAGGCCCCCGATTGCGGTCGGAGGTCCGGTCATTTCAGCCTGCACCGCAGGGTCGCCCGATGGTCTGATCGGACCTGAGGGGTGCGGATGGGATCGCCGATCCTGCAAGGCGCATCAAGCGTACGCTCATGGCTTGCACTGCATGTGTGCGTGCTGCTCGATCTGACGCCGAACGTTGCGCGCCGGGGTGAGCCGCGTCCATGGAACGACCCGTCTGTCCGCAAACCAACCCATCCGTCGGTGCGGCCCTTCAACACGTTCGGGAGCCTCACCCTGCGGTCCAGTCGCCATCAGCAGCGCGCCGGCCGAATACACTGCCCGGGCGCTCAACATGCCCCTTGAGTCATGAGTACACGAAAAAAGAAGATCCTCACCGTCGTTGGCGCGCGGCCGCAGTTCGTGAAGGCCGCCGCTCTCTCCCCGGCTCTCGCTGCGCGAGCGGCAGACGCTGTTGAAGTGATTGTCCATACAGGGCAGCACTTTGACGATGCGATGTCCGACGTGTTCTTTCGTGAGATGCGCATTCCCGCGCCAGCCTACAACCTTGCGATCGGCGGCGGGACACACGGGGAGAATACGGGACGCATGATTGAGGCAATAGAGAAAGTGCTCGTCGTTGAACGTCCCGATGTGGTCATGGTCTTTGGTGATACGGATTCGACACTCGCCGCTGCGATCGCGACGTCGAAGCTTGGCATCCTGCTCGCGCACGTCGAAGCCGGGCTGAGGTCCCACCGGCGCGCAATGCCCGAAGAGATTAACCGGGTGGTGACCGACCACGTCTCCGACATACTCTACACGCCGTCCGCTGTGTCGACGGCAACGCTCCGAGGGGAGGGCATCCCCGCCGGGAGGATCGTGGAGGCGGGGGACGTAATGTGCGACGTCGTCCGACGGTTCACGTCCATGGCGCTGGAACGCTCACGCATCCTCCATCAGCTCGACCTGACGCCTGGCGCCTTTCATCTGCTCACCCTGCACCGGAAGGAGAATACCGACGATGAGGCTGTGCTCCGTCGCATCCTCGCGGGGCTGGATGCGAGCCCAAAGCCAGTGATCTTCCCCATGCATCCGCGTACCACGAAGATGTTGGCGCAGTTCGGGCTTCGGTTGCCCTCCAGCGTGCGCGCGATCGAGCCAACGGGATATCTGGACACCCTGCGGCTTGTCTCGACGGCCGCGCTGATCATCACCGACAGTGGAGGGGTCCAAAAGGAAGCCTATTTCGTCGGCCAGCCGTGCATCATCCTTCGCGAGGAGACCGAGTGGACGGAGTTGGTCGATACGGGCGCCAACGTGCTCGCCGGCTCCGACACGGCGCGCATTGCGACGTTGTTGGCAGCAGCACCGTGGAGCATTCCGGTCCAGGGTTTGTACGGTGACGGCCGTGCTGCGGAAGCGATCGCATGGGATCTGCTGGACCGGCTGGCGGCGGGCACATGAGCCATATGCACATCGTCTTCATTGTGCATTACTACCCCCCGATCAACAGCTCGGGCGCCAAGCGCGTCGAATTTATTTCAAAGTACCTAGTGCGCATGGGTCACCGCGTCACGGTGATTACCACGCAGAAGAAGCTGTCGGACGGCGCCTTCACCGAGGTGATCCCACCGGGCGTTCAGCTTATCGAGCTGGACGCTTTCGGCCGTGAGGCACCCTCGCGCGCCGATGGCGGCACCTTCGAGCCCATGTACACCACCGCGCCGTCCGGGCTGCGCCGGTTGAAGGACGCGGTCATGGCTCTGATGGGCCAGCTGCCTGATCCACGCTTGCCATTCGCGATGTCCTTCTTGAGCCCACGCCTCTCGGTCCGTGTGCAGACGGCACTACGTGACGCGGACGTCGTCATAGGATCGACGCCACCGTGGCCGATGCTCCTGGCGGCAATTGCGATCAAACGGCGCTTTGGCGTGCCGTGCGTCCTCGATTACCGCGACCACCTGAGCGAATGCCACGAGATGCCGGGGGGGCGGTTAGCGAAGGGCCTTGAGAAGGTGTTGGACCGCGCGCTCGTGCGCCGCGCCGATTACGTCGTGACGATTTCGGACCCGATGACGACGTTTTATGGCCGCATGACGAAGTCGATCAGGACGATCATGAACGGGTACGATCACGAGCTGATGAATGCCGCGCGCGCGCGGGTGGGGCCGGCAGCCTCGAATAAGATCGTGATCCGCTACATGGGACTGGTCTCCCCAGGACGAGTCCCGCATCGGTTCCTCGACGCGCTGACCGCACTCCGGCGCGAGGCGCCGGAGAAGCTGGCACGCCTCAGGATCGAGTTCTACGGGCATGCGAACCTGATCGAGCGGGAGCTGCAGGCACGAGCGGCGGATATCGAGGGAATCTTCCGCTTTTTCCCATCGGTGCCCTACGACGAGTCGATGGAGCTCGTAGTATCGGCCGACTATCTATTGTTCTGCGAAACATCCTCGCAGGCCACCCTAAGCGCTCAGGGAATTCTCACGACCAAGCTGTTCGAGTACATCGGGTCAGGGCGGCCAGTGCTGGCCGACATCTCGCCCTCCACGATCGCAGGACGGCTCCTAACCAGTTGCGGCTCCAATCACATTGTCGCGGACCAGCCAGGGCCTTTCCTGGCCGCACTTCAAAACGAGGACTTCTACCGCCGACAACCGGACTACATCTCGGAGACAACCCTTTGCCTCTCACGCGCGTCCCAAGCCGCCGATTACGCCAAGGTGGCCGATCACGTGCGTACTCTGGCGGGAAGTCGCTGAGGGCTGCAATCACCTCCCGTGGATCCGCTTGCCGTACTCGTCCTCTCGAGGCGCTTTATCGCGGGCAGTCTCGTGGCACTGGAGTGCCGGATGGCGCGCTTCTAGAGGGGTTGCAGCGGCCAAGCGCACTAACGCTGGGTTTGGGGAGACGGTATCCTTTAAGGGCTTGTCCACCCGCCTCGAGATATCCCGTATAGCGGTCCGGCGCCGGCGCTCTAAGACATGGGGCTTGCTCGTTCCTCGGTCATCAACCGGGCGCACCGTCTCGACATGCATATTGAACGCGACCACACGAATGTACGCGAAGCGACCCTACCAGATCTGCACCAACTGCATCATGGACACCAGCGACTCGAACATCACGTTCGACGAGCGGGGATGGTGCGACTACTGCAACAACTACCACGAAAACATCCTCCCCAACTGGCACCCGAACGAGTACGGGGAGAAGATCCTCATGCGCGAGATCGAGCAGATCCGCAAGCATGGGAAGGGGCGCGACCACGACTGCCTCATCGGCATCAGCGGCGGCGTCGACAGCTCGTACGTCACCTACCTCGCGAAGGAGAAGTTCGGCCTCCGCCCCCTGATCTTCCACGTCGACGCCGGCTGGAACTCGCAGCAGGCGGTCAACAACGTCGAGAAGCTCGTGGACGGCCTGGGGCTCGACCTCCACACCGAGGTCGTGAACTGGCTCGAGATGCAGGACCTGCAGCTCGCCTTCTTCAAGGCGCAGGTCCCGCACATCGACACCCCCCAGGACCACGCCTTCTTCGCCGGCCTGTACAACTTCGCGGCCAAGAACGGCTTCAAGTACATCCTCACCGGCGCCAACTACTCCACGGAATGCGTCCGTGAGCCGCTCGAATGGCACTACCACGCCTCCGACCTGCGAAACCTCCAGGATATCCACGCACGCTTCGGCACGCGCGCACTCAAGAGCTTCCCTCTCGTCAACATCCTCACCTTCAAGCTGTACTACCGCTATGTGAAGGGGGTGAAGGTCGTCAAGCCGTTGAACAGCGTCCCCTACATCAAGGAAGACGCCATGCAGCTGCTCATCGACCGGTTCGGCTGGCAGCGCTACGCGCACAAGCACTACGAGTCACGGTTCACGCGCTTCTACGAAGGGTACTGGCTCCCGACGAAATTCGGCTATGACAAGCGGCGCGCTCACTTCTCGAGCCTCATCCTCACCGAGCAGCTGACCCGTGAGGAGGCGCTCGCGAAGATCGCCATACCCGCGTACGATGCCGAGACGATCTCCCAGGACTTCGAGTACATCGCCACCAAGCTCGACCTGAGCGTCGCCGAGCTGCAGGCGCTGATGGATGGGCCGAACAGGACGTACCGCGACTACAAGCACAGCATGGGACTGATCGAGCTCGGGACGAAGGTGCTTCGCGCCACCGGTATCCAGCGCAGCATCATTCGATGATCACCATCATCGACTACGGCCTCGGCAACATCAGCGCGTTCCTCAACGTCTACCGCCGGCTCAACATCGAGGCCCGGACCGCGCGGACGGCGGAGCAGCTTGCGGGCTCGACGAAGCTCATCCTCCCGGGGGTCGGACACTTCGACCATGCCATGGAACAGCTCGAGGAGGCGGGGATGCGCCCCGAGCTCGACCAGATGGTGCTGGAGAACAAGGTCCCGGTCATTGGCATTTGCGTCGGCATGCAGATGCTCGCCGGCTCGAGCGACGAGGGCACCCGGCCCGGCCTGGGCTGGGTCGACGGCCGCGTCCGCAGCTTTTCCGGGTGGGAGCCGGCCGCCGCGCTCCCCATGCCGCACATGGGGTGGAACGATGTCCAACCGGTCGCCGAGAGCCCGCTGTTCGCGGGGCTCGATGCGGAAGCCCGCTTCTACTTCCTGCACTCCTTCTTCTTCGAGTGCGCCCGCAAGGAGGACGTTCTCGCGGTGGCGAACTACGGCTCCGACTTCGGCTGCGCGGTGCACTCGGACAACATCTTCGGCGTGCAGTTCCATCCGGAGAAGAGCCACCACTTCGGCACCCGCCTGCTGCAGAACTTCGCGGAGCTCTGACGTGCTCCGACCCCGCATCACCCCCTGCCTGCTCGTGCACCAGGGTGGATTGGTCAAGACCGTCCGGTTCGCCGACCCGAAGTACGTGGGCGACCCGGTCAACGCCGTCAAGATCTTCAATGAGAAGGAAGCGGACGAGCTCATCGTCGTCGACATCGATGCGACCGCCGAGAACCGGGAGCCCAACTTCCGGCTCATCTCGCAGATCGCCGTCGAGTGCCGGATGCCGCTCTGCTATGGGGGCGGCATCAAGTCCGTGGAACACGCCAAGCGCATCATCGGCCTCGGCGTCGAGAAGATCGCGATCAGCTCGGCGGCCATCCAGAATCCCGAGCTCGCGGCAGCCATCGCGCGCGAGATCGGAAGCCAGAGCGTCGTCGTCGTGCTCGACGTCAAGCGGAAGCGTTGGGGCAGCGGCTACGAGGTCTGGACACACAATGGAAAGCAGAATTCGAAGCAGGCACCCATCGACCTCGTGGCGCGAGCCGAGCAGCTCGGCGCCGGGGAAATCGTGGTGAACTCGATCGACGAGGACGGACGGATGGCGGGTTACGACCTCGACCTGGCGCATCAGGTACGGCAGGCAACGCGGCTGCCGATGACCGTTCTCGGTGGCGCCGGGTCGCTGGACCACATCCAGGCCCTCATCGCCCGCTGCGGCGTCATCGGTGCCTCCGCGGGCAGCTTGTTCGTCTTCAAGGGCCCATACAAGGCCGTACTTATCAACTATCCGACCCCAACGCAGAAGGAGGCGCTCATCCGTGCCGCCCTTGGCTGACGTGGCTGCCCTCCTCCGTTCAGGTGAGCAACAACCGTGACTCCACACTCTGCCTTCGCGGGCAAGACGCTCGTCATCACCGGCGGTACCGGCACCTTCGGCAATGCCGTGCTCAAGCGCTTTCTCGACACCGGGCTCCGCGAGATCCGCATCTTCAGTCGCGACGAGAAGAAGCAGGACGACATGCGGCGCCAGTACGGCAACCCGACCATCCAGTTCCACCTCGGCGACGCCCGCTATCCCGACAGCATCCGGGACGTGATGGTCGGTGCCGACTTCGTGTTCCACGCAGCCGCGCTCAAGCAGGTGCCGTCCTGCGAGTTTTACCCGATGGAAGCGGTGAGAACCAATGTCGTGGGCACCGACAACGTGCTGACTGCGGCCATCAGTGCCAGCGTGAAGCGCATCGTCGTGCTGAGCACCGACAAGGCCGCGTACCCGATCAACGCGATGGGCATGTCGAAGGCGCTGATGGAGAAGATCGCCATCGCACGGTCTCGCGTCGCCGCCGAGACGGGCACGGTGATCTGCGCGACACGCTACGGCAACGTCATGGCCTCGCGCGGATCGGTGATTCCCCTCTTCATGGAGCAGATTGAGGCGGGCGCACCGCTCACCGTGACCGACCCGAACATGACGCGATTCATGATGACCATCGAGGACGCCGTCGATCTCGTCCTCTACGCGTTCATCAATGGGGAGGCGGGCGACCTCTTCGTCCAGAAGGCACCCGCGGCCACGATCCACGTGCTCGCCCAGGCCATGAAACAGGTCTTCAAGGCCGAGAACCCCATTCGCCTGCTGGGCACCCGGCACGGCGAGAAGCTCTACGAGACCCTGCTCACCCGCGAAGAAATGGCGCGCGCGGAGGATCTCGGGGGTTACTACCGGGTGCCTGCCGACAACCGGGACCTCAACTACGCCTCGTTCTTCACCGAGGGCGAGGTAAGTGTCTCCAAGGCCACGGACTACCACTCGCACAATACGAAGCAGCTCGACGTGAGCGAAATGGCTGCATTGCTTCAAACTCTTGACGTCGTGAAGCACGGCCTCGCGGGGCGCGCATGAAGCACGTCGTCGTGACCGGGGCGGCGGGGTTCATTGGCCGCCACGTTGCCGCCCTTCTCGAGTTCGGGGAGCTGGCGACCGTGGGCCGCATCACCCTGGAGACTCCTCTGGGCGCTGCAGAAAGCGAGCTCGCGCGCGCCGACGCCGTGATCCACCTCGCCGGCGTCAACCGGCCGACCGACGAGCGCGAGTTCGTGACCGGCAACGTGGACTTTACCCACACCGTTGTCGACGCCCTCGAACGCGCCGGCCACCGTCCCACGCTGGTCATCTCCTCGTCGTCGCGTGCCGATGAGGACACCCCCTATGGCCGATCGAAGCTGGAAGCGGAACGGATAGTCGCGGACTATGGCGCACGCACCGGGGCTCCGGTTGCCGTGTTCCGCCTGCCGAACGTCTTCGGCAAGTGGAGCCAGCCCCACTACAATTCCGCCGTGGCAACCTTCTGCCATTCTGTCGCTCGCGGCCTCCCGTTCGAGGTGCACGATCCCGCACGGGCCATCTCGCTCGTGTACGGCGAGGACGTGGCGAGAACCATGATAACGGCTGCGCTCGCGGATGGCGCAGGGCGCAGGATGGGCGCACACCACGTGGTCGAGCCGCGCTACGAACGCACGCTGGGGGAGATCGTCACACTGCTGGAGCAGTTCAAGGCGCTGCGCACCGAGCTGCGGCTGCCGGACTTCTCTGACTCCTTCGTGCAGAAGCTCTACACCACGTACGTCTCGTTCATCCCGACTGACGAGATGTCCTACGCCCTGCACCAGTACACCGACGAGCGTGGCGCCCTGGCGGAGCTTCTCAAGTCACCATGGTTCGGACAGGTGTTCGTCTCCCGCACACGGCCGGGCATCACCCGGGGCAACCACTTCCATCATACCAAGACCGAGAAGTTTGTCGTCGTCGAGGGCGACGCGGTGATCCGCATGCGGGGCATCGACTCGGTTGAGGTCGTGGAGATCCCGGTGCGCGGGAGTGACTTCCGCGTCGTCGACATCCCACCCGGTTACACTCACTCCATCACGAACGTCGGTGCGGGAGAGATGGTCACCTTGTTCTGGTCATCCGAGATCTTTGATCGCGAGCGTCCCGACACCTACATGCTTCCTGTGCAGGACGCCCCATGAAGGTGATGACCATCGTCGGGACGCGACCCGAGATCATTCGCCTGTCGCGCGTGATGGCCGCCCTCGATGCGACGATGACGCACGTCATCGTGCACACTGGACAGAACTACGACTACGAGCTCAACGAGATCTTCTTCCAGGAGCTCGGCATGCGGCGTCCCGACCACTTTCTCGAGGCGGCGGGTGACACGCCGGCAGCGACGATCGGGGCGATCATCGCGCGGAGCGACGCCGTCATGCGC
>Ga0136611_10003947_pt1 | contig 10396 bp, 10 predicted proteins | sample AntDrymUQ2232306_2_FD_106645 | JGI IMG/M metagenome (GOLD analysis project Ga0136611, IMG submission 106645) | Polar desert sand microbial communities from Dry Valleys, Antarctica - metaG UQ223 (23.06) | ecosystem: Environmental > Terrestrial > Soil > Desert | place: Antarctica: Dry Valley... | reverse complement strand
TGGTGGAGACGAGCTTTGGCGGCCGGCGGGTCATGGACCAGCTGGTGGGCGACCCGTTGCCGCGGATCTGTTGAAACGAGGGCCGAGGAGGCCGTATGTCGATCGCTGCACTCGATAAGTACAGGGAAACCGAAGCCGTCACCGCGCACGTGCTGTGGATCACCACGGGGCAGAGTTGCGAGGGGGATTCGGTCGCCATGACGTCGGCGACGAACCCCAGCCTCGAGGACATCATCCAGCAGGCGATCCCGGGGATGCCGAAGGTGGTGATCCACAACCAGGTGATCGCCTACGAGAACGGCGACGAGTACATCCAGGCGTGGTACGACGCGGAGGACGGCAAGATCGATCCGTTCGTGCTCGTCATCGAAGGATCGCTCGGCAACGAGAAGATCAACGGCGACGGTCACTGGACGGGCTTCGGGCTGAACCCCTCCGACGGCCAGCCCATCACCATCAACGAGTGGATCGACCGCCTCGCGCCGAAGGCGGCCGCGGTCGTCGCGGTGGGCACGTGCGCCACCTACGGTGGCATCCCGGCGATGAAGAACAACCCCACGGGCGCGATGGGGATCCCGGACTACCTGGGCTGGAAGTGGAAGTCCAAGGCCGGCCTCCCCGTGGTCTGCATCCCGGGTTGCCCGGCGCAGCCCGACAACATGACCGAGGTCCTGCTCTACCTCGCGATGCACCTCGCCGGCCTCGCGCCCGCGCCCGAGCTCGACGACCAGCTGCGGCCCAAGTGGCTGTTCGGCCGGACCGTCCGCGAGGGCTGCAACCGGGCGGGCTTCACCGAGCAGGGCAACTTCGCCGTCGAGTACGGCTCCGACCACCGGTGCCTGGTCAAACTCGGCTGCAAGGGCCCGGTCGTCAAGTGCAACGTCCCGGTCCGGGGCTGGGTCAACGGGATCGGAGGCTGCCCGAACGTCGGCGGCATCTGCATGGCCTGCACGATGCCGGGCTTCCCCGACAAGTACATGCCGTTCATGGATCCCGATCCGTGGGGCAATGCCGCGGCCTCGTTCCAGAAGTTCACCTACGGGCCGATGTTCCGCTACTTCCGCAAGCGGAACCTCGTGAAGAAGTTCGAGATAGAGCCGGATTGGCGGCACAACCGGGCCGAGCTCACAACCGGCTACTCCAAGCGCTGGTAACAGGGAGACATTGAACATGGCGACAACGGCAACCCCCGGCACCGAACAGCGGGTGATGGTCAAGGAGATGTCCTGGGACCCGATCACCCGCATCGTCGGGAGCCTCGGGATCCACACGGAGATCGACTTCACCAACCAGCAGGTGCTCAAGTGCTACTCGACGTCGATGGTCTTCCGGGGCTTCGACATCTTCATGAAGGGCATCGACCCTCGGGACGCGCACTTCATCACCAGCCGCATCTGCGGCATCTGCGGTGACAACCACTGCACGTGCTCGTGCCTGAACCAGAACATGGCCTACGGGGTCAAGCCGCCGCCGCTGGGCGACATGGCGTTCAACATGGCCGAGGCCGCGGACTACATGTTCGACCACGCGATCTTCAACGACTGCATGGCCAACGTGGACTTCTGTGAGCAGATGGTCAAGGAGACCAACCCGTCGCTGCTGGCCAAGGCCGAGAACACCACGGCTCCCGGCTGCGACATCCACGGCTACAAGACGATTGCCGACATCATGCGGGCGCTGAACCCGTTCACGGGCGAGTTCTACCTCGAGACCCTGCACGTCTCCCGGTACACGCGCGAGATGTATTGCCTCTTCGGGGGCCGGCACACCCACCCGTCGACGATCATGCCGGGCGGTTGCAGCGCCGACATCACCAGCCAGACGCTGACCGAGTTCTACGTGCGGCTGATGAAGTACTTCGACTACGTCAAGCGCAGCGTGCCGATGCACGACGACCTCTACGACTTCTTCCTGGAGTCGCTGCCGGGCTACGACATGGTCGGGTTCCGCGAGACGAACCTCGTCAACTGGGGCTGCTTCGACGACCCCGACTACGTCGACTACAGCTACGCGAACATGACCGACTGGGGGCGCAAGCGCTACATCACCCCGGGCCTGGTCATAGGCGGCGAGCTGATCACCACCGATCTGGTCGAGATCAACCTGGCGATCCGCATCCTGCTCGGCAGCTCGTACTTCGACGGCTGGGAGAACGAGCCGACCCTGGTGACCCACGATCCGCTGGGCAACCCGGTCGACAAGAACCATCCGTGGAACAAGGTCACGTTGCCCAAGCCGCAGAAGCGCGACTTCACCGAGAAGTACACGTGGGTGGTCTCGCCGCGGATGTACGACAAGCGGACCGACACACATGTGTGCTGCGACACCGGTGGCGGGCCGTTCGCCCGGCAGTGGTGCACGGCCAAGGCCGGCATCGTCGACTTCGGCTACGTCAAGGCGACGGGGCACAGCCTGAAGATGGTCATGCCGAGGTCGCCGAACCTCCCCGAGACCGAGATCGAGTGGCACATCCCGGAGAAGTCCAACGCGATCGAGCGCAACCGGGCCCGGACCTACCACCAGGCGTACGCGGCGCTGATCGCGCTGCACAACCTCGAGCGGGCCTACGGCGAGGTCAACGCGGGGCGCACGAAGTCCTGGAACGACTTCAAGGTCCCGGACGAGGCGGTGAGCGTCGGGTTCCACGAGGCGGCGCGCGGTGTCCTCAGCCACCACATGGTCATCAAGGACGGCAAGATCGCCAACTACCAGCCGTACCCGCCGACCCCCTGGAACGCGAGCCCGCGGGACGTCTACGGGACGCCCGGCCCCTACGAGGACGCGGTGCAGAACACGCCGATCTTCGAGGAGAACGGGCCGGAGAACTTCAAGGGGATCGACATCATGAGGGCGGTCCGCTCGTTCGACCCGTGCCTGCCGTGCGGCGTGCACATGTACACCGGCAACGGCCGGGTCAAGAAGGTGCTGCACACGCCGACGGGCATGGCGTAGGAGGCCGCATGGCGACCATGGAGAGCAACGTCGCCGGGCCCATGGAGCGCGTCCAGGAGCTCACCGAGCACCTGGACGCGGTCGCCGACCCGGGCCTCCGCGCGATCATCGACGAGCTGACCTCGGCGGTGGTGCAGATGTACGGCGCCGGCATCGAGCGGATGCTCGAGATCGTCGACGAGGCCGGGCCGGCGGCGGATCCGATCCGCAAGGCGTTTGCGCAGGACGGCCTCGTCGCCAGCCTGCTGCTGATCCACGACCTGCACCCGGTCAGTCTCGAGGACCGGATTGGGCAGGCGCTCGACCGGGTGCGGCCGTACATGGAGTCCCACGGCGGCAACGTCGAGTTCCTCGGGGTGGACGACGGTGTGGTGCGGCTGGCGCTGCACGGCAGCTGCCAGTCGTGCCGGGCGTCGTCGGCGACGCTCGAGCTCGCGGTGCGCCAGGCGCTCGAGGAGCTGTGCCCCGACATAGAGGGCATGGACGTCGAGGGCCTCGCTCCCGTGCCCGAGGTGGCGGGCTTTCCCGGGGTGGCGCTGCCGATGGCCGGCGAGCCCGCGCCGGCCGGGGCGCCGGACTGGCATGCCCTCGAGGGCGTCGGGGAGCTCTTGCCCCAGCAGCTCGTCGCCGCGCAGGTGGGCGGCGTGTCGCTCGTGGTGGCCAACGTCGAGGGGACGCTGCTCGCCTACCAGGACCGCTGCGCGGGCTGCGGCTCGTCGCTCGCCGCCGGCGCGCTGGTCGAGGCGACCCTTGCCTGCCCGTCGTGCTCGCGCGGCTTCGTCCTGACACGCGCCGGGCGCGCAGCCGTCGGCTCCGAGCTGCAGCTCGAGCCCGTCCCGCTCTTGCGCGAGGGGCCGCGGGTGCGGGTGGCCCTGGCCGGGTGAGCGAGCGCCTGGAGTCGATGGTGGCCGGCCGCCGCCGAACACAGGCCGTCGCGGGCCTGCGCGGGCTGGCGCGAGCGGCGCCGGTGCGCCCGGCTCCGCCGGTGACCATGATCGACGTGATGCACGAGGCCGCCTCGGCCTTGCCCGGCGAGGAGGCGTGCGACCTCTGCGGCCGCGGTGTCCCCGACGAGCACCGGCACATGCTCGACCTCGAGGAGCGGCGCATCGTCTGCACGTGCGAGGGCTGCTGGGCGCTGCGGTCCGGCGATCAGCAGTTCGCCCCGGTCGGGCACCGCACCCTGTGGCTCGAGGACTTCGATCTGCCCGAGGACGTGTGGGCCTCGTTCGGCGTGCCGATCGGGCTGGCGTTCTTCTTCCACTCGAGCGTCACCGACTGCGTGGTGGCGATGTACCCGAGCCCGGCGGGTGCGACCGAGAGCGAGCTGCACTTCTCCGACTGGCGCCGGGTGACCGAGATCAACCCGGTGCTCGACGACCTCGAGCCCGACTCCGAGGCGCTGATCGTCAACCGCATGGCCGACACGCCGCTCTACGCGATCGCGCCGATCGACCGGGCCTACGAGCTCGTCGGCCTGATCAAGATGCACTGGGACGGCATCTCGGGAGGTGTCGCCGTGGAGCAGGCGGTGGCGCGCTACTTCGAGCAGCTGCGCGCCGAGGGGGTTCCGGCGTGAGTCTCGACGCCCCGGTCGTCGAGGAGCCGCGTCCGGCGGCGCCCGAGCCTGAGTTCACGGTGCTCGGGGTCGCGCCGCGCCAGCACGCCGCGCTGCCCGCCCTCGAGTTCGACGTCCACGTCACCGAGCCGACAGGGCGGCAGGTCTACGTCATCGCGCTCAGTGCCCAGGTCATGATTGAGCCGGCCCGCCGCCAGTACGACGGCGAGGCCCGCGAGCGGCTCGTCGAGCTGTTCGGGCCGCCCGAGCGCTGGGCGACGACGACCCGCAGCCTCGTCTGGCACCGGGCCGACGTGCTCGTGCCCAGCTTCACCGGGTCGACGACGTTCCACGTCCCGGTGCCGTGCGGGTTCGACCTCGACATCGCGGCGGCCAAGTACTTCAACGCGGTGCCCGGCGGCGAGGTCCCGCTCGCCTTCAACTTCAACGGAACGATCCACTACCGCGGCGACGACGGCCGGCTGCAGATGTCGCTGGTGCCGTGGAGCTGCACGGTGGAGTACCGCTTCGACGCGGGCGTGCTGCGCCAGGCGATGGACGAGTACTACCCGGGCGCGCGCTGGATCGCGCTGCATCAGTCGACGCTCGAGGCGCTGCTGGCCGACAAGGCGCGGCGCGGGGCGCCGACGATGGACGCCGCCGTCGCCGCGCTGCTGAAGGCGGCGCAGGAATGACCGATCTCCTCGAGCCGCTTGTCGACACCCTGCTCTACGAGGGCTACGCGCTGTACCCGTACACCCCGGGCGCGGCGAAGAACTCCACGCCGACGCCGTTCGGGATCGCCTACCCGCCGGCCTACGCAGCGCAGCTCGCCACCACCTTCGACCACCTGCGGGTCGACTGCCTGCTCGAGGCGCGGGCGGGCGCGCGCCTGACCGCCGACGTGCGGTTCCTCGCGGCGAGCGGGCCGCGCCACCAGGCCCAGGCGCAGCACGCGGCCCTCCCCGCCGCCACGGTCGAGGACCTCGCCGCCGTGGAGCTCTCGCGCGAGTTCAGCTTCGTGACCGAGGACGGCCCGCTCGACGTCCGCCTGCGGATGTCGGCCAGCCCGCTGCACGCGGGCCGTACCCGCGTCATCTTCTGGATCGAGAACCGGACGCCGGTGGAGCCCGGCCTCGACCGCAGGGGGGCGCTGCGCCACGCGCTGCTCTCGACGCACCCGATCCTGCGCGTGGAGGGCGGGCGGTTCATCTCGCCGCTGGACGCCGGGCCGGCGTACGCCAGCGTCAACACGTTCCCGGTGCTCGCGTCGCCGGCCGACGACGTGCTGCTCGGTGCGGCGATCATGCTGCCCGACCACCCGCAGATCGCCGGGGAGAGCAAGGGCAGCCTGTTCGACTCGACCGAGATCGAGGAGGCGCTGCTGCTGCACGTGCAGGTCCTCAGCGACGACGAGCGCGCGGCGATCGAGGCCGACGACCCGACCGTCCGCGAGATGATCTCGCGCGCGGAGGCCGCGTCGCCCGAGGACCTGCTGCGGCTGCACGGACGCGTGACGGTGCGCGACCCGGAGACGAAGGAGCCGCCGACGCCGTCGCTGGACCTGCCCGACCCGACGACCGGCGAGGCGCAGGCCGTCGTCGACGGCTTCGCGTTCCGGCCCGGCGTCAAGGTCGTCCTGCGTCCCCCGGAGACCGCCGACCTGCATGCGCGGATGGCCGCCGGGCGGCGCGCGACGATCGAGAAGATCCTCATCGACTACGACGGCAGGGTCCACCTGGGCGTGACCGTCGACGACGACCCCGGCCAGGAGCTCATGCGCGAGACCGGCCGGCTGCTCTATTTCTTCCCGCCCGAGGTGGAGGTGCTTCCGTGAAGAGGATCCTGGTTGCCGGCATCGGCAACTCGTGGCTGTCCGACGACGGGTTCGGCGGCGCGGTGGTCAAGGGCCTCGAGCAGCGTGAGCTGCCGCCCGAGGCCGCCGTCTTCGACTTCGGCACGGGCGGCCTGGACCTCGCCTACGAGATCATGCGGGGCTACGACGCCGTCGTCTTCATCGACGTCAGCCGGCAGGGCGGCGAGCCCGGGACCCTGTACGTGATGGAGACCACCGAGGAGGAGGTCGACGCCGGCATCGAGGATGGCCAGGCGCTCAACCCGCACGGCATGGATCCCCAGACCGTGCTGCGGTTCGTAAAGACGCTCGGCGGTTGGCCCGGCAAGGTCGTGATCGTCGCGTGCGAGCCCGCCGTGGTAGAGGAGATGGGCATGACGCTCTCCACGGAGGTGCAGGCTGCCGTCACCGGCGCCGTCGACCTCGTCCTGGAGACCGTCGAAGAGCTGCGCCACGATGCGGCGTACGCCGCGGTGGAGTGAGCGGTGCACGAGCTCTCGCTGTCGAGCGCCATCGTCAACACCGCCGTCAAGCACGCCGGCGAGCGCCCGGTGTCGGTCGTCGTGGTGCGGATCGGCCAGCTGCGCCAGGTCGTCCCGGACACGCTGGACTTCTACTTCGAGTTCGTCGCCCGCGACACGGTTTGCGAGGGCGCACGGCTGGAGTTCGAGCTGGTCCCGGCGCTGCTGGCCTGCGCAGCCTGTGAGCGCCAGTGGGCCGTGGACTTCCCGGACTTCCGCTGCCCCACGTGTCTGGAGGGCGGGGTGCAGGTCATCACCGGCAACGAGTTCGAGGTCGAGTCGATCGACGTCGAGGAGGTCGCATGCACCGCGTGAAGGTTCGCGTCGTCGAGGACGCGCTCGACGCCAACAACACCATCGCCCACGCCAACCGGCATGACTTCAACCACGCCGATGTGACCGTGGTCAACTTCATGAGTGCTCCCGGCGCCGGGAAGACGACGCTGCTGGAGCGCGCGGTGACCGAGCTCGACGGCGTGCGCGTCGGCGTTCTCGAAGGAGACGTGCAGGGGAGCATGGACGCCGACCGGCTGGCCGCGCTGCACATCCCGGTCGTCCAGCTCAACACCGACGGTTCGTTCGGCGGCGAGTGCCACCTCGACGCGAACATGGTCCGCTCGGCGATCGGGGCCCTGCCGCTCGACGACATCGACCTCCTGGTGATCGAGAACGTGGGCAACCTCGTCTGCCCCGCAGAGTTCCGGGTCGGCGAGGACGCGCGGATCATGGTCACGTCGGTCACCGAGGGCGAGGAGAAGCCGCTGAAGTACCCGCTCATGTTTCGGGCCTGCGAGCTGGTTCTGATCAACAAGGTCGACCTGCTCCCGCACCTCGATTTCGATATCGAGAAGCTGATCTACAACATCGGCGTCGTGAACCCGGACGCGCGAACGATCCTGGTGAGCGCGAAGACCGGGGAGGGCATCGACGAATGGCGCGGATGGCTCACCGAGCTCGCCGGGCAAAGGGCGGCGTCCAGGGTGTGAGCCCGCTGCTCGGCACCGACGTCGCCATCGCGGAGCGTGCCCGGGCCAACGACGCGTTCTTCGCCGCCGAGGCCGAGCGCCTGGCCCGGCTCTGCCATCGCATGGCCGAGCGGTTCGCCGGCGGTGGGCGGCTGGTGGCCTTCGGCCGCTCGGCCGCGGCGGCGTCGGACGCGCGCCACGTCGCGGTGGAGTTCGTCCACCCGGTGATCATGGGCAAGCGTGCGCTGCCCGCGATCGCGGTCACCGGAGAAGATCTCGCGGCGAAGGCCGAGCTGCTCGTCGAGCCGCTCGACGTCGTGCTGACCTTCGACGACCCCGCGATGGTGGGCCCGGCGCGCCGCTGCGGCGCCCTCACCGTGGCGTTTGGGCGTGTCGGTGCGGAGTGGGAGTTCCTCGCTCCCTCCGATGACGCGTCGGTTCGTCAGGAGCTCGTCGAGACGCTCTACCACGTGGTGTGGGAGCTGGTCCACGTGTTCTTCGACCACCGTGGATTGCTGGAGGGGCGTACAGCGCGCGCGCAGCACGACGCCGGCGCATCGAGCTTTCTCTACCCGTTCCTGGCCGAGGGGCAGACCGACCTCGAGGCGGTCGTCGAGGACGTGCGACTCTCTGTGCTGGCCAAGGCGACGGAGATCGGCGAGCTGCGCACGCTGACGCTGGAGGCCAACCGCGACTCGCTGGCCGCGGCGGCGCGGGAGCTGCGCGCGCTGCTCGACGCCGGCGGGCGGCTGCTGGCGATCGGCAATGGCGGCTCGGCCACCGACGCGATGGACGTTGTCGCCGACTTCCGCGAGCCGCCGAACCCGGCGTGGCCCGCGCGGCGCGCGCTGGACCTGGTCGAGGACCCGGCCATCCTCACCGCGATCGCCAACGACATCGGCGTGGAGAACCTTTTCGCCCGGCAGGTCATCGCCCACGGTCGTGTCGGCGACGCGCTGCTGGCGATATCGACCAGCGGCAACTCGGCCAACATCATCGCCGCGCTGGCCGAGGCCCGGCGGCGCGGACTGAACACCATTGCCATGGTCGGCTATGACGGGGGACAGGTTCTCGCCCACGCGCTGGCCGACCAGGTGATCGTCACCCGGTCAGAGCACATCCCGCGTATCCAGGAGGCGCAGGCGAGCGCATACCACGTTCTGCGGGAGTTGGTTGAGGCATGAACCGTGTCCGGGCACGCGTGGGAGGAACCGTGCAGGGCGTTGGCTTTCGCCCCTACGTCCACCGGCTGGCCAGCGAAATGGGCGTCAGTGGGCTCGTGCTAAACGACAGCCAGGGGGTGGTGATCGAGGCCGAGGCCGACGCCGGCACGCTGGCGCGCTTCCTCGTGCGGCTCCCGCTAGAAGCGCCGCCTCTGGCGAGCGTCGACGGCGTGGACGTCGTAGATGTCGCGCCTCTGGGGGAGCGGGGATTCGCGATCGCGCCGAGCCGCCGCGGGGGCGACGACGTAAGAGCCCCGGTCCCGGCGGACAGCGCGACCTGCGAGGACTGCCTTACCGAGCTGCGCGACCCCGCCGACCGTCGCTTCCGCTACCCGTTCATCAACTGCACGAACTGCGGGCCGCGGTTCACGATCGTGCGCGGCGTTCCCTACGACCGGCCGCTGACGACGATGGCGGGGTTCGCTATGTGCGCGCTGTGCCGGGCCGAGTATGAGGATCCCGGCGACCGGCGCTTCCACGCCGAGCCCAACGCCTGCCCCGAGTGCGGGCCGCGCCTGCGCTTCGACGGCGAGGGCGACGTGGCGGCCGCGCTGCTCGGGGGCGGGATCTTCGCGGTCAAGGGTCTCGGCGGATATCACCTCGCCTGCCGGGCCGACGACGAAGCGGTAGTGGCGCGGCTTCGCTCCCGCAAGCACCGGGAGGACAAGCCGTTCGCGGTGATGGTGGCCGGGGTGGAGGAAGCGCACGCGCTCGCCCACGTCTCGGCGCAGGAGGAGGCCCTGCTCCGCTCGCCCGAGCGGCCGATCGTGCTGGTGGCACGGCGCGACGGTGCGGGCGTTGCGGCGTCCATCGCGCCGGGCCGAGCCGAGCTGGGGTTGATGTTGCCCTACACCCCGCTGCATCACCTGCTGCTGGGCGACTGCGGCGTGCCGTTGGTGATGACTAGCGGCAACGTCTCGGACGAGCCGATCGCCTTCCACGACGAGGACGCCCTCGCGCGCCTGGCGGGGATCGCCGACGCGTTTCTGTTGCACGACCGGCCGATCGAGACGCGAACCGACGACTCCGTCGTCCGGACGCTGCGGACGGACCCGCCGAAAACGCAGATCCTGCGGCGCTCGCGAGGCTACGTGCCGCGGAGCCTGGCCCTCCCGGTGGCATCCCCGGAGACGGTGCTGGCCGTCGGGGCCGAGCTGAAGAACACGTTCTGCCTGGCCGAGGGCCAGCACGCCTGGGTCAGCCACCACGTCGGTGATCTCTCGAACTACGAGACGCTGTGCTCGTTTACCGAGGGGATCGCGCACTTCGAGCGCATGCTCGCGGTCACCCCGGAGTTGGTCGCCCACGACCTGCATCCGGAG
>Ga0136611_10003946_pt1 | contig 10396 bp, 6 predicted proteins | sample AntDrymUQ2232306_2_FD_106645 | JGI IMG/M metagenome (GOLD analysis project Ga0136611, IMG submission 106645) | Polar desert sand microbial communities from Dry Valleys, Antarctica - metaG UQ223 (23.06) | ecosystem: Environmental > Terrestrial > Soil > Desert | place: Antarctica: Dry Valley... | reverse complement strand
TGGTGCCGGTCGCGGTGTCGAGATGGCCGGGTGGGGGACAGGGCGGGTCATTATGGCCAGCTTGACACCCAAACACGTTCAGAGACCCGCCCTGTCCCCCACCCGGCCATCTCGACACCGCGAACGGCACCAGACACACCCTGTTCCCCATCCGGCCATCGCGCTTCGCGGGTAGAAACCCGCCCAACCACACGACGCTGCTCCTGACGACCTTGACCGTCGCGCGTATAATCTCATAGCATGAATTACAACCCTGCCAACCCACTGATTATCCAGAGTGACAAGACGATCCTTCTCGAAGCGGGTAGTCCGCTGTATGAGGAGGCGCGTGACGCGCTGGCGCGTTTTGCGGAGTTGGAGAAGAGTCCGGAGCACATCCATACCTACCGGATCACGCCGCTCTCGCTCTGGAACGCCGCCTCGTCGGGATATGACGCCAATTACATCGTCACGGCGCTGGAGCGGTTGGCCAAGTACGATTTGCCGGGCAATGTCCGCACCGATATCATCGATTACATCTCGCGCTACGGGCGGGTCAAGCTGATCCGTGAGGGCGAACACCTGCTGCTCGAATCGGAGGACCCGGCGCTGCTGGTCGAGATCGAGCATCACCGGCATATCAGGCCGTTCCTGTTTGGGCGGGATGACGCGGGCCGGATCATTGTCGATGGCGCGCGGCGTGGGCATGTCAAGCAGGCGCTGGTTCAGTTCGGCTACCCGGCCGAGGACCTGGCTGGATACGTCGATGGCGCGCCGATGGAGATTGGGCTGCGCGAGGTGTCGGCGGCCAGCGGCGCGCCGTTCGGGCTGCGCGATTACCAGCGTGAGGCGGTCGAGATCTTCCATGCCGGTGGATCGGCGCGTGGCGGTAGTGGTGTGATTGTGATGCCCTGCGGGGCAGGTAAGACGGTCGTCGGTCTCGGTGTCCTGGCACAGTTGCAGTCGCAGACGCTGATCCTGTGTTCGTCGATCGTCGCTGCCCGGCAGTGGATCCACGAAATTCTGGACAAGACGGATGTCCTTGCGGAGGATGTCGGCGAGTACAGTGGTGAGGTCAAGCAGATCCGGCCAATTACCGTCACGACCTACCAGGTGCTCACCTGGCGCGCGAATCGAACCTCCGACTTCCCGCACTTCAAGTTGTTCGCCGAGCGGGACTGGGGGCTGATCGTCTATGACGAGGTCCATCTGCTGCCTGCGCCAGTCTTTCGAATCACGGCTGAGATTCAGGCGCGGCGGCGACTCGGACTGACGGCGACGCTGGTGCGCGAAGACAAGGCCGAGACGGATGTCTTCTCGCTGATCGGGCCGAAGCGCTACGACGTGCCGTGGAAGGACCTTGAGGCGCAGGGCTGGATCGCGACGGCTGAGTGCCACGAGGTGCGCATCCGCATGCCGGATGAACTGCGCTTCGAGTACGCGCTGGCCGAGGAGCGCGAGAAGTACCGCATTTCGGCCGAGAACCCGGCCAAGCTGCCGGTGCTCGACGAACTGGTGCGGCGCTACGAGGGCGAGCAGATGCTCATCATCGGCCAGTACATCAGCCAGATTGAGACGGTCGCCGCGCGCTACGACGCGCCGCTGATTACCGGCAAGACACCGACGCGCGAGCGCGAGAAGCTCTACGACGCTTTCCGGGCCGGCGAGCAGAAGTTGCTGGTCGTCTCGAAGGTGGCCAACTTCTCGATCGACCTGCCGGACGCCAGCGTCGCCGTCCAGATCTCCGGCACCTTCGGTTCGCGGCAGGAGGAGGCACAGCGGCTGGGCCGCATTCTGCGGCCAAAGGACGACGAGAACCTGGCCCACTTCTACACGCTCGTGACGCGCGACACGCGCGACCAGGAGTTCGCCGCCAACCGGCAGAAGTTTCTGACCGAGCAGGGCTACCGCTACGAGATTCTCTACGAGGACGAGGTCGTGCCAGTCCTGGACGAGGTGGCTGCCGGAGTAGCGGACGCATGAGCCGCCTCATCGTGTCACCCGGCGTGCAGCCCTTCTACGACGAGGATGATGTCCGTCGTCTCTGCGGCCTGACGGTATTCGCTCAGGCAGACGTGCTGCAACGGGCCGGCCATGTCACCGGCGCGCAACGCACGGCGGACGCGCTCTCCGGGAACGTGCGCGGCACCTGGCGGCGCGTCGATCAGGTCACGATTCAGACGCGCGGCAACCGGCTCCAGCCGGAGTGCACCCGCCACGGCGCCGTCTTTTGCCGCCACGCTGGCGCGTTGCTGCTGCACTGGTTGCGTGAGCCAGCCTCCGTCCACGGACCTGAGCCAGCCTTCGGGCAGAGTTTTGACCTCGGCGACCTGGGTCTGGATATGGACTGGGACGACGACTTCCTGGAGCCGCAGGACATTGATAGCGACGTAACGCCCGCAGCCGAGCTTGAGCAACTGCTGGAACATGAGACAATCGCCGTCATTCGTGAGATCGCCCGCAAGCGCGGTGTGCGGGTGAGCGGCACGCGCAAGGCGGATGTCCTGCGCGAGGCAACGACTGGTCTGGCTGACCCGGCCAACGTTGATGCCGCACTGGCCGGTCTGAACCCTTCCGAACTGCTGTTGCTGGACGCCGTCCAGCTTTCTTCGCCCGTGGGTGACACGACCGACACGCGCACCTTCGATATCTACCGCAAGCTGGGCGGCAAAGGCGCTCCGCCACTCGACGCGCTGCGCGAACTCGGCCTCGTCATCAGTCCCGAAGCGACCTACTACCGGGGGCGGTATGTCCGGATTCCGTTCTCGGTTGTCGCCCAACTCCCAGCACGCGAGGGGTTGGCAACGCCGTTGCAGGGCAAGCGCGTTCCGGCTGCGCCTGACACTCAGCGCGGCCTGGCGCTGCTCTCTTTGCTGACGGTCGTCGCGCAGGACGCCCTCGCTGGAGGTGGCACGGCGACCGAGAGCACGTTTGATCCCTTCATGGCGTACGTCCCGGACGGCTTCATCATCCATCCGTCCGATGCGGGGCGCTATGAGGAGTTGACGCGCTCGTACAGCGCGAAGGAAGGCGTCAGGCTGGTCGTGCCGCCACCGCTGCCTGTGGCGGATGTCGAGCGGCTCGCGTTGCAAACCGGCCAGGCGGACGAGGTCGTTGAGTTCGCCGGACAGCTGCTGATCTCGTTGGAGATCGCGATCCGGACGCCTCGGCTGACGGTCGATGCCGAGCGGTTGCGCCGCTTGCTGGAGCTGAATGCGTTCCAGCAGCTCCAACTGCTCGTCAGTGGCTGGCTGGGCGTGCCGGGCTGGGCGGAGTCGGGTCTGATCTTTGGCGATGGCGGGCCGATCCACTGGTCCTGGAATCCGCGCCACACCGCGCCGTCGGTGACCTCGGCGATTGCTGAAGGGGTCAGCATCGTCAGCCGGGTGGTTGGCCGGATGCCGTCCAGTGTCTGGTATGACGCTCCTTCATTTGTCGAAACCATCGAGGGGTTGCTGACATCCGGTGCGCCGGGGCTGGCGGGCTTCCGGCAGATCGCCCAGCAGCTTGACTGGACCTGGCATGGACAGCCGCGTCCGGGCCAGCCACTCGCCATCCGCACGCCCGAAGGCTGGTCGATGTTCATCCGCTCGATCGTCGATGCCATCCTGAGCGGGCCGATGAGCTGGCTGGGAATGGTCGATGTCCAGCAGGAATCCCGCCGCGTCACGGCCTTCTGGGTCCACCCGACGGCAGCGATCCTCTCGGGTAAGCAGTTCGAACCGGACGAGCTTGCTTCACCGGGTCAGATGTCTGTCGATGACGACCTCGCGATCGTCATCCCGGTCGGCAGCCCAGGGACTGGCGCGCTCGGTCCCATCTTGCAGGCCAGCGAGCTGGTTCGTGTGGCCGCTGATGGTTTGCACTATCAGCTCACCTCCAACGGGTTCCAGGCGCTGTTCGAGCATGGGATGACGCCTGACGATATCGCCGGACTGCTCGCCGAACAGACGGGTGGGCCGATCCCGAAGGCGGCGCGGGCGACGCTCGACCGCTGGTGGTCCGGCTACGGACACATCCGGCTCTACGACGAGTTGACGCTGATCGAGCTTGGCGACGATCTGCTGCTGCGTGAGCTACAGGCGGCGACATCGTTGGATCGCATGCTGCTGCACCAGTTCTCACCGCGCCTGATCGCCGTCGAGGATGGCGCTGTCGAGCAGCTCGTGACGGAGCTTGGCGCACGCGGCTACGCGCCCCGGATTGTCGAGGGCGGCTGATGGACATCTCTGCCGAAGAGCTGTTACAGGGGTACGATCTCCCCTCGCTGCAACAAATGGCGAAGGCACAAGGTCTCAAGGTGAGTAGCGGCGGGAAGAGCGCCCACGTTCCCGTACTCGCGAGCGGGCTGTTCGCGGGTGTGCGTATCGAGCGCGCGCTCCACGACTTGAGCGAGGCGGAGCGGGCGCTCCTCGACCACGTCATTCTGGCCGGTGGCGAGGTGCCGACGCCGCTGGTCCGCAACCAGCTTGAGGGCGAGGGGATTACCGACAAGCCGCAGAAGGCGACCCACTTCGGCTACTCGTACTACAAGGACGAGAAGGGGTCGTACCGGAACCGCGACTCGCGCAAGTTCGAGGATCTGGTCGCCCGGCTCGGCGCGCTTGGACTGGTCTACACACTCGACCCAGCGCGTTCGACTGGCTACATCGTCTCGGTCACGGAACCGGGCAAGCGGCTCATCATCCCCGATGCCGTCCTGGAGCACCTGCCGACCGTCACGATGGAAGCGCAGACGGTCGCGGAGCCAGCGACCGTCCGTCCCGGCGACGCCGCGCCGCTGCTGCGCGACCTCTACCTACTCTTCAGCTTCGCCGACCGCGAGACGATCGCACTGACAAATCGCGGCCTGATCATGAAGCGCTCGCTGACGAAGATCGGTCAGGTGCTGGGACGCGAGAAAGAGGTCGCCGCCGTTAAGAGCGAGGACCAACTGGCGGGTTTCACGTTGCTGCGCGGGCTGGCTGAGGAGCTTGGGTTGCTGGCAGGCAGCGTTGGCCAACTGCTGCTGGACCCGCGCGGCGAGCAGTTCCTCGCGCTGCCCTCCGCCGAGCGCCGCCAGCGGCTGTTCGACGCCTACCGGACGACGACGCGCTGGTCGGAGTTGCACCGTGTCCCCGACCTCAGTGTGCGCGGCAGGGGACTCGGCATCTACGCGCCGCCTGAGAACGTCCCACCGGCCCGGCAGCGGGTGCTGGCGGAACTGGCGGACCTGCCGGTCGGAGAGTGGATTCCGGTCGAGCACCTGATCTCGCGGCTGCGAATCCGCGCCTACGAGTTCCTGTTCTCGCGGACGCCGTCCGTCGGCTCCTACTACTCCAGCAACTATCGGTACTACAGCTTCGGCCACTTCAACCCGTACCAGAGCAGCATCAACGGTTACGGCGTCACGCTCGACATCGAGAACGAGCGGTCAGGCTGGAACGTCGCTGAGGCCGGGGTGATCCGTGTCATCGTGACCGAGGCGCTGCATGCACTCGGCGTCGTCGATGTCGGTGGCGACGACGACGACACGACCGCCTTCCGCGTTACCGACGATGGCGGGCGGCTGCTGCGCGGCGAGCCGCTGGCGAGCGATGAGACGGCTGCGCAGGTGATCGTCCAGCCCAACTTTCAGGTCTTCGCCTTCCAGCCGACCGGCGAGGATGTCCTCTTCATGCTCGACCGGATCGCCGACCGCCTCAGGACCGGCCAGGCGATGGAGTACGAGCTGACGCGCAACTCGATGTACCGCGCCCAGCGTGCAGGTCTCGATACCGAGGCTGTTATTGGCTTCCTTGAGCAGGTCAGCACGCATGAGCTGCCGCAGAACGTGCGTCGGACGCTCGAAGAGTGGGGCCAGCAGCACGAGCGGATCACGCTGCGTCAGCGCGCGCCGATCGTCCAGACGACCGACGAGGCAGCCCTCGACGCTCTCTACGCCGACGAGGTCGTCGCTCCGCTGCTGGGCCGTCGACTGGCTCCGACCGTGGCGCTCGTCCCCAGCGACCAGCTCCACACCGTCTACCGTCACCTGATCGAGCGCGGCCAGCTCCCGACGCTCAGCGAAGGCTCCGGCTTCCAGACCGGCCCACAACTTCGTGTCCGGGACGACGGTGTCGTGGCATTTCACCAGCCACAACCGAGCATCTTCACGCTCCACGACCTGCGCCCGTTCGCAGGTGTCGACAACGCTGTCCCGCAACTGACGCCGGACAGTTTACGCAAGGGCGCGCGGAGTGGTCTCGACGCGGACGGCATCATCGCCATCCTCGAACGCCTCTCCGGCGGAACGCTGCCCGACGAACCAGCCGCGCTCGTTCGCCGCTGGGCGAAGGACTGGGGCAGCGGCGCGCTCTACGACGCCACGATCCTCCAGCTCGACCAGCCACAACAACTCGCCGACTTGCTGGCCGACCCGGAAGTCCGCCCCCTCATCCAGCCCATCCTCGGCGCCCCAACCATCGCAATCGTCCCACCGGAGTCGCGCGAACGCCTGCGAACGCTGCTGGAAGCACGCGGTATGTCGTTGAAGGGTGGGGTCGGGAACCGGGATTCGGGAGCCGGGGGTGGGTGACATCCGACGTCCCGAAGAACGTGGTCTGTTTTCAATCCCCGAATCCCGAATCCCGGTTCCCGAGCTACGGAACGCGCTGCGCCCAGATGCTGTCGGGGAAGCGGTCGAGCAGGGTTTGCCAGACTGCATACATTTCCGGGTTGGAGTGGGTTAGCAGGTAAGTTGCGATGCCGCGCCGGTAGATGGCTTCGGCAACGAACGGGCCGGTTGGGTCGCGCTCTTCGGCGCGTTTGAAGAGGTCGATTGCTGGCTCGGATTTGCTCCAGCGCAGCCAGTGCTCGGCCTCGCCGATGTCGAGCATCGTCAGGAAGTGGCGCGGTGGCAGGAAGTTGAGCGAGCGGTAGTGGACTGTCAGCCGCCGGTCGGCGATCAGGATCGTCGGTGTCCAGATCACGTTCAGCGGGCGGACCACCTCGCGCGGAGATTCGAACAGGTGCAGCTTGAGCGGCACGAAGCGCCCGGTTAGCGCTTCGACAACCTCCGCGTCCGGGTACGTATCGGCATCCAGCCGATCGCATCCCCGTCAGGGAACTTTGTAGACATCGATCAGGATCGGTCGTCGCTCCCGCAACGCCCGCTCCTGAGCCTCGGTGTGATCGTGGAGCCAGTCAATCGTCATCTGCGAGTTAGCCTGTCAGTTTCTCGGCGAGAGTAACCATGTGGAGAATACCGTGTTTCCTCAGCACTCAGCACTCAGCACTCAGCACTTTCTCCTCGTCGTTCACTCCGCCAGGTCGTACTTGCGGAATGTCAGGTAGCCGGCGAAGACGATCAGGCCAGCGACCGGGCCGACGAGCCGGATGCCGAGCGGGTTGGCGGCGTCGTTGCCGAGCAGCAGGACGAGGGCGAGGACGAGCGGGGCCAGCGCACCGGCTGCTTTCTCGACGAAGTTCTGGGCACCGTAGAAGGTTGCTTCGCGCCGCATGCCGGTGCGGGCTTCGTCGTCGTCGCAGATGTCGGCGGTCAGTGCGGCTGGAAAGAGGTAGACACCGGCCAGCGGCGCGCCGGCCAGCGCCATCATGACCATGATCTGTAGCTCGCGCGGGACGCCCGGCAGGAACCCGGCGAAGAAGAGCAGCGGGAACGTCACCGACGCGGCCAGCATCGCGGCGCTGAACGCCTGGCGCTTCGAAGTGCGTCCTGCCAGCCGGACGAAGAACGGGACAGCCACGACCATCGCTCCGATTGCGACGGCGGTCAGGACCGAGGTCCAGGTACCTTCTTCTTCCTTGCGGAGGACGCCCTTGACGTAATACGGGAGGACGCCGATCAGCATCACCAGCCCGGTCTGGAAGAGGACGAAGGTCGGCAGGAAGAGCAGGAAGCCGACGTTTGAGAAGGTCGCTTTGAAGGCGTCAACGATGCCGATCTTCGCGGCAGGTCCGCCCTGCTTGGCGCGGTTCCAGACACCCGCCATTCCAATATAGCGCCCGGCCAGCGCCAGCACTGCCATCACGAGTGCCATGACCCTGAAGCCGAACAGGTCGATCAGCGGGCCGCTGGCGACCAGGCCGATGGCCGCGCCAGCGACGCCGAAGTAGACACGCACGCCGGACAATGTGACACGGTCACGACTGGTGGTCGCGATCTCCGGTAGCAGCGCCTCGTAAGGGCCGCCGGAGAGCGTGCTGAAGAGCGAGTAGAGCTGGAAGGTGATGAACAGGTAGATCGCGGTCGTCGCCGAGCTTGCGTCGGAGGGCGGCGTGAAGAGCAGGAAGGCGAACAGTGCCCAGAGCGGCGTCGCGCCGAGGATGAACGGCAAGCGCCGCCCGAGGCGCGACTCTGTTCGGTCGCTCCAGTAGCCGATCAGGGCGTCGTCGAACGCCTCAAGCAGCTTGGCCCCACCCAGGACGAGGCCGACCGTCCCAAGCGAGAGCAGCGCCGCCCGGTCGGCATCGTCGGGCGGCGCGTAGTAGTAGACGAGCCAGAGGTTACGGCTCTGGCCAAGCGCCTCGCCGCCGATGCTGCTCATCGAGTAGAGCAGTTGGGTGCGGAGCGGGAGGGTTGTGGGTGGTAGTTGAGGGTCGTGTGTCACAAACCCCTCCCCAACCGCCACCCAGAGGGTACCCGGCCTGCGAGGAGAGGGGCTTTTGGATTCGTGTGGACTAGAGCCACTCCCTTTTCAGGCCGGGTACCCTCTGGGTGGCGGTTGGGGAGGGGTTTGTGACACACGAACGCTCCCCGAGAAGATGCCACGATCCTCATCCCTCCAACGCCGCCTCAACCGCCTGCTCAAGCGACATCAACCGACCTGCCGACCATGCGTGCTCATGATCGAGCGGGTCGAGCATGGCAGAAGCCCGCTCGCGGACGCGGTCGATGTAGTGGCCTTCGTCGGGGGAGAGCGGCGCACCGATGGCCTTGCGATGGGCGGAGGAAGCGCCGAGTAGCCGGACAGCCTGACGCGCATTCCCAGCCAGTGCGGCGACGCCGGCCAGGCGCTCGATGGCGGTGATCGTGCCGTCCTTGTCGCCGAGGTCGCGGCGGAGCAGCAGACTCTCGCGGCAGAGCCGACCAGCTTCGGTGGCGTCATCGCGTGCTTCGGCGACGAGCGCGAGCTTGGTGAGGGTGATCGCGATGTGGCGCGTGTCGCCGAGTTCGCGATAGAGCGTCAGCGTCTCGCTGAGTGCACTGGTTGCGAGGTCGAAGTCGCCCCGTTCGAGTGCAACCTGGCCGAGGTTGTTGAGCGGGATCGCCGCGCCCCAGCGGTCGCCGGTCGTCCGAAAGCGCCGCAGGCTGTCTTCCAGTAGCTCCGCAGCGCGTGGGTGGTTACGCTGCCGTTGGGCGACGACGCCGAGGTTGTTGAGCGAGAGGGCGACGCCCCAGTCGTCTCCAAGTTCTTGAAAGAGGGCCAGGCTCTCCTCGATCTGACGGATGGCGGTCGCGTATTCACCCCGGTCACGGGCGACGACTCCCAGATGGTTGAGTGACAGGGCGACCGTGAGTCGCTCACCGCTGGAACGAGCCAGTGCCAGCCCGTCTTCGAGCAAGCGTGTCGCCTGTTCGTAGTCCCCTTGTGCCTGAGTGAGGACGCCAGCGCCGTGCAGGTCCTCGCCCGGTCGGCGGGTTCACCACCATCAAGCGCCAGCACAACGCCGAGCCGCTGCCGCCCTTCGCTCAGGAAGCCACGCGCGTACCAGTAGCGCCAGAGGACGCCGGCCAGCCGTAGCGCCAGTGGCGGGTCGTTCGCGACCGACCAGTCGAGGGCGGCGCGCAGGTTGGCGTGCTCGGCGTCGATCTGTCGCAGCCGCGCTAGCTGGGCCGGGCCAGATGCGTCCGCCGCCGCCGCCTCGGCCAACCGCGTGAACCAGATGGCGTGGGCGCGCCGCGCGGCTGGCTCCTCAGCGTCCGTCCGCAACTGCTCCAGCCCATATGCGCGGATGGTTTCCAGCATCGTCAGTCGTGGCTGACCGGCGTCCTCCTCTTGTCGGAGCAGGCTGCGCTCGACGAGTGATGCGGCCAGATCGAGTCCCTGCTCTCCATCGCCTCCGAGGGCGACATGCAGCGCTTCCGCAGTTTCAAGCGTGCAGCCACCACTGACGACGGATAGCCGCCGCAACAGCGCCTGTTCAGCGGGGTCGAGCAGGTCGTAGCTCCAGTCGATTGCGGCCCGTAGCGTTTGTTGCCGGACGGGAAGGTCACGCGCACCGCCCGTCAGCAGGTCGAGCCGGTCGGAGAGGCGGTCGAGCATCGCTTGCGGCGTCAGCAGCCGGATGCGGGCAGCGGCCAGCTCGATTGCCAGCGGCAGGCCGTCGATCCGGCGGCAGAGTTCGGCCACCGCTTCGGCATCCGTGCTTGCCAGCTCGAAACCTGGCCGGACAGCTCGCGCTCGCTCGACGAACAGTGCGACGGCGGCATCAG
>Ga0136611_10003945_pt1 | contig 10397 bp, 7 predicted proteins | sample AntDrymUQ2232306_2_FD_106645 | JGI IMG/M metagenome (GOLD analysis project Ga0136611, IMG submission 106645) | Polar desert sand microbial communities from Dry Valleys, Antarctica - metaG UQ223 (23.06) | ecosystem: Environmental > Terrestrial > Soil > Desert | place: Antarctica: Dry Valley... | reverse complement strand
GCTCGACCCGCATCGCCCCGCCGCCGGTGACCGCCTTGAAGTAGCCCCGCGGGATGCCGGTCAGGTCGGCCACCAGCCCCGCGACCCAGGGCAGCAGTTCCAGGCGCAGCCCGGTGGGCACGCCGTAGAGGGCCTCCAGCGCGACGGCAACCTCGTCCAGCGCCGCGTTCCCGGCGCGATAGCCGACCGCGTTGACCGAGCAGTTCAGCGCGCTCGCGCCCGCCTGGTAGGCCGCCAGGACGCAGGCGGTCGCCAGCCCGTAATCGTTGTGGCAATGGACCTCGACCGGGCGACCGGTGAGTGCCACCACTTCGCGGACGAGGTAGGCGAGCGCCGCCGGGCGGCAGATCGCCAGGCTATCGACCAGGGTGAATGCATCGGCCCCGGCCTGCTCGGCGGCGGTGATCGTCTCGCGGAGCTGCGGCAACGTCATCCTGGTCGATTCGGGCATGAAGAGGTTGGCGTAGCCGCCCGCCGCCTTCACCGTGCGGACCGCCTGGAGCACCTCGTCGAGCAAGTCGGCACGCTCTCGTTGCAAGACGTGCCGCTGGTAGACGTCGCCCGCCCGGTACCAGACCATCGTGTGGCGCACACCGAGGTCGAGCAGGCGCGGGGTCTTGGCGGGATCCCAGGTGACGTAGAGATCGAGCGGCAGCCGCCGCGCGATGATCGCCCGCGCCGCCGCCTCCCAGCCCGGCACGGTGAGGAAGAGTTCCGTGCGCCGCACCCCGAGCCGGGCCAGCGCCTCGGCGATGCGGACCTTTGCATCGACACTGTAGGCAAGGTCGGCGCATTCCTCGCCATCCCGCAAGGTGACGTCGTGCAGCTGGACGGGGTGCGGCGGGATGGCGACCCCCTCGGCGAAGTTGTGCGGGCTGACGGACCAGTGCGGCCCCTCCCACGGGGTATCCATGATCTTCCTCCCCTTCGCGCAGCAGCGGCCCGCGCCGGACCGCGCGCAGTATCGCCGCCCGACGTGTGCCGCGCAATGCCGCGCTGTCGCGACGCTCGGCTCCGCCAGGCACTTGGCACCCACCCTGGAAGTGGCGTGCGCGGGCTGAACCTGTGCTGCGCCGAGTCGCGCGCGACGGGTGGCGGCGTGCGCGTTCGCGCCGCGGGTCGGTCGCTCAGTACCCGGCGGTGGGGTCGAAACGGTTGAGGAGCGGCTCATCGGCGAGGAAACGGCGCACATTCTCGCTGATCAGGGCCAGGCCGCGTTCCCAGTGCCGGGGGGTCGCCCCCGAGGTGTGCGCGGTCATCAGCACATTGGGCAGATCCCAGAGCGGGGAGTCGGCGGGGAGCGGTTCGGGGGTAGTCACGTCCAGCCCCGCCCCGGCGATCGTGCCCGCTCGCAGTGCCGCGATCAGCGCCTCCTGATCGATCAACACGCCACGGCCGGTGTTGTAGAGGTAGGCGGTCGGCTTCATCAGGCTCAGCTCGTGCGCGCCGATCAAGCCGCGCGTCGCCGCCGTGTTTGGTAGGCAGAGCGCCACATGATCCGCCTCGGCGAGGAGGGTGGGCAGTTGGTCGACCGGGAGCAGGCGCGCAATGTGGGCGGGTGGCGCGGCGGGCTGGCGCTTAGTGGCGATCACGCGCATCCCGACGCCGTGCGCCTTGCGCGCCAGCGCGTCGCCGATCGCCCCGAGGCCGACCACCCCGAGCGTCTGCCCTTCGAGTTCGAAGACGGGCGGGAAGAGGGTGCGCGACGCCCCCCGTTGGCGCTGGTCGGCGTCCGTCGCCCCATCACGCCAGATATGCCGATCCTGCTGGCGGATGAGCAGGCGCAGATTCCGCGCGAAGGCGAAGATCAGCATCAGGATATGTTCGGCGATATTGGGCGCTGTCACCCCGCTGAAGGTGGTGACGGCGATCCCGCGGGCGACCAGCGCCCCGAGGTCCTGGCCATCGACACCGGCCGTCGGGAGCTGGACCCAACGGAGGCGCATCGCCGCCGCGAGGAGGGTGTCTTCGAGCGCCCCGCCGCCGATCAGCGCATCCGCCGCGCCGATCGCCCGCGCCAATTCCTCGCTCGTCGCGCAAACGGGGAAATCGACCTGCGGGAAGGCGGCGCGCAGTGTGGTCAGGTAAGGCTCATCGAGGGCGAAGCGCAGGATGATTGTCGGTCGCATTGGCGGTCTGGTCCTTCCGTGTTGCTGGTTGTCGCGCGGCGCAAAACCACGCCCGCGCGGCGGTGCCGCAGTCTAGCAGCGGATCACTGGCGCGGCAATCGCGCGATCCGAGCGGGCGCTCACAATTGCAGGCCACGCCGCTCGCGCAAGCCATCGCGCCACGCCTCGGCCGCGCGATTATGTTGCGGCAGTTCCTTGACGCGCAGACCGCTATGCCGGGGGTCGTCGTGTTCGCGATAAAAGGCGTCAAGCCGGGCGCGCAGGTCCGACTCGACGGCCGCGTAGCGCGCCTCGCCGCAGCGATTGGTCGTCTCACTGGGGTCGTCAAGGAGATCGAAGAGGTCGTCCGGCCCGGCCGGATAGCGGCGGACAAGTTTGTACTGCGGGGTGCGGATCATCCGCAGATCGCCGTACTCGCCGAACCGGGTATCGTCCCACGCGGCGGGCGTGCCACCCTCGACGAAGCCACGGTAGCTGCGGCCGGGGTATGGCTGATCCGCGCGTCCGTTGCGCGTCGGCTGCATCCCAGCGTAGTCGCAGATCAGCTGGAAGGTGTCGTAATGATCGACGCAGCGGTCGACCACCACTCCGGTGGCGTGCCCGTCCGGCGCGCGCACCAGCAGCGGCACGCGCAGGCTCGTCTCGTACATATTCAGTGGCCGCGTGCTGTTGCCCTTGCCCCAGAAACCGTGCTGCCCCAGAGCGCAACCGTGGTCGGCGGTGTAGATCACGAGGGTATTGTCGGGTTGGCCGCTCGCCGCCAACCTGTCGAGGATACGCCCGACGCCGCGATCGATCTCCGACACCGCCGCGTAGTAGTTGCGGTAGCGCGCGAGCAAATCCTCGCGCGGGTGTTCACCATTCGCCAGCCCTTCATTCTTCTGCCACGGATGGGGTCGGTAGGGGGGAATTGCATCGAAGGTGGCGTCCGCGTAGCGGGCGACCAGGTCGGGGTCCTGGCCGAGATACGGCGAGTGCGTGGCGATATAGCCGACGTTGAGAAAGAACGGCTGGTCGGGCGGGACCTCCGTCAGGAATTGCAGCGCGTAATCGGTGATGAACGCGCTCTTATTGCCGGTGAGCCGCAGGGGCGCGTCGTTCAGGACGTACTCGTATCCCTCGATATGGCCGCCCTGCCAGCGCGGCAGCCCGAAATGCCAGTTGAACCCGCGCGGCGTGGTGTGCGAGCGCCCGAGGTGCCACTTGCCGCTCAGCCCGCAATGATAGCCCGCATCGCGCAAAAGTTCCGGCAGGGTGCGCTCTTCGGCCAGCCAGTCGCGGTCGCCGAACTCCGGCTCGACTTCCTGGAGCCAGTCGTGTACCCCGACCTGCGAGGGGGTGCGACCGGCTAGGAGACAGGCGCGCGCGGGCGAGCAAACCGGGCAGGGGGTGAACGCCTCGGCGAACCGTGCCCCTGTCGCGGCGAGGCGATCGAGAGTCGGTGAGCGCACCTCGCCGTTGCCGTAGCAGCCGGTCGCCCAGGCGCCATGATCGTCGGTGAGGAAGAGGAGGATATTCGGCGGTTGTCCCGCGCTTGGCATCGTCACGCTCCTCCGCGCGGTCGCTAGTGGACGACTGACGGCCGCGACATTGTGCGCTGGTGGCGTTGCGCCTCACCGGCAGCAGCGGCACGCCCTGGTTCGGCGCGCAGGGTAGCGCGGAACCGGCCGGTGGCGCAAATCGGCCGGGGCGTGTCGCGAGAGACAACAGTGCCCCGCCGACAGGGTACACTCTGCCTGCCGGGCGGCCACGGCGTCGCCGCTGGCGCGGGTCGTCTTTGCGCCCGGCGCTGCAACTTCATGGGCGGTGGCGCGCGTGCCGCCCCGATCGGGCGGCCCGAGGCCGACGGTTCCGGCGCGGCATATGGCGAGAGGGGCGGAGATGACGGGGACGTTGCGACAGGTCGGCACGCCGACAAAACGAATCGACGCGCCCGATAAGCTGCGCGGGGCGGAACTCTTCGCGGCAGATGTGCACCTGCCGGGGATGGCGCACGCGCGGCTGGTCCTCAGTCCGCACGCCAGCGCGCGGATCGTCGCGTTCGAGGCGACTGCGGCGCGGGCCATGCCCGGCGTCGTGGCGGTCTACGGGGCGGCGGAGTTGGACGCACTCTGGCGCGAGCGGCCCGCGCCACCGCCCTTGGCGGTCGGGCGCGCCTCGTATTACGGGCAGCCGGTGGCGATCGTCGTCGCCGAGACGGAGACGATCGCCACCGAGGCGGCGCTGCTCATCCAGATCGACTACGAGCCGCTGCCCGCGGTCCTCGATCTCGAAGTCGCGCTGCGGCCCGAGACCCCTTGCGCGGTGGACGAGTCGATGCGCGGCGGCGAGTCTGCCGGGGCGCTCGCCGTCGGGCCGAATGTGGCCGGGATGCACCACCTCCTGCGCGGCGATGTCGCGCAGGGGCTGGCCGTGTCGGACGTGGTGGTGACACGCACGTACCGGACGCGCCGCGCGCACCAGGGGTATCTGGAGCCGCACGCCACCGTTGCGGCGCCGGACCCGCGTGGCAACCTGGATGTCTGGACCGCCACCCAGGCGATGTTCTTCTGCCGCGATGCGGTGGCGGCGGCGACCGGCCTGCCGCTGCACCGGGTGCGACTGACGGCGCTGGCGGTCGGCGGCGGGTTCGGGGGCAAACATGTCGCCCTCTATGAACCCCTGGTCGGCCTGCTGGCGTTGCACCTGCGTCGACCGGTGCGGCTCGTACTCAGCCGGACAGAGGAATTCGTCGCGACGAATCCGGCCCCGGCCGGGCTGATCGAGCTGACGACCGGCGCGCGTCGGGATGGCACCCTGCTCGCGCTGAAGGCGCGGGTCGTCTTCGAGACCGGGGCCTTCCACGGCGAGGTGCCGACCGGCCTTGCTTGCCTCATCCTCGGGGCGGCCTATCGGATCCCGCATTTCGACATCCGCGGCTACGATGTCTACACCAACACCACCCCGCCCGGTGCCTACCGCGCGCCGGGCGGGCCGCAGGCTGCTTTCGCGATCGAGTCGAATATGGACATCATGGCGCGGGAGCTGGGCCTCGACCGGCTCGCGATGCGCCTGGGGAATGTCGCCGTGGAGGGCGATCTGCGCCCCGATGGCACCGTCTGGCCGACGGTCGCGTTCCGGGCCTGCCTGGAGGCCGCGCGCGAGCACCCGCTCTGGCGGGAGCCTGTCGGCGCGCACGAGGGGCTGGGGATCGCGGTCGGTGCCTGGGGCGGTTCGCGCGAACCGGCGACGGCGGTCTGTCGCCTCGACGCGGACGGCTCGCTCGACCTGGTCCTCGGCTCACAGGATATTTCGGGGTCGAACACGTCGCTGGCGCTGATGGCGGCGGAGACGTTCGGCATCGACATGGCGCGGGTGCGGGTGGTCACGCCCGATTCGACCGCCGCTCCCTACGCCGGGGTCTCGGGCGGCAGCAAGACCGTCTATACCGTCGGCGCGGCGGTCTTGCTGGCGGCCGAGGATGCCCGGCGACAGTTGCTGGCGATCGCGGCCGAGGAGTTGGAGACGATCCCCGAGGACCTGGAGATCGTCGAGGAGGAGGTGCGCGTGCGCGGCGTGCCGGACCGCGCGCGGTCGATCGCCGCACTGGCGCAGTTGACGATGCTCTTCAACGGGCATCACCCGCCGGTCTACGGCCGGGGCAGCTCCGGCTTGCGGCAGGGGTACCCGGCCGCGACGGTCCACCTGGCGCGGGTGCGGGTGGACCCGGAGACGGGTCAGGTACAGCTGCTGCGCTACGCGGCGGTGCAGGATGTGGGCCGGGCGATCAATCCTGCGGCGGTCGAGGGGCAGATCGCGGGCGGCGCGGTGCAGGGGATCGGCTGGGGACTGTACGAGGGGATGGAATATGACGAGTCCGGCACGCTGCTGACGGCGTCGCTCCTTGACTACGCCCTGCCGCGCGCCCCGGATCTGCCGTCGATCGAGACGGTTGTGCTGGAGGAGCCGGCCCCGACCAATCCGTTCGGCGTGAAGGGGGTCGGTGAGCCGCCGATCATGCTCGGGGCGGCGGTCCTCGCCAATGCTGTGGCCGACGCGCTCGGGGCGCGGGTCTATGAACTCCCCCTGACGGCGGCGCGGGTGCTGCGGGCGATCACGACGAGCGCGGACGAGCGGGCGTAGACGCGTGTCCCTGGTCGGATGGTGGTAATGCGCGGTCGGCGACCGGGCAGGAGGGGAGAGGGTATGGCGAAACGGATGGCGTTTGGTTGGAAAACACCGGAATTCCCTGCGGATGGGAGCGATTACGCGACGATGATCCGGCAGGCCACGGCGACACTCGATCTGGTCGCGGATCGGTTCGACGCCGCGTGGGTCACGGATCACATGCTGCCCTGGGCGCGCTGGCAGGATGTGGCGACGCCGGTCGCCGAGTGCTGGACGACGCTCACCTTCCTCGCCGCGCGCTATCCGCAACTCGCGTGGGGCACCATTGTCCTCTGCCAGTCGTACCGGAATCCGGCGCTGCTCGCCAAGATGGTCGCGAACCTCTGCGCCTTTATCCCCGGGAAGTTCATCTTCGGCATCGGCGCGGGCTGGAAGGAGGACGAGTACCAAGGATACAACTGGGCGTTTCCGCGCCCTGCCGTCCGCATTCAACAACTCGAGGAGACGGTTGAGATCGCCAGGCGCCTCTGGACAACCGATGCGGTGACCTTTGAAGGGCGACACTACGCCGTCCGCAACGCCAACCTCTACCCGAAGCCCGATCCCCTGCCGCCGATCATGATCGGCGGGGGTGGCGAGCAGCTGACCCTCCGCGTTGTCGCGCAGCACGCCGATTGGTGGAACGGGGGTGGCACGCGCGAGGTGTACGCGCACAAGCTGGACATCCTGCGCGGCCACTGCGCGACTGTCGGGCGGGACTTCGATGCGATCGTAAAAACCTGGCAATGTGAGTGCGTGGTGATCGCGCCGACAGCGGCGGCGGCGGCGCACTTGGCCTCGGCCAGCCCGTTCTATGCCGGGGCAGCAGCGTCGTTGGTTGGCACGCCCGCGCAGGTGATCGCCCAAATCGAAGGGTGGGCGGCGCTCGGCGTGTCGCACATGTAGATCCGTTTCGCCGATTTCCCGCGCACTGAGGGGATCCAACTCTTTATGGATGAGGTCATGCCCCATTTCGCGTAGCCACGGCGCAGCGTCGGCGTGTCGGCTGCGGCGGATCGTCCTGCCCACCGACACGCCGACGCTGGGGGACGGTGGTCCCTGAGGAGAGGCTACGCGCTCGGCGCGACCGGGCGCTCGTTGGTGGTGAACCGGCAGGTTGGGTACGCTGAGCAGCCGTAGAACGTTTGCGGCGAGCCTTTGGCGCGGCGCTCGACGAGGGTTCCCTTCTTGCACGACGGGCAGGGGGCGCCGGTCGTGCGCGGGGCGTTGCGTGTCCCTGTTCCCTTGCGCGCGCGCCCGGTCGTGGGACGCTTCGCGCCGAACTGGCGGGCGCGTCCTGCTCCACCCATGGCCGCCCGCACCGGACGCGCGATCGGCGGCCCGCTCGGGAGCTGGGCGGCTCGCGCCACACTCTCCGCGAACGGCCCGTAGAAATCGGCGAGGACCGGCACCCACCGCTGTTTGCCGGCGGCGACGTCGTCGAGCTGGGCTTCCAACCGCGAGGTGAAGCCCGGATCGACGACGTCGGGGAATTGCGCGACGAGCAGGTCGCTCACCGCGCACCCCAATTCCGATGGGCGCATCGACTTACCGTCCTTCTCGATGTAGCCCCGATCGATGATCGTCGACATGATCGCGGCATACGTCGATGGGCAACCGATCCCTCGCGCTTCGAGCGTCTTGACCAGCGTCGCCTCGGTATAGCGATGTGGCGGCTCGGTGAAATGTTGCTCCGGCAGGAGTCCCCGCAAGTCGAGCAGTTCGCCCTCGGTCAGCGGGGGTAGCATCTTGTCGTCGAGCGCGTCGCGCTGGTTGTCGTCCAGCCCCTCGCGGTAGACCTCCAGAAAACCGGTGAAGGTGATCAGCGAGCCTTCCGCCCGGAAGAGGAACGGTAGGCGCTTGCCGTCGCGCCCGGTGGCGATCTCCGCCGTCGTCCGGTCGGCGAGTGCCGGGGCCATCTGGCTCGCCACGAACCGCCGCCAGATCAGGGTGTAGAGCTTGTCTTGCTGGGGCGAGAGGTGCGGGCGGATACTTTTTGGCGTGCGCATGGTGGCGGTCGGGCGGATCGCCTCGTGCTGTCCTGGCTCTTTTTGCATCCCGGTTCGTCCCCGGCGGTAGCTCCGCGACCGACCAGTCGTGATGGAGTAGGCTGTCGCGCTGGCACTTTGGCCCAGTCCCTCAGGTGGTGGGGGCGGTTGGTAAGGAGCAAGCGATGGCGGTGTTGTCCCGAGTCCGTCGCCGGCTAAGCGGGATCGTCGCCGGTTGGCGACAAACGTTCGCCTCGCGCCTGTGGGCAAGGCCGGCGGCGGCGCACGCGGCGGGGACCGGGACGGACCTGCTGCGGAGCCGGGCGCAACTGCTCGCGGAGAATGCCATAAGGTGTTCCCACTTTACGGGATCTTGGAGATAGCTGATGAACTTCCCGTCGGCGCGATGATCGGCATCAGTAAGCATCCAGCAGACCGCTAAGCGCATATGATCGTCGGTAAGGATACGAAGGAGACCGTATTTCTTGTAGTCGTTGATATCGCCAAAATACTGATTCTTCAAACGTCTCTTACCTCCCACCGTCTATGAACAATCGGTGTTATCCCGGACGTTATACCACCTCCGCCACGTTCACAGCGACACGCCCCAGTGCCGCCGGGATTGCGGGGAGGCAGTATTCGATCAAGCGGGTCAATCGCGGCAGCGACAACGTGACGATGGCTTGCTCAGGTTCGACGACAGTCGTGAACTCTGGCATGGCATTGGCGGTGATAGGGCAATCGGGACGGTCAGTTAGGCGGGCAGCACGACCCCTGGGAACGCCAGAGGCCCCCACTGTTGCTGGTGGGGGCCTCTTTGCGATGTCGGCTACTGTGGCGACATGGGGGTGTAGAGCGCCACGCGCCCGCCACCCGGCTCGGTGAGGATGGCGAACCACCCGGTGCCGGGGATCTCCATCTGCGGCTGGATGGTCTTCCCGCCGAGCGCCTCGGCCTGGGCTAAGGTCGCCTCGATGTCGTCCACGCCCACGTAGACCAGCGCCCCCTCGGCGTGGTTCTGCACGCCGTCGGCCTTAACGAAGCCGCCGCCGGGACCGTCGCCGGCCCGGAACATGTGGTAGTCGAAGTTTTGGTCGTGCTGGATCTGCCAGCCGAAGAGTTCGGCGCAGAACGTCGCCGCCGCGCCGGGATCGTTGGAGGCGAAATCGACGTGGACGATGGGCTGGCTGGCCATGGCACCCTCCTGCTACTACGGGACCTCCGACTATCGAATCGGCCATCACTATAGAACATTTGTTCTTCTCTGTCAAGGCGATCTAGAGGGTTGTACCGGCTACTTGGGCCATCCGCGCGGCTCACGGCGATGTCGCGTCGGGCGAGAGGGGCGACGCGAGCGGTAGAATCCGGCGCTGCGGTGTGACGGTGCGCCGCCCTCGTGTGCTGCCCGGAGGAGCCTACCATGATCGCCACCCCCCTCAAGCGCCTGCGTCACTCGGCGCGCCGGTTCCTCGCCGCCGCGCAGACGCGGGTCACGCGGTGGACCGGGCCGGTCCCGCTCACCGTCGCCGCCGGGGCGGCGGTCGACGCGACGCGGGGCCGATCGGCGCTGTTCCTGGAGAACGCGCTGCTGCGCCACCGGCTCGTCGTCCTCAGCCGCGCTGCCAAACGCCCCCGGCTGACCGCCGCGGATGGCGGGCTCCTGGTCCTCCTGGCCGGCCGGCTGCGCGCCTGGGCGGGCGCGCTGGCCATCGTGCGCCCCGAGACTGTCCTACGCTGGCATCGCGAGGGGTTCCGGCTCTTCTGGCGGCGGAAGTCACGGCCCCGTTCAGCCCCGAAGCCGCAGGTGGCAGCCGAGACGACCGCGCTGATCCGGGAGATGGCGGCCACCGATCGGCCGTGGGGCATGGACCGTATCCGCGGCGAGCTGCTGAAGCTGGACATCGGCGTGAGCAAGCGCACGATCCAGCGCTCCCTGCGGCAGGCGCGCCCGCCGCGCCGCTCGGGCCAGCGGTGGGCGACCTTCCTGCGCAATCACGCCGGGGACATCTGGGCCTGCGACTTCCTGCCGGTCACCGACCTGCTCTTCCGTCCGCTGTACGCCTTCTTCGTCATCGCCCTCGGCTGTCCTGGCCGATCACTCCATCCAGGCTGATTTTCTAGCAGTCCGGGAGGG
>Ga0136611_10003944_pt1 | contig 10398 bp, 14 predicted proteins | sample AntDrymUQ2232306_2_FD_106645 | JGI IMG/M metagenome (GOLD analysis project Ga0136611, IMG submission 106645) | Polar desert sand microbial communities from Dry Valleys, Antarctica - metaG UQ223 (23.06) | ecosystem: Environmental > Terrestrial > Soil > Desert | place: Antarctica: Dry Valley... | reverse complement strand
TTCAGCGGTTCTGGCATAACGGTCGTCGTGTTCGTCAAACTGCACGCCATACTTTTTGGCTTCGCCCGCCCACCACGACGATACGACATTTAAGCTCAATCTTTCGCCGCCGCCGATGCGGTCGATATTCGCGGCTTGTTTGGCGAGAAGCGCCGGATTGTGAAAAGTCGGGCGCACGGCGACCATCAATTCGAGCTTGTTTGTAACGGCAGTCAGAGCGGCGGCGGTTGACCACGCATCGAGCGAAGGTGCATCAACACCTTTGATGTCGTTTAAGTTTAATTCGGCGACGAGCGACAAATCAAAACCGATTTTTTCGCTTCGCTGCGCGAGTCGTTTGACATAATTCCAACTCGCTTCCATTCCCTCGTTTTCGACGTTTCTCAGCCAACCGCCGAAGACCGGCATCCAATATCCGTAGCGCATCTTTCAATCTCCTTTTCTAAAAAATCGACTAGATTTTCGTGTGGGTCAAAACCGATTAAATTCTGAGCGTCGGCGACAAAATTCGAGAGCGCATTGATGTCGTAAAAAAGCGCGTCGCCCGTGCGGTCGTCTATCAAATACTCGACACCGCCAACGTCAATTTTCGCTTCCTTTACAATTCGCTCGACCGTTTGGATGATTTCCGCAGGCGGTTCAAATTTTTCAATTTGCAAGCCGCTTTTCGGCGCGTCGGTCAAGCACATTTCGCCCATCGCGCTGATTCCGCTCTGTTGCTGCGCGTCTTCAGTCTGACAAACTTCCGCCGGGCAGAGATTGAAGTTTTCGCCTTGGGGGTAAATTTTCAAACCATATAAAAATTTGCCGCCGAGCGTTTCGATTCGCTGAATCGAGCCGCCCCTCTTTGGCGCAAATTCCTGCACAAGCGCGGTCGAGTCAATTCCCAGATCAATCAAATTCTGTTCAATGGCTGTTTCCAAGTCTTCCGGAGAATCGAATTTTATAATTCCCGCGCCGCGCCCTCCGATGTTCGGTTTGACAATGACGGGAAACGCTAAATCCGTTGCTGCGGCAGCGATTTGACCTGCCGCGTTGACGACCCGCGTTTTCGGGAATTTCACGCCGAGCGACCCGAAAAGGGCGGCTTGCAGAGCTTTGGAAATTTCGATTTGAAAAGCTTCGTAACCGTTAATCACCCGAATACCCGTTTTTTCAAGGCTTGCTAAAAGCCCGCGCGTGTAAAAAATCGCGTTTCCGTGACCACGCAAGTAAGCCGACGCGCTCATTCGGTTGAAAAATAAGCTGAACTGTTCTGCGAAATTTTCGTCCGGATTATAAGAGTGGCGCGCCGCATTGATTTTTTCAAACGGCAACCCGCGCCTCTCCAATGCGGTGAACAGCGGGCGAAACCAATCCGGATGTTCATAATAAACTGCAATTGTTTTTTCGTTCATATTGTTTCTAAAAATAAAAAGACCGCCTAAACTGAAGCGGTCTTTGTTAATATCATTTTATTAAAAATTCTTATTTTAAAAGGATAGACCGCCCGCCTTTTGAAAAACAACAGCACGGCATCCAACGGCGATGAGCAAAAACGTCCTTCTCGAATGCGCAGAACGGAAAGTTTTGGTCGGTTATTTTATAAAAATTGCTCATTGCCTTTGTATTCCAATGTATTAAACGCTCGATATAATCGTCAAGTCTAAAAGTTGTTTCTGCGCATACTTTCTTTTGACGAAATTCAGGGTTTAGTCCGAACGCCTTTCTTCAAATTAAGTTCAAACACATCAGGGCGCTGGTAATGACCGGAAACATCGAGCGTCATTTTCTCTTTGTCTACCTCGGACAAATCAATCTCGGCAATTAAGATAATTTCCTCATCGAAAACCGGACCGGCAATGTAACGCCCGTCAGGAGCGATAACCGCGCTTCCGCCGCGCAGTATTAAATTATCAGGATTTTGCGCAAGTTCGGCAGGAGTATTGAGTTCCGCAGGCAAATCTTTGACAGGCATGATAAGCCCAACGGTAAGGACAAAACACCTGCCTTCAAAAGCGTAATGACGGCTGGCTATCTGGTGCATCTCGTGAACGGTCGGAAAAACCGAAACGTGAATCTGCTCGCCCGCGTTGTGCATTGCTTGTCGGGCGAGCGGCATCCAATGTTCCCAGCATACGAGACCGCCGACACGCCCCGCAGATGTGTCAACCACTTCCAATCCGTCGGCATCGCCCTGTCCCCAAACCAGCCGCTCGGTAAATGTCGGAACGAGTTTGCGGTGATGATTAACAAGTTTCCCTTCATTGCTGAAAGTCAGCAAACTGTTATAAAGCGTTCCGTTGCCGGCTCCTTTCACAACTCTTTCGCTCGCGCCGATAACAACCGTCACTTTATTTTCCGCCGCGGCTTTTGCCAGAATCTCCGTTTCGGCGCTTGGCACGACGATGCTGTTTTGCCGTAGTCGCGCGAAGACCTGTTTGGTCGGCTCGTGATTCCAAAGCGCCGCTTCCGGGCAATAATCGAGCCATGCGGGATAACCGGCAAGCCATGTTTCTCCGAAAACGACGAGCTGCGCTCCCCGACTTGCGGCTTCGCCAATTTGTGCGACGGCTTTGGCAAGACTCGCTTCCAGATTCATATACACCGGGCGCGACTGGACAAGCGCCACTGTAACAGTTTTAGACATAATCCTGACTTTCGCTTAATCCTGCAGCTCTAAATTTCTTTCTATTTCCTTTCCTTCTTTGCGCGCGTCAGCCCATTTGACGGGCAGCATCTTTATTTCTCCGCTCCGTTCCGCCGTGATTAGAAAATCCAATGCCTCAAGAATAATCCGTCTTTGCAGTTCTTTATGAAACGGAACGCCGAAATGATGTCCCATCATAAACGGCAGAAATACGGCGCGCGGCGGTTTAAGGTGTTCAGTCACATCTAGTGCGACGGTCAATGAAACAGTCGGAATTCCTCTTCGTTCGATAGCGCGCTGCACGAGCGCGATGCTCTGATGGCAAATCGGTCAGGCGGGAGACAAAAGAGCAACGTCCGAGCCTTCCGCTTCGACAGCTTCGGCAATATCTTCCGCCAAAGTTTGTTCCAGCATTTCGGCATCCATGTTGTAGCCGATAAATGAGAAAAAGTTCGGCGCAATCTCGCCAATGATATTTTCCCCGGCTAATTCCTGAAGGCGCTCAATCGGAAAAATAACGTTCAAGTCTCGCTCAGCGCCAGAAATTGGATATTTAAGCTGGTGAATTTCCAAATCTGAAGGCTTTGAATTTGAAGGAACGCGCCGAAAACTGTAATCGCCGACCGGATGAACCGTATCGAACGGCAAAGTTCCCCTCGGCTGAACTCCGGCGGTGCTGACAAATGTCAGACGCGATTTTGATAAAGGTTTTTTCAATTTCGCCAGCGTGACAAAATCGTTTTTTGAAATCATCGAACCCGGATAGCGTTCGTTCACCGTCGCCCATAAACCGGGACGCAGCTGATTCGTATCATTTTCGTTGTTATTAAACTTTTCCGTCATGAATCCATTCTCCCGAACGCTCGACGAAATAAAAATGCAGATGAAAGAAAAGATGCGCGAGCGTCGCCGCATCCTTTTCAGCTAAAGTTTCGAGGATAAACTCGCGGTCTGTTTTCGGCACATCGAGCAGTAGTTTAAGAGCCTCAATCCACGCTTTATCAATCTCTCTGTGCCCAGCGGATTCATTGCCGTCGCCGAAATGCAAGCGCACGTACCGAATTAAACTTTCGGTATCGTTTGACGCAACCGCTTTTTTCAAATATTGCAGAGACATAATTTTTTATATGATAACTCAGAGCAAAATAAAAACTCATACCGCTTATTCACGTTCTGCCTGTAATAACGACTAAATTAATGCAGCAACTTCTATTTTGGGAATTGGCGGCGAAATAAGAATTTTGACATTGCTTACATTGAGTAACTAGAATTAATGAGCAACCGGAATTAAATAGACAATAAACTACAATTCGTAAAATTGTAGTCGCAAACAACGATGTAACAAAGGGCTGTTCATCAAGTGAACAGCCCTGAAAGCGGTGATTTTTACGCTCGCCCTCGCCGGTTTCGCGGCGGCGCATCCTTTAGGGAATTTCACCGTTAATCATTACTCGCGGATTGAAGTCGAAAAATCGCAAATCAAACTTCGCGCCGTTTTGGACGTGGCGGAAATCCCCACGTTTCAGGAATCGCAAAAAATTGACGCTGACAATGACGGCAAAATTTCCGAAGCGGAACTTGATGCTTACACCGCGCAAATTACGCCGGATTACATCGCCAATTTACAACTTTCGGTTGACGACGCGCCCGTCGCTTTACGCTCAACCGGCAATAATGTCAGTTTGCCGATGGGTTCCGGCAATTTGCCGACGCTCAGAATCGAATGGAATTTAATCGGCGATTTGCCGGATTTCAAAGCCAACGTCGTTCATCCGCCGCGCACGATTTCCGGCACGATTTGTTTGAAAATTTCCTTTGTCTCGCCATTTTTCATTTAATCGATTCACCCGGCTCGAAGACCAGGATTACGCAGCCTAGCTTTGATTGGGGAATGTGCGCTGAACCGGCGGGATTGTGAATGAAAGTGCCTGTCGGATAATCGTGGACGCCGTCATTGAAAACGCCTGAGATGACGAAGACTTCTTCCGCTTCGTCAGCGTGAACGTCGAGAGTTGCAAACTCGGCTCCAGCGTCGATTTCTACAATTTGAGCTTCGGCGCCGTTCTCGCCTCGCCAGAGAATTCGCTTGCGGATGCCGGGAAAGATTTCTTTTGCCGGACAGTCTTTCCAGTTTGCCGAAACCACGCCTTCAAGGTTTATGTTCATCCTTTCTCCTTCGACTCAGACAGCTTATCTACGAATTAAACTGCAAACCCGATGATAACAATTCCAAAATTATTTTCAAGCATATTTCCCATCAGCGCTTGACTCTTGACTTAGCTCAAGGGTGTAAAATTAATTTAATGAGCATTGGCAACTTACAAATCGGAGAAATCGCCACGCTTTCCGGCGTGAGCGTCGATACCGTTCGCTACTACGAGCGGTTGAAACTGCTGCCGCGTGCCGCCCGCTCAAACGGCGGTTATAGAATTTTTCCGGCGGAAACCGTCGAGCGCATCCGGTTTATCAAGCAGGCTCAGGAGATGAATTTCTCGCTCGATGAAATCAAGGAACTGTTAGCCGGCGGAGGCGCAAACGAGTGCCGCCGGGTAAGGGATTTGCTCCGCGACAAACTGGAGATACTCGACGAGCGAATGCGGGCGATGAAGAACTTCAGAACGCTGCTGGTCCGGCATCTGGCAAGCTGCGAGAGTGAGCTGGAAGAAGCCGATGAAGCCGCTTGCTGTCCGGTGCTGCATGAAATAAATCATCCAGAGCGAGCATAGGAATTTATAGAAAAGAGGTAAAAAAAAATGAAAGAAGAAAAAATATTAACGGGTGGAGCCATCGTCGCAGCAATAGCCGCGAGTCTCTGCTGCATCGGACCGCTTTTGTTCGCCGTTCTCGGATTAGGAGCGTTCGGCGCGGCGAGCGTTTTTGAAGCCGGCAGACCTTATTTGATGGCATTTGCAGTTCTGGCACTGGCTTTCGGCTTCTATCGCTCATATTTTCAAATAGAATCGTGCGCCCCCGGCGAATCATGCGCGACAAAACCGGTCAATCGCTTTAACCGGACTTTTTTGTGGCTTGCATCGGTCGCGGTGCTGGCTTTCGCGCTCTCGCCTTATTATGCGGGCATGCTCGCTACGGGAATGAGTAAGCCGAAACTCGCTTCTGTCGAGCAGCAACAAGTTCCGGCAGACCAAGTTCAGAATGCCGTTCCTGCCGCAAACGAAGACGCGACGACGACCTTAAAAATTAAGGGGATGACCTGCGCGAGCTGCGGAACGACGATTCAGTTGGTGCTTGAGAAAGTGCCGGGCGTGCGCTCCGCCGCGGCGAGCTATGAACGCAATGAGGTTGTCGTAAAATATGATCCCGCGCAGGTTACGCCGGAACAGCTTGCTCAAGCGATTAACGAACAGACCGATTACCAAGCGACGCCGCCAAAGCCGCGCGATTGCTGTTAATCGCAGTAACCGTCGCCGATTACAAAATCTTTATAAGCATTTATAACCGAGGATACTAAAATGTCTGATTGCTGTTCAACTGCGCCCGGCAACGTTGCTGCCGAAAGCGTCCAAACAATTACAACTATCACCAGCGCGTCCGTGCCGCCGGCGGCGGCGTCCTGCCCGAACTGCCGGGACGCGGGACGAATCGTCGAGCGCCGAACGATGCTCCAGATGCTCAAACCGGATTTGTTCGGGCGATTGGAAAATTTGGAAAATCGAGAATTCTATTTCTGTCAGGATCCATCCTGTTCCATCGTTTACTATTCGACCGACGGAGAAGTTAAATTTTCGGCTGACGACTTGCGGGTCAAAGTCGGCGTGAAAATGAAGGGCGAGCCGTCCGCACAAATCTGTTACTGCTTCGGCTATACCGAAAAAATGATAACGGACCAATTGCGGGCAACCGGACAAACGACAATTCCGAAGAAAATTACGGAACTGACCAAAACCGGCATGTGCGCCTGTGAAGTGCGTAATCCGGCGGGAGTCTGTTGTTTGGGTAACGTCAACAAAGCGGTCAAACGCCTGTCGGCACAATACAAAACCGCTGTCGAATCGTCATTGTCGTCATCCGGCGCGCCGGTAGAAAATTGCTGTTCGCGATAAACAGTGCCCTAAAACAAACAAGGAGAAATTATGAGTAAAAAACTATTTTTCGCGTCAGCGCTGATTGCGCTCGCGGTATTGTTCGGAGCGTGCGGCAAAAGCGGGATGGACAAAAGTTTAACCGCCGTTAACAATTCTGCCGCCGCTGCTCCGGTAAATACCGCGGCTGTCGCCAATGACAATTCCGGCGCCGCTGAGAAAAAATCAGGCGGTCAAGTAACGGTTATTGCAGGCGTTGATGATGTCTTAAAGATGCGTTCAACGCGCTTCCGCTGAGCATCCTGCACAAAGCGCGTAGTTGACGCGCTCAGATCCCAAGCTGGTGTGAAGGATGTCAAAGTGGATGTCAACGCGCAGCCGTTGACACTGACGATTCGCTTCGACCGGCAAGCGGTAAACGCCGATGCAATCGGAGAGACAGCAAAGCAAGCGCTCGAATCCGACCCGGATAATACCGGACCCGTATCGGTTATTCAGAAAGAGGAGAAATAATGAATAAAAAACTATTTCTCGCTCCAATGCTGGTAGCGCTTTCCATAACGCTTGGAGCTTGCAGTAAAAGCGATATGAACCACGGCTCGGCGGGTCAGGTAAATAATCAGGTTGCCACAAATAAGAATTCAGCCGATGCGAATAAACAATCCGGCGGGCAGGTAACGATCATCAACGGCTCCGATAAGAATATGGTCAAGGTGCGCTCAACCGGTTTTCGCTGACCGACCTGTCTGAAGCGCGTAGTTGACGCGCTCAAAGATAAGCCGGGCGTAACGGACGCCACACCCAATATCGAAGAACAGCCTTTAACGGTGACGGTTCGTTTTGACGGGCAGAAAATTAATGCTCAAAACATCGGAGAAATCGCGAAACAGGCAACCGAAGCCGACCCGAAAATTACCGGTCCGGTCGAGGTGGTTTATGAACAAGAAAAATAATTCGGTCACAGCTTCGGCAAAGAATTATGAAGAAGAACAAGTTATTTACAGAAAAAGAGAGATTAAAATATGCGTAAATCAATCAATTTATTAGGCGTTCGGCACTTGTCATTACATTCGGCGTCCTGAGCGTTTCAGCCGCTGTTAAAACTACAACCATTCGTATCAAAGGGATGACCTGCGGAAGCTGCGCTTTTTCAATTACGAAAGCGTTAAAGGAAACAAACGGCGTCGACGATGTTCGCGTCAGCTTCGAGAAGGGTGAAGCCTGGATAAAATATGACGACCGGAAGATTACAATCGCTCAGTTGCGGCAAGTGATTAACGGCACCGGCTATAAAGCGGTGGAAGAAACCGGCAGGAAAATTTCAACTCGCCGCACAAAGCGTAAAACAAGCTGAGATATATTTCGATTAGGGAAAAATAATGACAAGCAATAATCATTTTGATTTGGTGATTCTTGGCTCCGGATCAACCGCTTTCGCCGCCGCGCTTCGCGCTCAGGAACTTGGCAAAACGTCGGTGATGACCGAAGAGCGAACCGTCGGCGGAACGTGCGTCAATCGCGGCTGTCTGCCTTCTAAAAATTTAATCGAAGCCGCAAAGATTGTTTTTGATGCCGCGCATCCGCGCTATCCGGGTTTGACTCCGGCAGAGATAAAAATAGATTTCCGCGAACTTATCCAGCAGAAGGATGATGTTATTCACGGCTACCGCAAAAAGAAATATGAAAGTTTAGTCGGCGGTCAAATCAGCATTGAAGAAGGACACGCCGAATTTTTGGACGGGAACACAGTCGAAATTAACGGAAAGCGATTATCAGGCGAAAAAATACTGATTGCCACCGGCTCGCGTTCGGTCGTGCCGCCGATTGAAGGTTTAGAGAGTGTTCCCTATTTAACAAGCGATTTACTAACTAATGATGAACCGATGGAGTTAACCGAATGCCCGCACTCGCTTCTGATAGTCGGCGGCGGTTATATCGCTCTCGAACTTGGACAAATGTTTGCCCGCTTCGGCGCAAAGGTAACGATTTTAGAACGTAATAAACAGCTTTTGGCAAACGGCTACGAGCCGGAAACGGGTCAAACTATTCAGCAGATTTTCAAAGAAGAAGGCATCAATGTTGTTCTCAATGCGGCGGTGCGCTCGGTTCGTCAGGAAAACGGCGAAACAGTGGCAACGGTTGAAATGGAAAACGGTGCTTCAGAAGAATTGCGGGCGGATAAATTGCTGGTAGCAACGGGCAGACAGCCAAACACTGACCGCATTTCTATCGAGAAATCGGGCGTTGCGCTTGGACAACAAGGGCAAGTTCTCGTCAATGAATTTCTGCAAACAAACGTCCCGCACATCTTCGCCGCCGGCGACATAATCGGAAACGAGCAAAACAGCCAGATGGCAACTCCGGTCGGCAGTCAGGACGGCGGCATTGTCGCCCTTAACGCTTTATCGAATGAAGAAATGCGTTCCGTCAATCATCGCGTCTTTCCGCGCACGATTTTTACCGACCCGCAGATTGCCGTTGTCGGAATGACCGAAGCCGAAGCCATCAAAGCCGGGCATCCGTGCTGGTGCAACACTTTACCAATGTCGCTCGTTCCGCGTGCCGGTGCGATTCGTGACACAAAAGGAATTATTAAGATGGTTGCCGATGCCAAAACAAATGAAGTTTTAGGCGTAACGATGATTAGCAACAGCGCGGGCGAAGTCATTCACGAAGCAATGATGGCTTTGCGTTTTAGGGCAACGCTGCGCGATTTTATTGACCAGTTGCACGTTTATCCGACAATGGCGGAAGCTCTGAAAATCGCGGCGATTTCGCGCTATAAAGACCCGGCAAAACTTTCGTGCTGCGCCGAGTAAAGTAATAAGGGGGAAAAATGAAACAAAATCGAAAGAAAGTTAAAAACGATGTTGGAAGTATTCTTTTGGACGTTGCCTTCGGACTCGTCGCGGGCACGGCGGCGACATTCGTAATGGATAAGGTGAGCGGCTATCTTTATGAGCTTGAAGACGAGAAGACTCGCAAATACGAAGAAATTTTGCGAGGCAATGAGTATCCGCCGGAGATATTGGCGGAAAAGATTTCAAAAACAATCGCCGGTGTCGAGCTAAACAAAGAGCAAAAGCAAAAATACGGCAATGTCGTTCATTGGAGCTACGGTATTATGTGGGGCGGAATATATGGTGCTTTGAGCGGTCGCGTGCCGTTAGTTGATGCAGCCAATGGTTTAAGTTTCGGCACCGGAATGTGGCTCATCGGAGATGAAATGATGACACCTTTAATGGGATTGTCGCCTTCATCAGCCGAGTTTCCCTGGCAAAACCACGCGCGGGCTTTTGCCAATCATACAGCATACGGCGCGACGCTCGGACTAACGCATAACCTGCTTCGTTCTATCGCTAATTTTAGTGACCCAAGAACAAATCAATCACAATAAAATAACTATTCGTATCATAAAATCGGAAGTTGACCGTGCCAAAACCGGCAATGAGGTTTATCCTGGAAATTCTAGTGAAATCTGATTGTCCGAGCTAAAGTTTAACTTCTAAATTATTATTCTTTAAGCAACGCTTCCACATCCGATTTAAAGGTTGATTCAAGAACTATTCCAGTGTATTTTTTCGCCAAACGCCCGCTTTTGTCGTAGAGAAATGTCGTCGGAAGTGATATTCCGTCAGGAGAAAGATTCGGGTCATTGCCGGGCGTGAGAATCGGATATTTTATTTGATATTTTTTGACGAACGGCGGCACGTCGTTAAGATTTTCGTC
>Ga0136611_10003943_pt1 | contig 10398 bp, 4 predicted proteins | sample AntDrymUQ2232306_2_FD_106645 | JGI IMG/M metagenome (GOLD analysis project Ga0136611, IMG submission 106645) | Polar desert sand microbial communities from Dry Valleys, Antarctica - metaG UQ223 (23.06) | ecosystem: Environmental > Terrestrial > Soil > Desert | place: Antarctica: Dry Valley... | reverse complement strand
TTGTACGGGCGCGCCGTCGGGGATGCGTTCGGCTCCGGCTATGAGAAGAGCCTGAAGCACGATCACCTACCCGGCGCGAAGGGCTATTTCAACGCTCAGGGGCTCGCCGGCGCCGGCGAGCCCGTCACCGTCTGCGAAGGCGCCTTCGATGCCCTAGCGCTCATCGCCGCCGGTGCTCCCCGCGTGGTGGCCATCTTTGGGGTGAACGGCTGGCGCTGGGACTGGGCGAAGGACGCCCGCGAGTTCGTCTTCGCCCTCGATGCCGATACCGCAGGTCAGGCCAGCTTTCGCGACCTGGCGCGTGGCGCGGCGCTCCACGGGAAGCGCGTTGCGTACCTGGAGCCCGAGGCCTACGGGGGCGAGAAAGACGTGGCCGCGGCCTGGCGGGCGGGCGTGTTGTCGTTGGGAGACTGGCGTGCGGTCTTCCCCGCCGTGGCTCCGGAGCCGCCCCAGCATCCGTCATCTAAGCGTGCGTCGCGCGAACCCCGCCCGATGCTCTGGGGCGAAGCCCTCGAGGCGTGCGACGGGCTCGACGTCGTCGCCAAGCTCGCCGCCTACGAACTGAGCCACGTCTATTTCGAAGACGGGCCGGATCGGCTAGCCGGGCTCGAAGCGATGCTCTGGGACGCCGTTGCCGTCCTCCCCACCGGCGGGGCGCTCCCCGATGAGCTCGCGCGCGAGCTCTTTGCCTGGAAGAATGCCGCAGTTATGGCGCGTCGGTGCCGACCCGACGATCTCCCTCCCGCCTGGAGCGATCCCGGTCAGGCAGAGCATAGGCGCCGGTACCGCGACGCGTAAGTGATCTGCGGCGCGGTAGGTGGGGAATAGCTGGCGGGGAGTAGGGAAACAGGAGATGCGCAAAGACGCCCTAAGTAGGTGGATAGGGGGCGGTTGACAAACTGCGGCCGGCAGTCTATACCCCCACGATACGGCTAGCCTGTTTGGGCTGGACTAGCCGTCTCTCCCTTTTGCTTTGGCGTAATCCCCCAGTGGGTCCCGATCATCGGCTGCAGCGATGGTGCTGTGGTTTGGTTCACCCCCTTACCCCGCAGCGTCGTGGAGGGACCCGCCTAATGGATGAGCAGCGATTTGACGACCTGACCCGGGCGATGGCCCGAGGGGCCTCCTCCCGGCGTGGGTTCCTGAAGGCGGCGATTGGCGGGGTCATTGGGGCCGTCACCGCCGGGGTAACGGGGCAGGTGGATCGTGCCGAGGCGCAATTTCCAGATAAGCCGACTAAAGACGAAGTCGAATGTGGCACCTGTCTAGCTATCTGTGGGGCTGTGGCCGCCGTCGGGTGCATTGGTAGTGATGCGATCTGTCGCAGGGTGCCATTCATCCCTCGAGGTAAATGCACGGGTGCTTATATAGCGCTCTGTGAAGCAGCGATCCAAATCGGGGTCGGTGCGGGCGCTTGCCAAGAGGCATGTGCCCAAGCGGATCGCTGTTGTTTCGAAGGTCAGGTCACCTGCGGCAAGAAGGGCAGGTGCTACTACCCAGATTGCGAAGATTGTGATCCACGGAGCGGGGAGTTCGTCGATATATGCCGCGGCAACACGTGTTGCCGCGGCATCTGTTGCGAGGGCGACGAGTTCTGCTGCGGTGGGCAATGCGTGTCTGACGTGGAATTCAACGATGAGTATTGTGGCGAGCAGTGCTCCAACTGTACCAACGTACTCAGCGGGGGTACGCCGCAAAACCCGCTGCGCTGCTGCGAAGGCGCGTGCACGAACTTCCTGACCGACCCCCGCAACTGCGGCGGGTGCGCACGCGGTGACGCCTCGCGCATCTGCGAAAGCGGCGAGTGCTGCAACGGCACGTGCTGCGGCGCCGACCAGAAATGTTGTGATGGGCAGTGCGTCAGCAGGAACGATCCACGGTACTGCACGGGCGGCTGCAACCCGTGTCCACAGGCTGAGCAGTGCTGCGGAGGAAGCTGCATCCCCGATGCTTTCGTCTGCTGTGACAATGGCGAGGTCTGCGGCCCCGGCGAGTTCTGCTGTGGCCAGGACGCATGCTGTGGTACCGGCCAAGCCTGCACCGAGGATGGTCGGTGCGTAGAAAATCCGATATGCGACGCCGACAACCCCTGCACCCGTACGTGCCAGACGTGTAATCCCGTCTCCAGCACCTGTGTCTCCTGCGAAGAGGCGGGCCTGGTCTGCTGCGGGAACACTTGCGTAGCCGCCGACGCCTGCTGTAACGGGCTGGTGTGCGGCGACGGCCAGACCTGCTGCGGCACGGTCTGCATTGACGATGCGGGGGAATTCTGCTGCAACCCGATCGCGGGCTACAGCTGCCAGACGGGCACGACCTGCTGCGGCGACACCTGCTGCCCCATCGGCCAGTCCTGCGTCGACGGGGTGTGCGGGACGATAACCCCAGGCACGTGCGATCCCCCATGCGAGTTTTGTGAGACGTGCGACCCCGCCACGAACACGTGCGTCTCCTGCGAGACGGTGGGGCGGGTCTGCTGCGAATACACCGACTCCGAGGGCTGCGCGTTTGAGACCGATTGCTGCGGAGGGGGAGCAAACTCCAATGGCGTGTACTGCCCCGCGAGCGCTATTTGCTGCGACGGTGGCTATTGTTGCTACGCCGGCACCACGTGTAATAACGCCCAGGGCCGGTGCACACGGCTCTGCGTTCCCGCCTGCGGGTCGGAAGAGGTCTGCGACGACGGGACCTGTCGTCCGGCCCCGCGACCGTGCGCCACGGACATGAACTGCCGGACGGGCGAACGGTGCAACGTCTTCTCGCAAATTTGTGAGCCCGACCCTGACTACTGTGATCCCCCCTGCTCGGCGACGCAAATCTGCATAGGCAGGGTCTGCGCTACCAGATCGGACTTCTGCGACCCACCCTGCAGCGTTGGAGAGACGTGTTTTGACAATCAATGCGGGTCTGACCCGAACTACTGTGACCCCCCCTGTCCGACGGGGTCCAGCTGTTCGTTCGGGTTCTGTTACCGGGACCCGAACTACTGTGACCCCCCCTGTCCGACGGGGTCCAGCTGTTTGTTCGGGACCTGCGAACCTCAGGTGAGACTGTGCACCCTCGAAGAGGTTCAGTGCCTGCCCGGCGAGATCTGCGACCCGTTCACGCTTACCTGTCAGCCCGAACCGAACGCGGCTGGGTTCGTCCGCTAGGGCACGCGCCTCTTGCGAAGACAGCGCCGGGCATAACGTTGTGGGAAGCTGTGGCGATAGGACTGGCATTTTCGGCCCTCCTCCTAGGCACCGCTGGGACTGTCGCCCCCATACCGCTCGCTGGCTTCACCGGGCCGGTCGGCAAGGTGGGATGCTCGAGGGATGCTTCGTAGGTACTTCGGTGAACGAGGCCAGAATGGCAGGGCGATACTCGCTGCTTGCCCGCTGCATCGAAGCCGGCCGAGGGGAACGATACATGCCTGAAGGCAACACCATGAGTGAACTAACATAGCCTGCCCGCTCCATACGCTTTATGCGGAGCTCAAGCGGGTAGGCATCCGCCACAACCTGACGACTTCGAGCACCCGGGGCGTCTGGTTGTTCGTGGCTATACCGGCCGCGATCACATCACCGCTGACCACGACGGGCGGCTTACCGTCGATGTGCCGATCCTGCCCGCCTGGCTAGACGCTGCCGAGGAGCCTGCGTAAGCGCTGCCAGAGCCCGTGCCCAGCCGCGTACGTCGCTGTCTGGGGAGCGGCTCCAGACGGCTGGGCAGCACTTGTTGCGGGGTCGCGAGGTTCGCCGCCGCCTGCAGTCCCCGGCAAGGCACGTGAGAGCTCCTGGGCCTGTCGCACGAGGATGCGCAGCTCCCGCGCCGCGTCCTCGTGGCGCTGGGCTTGGGCCTGCCACGCGTCGCGCTCGCCTTGGAGCTCGCCCACCAGGCGCTCCAGGCCGTCGACCCGCTCCCGAAGCCGCGCCGCTTCAAGGGCGTCCTCCGCGAGCACAGAGGCAGCCTGTGGCGCCGTCGTTGCTTCCGCATCGACAACCGGCGGCGCATCGACGGGCAGTTCCACACGCCAGACGAAGCCCTGGGGGATCTCTTCTTTCTCCCCCTGGAGCTCGCCCCGTTTCACCCGCCGGCGGACGGTATCCGCGGAGACACCCAAGCGCTCCGCGGCTTCCTGGATGGAGACGTGCTCTGTCAGTTGAGTGCTCGCACTTCGAGTACCAGGAGGGTGGCTGGTACATCGGCGCTTTGAAGCGCGACCTGCCCACCCGGGGGAATCAGGAACGCGTCTCCGGGGTTGAGGATCAACTCGGTTTCCGCCTCCACTATCTCTCCTGGGTGAGCAACGTCACCTCGGCTGAGTTGAACCTTGCCGTCTAGCCCTGTGGCGGTCAGTGAGCCCTGCTCAACGTAGAAGAGCTGGGCGCCTGCTGACGATTTAGGAGCGGAGAGACCCGCCTGCGGCTCCAGCGCAAGGCGCCCTACGCCTACGACGGGCGGCGCAGGCGGATCGGCCGTTTCTATGCCGAGGTCCACGGCGAACCGCTCGACACCCTCGTCATCAGGGGACGGCGTGTACGTGGGGAAGACGTCGATTTCGAGGTACGAGGCCCGCTCCTTGCCTTCGTAGTTGCTGGCGTAAAAGGATGTATCGGCGGGGAAGAAGATTAGCTCACCCGACCGCACCTCGATTGTGGTTTGCGGGAGCACGACCGCCGGCGAATCGGTTTTCTTACCCTGGTCGGCCGAACGAACGAGCAAGGCCGGTCCAGGACGAGAGCCGGGGGAAACGTCGACCGGGCCAAGCTCCATCACCCCTTGGTCCACGCACAGGATGCGAGGGCCGATCATCCCCGGGTTGCCGTTGAAGAACGACGTAAACCCGATCGATCCCGCCTCCATCGTTGTGCGCGTGATCACGATGAGCTGAGAGACAAGCGTTAGCTCGTCCACAGTTCCCTGGGATATCGATTCAAAGACCGTACCCGTAGGGAGTGTGTCCCAATCAGAAACGGACTCAGAGCCGGACTGTGTGATCTCCCAGTACTGCCCGGCCGCCTCCCGTTTCAAACCGGACGGTGGGGCCTGCGAGCCCTGTCCCGCTGCCCCTCGTGTACCCAGCATCCCAGTGACCAGCACCGTGGTCGACACGAATGCTCTACGTGAACGTAGCGTTCGCCGATACATTCCCATCTCCCTGCCTGCATACGTGCCTAGACGACGCCGGGCCAACTGCATACGCATACCTACTCGCCGCCTAGGCGGCGAGTAGGTATGCGTATGCAGTTGGCCCGGCGTCGTCTAGGCACGTATGCAGGCAGGGAGATGGGAATGTATCGGCGAACGCTACGTTCACGTAGAGCATTCGTGTCGACCACGGTGCTGGTCACTGGGATGCTGGGTACACGAGGGGCAGCGGGACAGGGCTCGCAGGCCCCACCGTCCGGTTTGAAACGGGAGGCGGCCGGGCAGTACTGGGAGATCACACAGTCCGGCTCTGAGTCCGTTTCTGATTGGGACACACTCCCTACGGGTACGGTCTTTGAATCGATATCCCAGGGAACTGTGGACGAGCTAACGCTTGTCTCTCAGCTCATCGTGATCACGCGCACAACGATGGAGGCGGGATCGATCGGGTTTACGTCGTTCTTCAACGGCAACCCGGGGATGATCGGCCCTCGCATCCTGTGCGTGGACCAAGGGGTGATGGAGCTTGGCCCGGTCGACGTTTCCCCCGGCTCTCGTCCTGGACCGGCCTTGCTCGTTCGTTCGGCCGACCAGGGTAAGAAAACCGATTCGCCGGCGGTCGTGCTCCCGCAAACCACAATCGAGGTGCGGTCGGGTGAGCTAATCTTCTTCCCCGCCGATACATCCTTTTACGCCAGCAACTACGAAGGCAAGGAGCGGGCCTCGTACCTCGAAATCGACGTCTTCCCCACGTACACGCCGTCCCCTGATGACGAGGGTGTCGAGCGGTTCGCCGTGGACCTCGGCATAGAAACGGCCGATCCGCCTGCGCCGCCCGTCGTAGGCGTAGGGCGCCTTGCGCTGGAGCCGCAGGCGGGTCTCTCCGCTCCTAAATCGTCAGCAGGCGCCCAGCTCTTCTACGTTGAGCAGGGCTCACTGACCGCCACAGGGCTAGACGGCAAGGTTCAACTCAGCCGAGGTGACGTTGCTCACCCAGGAGAGATAGTGGAGGCGGAAACCGAGTTGATCCTCAACCCCGGAGACGCGTTCCTGATTCCCCCGGGTGGGCAGGTCGCGCTTCAAAGCGCCGATGTACCAGCCACCCTCCTGGTACTCGAAGTGCGAGCACTCAACTGACAGAGCACGTCTCCATCCAGGAAGCCGCGGAGCGCTTGGGTGTCTCCGCGGATACCGTCCGCCGGCGGGTGAAACGGGGCGAGCTCCAGGGGGAGAAAGAAGAGATCCCCCAGGGCTTCGTCTGGCGTGTGGAACTGCCCGTCGATGCGCCGCCGGTTGTCGATGCGGAAGCAACGACGGCGCCACAGGCTGCCTCTGTGCTCGCGGAGGACGCCCTTGAAGCGGCGCGGCTTCGGGAGCGGGTCGACGGCCTGGAGCGCCTGGTGGGCGAGCTCCAAGGCGAGCGCGACGCGTGGCAGGCCCAAGCCCAGCGCCACGAGGACGCGGCGCGGGAGCTGCGCATCCTCGTGCGACAGGCCCAGGAGCTCTCACGTGCCTTGCCGGGGACTGCAGGCGGCGGCGAACCTCGCGACCCCGCAACAAGTGCTGCCCAGCCGTCTGGAGCCGCTCCCCAGACAGCGACGTACGCGGCTGGGCACGGGCTCTGGCAGCGCTTACGCAGGCTCCTCGGCAGCGTCTAGCCAGGCGGGCAGGATCGGCACATCGACGGTAAGCCGCCCGTCGTGGTCAGCGGTGATGTGATCGCGGCCGGTATAGCCACGAACAACCAGACGCCCCGGGTGCTCGAAGTCGTCAGGTTGTGGCGGATGCCTACCCGCTTGAGCTCCGCATAAAGCGTATGGAGCGGGCAGGCTATGTTAGTTCACTCATGGTGTTGCCTTCAGGCATGTATCGTTCCCCTCGGCCGGCTTCGATGCAGCGGGCAAGCAGCGAGTATCGCCCTGCCATTCTGGCCTCGTTCACCGAAGTACCTACGAAGCATCCCTCGAGCATCCCACCTTGCCGACCGGCCCGGTGAAGCCAGCGAGCGGTATGGGGGCGACAGTCCCAGCGGTGCCTAGGAGGAGGGCCGAAAATGCCAGTCCTATCGCCACAGCTTCCCACAACGTTATGCCCGGCGCTGTCTTCGCAAGAGGCGCGTGCCCTAGCGGACGAACCCAGCCGCGTTCGGTTCGGGCTGACAGGTAAGCGTGAACGGGTCGCAGATCTCGCCGGGCAGGCACTGAACCTCTTCGAGGGTGCACAGTCTCACCTGAGGTTCGCAGGTCCCGAACAAACAGCTGGACCCCGTCGGACAGGGGGGGTCACAGTAGTTCGGGTCCCGGTAACAGAACCCGAACGAACAGCTGGACCCCGTCGGACAGGGGGGGTCACAGTAGTTCGGGTCAGACCCGCATTGATTGTCAAAACACGTCTCTCCAACGCTGCAGGGTGGGTCGCAGAAGTCCGATCTGGTAGCGCAGACCCTGCCTATGCAGATTTGCGTCGCCGAGCAGGGGGGATCACAGTAGTCAGGGTCGGGCTCACAAATTTGCGAGAAGACGTTGCACCGTTCGCCCGTCCGGCAGTTCATGTCCGTGGCGCACGGTCGCGGGGCCGGACGACAGGTCCCGTCGTCGCAGACCTCTTCCGACCCGCAGGCGGGAACGCAGAGCCGTGTGCACCGGCCCTGGGCGTTATTACACGTGGTGCCGGCGTAGCAACAATAGCCACCGTCGCAGCAAATAGCGCTCGCGGGGCAGTACACGCCATTGGAGTTTGCTCCCCCTCCGCAGCAATCGGTCTCAAACGCGCAGCCCTCGGAGTCGGTGTATTCGCAGCAGACCCGCCCCACCGTCTCGCAGGAGACGCACGTGTTCGTGGCGGGGTCGCACGTCTCACAAAACTCGCATGGGGGATCGCACGTGCCTGGGGTTATCGTCCCGCACACCCCGTCGACGCAGGACTGGCCGATGGGGCAGCAGGTGTCGCCGCAGCAGGTCGTGCCCGTCTGGCAGCTGTAGCCCGCGATCGGGTTGCAGCAGAATTCCCCCGCATCGTCAATGCAGACCGTGCCGCAGCAGGTCTGGCCGTCGCCGCACACCAGCCCGTTACAGCAGGCGTCGGCGGCTACGCAAGTGTTCCCGCAGCAGACCAGGCCCGCCTCTTCGCAGGAGACACAGGTGCTGGAGACGGGATTACACGTCTGGCACGTACGGGTGCAGGGGTTGTCGGCGTCGCATATCGGATTTTCTACGCACCGACCATCCTCGGTGCAGGCTTGGCCGGTACCACAGCATGCGTCCTGGCCACAGCAGAACTCGCCGGGGCCGCAGACCTCGCCATTGTCACAGCAGACGAAAGCATCGGGGATGCAGCTTCCTCCGCAGCACTGCTCAGCCTGTGGACACGGGTTGCAGCCGCCCGTGCAGTACCGTGGATCGTTCCTGCTGACGCACTGCCCATCACAACATTTCTGGTCGGCGCCGCAGCACGTGCCGTTGCAGCACTCGCCGCTTTCGCAGATGCGCGAGGCGTCACCGCGTGCGCACCCGCCGCAGTTGCGGGGGTCGGTCAGGAAGTTCGTGCACGCGCCTTCGCAGCAGCGCAGCGGGTTTTGCGGCGTACCCCCGCTGAGTACGTTGGTACAGTTGGAGCACTGCTCGCCACAATACTCATCGTTGAATTCCACGTCAGACACGCATTGCCCACCGCAGCAGAACTCGTCGCCCTCGCAACAGATGCCGCGGCAACACGTGTTGCCGCGGCATATATCGACGAACTCCCCGCTCCGTGGATCACAATCTTCGCAATCTGGGTAGTAGCACCTGCCCTTCTTGCCGCAGGTGACCTGACCTTCGAAACAACAGCGATCCGCTTGGGCACATGCCTCTTGGCAAGCGCCCGCACCGACCCCGATTTGGATCGCTGCTTCACAGAGCGCTATATAAGCACCCGTGCATTTACCTCGAGGGATGAATGGCACCCTGCGACAGATCGCATCACTACCAATGCACCCGACGGCGGCCACAGCCCCACAGATAGCTAGACAGGTGCCACATTCGACTTCGTCTTTAGTCGGCTTATCTGGAAATTGCGCCTCGGCACGATCCACCTGCCCCGTTACCCCGGCGGTGACGGCCCCAATGACCCCGCCAATCGCCGCCTTCAGGAACCCACGCCGGGAGGAGGCCCCTCGGGCCATCGCCCGGGTCAGGTCGTCAAATCGCTGCTCATCCATTAGGCGGGTCCCTCCACGACGCTGCGGGGTAAGGGGGTGAACCAAACCACAGCACCATCGCTGCAGCCGATGATCGGGACCCACTGGGGGATTACGCCAAAGCAAAAGGGAGAGACGGCTAGTCCAGCCCAAACAGGCTAGCCGTATCGTGGGGGTATAGACTGCCGGCCGCAGTTTGTCAACCGCCCCCTATCCACCTACTTAGGGCGTCTTTGCGCATCTCCTGTTTCCCTACTCCCCGCCAGCTATTCCCCACCTACCGCGCCGCAGATCACTTACGCGTCGCGGTACCGGCGCCTATGCTCTGCCTGACCGGGATCGCTCCAGGCGGGAGGGAGATCGTCGGGTCGGCACCGACGCGCCATAACTGCGGCATTCTTCCAGGCAAAGAGCTCGCGCGCGAGCTCATCGGGGAGCGCCCCGCCGGTGGGGAGGACGGCAACGGCGTCCCAGAGCATCGCTTCGAGCCCGGCTAGCCGATCCGGCCCGTCTTCGAAATAGACGTGGCTCAGTTCGTAGGCGGCGAGCTTGGCGACGACGTCGAGCCCGTCGCACGCCTCGAGGGCTTCGCCCCAGAGCATCGGGCGGGGTTCGCGCGACGCACGCTTAGATGACGGATGCTGGGGCGGCTCCGGAGCCACGGCGGGGAAGACCGCACGCCAGTCTCCCAACGACAACACGCCCGCCCGCCAGGCCGCGGCCACGTCTTTCTCGCCCCCGTAGGCCTCGGGCTCCAGGTACGCAACGCGCTTCCCGTGGAGCGCCGCGCCACGCGCCAGGTCGCGAAAGCTGGCCTGACCTGCGGTATCGGCATCGAGGGCGAAGACGAACTCGCGGGCGTCCTTCGCCCAGTCCCAGCGCCAGCCGTTCACCCCAAAGATGGCCACCACGCGGGGAGCACCGGCGGCGATGAGCGCTAGGGCATCGAAGGCGCCTTCGCAGACGGTGACGGGCTCGCCGGCGCCGGCGAGCCCCTGAGCGTTGAAATAGCCCTTCGCGCCGGGTAGGTGATCGTGCTTCAGGCTCTTCTCATAGCCGGAGCCGAACGCATCCCCGACGGCGCGCCCGTACAA
>Ga0136611_10003942_pt1 | contig 10399 bp, 7 predicted proteins | sample AntDrymUQ2232306_2_FD_106645 | JGI IMG/M metagenome (GOLD analysis project Ga0136611, IMG submission 106645) | Polar desert sand microbial communities from Dry Valleys, Antarctica - metaG UQ223 (23.06) | ecosystem: Environmental > Terrestrial > Soil > Desert | place: Antarctica: Dry Valley... | reverse complement strand
GATCATATACTTTGGCTAATTTCATAACGCTACCACTCACCTCTGTTAACGTGTCTACTAAAAAGAGTCATAAAGTAGTGGCTGCACCATAACTTTACTTCCCCGTTGCTGTACCTAGCATACCATTCCAAATCATCAATTTCCACCCCTGTTGCTGATCTGTTAAACCAAAAAATAATAATACTAAACATAACCCTTTTCACGTGAAAAGGATTTTGCTCAATATTATTCTATTTCTCAACCCACTGGAACTGTTTTTCGTGTGCAAGCTATGTGCAATCTGCAAACTATGTGCATTTTGGCATGTACGATTATACGCACGATTAACGTTTTTGTTTTACCCTCGCATCATACCGCTAATGCATTGCATTGTCAAGTCACTCATGTTTACCGGGGTAGGGAGGCTATGTTTGCTGAATGCTACATTGAAAGGTTGGGGGCGATATCAAGAGAGTAGGGGTCGACAGTTGGTTGGCCGTGCAGGGCTTTGAAACAGCCGAGCGTGGCGATCATAGCCCCGTTGTCGGTGCATAGCTTTGGAGCGGTGTACAGGATAGGGGAGCCCATTCGGCTTTCCAAGCGCTGGCTGAGCTGGCGGCGTAGCTCTGGGCTGCTGGCAACACCGCCACCGATAATCACGCTGCGCGGACCGTATTCCTCATAAGCCAGGACGGTTTTGTCGACGACCGTCTCGACGGCTACACGCTGGAAGCTAGCTGCAATGTCTGCCTTTTGTGATTCGTTCAACCGGTCAGCTAGTCCCGAAGAAGGGAAGGTGAAGTCCTCGCCGATCTGCTGCTGTGCGAGTCTCAACACGGCAGTTTTGAGTCCTGAGAAGCTGAAGTCATATTTGCCGGCCATCCGAGCCTTAGGCAAGGAAAAAGCCTGCGGATTACCGTCGAGCGCTTTGCGGCTGACCGAAGGGCCACCGGGGTAGGGAAGTCCGATGATTTTCGCGACCTTATCGAAGGCTTCACCGATCGCGTCGTCATTCGTTTGCCCCAGCAAAGTGTAGTCAAAATGATTGCGGAGATGTACCAGCTGGCTATGACCGCCAGACACGATCAGCCCGATAGACGGAAAAACCGGTTGTACTGATGGCAGGACATAGCTGGGCAGGGCAGTCTCCGTCAGGAAGTTCGCGTACAGGTGTGCCTCGACATGGTTAATTGCATACAATGGCTTGTCATAGACAATTGCCAAAGTCCGCGCCGTCAGGACGCCTACTAGTAAGCTGCCGCCCAGCCCAGCCCCGTATGTTACGGCGATAGCATCCACCTCTGCCCACTGCTTTGCCCGGCGCTCGGCAATTGCCAAGACGCCATCCGACACACTGTTAGTACTGGTAAGGGCAGGGAAGGCCTCGTTCAGCGCCTGCTGTACTACCGGCATGATTGACTCTATATGGCTGCGGGCGGCAATCTCCGGCACGACACCACCGTACTTCGCGTGTAAATCCATACTGCTGGCAACGACATTGCTCAGCAAGCGCCGGCCATCAACTACTACAGATGCCGCCGTCTCATCACAACTCGTCTCAATGCCCAAAACCGTCATTACTACCAGCATACCATGCCACCCGAACACGTGATTTGATGAAAACGCAAATAGAGTACGCTACTATTGACAAATGCGCTCATGTTTGATACAATTACTAATGAAAACATAAAACAAAATTTTAGCCATCGCCCGTAACCCGCAAAAGTAGTTTGGCAGACTTCACCAGGACCACGCATCATGAGCGCAGAAACCTCTCACTACAACCCAGAACTCGACGAATCCCCGCTCGTGCCTTCCTTGAAGGTCGTTGATGCAAACATTAGCCATGCAAAGGTACCTTTGCCCGGAGACTTTGAATTAGCACCGCAAGTTGCCGAGCAAATCGTAGCGCTTGGTGACGCCCACGAGTACAGCGACAAAGACGGCTTTTTGCTTGATACCGAGTTGGCCGAGCGGGTGATTGCTAAGTCACAGCCCGAATACTGGTTACTATCAAAAAACGACCTAAGGTTAACTAAAAGTATTATATCGGCGACACAAGTCAGCGAGATGCCTCCGATTGCTAAGGATTTTTACCGAAATTTCAAAAAGGAACGGCTTGTATCTAACGAACGCCAAAATATCTTCGAGGAATTCAAGGCCAACGAGCAACGCAGGTTAGACTTGCATACTTATCTCAGTGAAAAAACCGCCCAGACCGTTTCAGTTCCTGAGCAGCCTCAAGACATTCAAGAGCCATCGGTCGAGAAGCTAGGCTTCGAACCAGTAACATTCGACCAGTTACCGCCAGCAGCAGGCATAACCGGAGATTATGAAAATATCGCCGATCTGGCACCGATTTCCAAAGACGGTGGTGCCCGCAGTCCTAGCACCGGAAGGCCGGGGCTCATTAACGATACCCACCTCAAGCAGATAGTCGACCGTCAGGATTCTATACGGGCAGCTTTGCAGGAACGATTCAATCCTGGTGATGTAAAATCACTTGATTATTATGCAGCCGAGGTCCAGCCGCCTGCATCCAAGGCTCGCCGCCGCGCAACCCGGGAGCAGGGCATTGCCGAAGAGCGTAATCCGGGCACATCAATTACGCAGAATGACCAAGCTAAGGATGCGGTAGATTTTTCACAATACTCGAACATCGAAAAAGCATCTGCAGACGGTCACGGCATTCCACCTACATATCGCCTTATTGATGTGGCAAAAGCCCAGCCGCCTCCCCGCAATTACCGCCGCAGCGAACGTGAAGCCGATTCGACTGTGCCAGAGCCGGCAGGGCAGGCTAAATCACAGCGAATTAAATCTGTGTTCAAAAAAGCCCGAGCCGCTCTATCTGACTCCTATGCATCGGCCGGAATAAGACTGACGAATGGTACTCGACGTGTCGGCGAGTTCTATGCCGATGCAGACAAGGGTACCGAGCGCCGTACCCGTACCAAGCGAATCCTTGCAGGGGTGCTTGGCGTGGTCGCGGCCGGCGGAGTCGGCTACCTAACCTACAAGGGTATGAGCGGCGGGGAACACACCGAACTACTCACTAGTATCCCTAAGGAACAAGCCGACATTATTACCGATGTGCCTACCAGTATTGAAGTGCCTGCCACTCCTACACCGCCACGACCCGAGTTCATTACTGAACAGCTTTCCGAGTACGGCGATACTATATCCCATCACGCCAAAGATTTATTTAATAACCACGGCTACAACGCTGAATATAGTTCCGTCAGCGAATTAACTGATGCTATCCAGCAGGCTAACGGTATTAGCGATGAGGCTGCCCACCACATGGCTGTCGGTGCTGAATTCAAAGTTCCTACATTGGGTGGCGCTGAGCAAATCACGGCTCAGGACGCAGCTCCAGTAATGGAGCACCTGACTGGTCCTAATGATGGCCTGTCTAACCAAGCCTATGATTATCCACAGGGGACAGGTATCGAAAATCCATCCGAAATGTTTGATATGTCAGTCCTTGATCCACAGCCGGCTGCCGAATCCAGCCAGGCGGTCGTCGAAGCGGTCCAACCCGCCCAAGAAGTTGCCGAATCACTTCGCGCATTGCCAGAATCCAACCCTATGACTAAAGGTGAAGTACTTGGCCTCTTAGCTATCAGCTCGAGCGTAGCGGCTATGAGTCAGTTGCATCGTATCGATGATATGGGGCGTGCCAGGAAGGCCGAAGAAGTTGAAGAAGATGAAGATGACGATGATGAGGACGAGGATGGTAAGTCTAAATAAGGCTAAACCGCTTAGCAGTACCGTATACTGAGAGGCATGAATCCACGCAAAATCGTCAAGAAAATTATTCCAAGCGGGCTTTTCCCGGCAATAGAACCATATGGACATCTCGCTGAGGCTGTCGCCTTCAACACAATTAACAAGTTTCCAGCCCGCGGTATGAAGGTAATCGGCGTCACTGGCACTAATGGCAAAACGACTACCTGCTATATGATCCACCGCATGCTCATTGACGCTGGCTACAAAGCCGGGCTCATGACGACTGTCGCGTACGGTGCAGGCGAGGACATCCGCCCGCAGATCCACCACATGACGAACGTCGGCGTACCAGAACTGATGAAACGGCTGAAATGGATGCAGTCGCAGGGAGTTGAATGGCTTGTGCTCGAGACCACTAGCCATGCGCTGGCTCAGAACCGAGTCTGGGGGGTACCGTATTCAATCGGGGTTATGACCAACGTTACCCACGAACACCTTGATTACCACAAAACGTTTGAGCGGTACCGCGACGCTAAAGTAAAATTATTCAAATTAGTTGCCCGTAATAACAACGGCGTCAAAGTTGGTATTGTTAATGCCGAAGACCCGTCAGCCCAGCACTTCATAAGTGCCGTGCCGAGGGTGATTACATATGGAACTGATGACGGCACGCTACGGGCTAGTAATGTGGTACCTACTCCTGAAGGCAGCACCTTTACTGCAACATTCGACGACCGGGAGTTGCATCTCAAGGTCAACATTCCCGGGCAATTCAACGTGTCGAACGCGCTGGCTGCAGCCGCTACCGGGATTACTGTAGGGTTATCTGACAAGCAGATAGAACAGGGTATTGCCGCTCTGCAAGGTGTCGAAGGCCGCATGACTAACATCGAAGGCGCCAAAGGTTTCAGTGTGATCGTTGATTTCGCGCACACGCCTGACAGCTTTGAAAAATTATTCAAAGATCTTCGCCCAGTCGTAGAAGGCAAACTGATCGTATTGTTCGGCTCGGCTGGCCGGCGCGACGAAACCAAGCGGGCAGTGCAGGGCAAGCTGGCTGGTGAATATGCTGACGAAGTCATCATAACCGAAGAAGATGACCGCGATGTCGACGGCTACAAGATCATGGATCAGATTACCAAGGGCACCATGAAGTCCGGCAAAGTCCAGGAGCGCGACATGTTCCTGATTCACGACCGCACCGAAGCTATCCAGTTCGCTATTCGCCGGGCACAGCCCGGCGACACCGTGCTTCTCCTCGGCAAGGGCCACGAAAAGACTATCGAACGGGCGAATGGCGAGAATCCTTGGGATGAGATCGGAACTGCCCAGGCGGCTGTCGACTCACTTAAATCTAAGTCCAAGCGCACACCACGCACTTAGACATTGCTTATACTTTTATATCAATCTTACGGGAGTTGATAAAAGCTAAACGATTTATACAACAGAAAATTGATCAATTGACTTTGGATTCCTTACCAAAAAGTGCATTATTACAATAAGCATTAGCGGTAAGGTGCATCCTGTATGATCCAAATGTCTCTGAAGGAACTCGGTCTTAGTCCTATAGAAGGACAATCTAGCCAAGCGCCATATGGAGACTATTGGGCAGAAACATATTTGCCGGCCGTGAAACAGGTCGTAGCACTCGATTCGCAATCTGAACTGCACGTCCGGAACGCGTCTCAAGCCGTAGCCGACTATACCAGCCTCATAGCTGCCGTCCAGGATCCTAATGTCTGGCCAGTGCAGGCCGAGCCATCTAATCCTGCAATGGGCATAAAGCAGCTCAAAAACGAGAAGATATACGCGATCACCCAATGGGACGAAACTTTGGGAAGCCTGAACGTTATGCGCGGAGGACAGGGCCATATGCTGCGGGGGGCGGCAATAATCCACCAGGAGAATTTGGTGTATGGCGACGACAGCTTTATACCAGTCGACATCGATGGGTTCGATTCCGACTATGACGCGTTTATGACGCAGCGCCGCCAGAATAGCCTGACTTCGCAGAAGCCGAATAGCGCGCTTCTCAAGAGCGCGGAACTTGTTCACAAATCAGCGTGGATAGAGTCCGAAGCCATACGCCGCGAAGACTTATTTGGAGCAGCCAGGGACATGTACGCTTTTCTCGCCCAATCGAAAGACGCGCAGCCGGCAATCAGGCGCAAAGCCAAAAACTATCTGTCGGATATAGTATTTCACGGGCTATCCGAACAATTAAGAACCGCACGCCAAAATGAAAACCACAAAGCGGAGAACGCGGCTCAGCGGTGTATGGCTGCCCAGATCGTACTTGATGCCCGGCAGATATTCCACAGCTACGACCGATTATCGCCCGGAATGAACAGACTAAAGCGCGTAGACATAACAGGCACGATCTTTGAAGATGTTGTTCCTTTGGCACTACGCACTGTCATCTACGAGCAGGGACTAGAGGACCGCGAAGTCCGGCACGCTTTCGGCTCCGAAGACAAAGGAGTTGCCGGCGTAAGGCCGAAGCCCGGCTTCGATACTGTAGTCCAGCAGTATTCCAGCGGTCAGCTGGCAGCCGAGCCAGTACAGTTAAAATATTCTGACACTGGCGATTCCATGATTTCCAGCGAATACAAAGACAGGAGCGCGACGTATCTGCCCGGCATCGCCTACGTACATGAGATGGAAGTTACGCCCCAGGAATTGCAAATAGCTGCTGGTGAGATGTCAGGAATCACAAGCTTCGGGGGCCGTGAGCATCACCGCAGTTTAGCCCCGATGCGGGCTTTGAGCGAACGTTTGGGAAGTGTGCTGTTGGCTAGCTAAGGAAAATTAGAATCATTGCAAGGTAACATAGCATTACCTCATTGACTTAAGGGTTTAATAGTGGTAGTATTATTACAATAAATAAAATAAAGTATATAATATTTAAATAGCATGAAATCTCATCCAGAAATATTACATTCACGACCAGATGCATTACCGGCTGTAGATATTGTCATGCCCGAAACGTTAACCCCTGCAGCCGAACCTTTTCGATATAAATTACTAACTGGCCACAGGACAACTAATGGTACTGTCAAATCAAGCGAACAACTACGCACTGAGTATGTTCAACGAACAGATGAATTGATTCGACAAATGACTGAAGGCGTAGATGTCTTCGATCCAGTAAGTAAAGAAACAATAAGAAGAGTACCTGATGACGTAGTGTTTTTGGACAAGTCCGCCCGACCAGTCGCCTGGCTTACAAGGGAACTGTGGCCAAAATTAGCCGCTCAGGCTGATGGAATGGTGCCGGAAATGCCAAACATGCATTTCTTGAATATTGACCGCGAACAATGGGTTAACACAGTTGACCCAGAGGGAGTTGGAACTGTTGACATTCAGAAAGTTGACCCGAGTATCATTCGAAGCTTGCGGTCTGTATTCGTCGGACCACAGGATAAAGCAGGTGGTATCACGCCGGGTATCGACAATGCTCCAGCCAGTTTGGATGGAGATACCGTACTAATAGTTGACGAAGTGAGGGCGTCTGGACGAACGCTTGATATTGCTGAAAAATTCATCAAAAAGGCATTTCCTACTGCAGAAGTCGTAGGTACTCACTGGATGGGTGGTGCGTCAATGAAGGGCAATGCTCAGGGCAATGCCGATCTTCCTGTTTGGTACAAGGCTGATACTCACCTCGGTAGAGGCGTGGGTAACAGACAGGAAACTGTTTCACAAATGTCTACTAATCAAACCCAGAAACTCGGTAGTTGGTTTTTGAGTACGCGACTACCCGAACAGGATGAAGCATCTACGCAACTGCGTAAAGAGATTAAACATTTAGCACATGACAAAGAAGTATTAGTGATTCCTAGTTTCAAGCGGGATGATGATTTCGTGGACCGGGCCGAGCGTTTAAATGGTGTTCCGTTTAAAAAGTTCCTTCAGATGAAACACCAGTTAAAAGAGAGTTAAAGTCGTGCAGCGGATAAATCCGCCGCCCTTGCCGAGTTCACTGACTTCGGGTGTAATTGTTCTGAGCCCACGGGCTTTTATAGCCGCTTGCAGCTGGGGTGCGTGCGAGCTCATTATGACTGTTTCACCGGTTGATAACAGGTTACAGGCAAAGCCTTCCATTGCTTCCGAGAGTGAAACTTCAATTTTATTTATTGGCAGGGCACGTAGCTTGTCTTGGCTTTCGGGTAAGAATGCCTCGGGACACCATGCAATAAGTTCGGGGGTGAGGATGGATATTGATAGGTCGAGATCGTAAAAGAAACCATCAGGCCAGCCGGATAACTTGTTCGTAACCGGGTTGCCGGCCTCGTCTAACTCGGGGATAGTCGTCAGGGAGATGACAGCATAACCGAATGTATCTGCAATAAAGTCATGCATCCGCGGATCTGTCCGGTAGTTGCTGCCGGCAAAAAGGTAATTGCCACAGGGTAGGGCATCCCCCTGTCCGCTGAATCTGTAGGGAGCCTTAATAATCTTTTTGCCAAAGTCGGCTAATACTTGCTCGGCGTATGGCTCTTCGGCTTTGCGCATGTTCGGTAGGCTGGACATAATGACCGTATCGCCTCGGCAGAGCCCCCAGTTGGCAGTAAAGATTCCATCTTGGCAATCTACGGGGGCAGGGGTTTTGATAACAGTAATGCCTGCTTGCTCAGCGGCGCTTTGGATTGCGGCGAAGTCTTGCATCGCGCGGTCTCGATTTACTGCTTCGACTCCGTGCGAATAGGAGTTCAGGTCGACCACGTCAAAGTAGTCGGCTCCGGACATGAGGACGGTCTGATTGATAGTTGTAGACATTCTGTTAATTATACATGTAATCCTGACGAGCCTGTAACTGATGGGTTTACTCCAACCCGCCCTTGACATGCTCATCAGCACTCGATTACTATGAGTGCTGAGAGTTAGCACTCTAGCTAGTACAGTGCTAACCGATTATGCAAAGAGTTTATTGGGTTAATTGGAGGAGTAGTATGAGCACAAAGACTGCTGACAAAGGTGCGAATATCCAGCCATTGGCTGATTATGTGGTGGCCCAGGCCGAAGAGGCTGCCAGCAAAACGGCCAGCGGGCTGTACTTGCCGGAAAACGCAAAAGAGAAGCCTAAGACGGCCAAGGTAATAGCTGTTGGGCCTGGTAAAATCGGTGATGACAACGAGCGCATCCCAATGACCGTTAAGGTCGGAGACCGGATCATTTATAAGAGTTACAGTACAACCGACGTCAAAGTAGGATCCGAAGAGTACATGCTGGTCAAAGAAGAAGATATTTTAGCGACTGTTAAATAGGAGAGTAATCAGATATGGCAAAAAAAGTATTTTATGACGATGATGCCCGCCGCCGCGTGTTGGCCGGAGCCCAGATATTGTATGACGCAGTTAAGACTACCATGGGTCCCAAGGGCCGCAATGTGGTTATCAGCAAGAGCTACGGCAGTCCGACTGTCACGCATGACGGCGTAACTGTTGCCAAGGGTGTTGAAATCGCCGATGTTGATGACGAAACGCTTGGTTACAAAGTCGGCGCAGAGCTCATCAAACAGGCCGCATCCAAGATGAACGACACGGCTGGTGACGGTACGACGACGGTTACTGTACTGACGTATCATATCCTGAACGAAGCCAACAAATTGATTGCTGCCGGCCACAACCCGATGTTGCTCCGTAAGGGTCTTGAATCTGCGTCTACAGATGTAATTGCTAAGCTTGACGGCTTGGCTGAAGATATCAAGGGCAAGAAGTCACGTGTCGCTGAAGTCGCGACAATCTCGGCTGGCGACACCGCTATCGGTGAACTGATCGCGGACGTCATGGACGCCGTCGGCAAAGAAGGCGTTGTCACTGTCGAAGCCGGACAGGGGTTATTGCTCGAAAAGGAAATCGTTGAGGGCTTTACCTTTGACCGCGGCTTCGTCAGTCCGTACATGGTTACTGATACGGCACGCATGGAGGCTGTCTATGACAAGCCTGCTGTTGTTATTACGGATAAAAAAATTAGCTCGATCCAGGAATTTTTGCCGTTGCTTGAGAAATTGGCCCAGGCTGGCAAAAAAGATCTCGTCCTGATTGCTGACGATGTGGAGGGTGAGGCGCTCGGTACATTGGTACTGAACCGCCTGAAAGGTGTTTTCAACACTGTCGCTATCAAGGCTCCGGCTTTCGGTGACCGCCGCAAAGACATCCTGAATGACATTGCCATTTTGACGGGCGCGACTGTCGTTAGCGAAGACCAGGGCAACACATTCGAAAACGTCGGACTCGAAGTTGTCGGAACGGCTCGCCGCGTTATCGTCGCTAAAGACGAAACCACTATCATCGAAGGCGGCGGCCAGGAGTCCGAAGTAGACGCCCGTATGAAGCAGATTACTGCCCAGGCAAACGCTGCAACCAGCGAATACGACAAGGAGAACCTCGAGAAGCGCCGGGCCGCCCTTGGAGGAAAAGTTGCCGTCATCAAGGTTGGTGGTGCGTCAGAAACTGAAATTGAAGAGAAGAAGTTCCGCGTCGATGACGCTGTACACGCCGTTAAGGCTGCATTGGCCGAGGGTATTGTGCCGGGCGGTGGCGTGACACTGATCAATTTGTCACAGACTACAGTCGTATCTGACGATGACCTGACGGTCGCTGCCGGTAAACAACTGCTAACAAAAGCGCTGGAACAGCCATTCCGCATATTGATGTCTAACTCAGGACTCAATGCAGATGAGTGG
>Ga0136611_10003941_pt1 | contig 10399 bp, 8 predicted proteins | sample AntDrymUQ2232306_2_FD_106645 | JGI IMG/M metagenome (GOLD analysis project Ga0136611, IMG submission 106645) | Polar desert sand microbial communities from Dry Valleys, Antarctica - metaG UQ223 (23.06) | ecosystem: Environmental > Terrestrial > Soil > Desert | place: Antarctica: Dry Valley... | reverse complement strand
GGGCAGTGCTCGATTACGGCGCCAAGGGCGACGTCGAATCGCGCATCGCCTGCGCCTTCGTGGCTGACGCCATCCACGACCTCGTGACCCGCCTCATCGGCCGCGACCGCGAGTGGGGCATCGACCCCCAGGAGCTGGCCGGAGCCTCCCAGGTCGTGTCCGACTACCGCTCCCCCGAGTTCCTGTCCGCACTGGCCGACCAGCAGGGTCCGCGTCACCTCGACAGCGACTTCGAGATGGTGCAGGACACGTTCCGCCGCTTCGCCGACGAGAAGATCAAGCCGGTGGCCGAACACATCCATCGCACCAACAGCGACATCCCCGACGATCTCATCAACGGACTAGCCGAACTCGGCACGTTCGGTCTCTCCGTGCCGGAAGAGTACGGGGGCTTCGCCACCGGCGGCGAGGGCGAGTACCTGGCCATGGTCATCGCCACCGAAGAGCTCTCTCGCGGTTCGCTCGGTGCGGGCGGCTCACTCATCACCCGGCCCGAGATTCTCACTCGCGCGCTGGTGAAGGGCGGCACCGAGGAGCAGAAGCAGGAGTGGCTGCCCAAGTTGGCGTCGGGCGAGATCATGGCCGCCGTCGCCGTCACCGAGCCCGACTACGGATCGGACGTCGCCGGCCTCAAGGTCACCGCCACGAAGACGGCCGACGGAACCGGATGGGCGATCAACGGCGTGAAGACCTGGTGCACGTTCGCGGCGCGCGCCGACGTGCTCATGCTGCTGGCCCGTACCGACACGGACAAGACGAAGGCCCATCGCGGCCTCTCCCTTTTCATCGTCCCGAAGCCCCGTGGCGACGGACACGGCTTCGAGTTCTCTCAGGAGACCGGGGGAAAGATGGAAGGCCGAGCCATCGACACCATCGGCTACCGCGGCATGCATTCCTACGAGGTCGCCTTCGACAACTGGATCGTTCCTGCGGCCAACCAGATCGGCGGCGACGAAGGCCTCGGACGCGGCTTCTACCTGCAGATGGAGGGCTTCGAGAACGGGCGTCTCCAGACCGCCGCTCGCGCCGTCGGTCTCATGCAGGCGGCCTACGAGGCGGCCTACGACTACGCCACCAACCGCGTCGTGTTCGGCTCAGCCATTGTCGACTACCAACTCACCCGGGTGAAGTTGGCTCGCATGGCGGTCATCATCCAATCGGCTCGCCAGTTCATGTACGAGGTCGGGCGCATGATGGCCAAAGGCGAGGGTGCCATGGAGGCGTCGATGGTCAAGGCCTACGTCTGCCGGGCAGCCGAGTGGGTGACCCGCGAAGCGCTGCAGATTCATGGCGGTATGGGCTACGCCGAGGAGTTCCCCGTGTCGAGGTACTTCGTCGATGCCCGCGTGTTGTCGATCTTCGAGGGTGCTGACGAGACGCTGGCCCTCAAGGTGATCGCCCGCCGGCTGTTCGAGCGGGCTACCGCTTCGTAGTCGCCAGATCGGCCAGGCGGAGGCCGGTTTGCGGCGTGAACTTGAATCCGTGGCCGCTGCACGCTGACCCGATGACCAAGCGGTTGCGGCGTTCGACGACGAAGTTGGAGTCGGGTGTCGACGTGTAGAGACACGTCAACTCGGTGACCGGCTTGGGGTCGAGACCCGGGAGTCGCTCGGACACATAGCGAATGAGCCGCTGGCGACCGATCTCGTCGATCTCGAAGCTGCGGTCGTCCGGATCGGTGATCGCACCGGCGTGGTCTTCCGCCACCTTGATCCCTTCGCCCGGGGATTCGAGTCCGTAGATCAGGGGTCCGGTGGGGCGATGGTGGATGAAGGCGGGCCACTCCAGGTCGTCATCGAAGGGACGGAAGTGGAACGTCTGCTCGCGTGTGACCTCGAGGTCAGGAAGTCCCTCGGCCTCGGGTGTGCCCTCGAGCAGCGACGGCGTCCACGCGCCGGCGGTGACGACGATGGTCTCGGCCAGGTATTCGTCGGTGGCCGTCACGGCATGCCCGGTGGCGGAGGAAAACGACAGCACGGGTTCGTCGCACCGGACCTCGGCTCCGTGATGGGCCGCTCGGCTCTGCAACACCTGCACCGTTCGTTCCGACCAGATTCGTCCGGCGTCGGGACAATGCAACACGTGATCTCCATCACCGTCGACGGCGATGCCCGGCCAACGGTCGGCGACCTCGGTGGCTACGACCCGCTCCGATTCGACGCCGGCGTTTCGCAACGCCCCTTCGATGGCACTGATCGTTTCGAGCGAGCCGATGTCGAGGCCGCCGGTCGTCTCCAAGAGCACCTCCCCGCTGTCTTCTTCGAGCTGGCGCCAGAGTGGCAGCGCGGCCTGGGCCATGGCCACGTAGGCGGGATCGGCGTAGGCGAACCGGAAGATGCGAGTGGCGCCGTGCGAGCTGCCGTTGTGGTGACCCGGGCCGAAGCGATCGAGGAGCACGACGTCGACCCCGCGCCGGGCCAGATGCCACGCCGCCGCCGACCCGATGGCTCCTCCGCCGACGACGAGCACGTCGCATCGCCGCATGCCCCGAAGCCTAAGACCCCGGCACGCGCCCACCGGGTTTGACACCGGTCGCCCTGAGCGCGACGGTCCCTGCTCATGCGGGTGGATGAAGTGAGCTGGGATCGGCCAGGTCCGGGTACGTGGTTGCTCGATGCGTCCCATTGCGGCCCGGCGCCAGGTCCGATCACCCGCCACCTGCTGGCGTCGACCATCGAGTCGGGATTGGCCGAGGGGCTTGGCCTCTTCGGGGCACCGCTCAAGGGGATGGAGGTGCGGTGGGTCAACGGAAAGTTCTTCCGCCGCCTCGTGCCCATCGTCGGAGCCGACTCCAACCGATCCGCTCCCCCGGCACCCGTGCTGTGGTTGGCCTCGCGCCTGCATCCCGCCTTCCGCAAACAAGAGAAGCTGGCCAAGCGCTCATTCACCAAGAAGCGCTGGCGGGACGAACTCGCCCGCTGGGAAAGCGAATGGAAGCCGCGCCTCGTCGCCCGCAACACCGAGCTGAGCGCCGTCCACGTGCACGGCCTCGATGATGCCGGGCTGGCGGAGCACCTCGACGAGGTCCACCAGCACGTGCTGGCATCGACCCACTTGCACCAACGCCTGCACGTCTCCGACATGGGGCCACTCGGGCTCTTGATGGTGACCCTGCGCTCGTGGGGCATCGCTATCGACCAGACCTTCGAGGCGCTCGTCGCGGCCTCCCCGGCCACGCGCGGGCCGAGTCGATCGCTGCGCACCCTCGCCGCCGCCCTCCGAGACGCCGGCGTCGACCCGTCGTCGATCTCGGATCTCGACGCCGTTCGCAACGCGTCGCCCGAGGCCGCCGATCTCCTCGACCAGTACCTGCGGGCCCACGGCTGGCGCCTCACCACCGGTTACGACGTCGAGGATCTCTGCCTCATCGAACTCCCCGACGTGATCGTCATGTCGATCCGAGCCGCTGCGAATGCCGTCCCCGACGACCCCGAGGCTCGCGCTGAGAAGGCTCTTGCGGCACTGCGGGCCAAGGTGCCGGCCGCCCATCACGCCGAGTTCGATGACGTGGTCGAGGACGCTCGCCTGTCGTACGGACTGCGCGACGAGAACGGCCCCCTGACCTACGAGTGGCCCGCCGGACTGTTGCGTCGCGCACTGCTCGAGGCCGACGGCCGGCTCGTCTCCTCGGCTCGCCTCGAGCGCTCCGGCGACGTCTTCGAGCTCGAGTTCAGCGAGGTGACCGGCCTCCTTCGCGGCGACGAGGGAACCGGACCCGATTCCGCCGAGGTCGCCCGTCGCCGAGCCGAGCGCCAGCGGTGGGCCGCCCTCGATCCACCCGAGAGGCTCGGGCCGGAAGAAGGCGACCCGCCCTTCCACCTGTTTCCCCCGAACCTGGCCCGCATCACGGATGTCGTGCTGACCGTCGTCGCCGCCCTCGAAGCGGGAAAGGGGTCCCCGCCTCTGACCGGTATCGGCATCGGTGAGGGGACGTACCGGGGTCGGGCTCGGGTGGCCCACGACGTGACCGAGGCTCTGATGCAGTTGCAACCGGGCGATGTACTGGTGACGCCCTACACCGCACCGACGTACAACGCCGTGATCGCCATCGCCGGCGCCCTGGTCGTCGAGGAGGGCGGGCTCTTGTGCCACGCCGCAGTGATCGCAAGAGAACTGGGCATCCCGGCGATCGTCGGCGCCCGGGAGGCGATGCAGCGCATCCCCGACGGCGCCATGGTCGAGGTCGACACCGCTCGCGGCACCGTCGCTCTGGTCAACTGAGGGGATGTCTGCGAGTACGAGTGGGATCGAAGGGTTCGGGCCGGGCGCCCGGCTGGCCGTAGCGCTGGCGTCTGCCGAAGCCCGCAACCTCGGCTCGACCCGCCTCGGCACCGAGCACCTGTTGCTCGGACTGCTGGCCCATCGCGACGGCGGTGCCGCCCAAGCGCTCGGCGTCGCCGGCGTCACCCTGGCCGCCGGACGGCGCAAGGTCGCCGAAGCCGTCGGGCAACGTCCGCCTGTCGATGATGCCCTCGAGCGCTCACCACGGACCGAGCGGGCCATCGGCCGGGCCTTTCGATTTGCCCAGGAGAGCCGGTCGAAGGAGGTGCGCACCGAGCACCTGCTGCTCGGCGTCCTCGACGTCGAGGGCACTGCGGGTCAGGTGCTGCGGGGCCTCGGGACCGACATCGAACGTCTGCGTTCGTCCCTCGAGTTGCCGCGCGCCGACGACGCCTCCGACGGAGGCGAAGGCTACGCGGACGATGGGTCCGGAGCATCGTCGGGGAAGGCGATCGGCAACCTGGCGGTCACGTGCGCGGCGTGCGCAGCACCGTTGGCCGACGCGCTGGCCTTTCAGATCCTGACGGCCAGCGACGACGATGGCCGCAAGCGCGACGTCATCGTGGTGTCGTGCCGCGCCTGCGGATCCGCCATCGGCGTCGCTCGCTGACCTACAAGGCTTTTGGCAGCAGAATCCCGCCGCCGTTGGCGGGGCTCTGCTGCCAAAAGCGGTGGGTTAGCGGAAGGCGAGGCCCTCGAAGTCGCCGCTCGAACGCCACTGGTCGATGTACTGGAAGTAGGCCATGGCGCCCTGGGGATAGCCGACGTTGAGGCGCACCTTCGGTCCGGGGTCCTGGCCCTCGTTGTTGTAGTAGCCGGGCGTGCAGTCGGGCGAGCCGATCATCCCGGTGCCAGGACCCGTGAGGAGCAACGCGATCCAGGCGTCCTCGGCCTCTTTCGTGACCTCGATCTCGGCGTTCCCGTTGTCGATCGCCTGCTTGATGGTCAGGGCGATCGTCTTGCCTGCCTCGGTCAAGTTGTGGGGGATGTTCGAGATCAAGTTGGCGCCCTGGGTCGGCTGGACGATGAAGGCGTTGGGGAATCCGTGCACGTGGATGCCGTGCTTCGTCCGCATACCCTCGGCCCAGTAGTCGGACAGCTTCACGCCGTCCCGCCCCGTCATGTCGTAGCCGGTTCGCCGTGTGTAGTCGGTGCCCACTTCGAAGCCCGACGCATAGATGATGCAGTCGACCTCGTACTCGACGTCACCCTCGGGCCGAGCGACGACGACACCCTTCTCGGTGATGCGTTCCACGCCCTTGCCGTCTGTGTGGACGAGCTGGGTGCCGGGCTCGTTGTAGGCGTCGAGGTACTCGTCGTGGAAGCACGGACGCTTGCACAGCTGTCGGTACCAGGCCTTGAGACCATCGGCCGTCTCGGGATCCGAGACGATCGAGTCGATACGAGATCGGATCTCCTCCATCTTCTCGAAGTCCGAATCCTCGAACGCTTCCATCATCTTCTCGGGGGTGAGACCTTCACGAGGCAACGACATGATCCGGGCGCGGATGCGGCGAGCGAGATCGGTCCAGCCGTCCATGACCAGGTCCTCCTCGGCCATGCCGCCGGTCTGGTTGGCCGTGAAGTTCTCGAGCCAGCGCTGCTGCCAGCCGGGGGTCGCCATCTCTGCGAACCACTCGGGATCGGTCGGTCGGTTGTTGCGGACGTCGACCGACGAAGGCGTGCGTTGGAAGACGAACAACTCCTCGCAGGCGCGGGCGAGGTGGGGCACGCACTGCACTGACGTCGCCCCCGTGCCGATGATGGCCACTCGCTTGTCTGCGAGCTTGTCGAGGGGCGCGCCTTCGGAGTCGCCGCCGGTGTACGCGTAGTCCCACCGGCTCGTGTGGAACGACGTGCCCTCGAACGACCCGATGCCAGGGAGTCCCGGGAGCTTGGGAACGTGCAGTGGGCCCGTGCCCATGGCGACGAACTGGGCGGTGAACTTGTCACCCCGGTTCGTACTGACGATCCAACGCGACCTGCTTTCGTCCCACTCGAGATTGTCGACCTCGGTGTGGAACAGAGCGCTGTCATAGAGGCCGTAGTGCTTGCCGATGCGCTGGCAGTGCTCGAGGATCTCGGGCTGGTGCGCGTACTTCTCCGACGGCATGTGGTTCGTCTCTTCGAGGAGCGGCATGTACACGAACGAGGCGGTGTCGCACTGGGCGCCGGGGTACCGGTTCCAGTACCACGTCCCCCCGAAGTCACCGCCCTTCTCGATGATACGCACGTCGTCGACGGCGGCCTCCTTGAGCCGGGCCCCGGTCACCAACCCGGCGAACCCGCCACCGATGAAGGCGACGGTTACGTGGTCGGTCTTGGGCTCGCGCTCGGTCACGGGCGTGTGGGGATCATCGAGGTAGTGGGCGAGGGTGCCCGTCAGCCGCAGGTACTGCTCGTTGCCGTCGGCCCGGAGGCGCTTGTTGCGCTCTTCCATGTACTTCGCCTTGATGGCCTCTTTGTCGATCGGCGTGCCATCAGGCAGTCTCGGACCGTCGGTGATCGTCATGGACCCATTTGAGCGGAATCGTGGACCGCCCGGCCACCTCGTGAGCTTGTGGCGCCAGTCGTTTCCTCCACGCCACGCCCTAGGTTGCGCGGGGTGAGCGTGACGACGAAGTACGAGACGGTGGCGGCCGACGACGGAGGCGAGTTCGAGGCCTACTGTGCCGTACCCGAGTCCGGGAACGGACCGGGAGTGCTGCTCTTCCAGGAGATCTTCGGCATCAACGACAACATGCGGACCCTGGCCAACCGGTTGGCGGAGGCCGGCTACGTCGTCCTGGTCCCCGACATGTTCTGGCGGCTCGAGCATCGCTTCGAGCGCAAGGACGAGTCCGGATTCGGTGACGCCATCGCCATCGTGCAGCGCTTCGACCTACTGGGAAGCGTCCGGGACATCCAGGCCACTCATGCGTACCTGCTGTCCATGCCCGAGTGCTCGGGCAAGGTCGGCGCCATGGGGTTCTGCCTCGGCGGCGGACTCGCGTTCGCCGCAGCCACGATGAGCCGGGTCGACGGCCGAGGTCCCGACGCCGCCGTGCCCTATTACGGCTCGCCCGTGAACGACCTCCTCTCCCACGCTGACGACCTGACGTGCCCGACCATGTTCCATTACGGGAACAACGATCCGTTCATCCCCGAGGAAAAGCTTCGAGAGGTCGAAGTGGCCATGGCCGGCAAAGCCAACGTCATCATTCATCGCTACGACGCCGGCCACGCCTTCTCCAACTGGGACGCCCCGTCGATGTATCAGCAGGAGGCGGCCGATCTCGCGTGGTCGCGCACCCTGGCGTTCCTGTCAGAGCACCTGGGCTGAAGCGATCGTCGCAAATGCGCTACCAGCGGACGAGCCTTGCCGTCGGGAGCGCCGCGTTGGGCGCCGGTTACGTCGTCGCGCGTCGAGACCGTCCCCCGTGGATCGAGTCGAAACGTCCGGGGCGGCGCGCCGGACGTCTGCACGTCACCGTCGTCGGCGACGGGCCGCCACTGTTGTTGCTGCACGGCCTGGTCGGTTCCGGCCGATTCTGGGGTGCGGAATACGACGTCCTCGCTCGCAACTACCGGTTGGTCGTGCCGGACCTTCTCGGGTTCGGTCAGTCCGATCGGCCCGACCACGGGTACGGCCGCGACGATCATGCGGACGCCGTCATCGAGGGCCTCGACGCGCTCGGCATCACCGAACCGGCCATCGTCGGCGCCCACTCCCTCGGGACCGTCATCGCCCTTCGCCTGGCCGCTCGGCACCCCCAGCGTGTGGCGAGGATCACCGCCTTCGGTCCACCTCTGTATCGAGATCGCGCCGCGGCCAAGATGCGCATCGGTGCGGCCAGTCCCATGGCCAAGCTCTTCGTCCTGCCGGGATCGATCGCCGAGCGCTCGTGCGAGTGGGTCTGTGCTCACCGCCGCACGTTCGCCCGGGTGGCGCAGCTCTCGCACCCCCGTCTCCCCCCGGCGCTCGCCGCCGACGCCGTCGAACACACCTGGCGCTCGTACTCCGAGACCTTGGATCGCTGTCTGCTCACCGGCGACCCGGCCGCCGACCTGAGCGCCATTCGCGTTCCGGTGCGTCTGATCGCGGGCGATCACGATCGCGTCGTCGACCACGACTTCCTTCGCGAGGCCGTGACTGCTCGGCCGGAGATCGGTTTCGAAGTCTGGAAGGGCGACCACCGACTGCCCCTCACTGCGCCCGCCCGGTGCATCGCCGAACTCGCGCGCAGAGACAACATATATTGACAAGACGCATCACACTATATATATATATGTCATGGCTACTACCTCCAACGTAAAGGCAATCACCAGTCGGTCGACCTTTCTCGCCGACCTCGAGAAACGGTTGCATCACGGAAATGCGCCGCTCGCCCTCGCGCTGAGCGACCTCGACGGATTCGCGGCGATCAACACGAAATTCGGACGCGAGGCGGGCGATTCCGTCTTGGCCGCGTGGGAGCGAGTGCTCCACGCCAACATCGGAAAGGTCGACGCGGTCGTTCGCCTTGGCGGCGACGAGTACGTCGTCATCCTTCCTGGCATGTCGGCGGAGAACGCCCTGGTGTTGCTGGAAGAGGTCAGGGGGCACTTCGCCGGCCGGCCAATTGAAGGTGTTCCCGCGCCGGTCTCGGCCTCGGTCGGGGTGGCCGCGAACCCGCCTCACGGATCCACCGCCGAGGCGCTCTGGAGGGCCGCCGGCGAGGCCCTGATGCGGGCCAAGCGCGATGGGCGCGACCGCATCGCGATGTACGTCGAAGAGAAGATGACGCTGAAGAGCAACTATTACAGCAAGGCCAACCTCGAACGTCTGGCGAAGCTGTCATCGGCAACGGATCGCACCGAAGCCAGCCTGCTCCGCGAGGGACTCGACGACCTGCTGGACAAACATCGCGCCGCGCTCTAGTTCGGCTGCCGCTGTGGCGCCATCAACTACCGCTCGATCGTGAGGTCGCGTAAGTAGAACCAGTACGTGCGCCAGCGGCAGACACCCCAGAGCGCCCAGAGGTCCCAGAACATTCGCCAGGTGCGGCGGTAGCCGTCGACCCTGCCGAATTTGTCGCGCTTGGTGCGGTGGGTCACGCCGGTCATCACCCGGGCGACCGTCGGCAGACGGGCTTCGCAGATGACCTCGTTGATCATGATCTCGATCGTGTAGCCGTGGCGCTTCGAAGGAGGGATGGCATCGAACACCCAGCGCGGCACGATCCGCTCGCCGGACGTCGGGGGGAATCGAAGCACCCACGGGTTCCAGAACCATCCGTAGTCGAAGGTACCCAGGGACATCGCCGCTCGGTGCTCGACGACCGGACGGCAGATGTCGTCGAGATGGGCGGGGGTGACGCCGATCAGGTCGGCATCGACGAACAGCACGGCGTCGGCGTCACTGGCGGACACACCCGCCTCCATGGCGTGGGCCTTCGATCCGTCCGACCGCTCGCGGCGCACAACCTTGGCCCCGGCAGCCGCGGCCACGGACGCAGTGTCGTCCCTCGATCCGTCGTCAACGACGATGACGTCTCGGACGTACCGACAAGCGCGCGCGATCTCGACGACCGATCCGACCGTGACCGCTTCGTCGCGCGCCGGGATGATGCAGTCGACCTGCAACCGCCTGGCGCCCGGTCCGTTAGGGCGAGGACTCGGCCGAGCGGGTGTAGCCGGCTCGCTCGCCGCGGGTCACGAACTTGATGGCCATCTTGCGCGAAGCCTCGTCGATCATCTCTTCGCCAAACATCACCGCACCCATGCGGTCGCCTTCGGTGGCCTTCTTGTAGGCATCGAGGATGGCGTGGGCCTTGTCGAACTGCTCCTGGGTCGGCGAGAACACCTCGTTGAGGATGTTGACCTGATCCGGGTGCAGCGCCCACTTGCCGTCGTAGCCCAGGACCTTGGTGCGGTTGCAGTAATCGCGGAAGCCCTCGGGATTGCGCACGTAGAGGTAAGGGCCGTCGATGACCTGGAGACCGTTGGCCCGGCCGGCCATGAGGATCTTGTTGAACACGTAGTGGAAGTGGTCGCCGGGATACTCGGGGATCTGCACGCCGCCGGTGAGCACGGGCATCTCCATCGAGGCGGCGAAGTCGGCCGGACCGAAGATGATCGTCTCGAGTCGAGGCGACGC
>Ga0136611_10003940_pt1 | contig 10400 bp, 8 predicted proteins | sample AntDrymUQ2232306_2_FD_106645 | JGI IMG/M metagenome (GOLD analysis project Ga0136611, IMG submission 106645) | Polar desert sand microbial communities from Dry Valleys, Antarctica - metaG UQ223 (23.06) | ecosystem: Environmental > Terrestrial > Soil > Desert | place: Antarctica: Dry Valley... | reverse complement strand
TGCGCTGGGCGTGCGGGTTGAAGTAGTGCCCGGCCTCCAGGTGCGAGCTGATCAGGTAGATCACCTTGGCGTTGCCATGGTCTGGACTGGGGCGGTCGGCGCCCATCCAGAACTGGTAGCCCGTGCGGCCCGCGGCTGAGCAGACGTTGGTGTGGGAGTTGTGACCGTCGACACCCCAGCTGGCGAGCACCCGCTCGGTGAAGCCGTCCTCGCCGGGCCGGCCGATGTGGATCATGATCTCGTTCTGCCGCTGTTCGACGATGGCGGCACGCAGTCGCGCGGCGATCCCGTCCAGGGCGTCGTCCCAGCTGATGCGCTCCCACTCGCCGCTGCCGCGCGCGCCGACGCGCTTGAGCGGGTAGAGGATGCGGTCGGGGTCGGTGACCTGGTTGATCGTCGACGGGCCCTTGGCGCAGTTGCGTCCGCGGGAGCCGGGGTGCTCGGGGTTGCCCTCGAACTTGCGGACGTGCAGGTCCTCCCGGTCGACGTAGGCCAGCAGCCCGCACGCCGACTCGCAGTTGAAGCACGTGGTCGGCACCAGCATGTAGTGGTGCTCCTCGCGGCGCGGCCAGGCGCGAGAGTCCAGCTCCACCCAATCGTCCCATCGCTCCTTGGGCGGGAACGCCGACAGGTGGATGCCGCTGGCCCCCTGGTAGAAGGTCTCGCCGCGGGCCTCGACGTCCTTGCGTGCGGCGGAAACGCGCTCGCCGCGCTCTGACAGCGACAGGCGGGACCTCAGTGACTTCTTCGATGCCATGGGGGACCTCTCAGGCCAGCGGGACGGACTGGCCGGCCTGCACGTAGGCGTGCTCGTGCGCCAGCAGGCCGATCAGGGCGAAGGGGACGGCGAGCACGCCGATCCACGGGGCGGCGATCGCGACGGCGACAGTGACGATGCCGACGCGGAAGTAGGTGGCGAAGCGCCCCCTGGTCATCTCACGCGTCGCGAGGTGGGCATGGGCGGTGACGTGGGGAAGCGTGACCTCGGTCCACACCAGCAGCAGGTGTGTCGCTGCCGACACCGCCAGGACGACCTCGAGGGCGTCCACCCCCCGCCCGGGGGAGAGCCACGCGGCGAAGGGCAACAGCGACGCGGAGCCGGCCAGAACGGCCTGGACGGCCAGGTGAGCCGGCAGCAAAGGGCTCTGCCACAGGTCGCGGGCCTTGGCCTGGGCGAACAGGTAAGCGGTGTACACGGCGGTGCCGACGGCTAGGACCGCGCCGAGGACCCCGGTGACCTGCTGGCCGAGCCGCACGTCCAGCAGGGACGCGCCCAGGTAGGCCACGACCAGGGCGCCGTAGGCGCCGATGATGAACGACCCGCGGACCAGCCAGCTCTTCCAGTGGTGACGGGTGAAGATCAGATAGAAGCGGGTGGGGTGCTTGAGGTCCCAGATGAGCAGCACGCCGGTGATGCCGAGGAAGACCAGCGACAGCAGCGGCGCGGCGAAGCGGACGGTATCGTCCCCAAAACTGAGCAGGCCGACCAGCGCCATCACGACGGCGACCAGGAAGCTGCCGGCGGCGATGCTCTTGGTCCAGGTGTAGAGGCTGACCCGCCATCCCCACGGCGCGAAGTGCGGGATGTCGTAGGAGAGCAGCGCCGCTGCCGACGAGCGGGCGCGGTCAGGGTGCCCGGACGGCACCAGCTGCGGTCCGGGCTGGCCCTGCGTGGCCCAGGCGTAGAGCCCGCCGTCGGGCCGGGTGGAACCGAGCGGGTCCAGAGTCGCCTGGTGCGCGCCGAGGTAGAACAGCCCCGGGCCGGTCTCCTTCTCCGGCCGGCGGACCAGGGCCGGCTGGCGCTGCACAGCCTTGGCCACCTTGGACGTCGGGTCGTTCAGGTCGCCGACGAGGATGGCCTCGGTCGGGCACACCGTGACGCAGGCCGGCTCGAGGCCGACGTCGATGCGGTGCGCGCACAGGTTGCACTTCTCCGCCGAGTGGTCCTCGGGGTTGATGAAGATCGCGTCGTACGGGCAGGCGGCCATGCACGCCTTGCAGCCGATGCAGATGTCCTTATCGAAGTCCACGATGCCGTCGGGTCGCTTGTACATCGCCTGGGTGGGACAGGCGGTGACGCAGGGGGCGTCGGTGCACTGGTTGCACCGCGTCACCTGAAAAGCGCGGCGGACCTGCGGGAACACGCCCACGTCGACGGACTTGACGTAGGTCCGCGTCACGCCCAGCGGCACCTCGTTCTCGCTCTTGCACGCCGTCGTGCAGGCGTGGCAGCCAATGCACCTGGTCTGGTCGAGCACCTTCAGCCAGCGGACGGGGCGTTGCTGTTCATCCACGGCGTGCATGCGGCGGTCCCTTCGAGCATCGGAGGCCTGCTGGCCGCCGACGCTAGGGGGTGGCGGCTCGATGCGCAAGAGTTGTCCGGACTTTCCGTGGCGTGTCGCTGGCACCAACCAGGGAAAGCGCCGGCACAAGCTTGCCGGCCGGCACCACCTCCTCGCCCGGGGCGATCTCGAGCAGCAGATCGGTGTCGGCCAGACCTGCCACGAGGTGGCTGCCCTGCCGACCGTCCGGCACGGCCACCCGCCGGTCGCCAAGCTCAGCCCATCGCGCCGTAACGAAGCGCGTTTTCTCCCGGTGAGGCTGGACGGGTGCAGCGAGCTCGACCAGGGAGCCGCCGGACTCGACGATGAGGCCTCGCAAGGTCTGCACCACTGGCCTGATGAATACCGCGAACGACACCAGTGCCGCCACCGGATTGCCGGGCAGTCCGAGGAAGGGAACGCCGTCGACCCAACCGGCGGCCTGTGGCGCGCCGGGTTGCACGGCGACCGTGGCGAAGCGCACCGAGCTGCCCGACAGGGCGGCTTTGACGACGTCGTTTTCCTCCCCGGCGCTGACGCCGCCTGTGGTCACGATCAGGTCGGCAGACCTCGCCGCCGCGTGCAGCAGGCGCCGCAAGGCGGGTGCGTCGTCCCCACACCTGGCGGTCACGGACGTCACCCCTCCGGCGAGGCGCACCTGGGCGGCCAGCCCGACCAAGTTGCTGTCCGGCAGCTGACCCGGGTTGAGGGGGTGGCCCGCTTCGACGAGCTCGTCACCGGTCGAGATGATGGCGATGCGCGGGCGGGGCACAACCAGCAGGTCCGCGTACCCGGCACCGGCAGCAGCAGCCGCCTGGCCCGGACCGATCACCCACCCCTCTGCCAGGACCAGGTCGTGCAGAGCCAGATCCTCGCCCGCGCGTCGCACGTGCCGGCCCGGTCCGGCAGCCCCATGGACTCGCACGACGACCCGCCCGCCGTCCGTGGCCTCCACAGGCACGACGGCATCGGCCCCCGCGGGCAGAGGGCCCCCGGTGAGGATCCGCACCGCCTCACCCGGACCGACGACGGCGTCGGTCGGGCGGCCCGCCGGCGCGCAGCCGATGACCCGGAGAACGACCGGTTGAGTGTGGTCGCCGTCGCAGACGTCGACAGCGCGTACGGCGTATCCGTCCATCGCCGACGAGTCGAACGGCGGAAGGGCGTGCCGCGTACGCACCGACTCTGCGAGGACACAGCCTTCGGCCTCAGCCAGCAGCAGCCGGCGGGCAGGCAACGGCCGGACGAGCGCCTGGACGACCGCGTGCCAGTCGGCGACGGGAATCAACACGGCTCGAGGTTGCCCCTGACAACCGAGTCCCCGTCAATAAGACGGGGAGTCCAGGTCTCGTCGAGGTAGACGCCGTCCACGTGGAAGCCCGGCAGCGCAGTACGCAGATGCCGTACGGCAGTGCGGATGTGTTCCTCGTGCATAGATCGCGGCACCGGGTTGGCGGCGCAGTCGTGGTGTCCAGCGACCACCAGATAGCAGGCGAGGTGGGCGAGCCGGGAGATGCAGACCTTGTCCAGCAGCGCTTCGCGTGCGCTCGGGTCGCCGAGCGCGAGGACGGCGTCCATTCCTGGCTCGGTGACCACGTCGGCGTAGTCGACGTCGTACCGATCGCGCGCCCAGTCTGCAAGTGAGCGTTGGACCCTTCCGTCGATGCAGTTCAGGACCACAGCGAAACCACCTTCGACACCGTCGGCCGGTTGGCGTCCGAGGCGCCGCGCGCAATCGCCGTCCCGACGCGGAAGGCGAGCAGGCGCCGGGGCTACACCGTCGGCTGGTGGCCCTGCCATGACGATCTCCTCAGGTAGGTGGGTCTGTCCGGTCGAGGTGGCCCCGGTCCGGAAAGCGGGGCGCTAGAGCTAGACCAGGTTTCCGGGGGCGGGCGCCTCGTCGTCGTCGGGCCTGACCAGCGGCGACCCGGCTGGCCCGGAGATGCTGCGCACCGCTGCCTCGATGGTGGTGTGAATCCGCCCGGAGGAGACCATCTGGTCCCAGAGCGCGGTGTTGGCGAGCGTGTCCCGGACCGGGCCCCGGACGGTCACCAGGTGCAGCTGTACACCACCGTCCCGCAGCTCCTCGTCCAGCTCGATGAGGAGCTCCGTGCCGCTCGCGTCGATGTCGCCGATCGCGCTCGCGACGACGATCAGATGCTCGATCAGCGGCCTGTCGCTGACGAGCCCCTGCGCCCGATCCTCGAAGAACCGCGCGTTCGCGAAGTACAGCGGGCCGTCCATGCGCAGCAGGGCGATGCGGTCATCGGTCCTAGTAGCCCAGCGCTCCACGTTCCGGTACCGCGCGGTGCCCTTGACACGGCCCACCTCGACGACGTGCGGGCGGGCCGTCCGGGCGATGAACACCAGCAGGCTCACCGCGACGCCGACAGCCAGTCCCTGCGCGACCCCGACCAACAGCGTCGCGAGGAACGTCACGAGCAGCCCGATGGCGTCGGCCCGCTGGACGCGCAAGATGCGCCGCGCTCCGCTGATGTCGATCAGCGACGCGACGGCGACGACGATGACAGCAGCGAGCACCGCCTTAGGCAAGTAGAAGAACAGCGGCGTGAGGAAGGCGACGGCCAGCAGCAGCACCACCGCGGCGACCACCCCGGAGAGCTGGGTCTTGGCGCCCGCCCGGAAGTTCACCGCCCCGCGCGAGAACCCTCCGGCGACGGAGAAGCCGCGGAACAGGCCCGCTGCCAGGTTGGCCGCGCCCACGGCGAGCAGCTCCTGGTTGGGCTGCACCCGTTGGCGGGTCCGGGTGGCGAACGCCTTCGCCGTGCTGATGCTCTCCATATAGGAGATGACGGCGATGGTGACGGCAGCGGGCGCGAGCTGGCGCAGCAGGTCGGCATCGAACGTCGGCAGGACCAGGCTCGGCAGCCCCGCCGGCACCTCGCCCAGGATGCTCACACCCTCGCGGTCCAGTCCTAGAATGGCGACGACCGCGGTGGTGAGCGTGACGACCACCAGAGCGGCAGGCACTCTCGGCGCCACCCGCCTCGCACCGATGAGCACCACGAGGGTGCCGGCAGCGATGACGACGGTCAGCAGGTGCAGCGTGTCCGCCGCGGCCAGCGTCGCGCGTGCGGTGTCCAGGAAGCTGCTGCCCTGACCCCTGGGCACGTCCAGCCCGAGCAGGTCCTTGACCTGGCTGGCGCCGATCGTAAGGGCGGCGGCGGACGTGAAGCCGCTGATCACCGGCACGGACAGGAAGTTCACCAGCGCCCCCAGGCGCAGCAGGCCCAATGCCAGTTGGACGACCCCCGTCATGACCGCAAGCACGCCGGCGGCGGCGACGTACAGGCCCGTGTCACCTTGCGCGATTGGGCCCACCGCGGCGGCTACCAGCAGCGAGTCGATGGCGACCGGTGCCACCGAGATGAAGCTGCTCGTGCCGAGCGCAGCGTAGACGAGCAGCGACACGATCGCCGAGTAGAGACCTGCCTCGGGAGGCATCCCGGCGAGTGCGGCGTACGCCATCGACTGGGGGATCAGCAGCACGGCCACGGTAAGTCCCGCCGGCACGTCACTGCGCAAGAACTCGCGGCGATACGACAGCAGCCAGCCCGCAGAGGGCAGGATCGCGCGCAGCGCAGTCTTCAGGCGCGGATACCTCCCCGACGGCGCGCCGGGCCCGGATTGGTCTGGACCTCGTGACATGCCGGACGTTCTCACGCACCCCTCCTCTCGGACGCCCGGACGACGCCATGCGATGTCTCTCGTGTCGCCTCTTGCGCGTCGACCCTTGGCACAGTAATGTACGGACAAGAGATAACTCAACTTCAGGAGGCAGCATGCGCGTTGACGTGATCGAGACCCCCGACCTGGGGGACCGCAGCTATGTCATCAGTGACGGTTCCTGCGCCGTCGTGGTCGACCCGCAGCGCGACCTTGACCGCGTGGAGCGTCTGCTCGCCGACCTCGGAGTGCCGGCGACGCTTGTGCTCGAGACACACCTCCACAACGACTACGTGACCGGCGGACTGGCGCTGGCCCGCAAGACCGGCGCGACCTATGTGGTTGCTGGACGGGACGAGGTGGCCTTCGAGCGCTGCTCCGTGAGCGACGGCGACGACCTTTCCGCCGGCAGCATGACCGTCCGGGTGCTCGAGACCCCGGGGCACACCGACACCCATGTCTCCTACGTCATCAGCGACGACACCGGTCCGGCCGCGGTGTTCACCGGCGGCTCCCTGCTCTACGGCAGCGTCGGGCGTACGGACCTGCTCGGCGAGGACCGCACCGACGAGCTGACCCGTAAGCAGTGGCGGTCGGCGCGCCGCCTTGCCGAGGTGCTCCCCGACGACACGCCGGTCTACCCCACGCACGGGTTCGGCAGCTTCTGCTCCTCGGGTGGGGCCAGCGGTGGCAGCGACAGCACCATCGGGCTGGAGAAGGAGCGCAACGACGCGCTCACGGTGGACGACGAACAGGTGTTCGTGGACCGGCTGGTCTCGGGCCTGACCGGCTACCCGACCTACTACGCCCACATGGGTCCGCGCAACGCTGCGGGTCCGGAAGCTCCGGACCTGTCGCCTGCCACGCCCGTGGACCCAACCGAGCTGGCCGCGCGTCTCAGGGCCGGTGAGTGGGTCGTCGACCTGCGGGACCGCGCGACGTACGCCGGACGCCACCTGGCCGGGACGATGTCGGTGGCCATGGGCACCCAGTTCTCGACCTATGTGGGCTGGATCGTCCCCTGGGGTGAGCCGGTCACGCTGATCGGCGAAAGTCCCGAGCAGATCGCGGACGCTCAGCGCCAGCTAGTGCGTATCGGCATCGACCGGCCGGCCGGCGCCGCCAGCGGCGAACTGGAGTCGCTGGCCGACGGGGTTGCAATGCGGTCCTACCCGATGGCCGACTTCGAGCAGGCTGCTGCCGAACCGGGTGCGCAGGTCCTGGACGTCCGCCGCCATGACGAGCGCGCCCAAGGCTTCATCACCGACTCGGTGCACATCCCGCTGAACGAACTGCAGGAGCGGCTCGCTGACGTCCCCGCCGGCAAGGTGTGGGTGCACTGCGCCAGCGGGTTCCGGGCCAGCATCGCCGCCAGCCTGCTGGATCGCGCTGAGCACGAAGTCGTGCACATCGACGACGAGTACGAAAATGCCGAGAAGGCCGGCTTCACCATCAGCACGCCTTGACCCTCGCGGTGGAGCTCGATGAACCGCCTCCGGTGGACCGAATTCGCCCAGTGCCTTCGAGGCGCCGCTCGCGGCCGCTGAGGAGCGGGGCCGGCCGCCAGTGACGGGGCTGGTCGGCGTCGCCGCGGGCAGCGCCTTCGCCCTGTGGACAAGCCTGACGTGCTTTGCCGACTGACGAGCGGTGACGATGGACGCGGGCGCCTGAGACGAACGTGCGGCGCGGCCTCGAGGCAGCTGCGGGCCTGCCTGTTCGCCCGCGACGAGTCCGACCTGCGGGCCCCGCTGCGCCAGCGGGGCCACCGACGACGAGCTCGCGGCGCGGATGGCCGTCGCAGTGCTGGGCCAGATGCCGGGCACGGCAGCGACGCGCCGTCGTTCCTGCAGCCGCACCGGCCCATGTCTGCCGTCGGTGGCTGAGTCCTACGACGCCGTGGTGCTGGCCGGCGGTTCGGGCCGCCGACTCGGCGGCGCGGACAAGCCCGCGCTGCTGGTCGGGGACGTCGCGCTGCTGGACCGGGTGCTGGCCGCGGTGCAGGACGCCGCCCGGACCTTCTGTGTCGGGCCGGAGCGGTTGACCGCGCGGCCGGTGCAGTGGGTACGAGAGCAGCCGGCCGGCGGCGGGCCCGTGGCCGCGCTGGCCGCCGCGCTGCCGCACGTGACGGCGTCCGCGGTCGCCCTGCTCGCTGCCGATCTGCCCTTCCTCGACGGACCGACCGTCCGGCGGTTGCGCGACGCGGTCGAAGCCGACGGCGCGCTGCTCGTCGACCTGGACGGGCGCGATCAGCTGCTCGTCGGGGTGTGGCGAACCGAGGCGCTGCGGGCGGTGCTGCCTGCGGAGCCGTCGGGCGCCCGGCTCGGCACGCTGCTCGGGCGGCTGACCGCGGCGCGGGTGTCCGTACCGGCTGCGCGGGGCACGCTGCCGACCTGGTTCGACTGCGACACCGAGGATGACTTGACCAGGGCGAGGGGAAGCGCGTGAGCCGGCTGGACGAGTGGGCGCAGATGGTTGCGGACGAGCTAGGCCTGACGCGGCCGAACACCAAGGATGTGCTCGACCTCGCGCGCGACGTAGCGCACGGGGTCGAGCGGCCGGCTGCGCCGCTCACGACCTGGCTGGCCGGATGGGCCGTCTCCGGCGGCGCGGACCCGGACGACGTAGCCGCCCGGATCCGCGCTCTCGCCGCGGCGTGGGAGCCGTGACCGGCTGGTGCGAGGCGCGTCAGCTCAGGGCGTGCACGAGCCGGAACAGCTCACCGCGAACCAATCAGCGGACGTGGAAGCCCGCCTGAGTCACGGGAACAGTGTCGAGGTTGCCGTCCTTGTCGAGCCTGCCACCTCCACAGTTGGCGGCTCCGTCACCGATCTTGGGGAGCGAGAAGTTCTGCTTACCTTCCGTGTCGAGGGTGAAGGCCACCAGCTTGCCATCGAGAACATCCCCGGTGGCGTTCTCGCCCTTGGTGATGGTTCCGCTGACTTCTGTCAGGCCCCCCTTGAACTGCAGGCACGTCACCCGGGCCGTGAAGTGGGCCAACCCCAACGGGCCCTGATGCGTGAAGGACAGGCGTCCGACGGCCTCACCGTCGCTGCCGAGTTTGCCTTGAACCGACAGCCTGCGCTGGTCGTCCGGCAGGGAACTCACAGCTGCCCCGTTGATGCGGTGAGCCCCGTCGGAGACGGCTCGCGGGGTGCCGTTCGGGTCCGCGAAAGCCGGACTCGGTGCCAGCACCGCCAGCATGGCAATGGCTGTGGGGGTGAGGCAAGTTCGTAGGCGCACGTCAGTCTCCTGCATGGGGTGGATGCTGCATGACTTGCCCAGACTACCCATTTCGTACAAACCGTCACCATTGTGGCTCTGGCAAAAGCCAGGTCGGGCCCCCCTGTCCGTAGTCGAGTCGTGGGGTTGCCCAAGACGTTCCTAGCGGGTGCCCGGAACTTCTCGGACAACGTCACTGCGCGTATCGAGGCCGGGATGAAGCCGCTGCTCGCGACCGGCCCGCAAGCGCGGCGAGATGCACCGCCCGCGCCACGCGGCCGGATCTCGAAGGACCTGACCCCCACGCGCGAGGGGGGCTGTGCTGGCGCAGGTAGATCCGGCCGTGGGGCCAGCACGTCCGCGCCGATGGTGGACACGCGGGTCCTCAAGTCGCAGCCGGTGCCCTCGGGCGCGAACAGCTCCCGCGATGTCCTTGACCGCCTGCGGATGGTTTGCCCACGCCCGGCGCCGGGGTTAGCGGATGCTCCAGCGCCGCCACCGTCGGGTCATGCCACTATTCCTCACCCGCATGCGGAGCGGACGTCTCTATTTTGATTTCGCACCGCGCTGGGGTTGCTGGTCGACGCGGCCCTCGTCCGGATGTGCTGTCCGCACCACTCACCGCGGTACCTGCCGATCGTGGGCGCATGTGGGGTCGGAGCCGTGAGGGGTGGCGGCTGGCCGCCTCGCTGGCCGCCGGTTTGCTGCCCAACCCGCTGGCCTTCCACGGCCCTGGGCACCGCCGGGGTGCTTAATGTGGCACCTGGGCCGGTTCGGCCTCGATCGTGGACCACCGCCTCACGAGGGGCGTTGACGCCAGGGGGAGTCCATGAGCTCGTGGGGCAAGCGGCCGGACATGCTCGAGCACGAGGGCGACCCCTTCAACGCCGAGCCGCCTCTGGCCGCCCTGGCCGGGCAGCCGGTGACCGCCACCGACACCTTCTACAGCCGCAACCACGGCGCCGTCCCCGACATCGATCCCGACGCCTGGCGTCTGGTGGTGGACGGCCTGGTGCACACGCCGCTAGAGCTGTCGCTTGCCGATCTGGCGGCTCGCTTCGCCGAGCGCACCCTGTCGGCCACCCTGCAGTGCGCGGGCAACCGGCGCTCGGGGCTGATCGCCGTCCGGGACATCCCCGGAGAGGATCCCTGGCAGGGCGGTGCCACCTCGAC
>Ga0136611_10003939_pt1 | contig 10401 bp, 7 predicted proteins | sample AntDrymUQ2232306_2_FD_106645 | JGI IMG/M metagenome (GOLD analysis project Ga0136611, IMG submission 106645) | Polar desert sand microbial communities from Dry Valleys, Antarctica - metaG UQ223 (23.06) | ecosystem: Environmental > Terrestrial > Soil > Desert | place: Antarctica: Dry Valley... | reverse complement strand
GACGTTCAATCAAACTCTCGGTCACATCGACAATCGTATATTTGACTGCGGCACTTTCAAGCAGTCGCTTTTTACCCGGCAGAGAAAATTTGCCCGACTTGATTAAAATATCTTCAATCCGCCGCACGAGCCGTGAAACATTCGATTCGTGCAAATTCCAATCGCGTCCCAAATGGAACAGCGTCCGGTATTCGCGCCAAAATGAAACGGTCAGCAACACCTGGTTTTCAATTGAGAGATTACTTTTCCTGCCGCGTTTATTAGCTTGTTTATACTTGAGGACAACTTCGCACATCGCGGCAAAAGTTTCTCTGGTGACTCCGCACAAGCGTTTGAAGTCACTGGCTTTCAAGTTTTTGACATCTTCGTAGGTCATAGAGATTTACTCCTTTGACTTACTTTGTGTCATCTTTATTTTAATTTCGCAAAAGGTCTAATAACTTTTTCTTTTAAAAATACGCTTGTAATGATTCTCCGTACTACACTTCAGCACCTGAGATTTTGCTCAAGCAAAAAGATTGTAGGTGCTTATACAATCTTTGTTTAACATTTCATAAATTCAGCAACATGTTTCTGCAATTTGAGTGTAAACGCTACGTATCATGCCACCTATGATAAAATCAGTTTACATATGATAAGCAGCTACGAGCGGTCGGACATTATTCATATCATGAAGATGAATCGTTTTGCTTTGATTGATTCTGACTCAGCGAATTTAACGTTTGGCGGACAATTCAAGGAAAAAGATTTCACAGTAGCAATTTTAGTAGTGGAAAATAAGCCCCAAGTAATAGTCAAACAAAACAAGTCAGTGATCTTAAACGAAACGGTCAAAAGTGTGGATGATTTGAAAATCTTTCTTGAAGAGCAGCTCTACCAACATCTCGCGACAGCAAATTGATTAATTCCTCAAATGTAAAAGCTATTTATAAAAGAGAAGTCGTATGGTAATTATTTGTCGGTTTTGAATTTTTAAGTGATAATTTTTATTTTGCCAACCTATGGAAAATTCTGTTGCTCTCGTCAAACCAAGATTAACTGCTGCCGAAAAGAAAATCATTGCAATGGTGATTGACGGACTGCCGTCTGAAAATTCTCGGCGCGGATACAAAAGACATTTGGAAGAATTCTTCGTTTGCACGCTGGAGAAAAACGCCCGGAATTAAATAAAGCTCTGATTCAAAGATACGTTAAAACTTTGCGTGAGCAGAAACTCTCGTCATCTACCATCAACCAGAAACTTCCATCAATCAGAAAACTCGCCACTGAAGCCGAAGATAACGTATTTGATTCACTCGCACCTTGCCAACGGAATTCGCGCGGTAAAAGGCGTGCCGTTTCGCGGACGAAGAACGGGAAATTGGCTGACAAAAGATGATGCGCAAAGATGGCTCAACGCGCCGGACGTTAAAACATTAAAGGGCGTACGCGACCGGGCGTTGCTTGCCGTTTTAATCGGATGCGGATTGCGCCGCGCCGAAGCTGCGATTCTGTCGTTTCATCATATCGAGCAGAGAGAAGGACGCTGGGCGATTGTCGATATTGTCGGAAAGAGAGATAAGATGCGAACCGTGCCGACGCCTTCTTGGGCAAAGGCTTGTGTGGACAGTTGGAAAACCGTTGCGCATTTGGAAGAAGATTTTGTTTTCCGACGTGTTAATAAAGGCGACAATCTGATGGGCGAATCGATTACACCGCAGGTAATCAAAGATATTGTTAGTTCTTACGCCGAGAAATTAGAAAACAAAGGAATCGCGCCGCACGACCTCAGAAGAACGTTTGCGAAGCTCGCTCATAAAGGCGGCTCGTCCATTGACCAGATTCAATTATCTTTGGGACACGATTCGATTCAGACGACGGAGAAATACTTGGGCGTCGAACAGGATTTGACTGACGCGCCCTGTGACCATCTCGGGCTTAAAATTTCAAATTAGAAAAACCAGTATCCAATAAAGGCTCAAGTCTAGTAGGCTAACTTTAGAGTGGGTTATTTTCAATTAATTTTATCAACAATCGAAACAGATTCTGCTTTCGATTATTAGAGCGGCATTGGCATTCTTTCAAATGCAGATACAATCTTGGCGCAGCACGCCGTTGAACTTTTGCAACTGTCGCTTGGCGAAAGACCGGAAACTTTCAATGTCGTTGATATGATTTGCGCCTATCGCAAATTAATCAAGAGAAGGATTAACTCTGAAATGTTTAGCTGACTCAACAAGTCCGTCGTAGGCTCGCCAGCCCGTCCGTAAAAATTACTATGTCAGCAGCGACTTTGCCGCGAATGATGGCAACAAAATCCAGGCTTTGCAATGGGAACAATCTTGGCATAGACCGAACCATTACGCTTGAAGATGCTGAAGACGATTGTTTTCCCGCTCGTGCCTCGACCGCTATTGTCCCGAACTCTGCGCGCTCCGCACATAGTTTTCATTCACCTCGACCGTGCCGTCAAACGGCGATGCTTTTTGAGCTTCTTCGGCGATGTCCCGACGGATTTTGATAAAAACACGCAAGACGCTCGATTGAACGACGGCAACCAATAGCCGTTTTACCAATAGTCAAACCAAGAGAAAAATACTTCGCGTTATCGCCGTTGCGATGAAAATTCAGATACGAACTTGTTTTTAATTGTGAACGATTAACTTATTCTGCTGAAGCTAGCAACAGCATATACTCAAGCACAAGCCTTAATATTGGGCTAATTTTACATTAAGCGGTAATTATCGTCGAAACAGAATTTTCTCAGGAAAATTCAGTTTTTTAAAAAATGATTTCCGGTTTTATCACAAAACCGTTATTTTTGTATTAAGTTTTGAGTTAAAACAAGCCTACTCAACTTCATTTTACTTAATACAATGCAAAGTCAGCCCGCTTTTACAAGTAACGCTAACCCGTCCCAAACCGAAGCGATTCGGCACGTCTCCGGTCCGCTTTTGATTATTGCCGGTCCCGGTTCAGGTAAAACCTTTACGCTGGTTGAGCGAATCGTTTTTCTTATTTCCAACCATGGCATCGCGCCTGAAAAGATGCTGATATTGACATTTACCGACAAAGCCGCCGGTGAGTTAAGAACACGCGTTTCAAATCGGCTCGGCGAAATGGGAATTAAATTCAACCTCAACGAGATGTATCTCGGCACGTTTCATTCCATTTGTTTGCGGTTTTTGGAAGAGTTTCGAGAATACACCAGACTGCGGCGCAATTATTCGCTGATGGATGAATTTGACCAGCAGTATTTTCTTTATCAAAAACAAAAGCATTTCGAGACGATTGAGAATATCACGCTGCTGACGGGCGGTTCGGAAAAAACTTCTTCGTGGAAAGTTTCCGATAAATTACAGGGCTTGATTAACAAAATTTTGGAAGAAGCTATTGATCCAACCGCTTTAATTAAATCCGAACACGCGGAAGCTCGCGCTTTAGGCGAAAGCTGTCTTTTATACAAACGGCTGCTTGAAGAAGAAAACGCGCTCGATTTTTCGACAATTCAGTTTGAAACGCTAAAACTTTTACAGGAAAACAAATCTGTCAAAAACGCTTTGCGGGAAAGATTCGAGTTCGTGATGGTTGACGAATATCAGGACACGAACACGATACAGGAACTTATTTTGCGGGAATTAACGGGTGAAAACCCGAATCTGTGTGTGGTCGGGGATGACGATCAAGGGCTGTACCGCTTCAGGGGCGCGTCAATTCGCAACATTTTGGAATTCCGCGACCAGTTTCCGGCGGGCGTTTGCACGGACGTAACTCTCTCGACAAATTATCGCTCGCATCCCGATATTATCGAAAAATACGATTCTTGGATGGGCGGACATTTTTGGACGCACGACGGAAAAATGTTTCGTCTTGAAAAGAAAATCGAGCCGCGAACCGATAAAGAATTTCCGGCAAAAGCCGCCGCAGTCAGAGTTTCGGGCGATTCGCCGGAAGAGTGGCATCAGGAAATTCTGAATTTCATTAACACGCTGAAAGAGAAGGGAAGTTTGACAAATCTCAATCAAATCGCCTTTCTTTTCCGTTCGGTCAAAAACAAACGGGCGGTTGCGCTCGCCGAATTTCTCGAAGAAAAGGGCATTCCGGTTTATTCGCCACGCTCGAATATGTTTTTTGACCGCGAAGAAGTTCGGCTGATGTTGGGAGCGTTGATTTTTCTTTTTCCGCAGTATGCTTCCGTGAGGAAGTGGCATCCAGAAATTGATTTACCGATTTGGGAATTTTACGACCACGAATGCGTTCGTCCGTTCGTTGAAAAGGTTCGCGCTTCTGAAAATAAATCTCTGCGGGAATGGATTATTCCGCTTGCCAAACGTCATCAGAAGCTGGCGCAAAATACCGATTACTCTTTCGCCGATTTGTTTTACGAGCTTTTGCAGTTTCCGCTTTTTAATCGTTATTTGGGAACTGATGCGACGGGCGACGCGCGCGAATCGCGGTCGGCGCGGAATCTAGCGATTTTCTCGAAACTCCTTAGTAAATTCCAATATTTGCACAACATCATCGTTCTTCAGCCGAAAGACCTCGACGATAAAATCAATCAGTTATTCAATCAGTTTTTCCGGTTTTTGAAGGACGGCGGTATTAACGAATATGAAGACGTTTCGGAATACGCGCCGTCGGGCTGTGTTTCGTTTTTGACAATTCATCAATCGAAAGGCTTGGAGTTTCCCGTCGTCTTTGTCGGCTCGATGGAAGCCGTGCCGACGAGTCAGCACACGAAACTCGATACGATTCTTGAAAACGAATTTTACAGCCGTCCGCCGTTTGAGCCAATAGATAAAACCAAATATTACGATTTTTGGCGGCTTTACTACACGGCTTTTTCACGCGCTCAAAATCTGCTGGTTTTGACGAGTCAGATTATTTTGCCTTCGCGTTACACGCGGCGTTCGCCGTCGTCTTATCTCGAAGGAATTTGGAACGCTTTACCCGATTGGCGCGATGAATCGTTTAAGCCGGAATTGCTCGAACTTGAGCCGGTCAAAACCGTCAATCTGAAGCGTGAGTATTCTTTTACGTCCGACATTATTTTGTTTGAAAACTGCGCCGAACAATACCGCTTTTTTCGGCAACTCGAATTCGCGCCGATCAGAACGAGTCCGATTCTTTTTGGAACGCTAGTTCATCAAACTATCGAAGACATTCACAAAATTGTTTTGCGCGGTGAAGAAAAGACGATTACGGAAGACAGAATTCGGACGTGGTTTGATGTCAATTACGCAGCATTGACTAAAAAGGAAAGAGTTTATCTGGCGGAATATCCGCGACTTGCCGCGCTCGAACAGGTTTTGCGATATTACCGGCGCGAGAATCACGATTGGTCGCGCTTGAAACAGGCGGAAGTTGATGTGTCGCTCGTCAAAGACGAATATATTTTGGCGGGAACGATTGATTTGATAAAAGATGAAACGGGTTTGCCCGATACGGTTGAGATAGTTGATTTCAAATCGGAGAAAAAACCCGATTTAATAGACGACCGCGAGAAAATCGAACGCTACCGCCGCCAACTCGAAGTTTATTCGCACATCGTTACCGAGCGCACGGGCTTGAACGTCAGCCGGATGCACCTTTATTACACTTCGGAAGAATCGGGAAGCCCTTATATCACGTTCCCGAACGATGAAGCGCGGGTCGGCAAAACCATCGAAACTTTCGACGCGGTTGTTTCGCGCATTGAGGGAAAAGATTTCGTCATTCATGAACGCCCGAAAAAGCTCTGTAAAAACTGCGACGTGCGTTTCTACTGCGACGCGAAGGAAAAGCAAAATTAGCGAAAAAAGTTGTGATAAAATGGCTCACGCGAGAAATTTATTTTGGAGCAATAAGATGAGTGAAACCGAGAAAATGCAAAAGCTACATTTGTTGGCGGCGCAAGGACACGAACTGTCGGCGGAAGACGAAGCGAGTTTGAAAAGCTGGTATGAAACGCTTGACCGCGAAGAATCGGTTATTAACCGGAACAGCCGCCAAGTTGATGTCGCCGCGTTAAAGAAAAAGGTCGAAAAAACAACCGAACAAATTACTCGAACGAGCGACGAAATTACGGCTTTGCTTCGGCAGAACGAACAAATCCGGCTTGAAAATAAAGATTTGCGCCGGCAGCTTGAATCCCGACTGGTGGAGCAAGCCGCTTGAGTTTGAACGACAGAGTTAAAATGATTATTGGAGAGATTTTAAAATGATGACACCGCAAGAAATTATCCGAGAAGTGCAAATGCTGCCCGCGAACGCGCAACGCGAAATTCTTGATACTTTGTCGCAAAACGTCAAGCAAAGCGAAAAGCAACCGCTAACTGAAGCGGAAATCGCTCAATTAATGCTTGCCGAAGGAATAATCAGTGAGATACCCGAAGGCTGGGACAAACCTGACGGTGAAGATTTCGAGCCGATTGAAATTAAAGGGAAACCGCTTTCGGAGATTATCCTTGAGGATAGAAACTAATGCCCGCTTACTTTCTGGACAGCAGCGCGACGGTCAAAAGATACGCCGCCGAAACAGGTTCGGCTTGGATTTTGAGCCTTTTTCGCCCGAAACAATCGAATTTGTTTTACGCTGCCCGAATCACGCAAACCGAATGTATATCGGCAATAGCGAGAAAGCAGCGCGGCGGCGGAATCACGGCAAAACAAGCGGCGCAGGCTATCAAACGCTTTAGAAAACATTTTCAATACAAATTTTTCAAAGTCGAGATTGACGCGCAAGTCGTCGAAGAAGCAACGAACCTAGCGGAGAAACACTTTTTGCGCGGTTACGACGCGGTGCAGCTTGCCGCCGCCCTGAAAGTTCAAGCGACCAGAGCAAGAAGCGGTGCGGCGGGACTGATTTTTGTCTGCGCGGACAACGCTTTGAGACAAGCCGCGAGTGCGGAAGGTTTGGCGATTGAAGACCCGAACGCTCACCCGTAAAATCCGAATTAATTATTTTATGACCGAACAACCGGAATTGCTGAAAACGCCTGTTACCGAAGTAGATAAATACGCATTCGAGCCGATCAAAGGCTATCCGATGCTTTACTGGAAAGGGAAGCGTCCTTTTACTTCGACGCAGTATTATCCGGCGCAGTTGAAGGAAACTTTCGGCGCGGATGTGGACGGCTGGCGCAACCGGATTTACTGGGGCGACAATCTGCAAGTTATGTCGCATCTTTTGAAGGAGTTTCGCGGGCGTGTAAATCTCATTTACATTGACCCGCCGTTTGATTCAAAAGCCGATTACAAAAAGAAAATCCAGCTTCGCGGGCAATCAATCACCAATGACCAGAACGCCTTTGAAGAAAAGCAATACACGGATATTTGGACGAACGACGAATATCTGCAATTTATGTATGAACGCTTGATTTTGATGCGCGAACTTCTTGCAGATAACGGCTCGATTTATCTTCATTGTGATTATCATAAAAGTCATTATTTACGTTGTATTCTTGATGAAATTTTTGGGCAAGAAAAGTTTAGAAATGAATTAGTTTGGCAGAGAACAAGAGTTTCAAAATCTCAAAGTGTTAGTTTTGGAACAGTTCACGATACAATCTTTATTTACGTTAAGTCAGAGCAATCAGTCTTTAATGCTCAATATCGAGAATACCCAGAAAGTTATATCAAAAGTCATTATAATCTTGTTGAAGAAACTACAAACAGAAAATATGGACTTTGGGATTTTACCCAAGCAGGACAGGGAGTTCCACGCCGCTTCGGTGATAAGATTTTAGAACCGCCTTCAGGCAAACATTGGATTTGGTCACAAGATAGAATTGATGAAGGACTTTTGACAGATAGAATTGTTTTTACTTCTTCGGGTATGCCACGTCTGAAAAGATATTTTGATGAAGCAAAAGGAAATTTTATTGAAGATATATGGATAGATATTTTTGATGTTAATGCAGTTGCAAAAGAACGCGAAAATTATCCAACTCAAAAGCCCGAAGCACTTCTTGAACGAATTATAAAAACTTCATCTAATCCAAATGACATAGTTTTCGATTGTTTTATGGGAAGCGGCACGACGCAAGCTGTCGCAATGAAACTCGGACGGCGGTTTATCGGCGCGGACATCAATCTCGGCGCGATTCAGATTACAACCAAACGGCTGATTTCAACTGCCGAAGATTTGAAACCAAAGGAGAAACGCAAACTCGCCGGCATCGAAGAAGACGAAACGACGAAATACACGGGCTTTGAAGTTTATAACGTCAATCATTACGACGTTTTCCGAAATCCGGTGCAGGCGAAGGAAATACTCATCGAAGCGTTAGAAATTCAGCCGCTGCCCGCGTCTTTGGTTTGGGACGGCGAAAAAGACGGACGATTGGTAAAAATTATGCCCGTCAACCGCCTGGCAACCCGCGCCGATTTGAACGAACTTATCGCCAATTTCGATTACAAATCTTTCCAGCAGAAATTCAGCGAAAGCCCGCACAAAGCCGTCGAAAAAATTCTGCTCGTCTGTATGGGACACGAAGCGGACTTGGCGGCGCATCTGCAAAAAGAAGCCGCGCCTTACAAACTCGATATTGAAGTCGTGGACATCTTGCGCGACCGTTCAAAATTAGAATTCAAACGCGATTCGGAAGCGAAAGTTACGACGACGGAAACCGAACTGAAAATCGAAAAATTCTATCCGATGAACTTGCTGCAAAAGCTCTCGCTTTTCCAGGAGAATGTCGAAGATTGGCGCGAGCTTGTCGAATCGGTAATGATTGATTTCAACTTCGACGGCGCGATTTTTCAACCGACTCTGCTCGATATTCCCGACAAAACCGAATTGGTCAAAGGCGTTTATGAAATCCCGTCGGATGCGGGAAACATTCGCGTCAAAATCACCGATTTGTTAAGCGAATCGTTGGAGGTTGATTGCTAAAATGGCAAAGCATCAACAAACCGACTTAGGATTTGCGTTCTTTGGACCGCTCCGGGATTTCTATCTCGAAAATCGGCGGCACATCCGAAGTTTGTATAAAGATTTGTCGAAAAAGTTTCTCGATTTTAACGATCCGAAAGAAAACGACGCTTATTTACGCATACCGCAGTTTGAAGCTCTGGAAATGTATATTTTTCTCAAAGAGTTTTGCAACAACGCGCCCGTTCACCGCCTTTTCCGCGATTGGTTCGAGAAAAAAGATATTTTTGAAAAGCGTTCGGCAATTTCCAGCCGCCAACGGCAAGCATCACTTTTTGATACGGTTACCGAACTCCAATACGAAAATCTTTATAAACGGATGCAGAAGAATTCGCGTAAATACTCGAATTATATTTACGCGCTGACGATGGGGACGGGCAAAACTATCCTGATGGCGACCTGTATTTTCTACGAATTTCTGCTCGCCAATAAATACCCGTTCGATGAAAAGTTTTGCCACAACGCCCTTGTCTTCGCGCCCGACAAAACCGTGCTTCACGCGCTTCGGGAAATCGTCGAATTCGATAAATCTCTGGTTGTCCCGAAAGAATATGTAAATTGGCTCGACACGCATCTGAAATTTCACTTTTTGGACGATGCCGGAAAGACTTTGAATCTTTTGGACGAATCGAAATTCAACATCGTCATTTCTAACACGCAAAAAATTATTCTCAAAAAACAGCACAAGGATAAAGCCGCCGCCGACAGCTTTTTCGGTTCTGAGAAAGATACTCATAAAAGGGAAGAATCAACTCCGACAATTTATGACGACATCGCCGCGCTTCTGGCGGAAGAACCGGAAGATGAAGCCGACCTTGCCACAAATCAGCGTTTCGAGAAACTAAAACGCCTGAGCCAACTCGGAATTTACGTTGATGAAGCGCACCACGCCTTCGGCGACGCGCTGGCAAAAGATATGGGCGTTGTCGCTTCAAAAACCAGCTTGCGTCTGACGATTGATGAACTCGCCGCAAGTTTGGAGAGAAGCGGAACAAAAATCGTCGCCTGTTTTAATTACACGGGAACGCCGTATGTCGGCGACCAGGTTTTGCCGGAAGTCGTCTATGCCTACGGATTGCAGGAAGCCATCGAAAAAGCGATGCTAAAAAAGGTCAAACGGCACGGCTACACGAATCCGAAGTCAGAAGAATTCGTGCAGCTTGCGATTGATAATTTTATCGAGAGCGTGACGGAAAACGGAGAATTTATCCGCCCCGAAGGAATTTTGCCGAAAATGGCTTTCTTCGCGCCGACAGTCGAAGATTTGAACAGCGAACTGCGCCCGGCGGTCGAAAAAGCCATCGCCAAACACGGCTTTTCATCAGATAAAATCCTCATCAACGTCGGCGATCCGAAGCTGACGACAAACGACGAAATCCGCGAATTCAACAATCTCGACAAACCTTCGTCAGAAAAGCAATTTATTTTGTTGGTCAATAAAGGACGCGAAGGCTGGAATTGCCGCTCGCTGTTCGGCGTTGCGCTGTTCCGCAAGCCGAAATCGAAAG
>Ga0136611_10003938_pt1 | contig 10402 bp, 9 predicted proteins | sample AntDrymUQ2232306_2_FD_106645 | JGI IMG/M metagenome (GOLD analysis project Ga0136611, IMG submission 106645) | Polar desert sand microbial communities from Dry Valleys, Antarctica - metaG UQ223 (23.06) | ecosystem: Environmental > Terrestrial > Soil > Desert | place: Antarctica: Dry Valley... | reverse complement strand
GCGCCCGACGGTTGTTTCAATCAGTCTATCTACCGGTCGAGGCGTTGCCCGCATCACGTCCTGCGAGTTATGCTCCTTCGTCAAATCAATCAAATCGCCTTTCCAGCGCAGTTTGATTTTCGTTTGCGTGGCAACGGCTTTCGCGTCGAGTGCGAGCAGCACGTCGTCAACCGTATTAAACGATTTGCCTTCGCCAACCAATTCCTCGCGGTCGAGCGTCAAATAATAGCAACCGAGAACGATGTCTTGCGACGGAACAGTTATCGGTTGACCGGACGCAGGCGATAAAAGATTGTTTGAGGCAAGCATCAAAACGGTCGCTTCGATTTGCGCTTCGGCAGACAGCGGAATGTGAACCGCCATCTGGTCGCCGTCAAAGTCGGCGTTGAACGCCGTGCAGACGAGCGGGTGAATTTTAATCGCTTTGCCTTCGACCAGCACCGGCTCAAAAGCCTGAATTCCGAGTCTGTGCAAAGTCGGAGCGCGGTTTAATAGAACCGGATGCTCGCGGATAACTTCTTCGAGAATATCCCAGACAATCGGCTCTTGCCGTTCGACCATTTCGCGCGCCTGTTTGATCGTCGCGGCGTGCGCGTCGCGTTCGAGTTTGTTGTAGATAAACGGCTTGAACAGTTCGAGAGCCATTTTCTTCGGCAAACCGCACTGATGCAGTTTCAATTCCGGTCCGACGACGATAACCGAGCGTCCCGAGTAGTCAACGCGTTTTCCGAGAAGATTCTGACGAAAACGTCCCTGCTTACCTTTCAAAGTTCCCGAAAGCGATTTGAGCGGACGATTGTTCGCGCCGCGCAGAACGCGACCGCGACGACCGTTATCAAACAGCGCGTCAACGGCTTCCTGCAGCATTCTTTTTTCGTTGCGGACGATGACTTCCGGCGCGCGCAGTTCCATCAATTTTTTCAGGCGGTTGTTGCGGTTAATCACGCGCCGATACAAATCGTTCAAGTCGGATGTGGCGAATCTGCCGCCGTCGAGCGGCACTAGCGGGCGAAGTTCCGGCGGAATCACCGGAATCACGTCGAGAATCATCCATTCGGGTTTGTTGCCGGATTTCAAAAATGAATTCGACACTTTCAGGCGTTTGGAATACTTCAATTTTTTCTGCTGCGAAGTTTCCTCTTTCATTTTACCGCGCAAATCTTCCACGAGTTCGGCGATGTTGATCTTCATCAACAATTCCTTGATCGCTTCTGCTCCCATTTTGGCGACGAATTGATGCGGATATTCCTGCGACAATTCGCGGAAGCGTTCGTCGGTCAGCAAATCTTTTTCTTTGAGTTCCGCCACATCGCCCGGATCAACCACAATATAAAGCTCAAAGTAAAGGATTTTTTCGAGGTCGCGCAAAGTAATATCAAGCAGATGCCCGATGCGCGACGGCAAGCCTTTAAAAAACCAGACGTGCGAACACGGGCTGGCTAATTCAACATGACCAAGGCGCTCGCGCCGCACTTTCGATTGCGTCACTTCCACGCCGCATTTATCGCAGACCACGCCGCGATGCTTCATTCGCTTGTATTTTCCGCACAAACATTCCCAATCCGAAACCGGACCGAAAATACGGGCGCAAAACAATCCGTCGCGCTCCGGCTTGAATGTGCGATAGTTAATCGTCTCCGGCTTGGTAACTTCGCCGTGCGACCAAGATTTAATTTTTTCAGGCGATGCCAGACTGATGCGAATCGCCTCAAAATTTGGAGTTAATTGCGTTTTATTATCGTTTTGAAATCGAAACATATTTTTTACTTGTAGAGAGTCGGGAGCAGGACATTAAGACAAATTTGTCTTAATGTCCTGCTCGTTATTAGTCAGCGCCTACCAATTCGAGAACACCTGCCGTCGCTTCTTCGATGTCAATCTCATCTTCAGTGATAAGTTCGACATCGAGACAGAGCGATTGCAGCTCGCGCACGAGAACATTGAACGATTCGGGAATTCCCGGCTCGAAATTCGACTCGCCTTTGACAATGGTTTCATAGATTTTCGAGCGTCCCGCCACATCGTCGGATTTACAAGTTAGTAATTCCTGCAGGATATGCGCCGCGCCGTAGGCTTCCAACGCCCAAACTTCCATCTCGCCGAAACGCTGTCCGCCGAATTGCGCTTTACCGCCCAATGGCTGCTGCGTAATCAACGAATATGGTCCGATTGAGCGGGCATGAATCTTATCGTCAACCAAATGCGAGAGTTTGAGCATATAAATGTAACCGACCGTTACTTTCTGCTCGAACTGCTCGCCGGTCAAACCATCGTAAAGACGAGTTTTGCCGGATATTCCGACCGACGGCGGAATGCCGAGTTCGTCGAATTTTTCATTGGCTTTGGCGATATATTCCTTGATTTCCTTTTCGCTTGCGCCGTCAAAAACCGGCGTCGCGAAATGAAGTCCGAGAACACGCGCCGCCCAGCCCAAGTGCGTTTCGAGAATTTGACCGACGTTCATACGCGAAGGCACGCCGAGTGGATTCAAAACGATGTCAACCGGCGTTCCATCCGGCAGATACGGCATATCTTCTTCCGGCAGAATGCGGGCGATAACGCCTTTATTGCCGTGGCGACCAGCCATTTTGTCGCCGACCGAAAGTTTGCGTTTCATCGCCACGAAAACTTTCACCATTTTGATAACGCCCGGTGGAAGCTCGTCACCTTGTTTTAACTTAGTGATTTTTTCCTCGTAGATATCGCTCAAAATGTTAATCTGGCGTGTCGTGCGCTGTTCGTATTCTTTGATTTCACCGGCGATGTCAATCGTTCCTGCCGTCACTTCCGCTTTTCGCAGAATTTTCGTATCAACATCCCTGAGAAGTTCGCGTGTTAAAGTTTCACCTTTTTTGATTGTCAGATCTTCGCCGTCGGTTAAATCTTTAGTTAACTTGCGCCCTTCAAAAAGTTCGTAAATTCGTTCGTCGCGCTGTTCGCTCAAAATACGAATTTCGTCTTCGAGATCGCGCCGCAAATTATCTTCTTCCAGCGATTCAATGTCCAAAGACCGCTCATCCTTTTCCTGTCCTTTACGGGTAAAGACTTGAACATCAACGACGGTTCCGTCAATTCCCGGCGGGCAAGTCAAAGAAGCGTCTTTCACGTCGCCGGCTTTTTCGCCGAAGATGGCGCGAAGCAGTTTTTCTTCCGCCGTCAATTGCGTTTCACCTTTCGGTGTCACTTTTCCGACGAGAATCGAGCCGGGTTTGACCTGCGCTCCGATGCGGATAATTCCCGATTCGTCCAGATCACGCAGCATATTTTCGCCGATATTAGGAATATCGCGCGTCACTTCTTCGGGTCCGAGTTTCGTGTCGCGGGCTTCGATTTCGAGTTCCTCGATGTGGATTGAAGTGTAATAATCTTCTTTCACCAAGCGTTCGGAAACAAGAATCGCATCCTCAAAGTTGTAGCCGCGCCACGACATAAACGCCACAAGAACATTTCTGCCAAGCGCGAGTTCGCCTCGGTCGGTGCAAGGTCCGTCGGCAATAACTTGTCCTTTCTTAACCTGCTCGCCAACCTGCACAATTGCTCTTTGGTTAATGCAGGTGTTTTGATTTGAACGGGTGAATTTAACAAGCGAATAAATATCCGCCGTCACTTCGCGCGAAATCGTGCCGTCAACCTGATGGTCGGCTTTTACGATGATGCGTTCCGAATCAACAAAATCAACCACGCCGTCACGTTTGGCAATAACCACCGCGCCGGAATCACGCGCCGCAATCGCTTCCATCCCTGTTCCGACATACGGCGATTCGGCGCGAAGAAGCGGAACCGATTGACGCTGCATATTTGAACCCATCAAAGCGCGGTTCGCGTCATCGTTTTCGAGAAAAGGAACCAGGCTGGCAGCAACCGAAACAAGCTGCTTCGGCGAAACGTCCATATACTGAATTTCATCGCGGTCAGCCGTGATAAATTCGCCTTTCTGACGCGCCGCGTTGCGCTCGTTAACGATATTTCCTTTATTGTCTAATTCAATATTAGCTTGCCCGATGACATATTTGTCTTCTTCCCAAGCCGTCAGATAAAACGGAAACGGTTCAAATTCAGCTTCGCGCCCGCTGGTTTTTTTGACTTTTTTGTTTGCCGCTTCAATTTCCTCGATAGGAATATGTACGTTCGGTTTCAAACCCGTGTCGCCGCCATTGATAATGTTGGCGTATTCGACGACGCGCCCGTCTTCGACTTTGCGATACGGCGATTCGATAAATCCGAATTCGTTGATTCGAGCGAAGCACGAAAGTGATGAAATCAGTCCGATGTTCGGACCTTCCGGCGTTTCAATCGGACAAATGCGCCCGTAGTGCGTCGGGTGAACGTCGCGGACTTCAAAACCGGCGCGTTCGCGCGATAAACCGCCCGGTCCAAGCGCGGACAAACGACGCTTGTGCGTGATTTCCGAAAGCGGGTTTGTTTGATCCATAAACTGCGAGAGCTGCGATGAACCGAAAAACTCGCGGACAGCTGCCGTCACCGGTTTGGCGTTAACCAAATCGCGCGGCATCGTCGTAAACATATCCTGCTGAATGGACATTTTCTCTTTGATAGCTCGTTCCATTCTTTCAAGTCCGATGCGGAATTGATTCTCCAGCAATTCGCCGACAGCGCGAACGCGACGATTGCCCAAATGGTCAATATCGTCCTGCCCGTAATGCTCGCTGTCTTTCTTCATTCGCAGCAGATAATTGACGACTTCGTAAAAGTCAGGAGCTTTCAAAAGTGAATTATTCAAATCTTCGCGCTCCGGTCTGCCCATTTTGATATTGAATTTCAAGCGTCCGACACGCGATAAATCGAAACGTCGAGCGTCAAAAAACATTCCTTCGAGCAAACGGTAAGCCGTCGGCACGGTCGGCGGATCACCGGGTCGCATCTTTCTGTAAATTTCAAGCAAAGCGTCAACTGGTTTTGAAATCGCGTCTTTTTTCAAAGTTTGCAGAATAATGCTTCCGATGGCGTCATTTGCGGGAATGAAAACTGAAAACGTCTCGACGCCTTCTTCAACGATTTGCTGCAATTTTGCAGCGGTTAACTCGCTGTTCGCTTCGAGAATTACCTCTCCCGTTTCGATATTTACGACATCATCGAGCGCAATCGCATTTTCAAAGTCGGCGGCGGAAACCTCGACTCGTTCGATACCGAGTTTTCTGAGTTCTTTCAATGCGGAAGCCGTGATTTTTTTGCCGTGGCTAACAACCACTTCCTTTTTATCTTTAATGTCTTCTTCTGCCCGCATCCCCTTCAAATTGGTTTCGCCGTCTTCTTTGACGCGGACGAAAAGTTTGCCTTTTTCAACGATAACTTCGTCGGTCGTATAAAAGCGTTTGAGAATATCGGCGTTAGTGAATTCGGCATTTTTCACCACTTCTTCCAGGATATTGTCGGAGACAGTCTTCATATCAATTTGCGGATTGAGCCACAAACCGAGCGCGCGCAGAAAAATCGTCGCCAAAATTTTACGTTTTCCGAGACGAGCGTGCAAAATTCCTTTCTGGTCAAATTCAAACTCAACCCACGAACCGCGATACGGAATAATTTTTGCCAGATAAGCATCGCGGTCGCCTTTGAAAAACACGCCCGGACTGCGGTGCAACTGCGAAACGATAACGCGTTCCGTGCCATTGATAATGAAAGTGCCGTTGTCGGTCATCAGCGGAATTTCGCCGAAGAAAACGTCTTCTTCCTTGATGTCACGAATAGTCGAAACATTAGTTTCCGAGTCTTTATCAAAGACGGTTAGGCGAATGCGAACTTTGAGCGGAACGCTGTAAGACGTGCCGCGTTCCTGACATTCCTGCTGATCGTGTTTATGTTTCAAACCGACCGGCTCGCCGCAGTTCGAACAGAGCTTCGGGCGCACGGCATTGAAAGTTCCGCAGTTATTACAGAGAACTTCCGCTGGATTGAACGGGTCAACTTTAATTTTCGCGCTGCACTCCTTACAGTTTGCGCGAAGATGTTCGAGTCCTTCCAAATTTCCGCACTTACACTGCCAGTTGCCGATTTGATACTCGACAAATTCGAGCGTCGCCGTTTCGCGGAAATCCGACACGGGAAAAATGGATTGAAAGACGGTTTGCAGTCCGACCATATCGCGTTCTTCGGGAATCAAATCCATCTGTAGAAAACGGTTGTATGATTCGCGCTGCACTTCGATCAGATTCGGGATGCGGGCGGACGTATAAATTTTTGAAAAATCTACGCGCTTAGGTGCCTGACTTGTTCGGCGACCAAGCCCGTTGGTGTTGGTTTGTAGCGGATTGGCAATCATAATTTTATAAATTCAGACTTTGGAGAAAAATTTTGTTGATTTAATTCTCTATTGTTGCTAAGATGCCTTAGTCAAAATTCTTAAACACAATATTTCAAATAAAGACGGCAAATGCGGTCGAGGGTAAACAATGCCCTGACCGCTTTTTGTTAGCAGTAACGCTATAAAATAAATTTTTCGAGAGTGCCGAATGTGGACACCAACTCTCCCAAAGTAATATCAGAGAAATTGCTTTCTCGTCTGTTCCCTAAAACTCCGACGAATCGAAATTTCAATTTTGTAAGAAGGCAAGCCTTAAAAATTTTAAGGCTTGCCTTCTACCTTAACAACTATATGACGCGACTTCAAATTCGTAATATAGATGTGGCAAATCAAATCCGGGTTGTCAATCAGTTATTTGATTTCAACCGTTGCTCCGGCATCCGTCAATTTAGTTTTAATTTCCTCTGCTTCAGCAGCGGAAACGCCTTCTTTGACGGCTTTCGGCGCACTGTCAACCAGTTCCTTGGCTTCTTTCAAACCGAGACCGGCGACGACTTCGCGGACGACTTTGATGACGTTGATTTTGCCTTGTCCGGCTGCTGTGATAATTACGTCGAACGTGTCTTTTTCTTCAGCCGCAGGAGCTGCATCGCCGCCTCCGGCACCAGCCGCCATCGCCATCGGCGCGGCTGCCGCTGCAGCGGAAACACCGAATACTTCTTCCAATTCCTTAACCAATTCAGATGCTTCGAGCAACGTCATGCCTTTTAAAAATTCAATAACTTCTTCTTTTGAAACTGCCATAATAATTTAATTCCTCCGTTAGGGTTCTTGTTTTTATTGTTTATTTAAATGTCAGCCGGAGAACCCAATGGGACGATTCTTTCAGCTTTGTTGCATCGAAGCTGTTCGAATGTCCGAGCAATCTAACGCGACCTGACATATCGCTTTGCTCGTTTTGACCTTGAGTCGGCTTTTCCGAATGGCGGATTTGAAACGAATTTCAAATCCGCTATGCAAAATTCTTCTACGCTTCTTTCTGTTCGCCGATTTGTTTGACGACGATTGCCAGATTGCGCGGCACGGCGTTGACGACCGTGACGAGGCGCTGCGCCTGAGCGTTGATGACGAACATCAATTTTGAAATAAGCACTTCTTTCGACGGCAGACTGGCAATCGCTTCAACTTGTTTTGCGTCTACGACTTTGCCTTCGACAATACCTGCCTTAAACGAATAAATATCAGCGTTGTCTTTAACAAATTTGGAAATCGTTTTCGACAAAATAACAGCATCGTTTTCCGTCCAGGCAATTCCTGTTACGCCTTTTAAGTGTTCGGTCGCGCTTTCATAAGGCGTACCTTTGACCGCTATTCGCGCCAAAGTGTTTTTGATAACTTGATATTCCGCTCCGGCTTCGCGCAACTTATTGCGAAACTCCTGATCTTTGTTGACGGTTAATTTAGTAAAACCGACAATCATCGCCGACTTTGAGTTATTCAATCGCTCCGTGATAGCGTTCAAATCCGTTTGTTTTCTTTCTCTTGTTTTCATTTCTGTAATTCGCTCCTCACTTCGCTTTAGACATAAGCCAATTCGTCCAGCAGAACCCCTGGACTCATCGTTGCCGCCAGATTGATTTTTTTCAAGTAACGACCCTTCGCCGTCGTCGGTTTCGCTTTCATCACAGCGTTAATTAAGGTTTTGGTATTCTCCAAAAGATTCGCTTCATTAAAAGAAACTTTTCCGACCGGACTGTGAATCACGCCCGTTTTGTCAACGCGATATTCGACTTTACCAGCTTTGGTTTCCTGGATGGCGGTTTTTACGTCCATCGTCACCGTGCCGGTTTTAGGATTCGGCATCAATCCGCGCGGACCTAAAACTTTGCCGAGCGTTCCGACCGACCGCATCATATCAGGCGTAGCAATAACCGCGTCGAAATCGAGCCAGCCGCCTTTAATTTATCAACCAACTCATCGCCGCCCGCGAAGTCCGCGCCGGCTTCTTCGGCTTCCTTGATTTTATCGCCCTGGGCGATAACAACGATAACCTTTGCTTTTCCGCCCAAACCGTGCGGCAAAACAATCGTGCCGCGCACAAGCTGATCGGCTTTGTGCGGGTCAACGCCGAGCCACATCGTAAGTTCCACCGTTTCATCAAATTTAGCGAAAGCGACTTCTTTTACTTTTGCGATTCCTTCTTCTAAAGTGTGTTTTTTGCTCGGCTCGATTTTCTCAAGAGCCGCCGTATATTTTTTTCCTCTTTTCATTTGTTTTGTTAGGTTCAAACGAAATGTTCTTTAATTTGCACGTTACGGCGCAAACATTTCTCCCTTGTTTGACTTCAAATTTAATAGTTTATTCAATTGATAAACCCATACTCTTCGCCGTTCCTTCAATCGTTTTCATCGCCGCCTCAAGATTTGTGGTGTTCAAATCAGGCATTTTTTTCTTGGCGATTTCTTCAATCTGGAGGCGCGAAATTGTTCCGACTTTAGTCCTATTTGCTGTGCCTGATCCCTTCGCAATTCCTGATGCTTTGCGAAGCAAATCGGCAGCGGGCGGAGTTTTTGTTTCAAACGTAAATGAACGGTCAGCATAGACCGTAATCACCACCGGAACTTTCATATCCGGGTCATCGTTTTGCGTTTTCGCGTTGAAGGCTTTGCAAAACTCCATAATGTTGACACCATGTTGTCCGAGTGCCGGACCAATCGGCGGCGCGGGGTTAGCTTTTCCCGCCGGAATCTGCAATTTGATATATCCTGTAATTTTCTTAGCCATAATCCGATTTACGATTTCGAGTTATCAACTCAAAAATGTCCTCTGTATAATTCTTTTATTCTTCTTCTGCAAATGTAACTTTTTCCACGTCCAAAAAATTAAGTTCAACCGGCGTAGCGCGTCCGAAAATTGTCACCGTAACTTTTAGCGTTGCTTTCTCTTCGTTGACTTCCTCAACCTTGCCGGTGAAACTCGCAAATGGACCCGATTTGATTCTGACGACTTCTTCAATCGCATAGGAGAATTTCGGTTTCGGTTTCTCTGTCGCCACTTCAATGTTATGGACAATCTGGTCAACTTCCGACTGCGTTAAAGGCGTCGGCTGTTTTCCTCCTAAAAATCCGGTCACTTTTGGTGTGGATTTAATAGCGTGAAAAACATTATCGGGAATGCGAGACTGCTCGTTGCATTCAATTTCGACCAGCACGTAACCCGGGTAAAACATCCGCGACGATTCGATGCGCTTGTTGCCGCGCATTTCAACGACGGTTTCTTTCGGCAGTAAAACTTCTGTGATCTGTTCACTCAACTCCATATCTCGAATACGGGCGTTGAGGCTTTCCAACACTTTGTTTTCATGCCCTGAATATGTGTGGATAAAATACCACTGTCTCATCTGTAATCCTTTATATACCGACAATTTTATTAACTAACCAAGTTAAGCCTTCTATAATATAGACCCAAGACCGATCAATTAAAAAAAGATAGAGAGCAAAGAAAATAACGTTGACAATCACGATAATTGTCGTATTTTTAACATCGTCGGAAGAAGGAAACGTAGTCTTGTTAAGTTCTTCGCGCGTATGACGAATAAATTCGCCTACGCTTTCCTTTCCGTCTTTACCCTTAGTGTCTAAGGTGTCAATTGTTTCTGACACTTGTTTTACTCCTTAAATTTTTGTGGCAGGGGTACCAGGACTCGAACCCGGACCTACGGTTTTGGAGACCGACATGCTAACCATTGACACCATACCCCTAAGACTATTTTCGATTTTGAATTGCTGATGTGCGATTTAATTTTCCAATCGCAAACCGGCAATTCAAAATCGAAAATTTAACAATTATTTATTTTCTTTGTGCAAACGATGGCAACGGCAGCGACGGCAAAACTTATTCAACTCCAACCTTCCGGGCGTGTTCTTTTTGTTTTTCGTCGTCACGTAATTGCGCTCTTTGCACTCTGTGCATTGCAAAATTATATTATCTCTCGGCATTACTTCAACCTCTTATTTACTTATTCAACAATATCGGAGACGGTTCCCGCCCCGACGGTGCGCCCGCCTTCACGGATCGCGAATCGCAAGCCTTTCTCCATCGCGATCGGCGCGATCAGCGTGATCTCCATCTGAATGTTAT
>Ga0136611_10003937_pt1 | contig 10403 bp, 12 predicted proteins | sample AntDrymUQ2232306_2_FD_106645 | JGI IMG/M metagenome (GOLD analysis project Ga0136611, IMG submission 106645) | Polar desert sand microbial communities from Dry Valleys, Antarctica - metaG UQ223 (23.06) | ecosystem: Environmental > Terrestrial > Soil > Desert | place: Antarctica: Dry Valley... | reverse complement strand
GTAGAGCCGCAGCGCCGGGTTGTCACGGCGGACACCGAGGGTGAGCGCCCGTCCGGCACGTGCCGCCTCCTCATCGAGCGCGCCGAGGACCTTGGTGCCGACGCCCTGGCCCTGCGACGCAGGGTGCACCTCGAGGAGGCCGATGTGGAGCGAGTCGTCCGGGCCGTCGGCCAGGTGCACGGCGCCGACCGCGACGCCGTCGACCAGCACGATGCGCACGTCGGTCTCTTCGCGGCCGAAGAACCGCTCGCGCTGGTCGTCCCGCTCCCACGGACCGTGGATCCGCTCGACCCGTTCGCGCATGGCCGCCTCGTGCAGCTCGAACAGCCACTCACGGTCCTCAGGGCTGGCCGGGCGGATGGCCAGGGTCACGACATCAATCCGCCCACTGCGCCGCGTCGTGGCCGGGCAGCACGGTCGGCGTGGCCCAGTGCGCTGGGGTCTCCGACAGCTGGAGCACGGGCCGGAGGCGGGTCATGAGGCCGTACTCCGACTCGATGTCCTCCGAGAGCTCGGCCGCCAGGTCTCGCGCCTCGCGTACGGGCATGGCGTCCGCCGGCTGGTGGATGCTGCCCATGCCCAGGAACCACATGGCCGTCTGGGCCAACGACACCCGAACGTGCCACGAACCACCCTCGATGGCCCGCCGCCGCAGCGCCTCCAGCACGCCGTATGCGCCCCAGTACCCCGTGCAGTAGTCGTTGATGGCCATGGCGATCGGGCTGTCGTCACCACCTGCCACCGGTCGAGGACGAGGCCCGTGCAACGCCTGGATGCCGGTTGCGGCCTGGATGTTGCCGTCGAAGCCCCGCTTGGTCCGCCACGGACCTTCGTCCCCGTACGCCGACTCGGTGACGTAGACCACCCCCGGGCGCATGGCAGCCACGTCGGCCGGGCCGAAGCCGCGGCGCGCCAGGCTGTCGGGCCGGTAGGACTGGACGAAGACGTCGGCGGTGCTGCAGAGGTCCCGCATCCGCGCGGCTCCGTCGGCCTGGTCGAGGTCGATGAAGGCCCGGCGCTTCCCGTGGGCGGTGTCGGCCTGGGTGTAGACGAGATCGGGGACGTTCGGTGAGCCCACGTGGAGCACGTCGGCCCCGAACTCGGTGAGGGTGCGGGTGCACATCGGGCCGGCGATGACTCGGGTGGCATCCACCACCCGCAGGCCGGACAGTGGGCGCTGGCCCTGAGGCAGCGGTGTCGGGGCTGCGTCCCCGATCCGCTCGATATAGACGACCGGTTGGTTGGCCAGGGCCTGGCCCTGCGGATGGCTCTGCCACGTCGCGTAGTCCCGCACGATGACCCCCGTGACGTCGCGCTTGTTCAGCGCGTCTTCCAGCTCGGCCGCCGGCTTGGCTCGCACGGCGGCGGTGACCGACTCCCGGGTCAGCTCGCATCCAAGCGCCTCGGCCGTCTGCTGGGTGAGGCCGGGGAAGGCGCAGAGGAAGTAGAGGGTCTTGTCGTCGGCGGTGGTGAACCCACCTTCGATGGGGCCGCCCCTGGCGTTCCGAGTCGTGGCCAGGTCGCCGTCGAGCCGCAGCAGCCACGCGCTGGCCATGGCCACCTCCGCGTGCCTGGTGTCGATGCACACCTCCTGCGCCTGCCCGGTACCGGCCTGCCAGATGTCGGCGACCTGCTGGCCGACCAGACCGAGGACGGTGGTGGCCCCCTCGCGGATGCCCAGCGGCGACGCGTGCACCTGAGGGCCTGCTTCGATCCTCAGCGAGGGCAGCGGGCGATCCGGCAAGCCGGCCGCTCGGATCCAGGAATCCATGTCGCGTACGAGCATCAGTGCCTCCAGTGCGGGACTTCAGCGGAGTTTGGCACACTGGCATCCGGCCGCCGCCGTCAGGGCGCTCCCGCCCCGCTCACCTGCCGCATCCACCGCCGCACCTGCGCGGGCGAGGTCAGGCGCACCACCTCGATGTGGGCGAAGCTCGTGTCGGCGGCGGCCCCTGCGTACCGAGCTGTGAACGCGCGCTTCCGCGCCCTGAGCGGCCTGACGAGCGAGTCGGCCGCCCACAGATCGCCCAGCCGTTCGCGGTTCCCGCTCCACAGATCCCGTCGGAGCAGGCTGCGCTGCAGCGTTCGCACTACGACGCGGCGCCGGCACGTCCGCACCGGCAGGTCGAGCCAGACGACGGTGTCGGCGGATCCCCACGTGATGTCTCGCAGCTTCGACCAGTAGTTCCCGCACGCCACCCAGCTCGGAGTGTCGAGCGCGTCGCACACTCGGGCACGAAACGTGGGCACGTCCGCCTCTTCCCAGCCCGGGTTCCAGAACAGCGCGTCCAGCTCGACGTGGCGGGCATCGAGAACTGCTGCGAGCCGGCGCGCCGTTGTCGTCTTGCCCGAGCCGGAGGTGCCCACGACCAGGACCCGCTTCACCGATCCAGCCCCGTGACCAGCATCCGCACCCGGTCCTAGCACGGGTCGGACGGGACCGGCTGGACGGCGCCCGTCGCCATGGAGCCGAGGGACCGGTAGAGCGATTCGGCCGGACGGTTGCCTCGGATCACCCAGAGCCCTGCCGCGTCCGCCCCGGTGTCCCGGGCCCGGTCGTCGGTGCAACTCTGCGGACGACGATCGACATGGCGACAGCGTGGGCTGTCGGGTGCGAGCCGGCAAGCGCATTCGCACGCTTCTGGGCACCAGTCCCCCCGCCCAGGTGGACCAGGCCGCACAAGCGGGACGGGCGCGGCGGCGGGGATGGCAACCTGGGGTCGGTGGAGCGTGGAGATGCGGTGCGGACCTACAAGACTCGGCGGCGGCTCACACCGGGCCAAGCGCAGGATCTCGAGCGGCTGCTGCCGCGCTACGGCGTCGAGCCCACCCCGCCCTTCGACGCCGAGCGGGTGTTCGGGCGCAGTGGTCCGGTCGTGCTGGAGATCGGTTGCGGGAATGGCGAAGCCACCGTGGCCATGGCTCGCGCCGAACCCGACCGGGACGTGCTGGCCATCGAGACGCACGTCGCCGGGGTGGCCTCCCTGCTGCGGCGGGTCGAGGAGTGGGGCTTGATGAACGTGCGCGTGCTCGAAGCCGATGCGCTTCTGTGGCTCCGCCAGGCCTGCACACCGGCCGTGCTCGACGAGGTCCGGGTCTTCTTCCCCGACCCATGGTCCAAGGCGCGCCACGCCAAGCGTCGCATGGTGGTACCTGCGTTTGCCGACCTGGTGGCTGACCGGCTCCATGTCGGCGGGCGACTCCATGTCGCCACCGACTGCGTGAGCTATGCCGAACAGGCAACGGAGGTGCTCGACCGCTCTGCGTACCTCGAAGTCGTCAGCCGCTCCCGCGGAGTCCGGCCAGTCACCCGTTTCGAGCGGCGCGGCCTGGCCGCCGGGCGGCCGTCACACGACGTCATCGCGGTCAGGACTGCATAGCCACCTCAGCGTCGGAGCCGGGCGATGTGGAGGACTGCACCCCAGTGCCGACGTAGCCGTCCGTCGGGTCGCTCCCCCAGTCGCCGCCGAATCTCGCCGTACAGCCGCTCCCGCTGCCAGGGCTGCATGGCGATGTGGCCCGAGAAGGTGTTCAGCAGGTCGATGTAGCTCTCGGCGTCATGGTTCGTCTCCCAGTCGAACTGGCGGATGTCGACCACCTCGAACAGGCCGCCGGCCTCGATCTCGGCTCGTTCGTCGTCCAGCTGGCCGGGCCGTGGGACCGGTGCGTCCGGGTCCACCGCCTCACCGATCTCGTCGTAGACCTCCTGGATGTCACCGAAGAACGGGTCCCCGCCGTGGGGGATGACGTGTCCGGCGGCCCAGAAGGCCAGGAAGCCGGCCGGCTTCAGAGCCGCCGCCGCCAGGCCGTAGCGGCGCTCGGGGTCGACCCAATGCCAGGCGGTGGCGGCGAAGACCATGTCGCAGCGCCCTGGCGGGCGCCAGCACTCGAAGCGCGCCTCCACCACCTCCACGCCGTAGTCAGCGAGGTTTCGACGCGCGATCGCGACCAGCGCCGGCCCCGGTTCGAGGCACGTCATCCGGAACCCGCGCTCTGCCAGCGGATGGGTGGCCTTGCCCGTCGCGCAGCCCACCTCGACGAGCCGGTCGCCAGGGACGAGGCGAGTGACGTCCAGCAGGTGTTCGAAGAGGGCAGCCGGGTACTCGGGCCGGGCGCGCTGGTAGAGGTCGGCGGCCCGGTCGAAGGTCGCCGCCAGCCGCCTCCGCTTCTGGCCATCGGGTTCCGCCGGCGTCATTCGCGCAAGCCTGCACGAGATGGAGTCGCGCCCGCCTTAGGTCGTGCCTGCCGCCGAGAGGAAGGTGTGCACGAGGGCGGCGTCGCCCCCCACGGCAGCGACCTGCTCGGTCGTCACCCGCCGGTAGAGCAGCAGCACCAGGCCTGACGCCGTCGCCTTCACGGTCGCCCGCCGGCCGGAGTCGCCGGCCCCCACCTTCCACTCCCGATCGGTGTCCGAGGCCACCAGCGTCACCGTGCCGGGGACCTTCGCCGACCCCGCGCCGAGCATGATCTCGAGGAACTCGGAGACGCCGTCGTCGGCGACGGTCGCGTCGATCGGATCCGGCTCACCCGTCGCGGCCTGGGCATCCCATCGGTGCACGGTCGCTTCCTGCACCTGATGCCTGGCCACTGCGCCGGCGGTGCGGGGCTCATCCCACCAGGTCCAGCACGGCGATGCGTGTCCTGCCGCCTCGAGCGCCGACACCAAGAGGAGCGTGCTCTCGTGCGACCAGCGGGCGAGCTCGACGTCCGAGCCGGGGCCGACGCGGTGGCCGCTCCATTGATGCCGGGGGTCGGCCGCTTGCACGTTCTGCGCCCAGAAGCGCTGCACGGTGCCGAGGTGCAACACCAGGTCGCGCAGAGTCCAGCCAGGGCAGAACGGCACCGGAGCGCCGAGCTCGCCGCCTGAGGGCAACCGGGAGATGTGCGAGCTCTCCACTCGGATGGCTTCGAGATAGGCGCCGAACATCAGTTCGCCATATTGGCGCGATCGAGCCCTCTGGCTCCCCGGCCGTTGCCGTAGGTCAGGTCGGTTCGTCGGGGAACGGCCGGAGGTCAACCGCCTCGGCCGCGGGGATCTCGCCACCGCCCGGTACGTCGGCCACGTCCACGCCCGGCGCGTCCGCCGCCTCGGGGACCGGCGCCTCTCCGGTGTCCTGCGTCGTTCCGACGTCTTCTCCGTTGCTCATCCCGGCTCCTCTCGTATGGCTGAACCGAGACGTTGCCCGTCCGAGTCCGGTAGTAACCCAGATCTCCATGTCCCGAAGGCGCGGACTTGGGTAAAGGGCCGCTCATGCGATCCAGAGGTGTGAAGCCGTGACCGGGTTCGGCGAGCTTGTCGGGCTGGAGGTGGGTGACCCGGTGGAAGAGGGCAAGGTCATGGTGACGCTCGATGCCGACGAGCGGCACCTGAACCGACACGGCACAGTGCACGGTGGGGCGATCGCCACGCTCGTGGACGTGGCCATGGGCGCGGCAGTGGCGTCGGCCGGGTCTGATGCCCCGGTGACCATCGAGATGAAGGTCACCTACCTCGAGCCGGGCCAGGCCGGACGGCTGGTGGCCGAGGCATGCGTCCGCAAGCACGGCCGACGCGTCACCATCGTCGAGGCCGAGGTGACGCAGAACGACGACCTCGTCGCTCACGCCATCGCCACCTTCGCGTCCTAGCCGGATCTGCCGGCTCAGAGGCGCCGGTACCAGGCGGCGATGGCTGCACCGATCTCGTCGGCCGAGTCCTCCTGGAGGAAGTGGTTCCCCGGCACGGTGACTTCATCCTGGTTCGGCCATGTACGGCAGTACTCGCGTTGCGGGCCCGTGAGAATCGCGCCCGGCTCCGCGTTGACGAACAGCTTGGGCATCGGACTCGTGGACAGCCACTCGCCGTAAGAGCTGACGAGGGCGACCACGTCGGCGGGCTCACCCTCCACGGGAACCTGACGGGGCCACGTCAGCGTGGGTCGCCGGTCCTCCCCGGGGGTCCGGTAGGGCCGACGGTAGTAGGCCATCTCCTCGTCGCCGAGTGTGCGCAGCACCGAACCGGGCAGCACGCGCTCGACGAACACGTTCTTCTCGAGGATCATCTCCTCGCCGGCCGGTGAGCGGAAGGCCTGAAAGATCTTGCGGGCACCCTCCGGCCACTCGTCCCACGTCACCGGGCGGACGAACGCCTCCATGTAGGCGATGCCCTTCACCGCGTCGCGGTGGCGGTTGGCCCAGTCGAAGCCCAGGGCCGAGCCCCAGTCGTGCACGACGAACGTCACGTCGCGGGTGACGTCCAGGGCGGCCAGCAGGCCATCGAGATAGCGGCCGTGCTCATCGAGCGTGTAGCGCCCCGGGCCTGAACCGGCCAGCTTCTCCGAGTCCCCCATGCCGACCAAGTCGGGAGCGATGAGGCGGCCCATGCCCTCGAGGTGCGGCATGACGTTGCGCCACAGGTACGACGACGTGGGGTTGCCGTGTAGGAAGACGATCGGGTCGCCCGCACCGACGTCGACATAGGCCATGCGCACCCCGAGGACGTCGGTGAACGAGCGGGGGTAGCGGGGATCGGCGGAAGGTGGCATCTCGCACCCCGTTCTAGACCTCGCCGACTGCCTGTGCCAGGGGCTGCCAACCATGCCGCGGGAGTCCGCTTCCGAGATCGACGGTGAAGTAGTGCCCCTGGCCGGGCTGGTCGTGCCGACGGTCGATCGGTAGGCCGGCCAGGGCGCAGTACCAGAGGGCGCCCACCCCGCCGTGACCTATGACCGCAACGTCGCCGGACCCTGCGTCCGAAAGGAGGTCTTGGAGCCCGTTGGCGATGCGGACTTGCGCGTCCGCGGCCCGCTCCCACCCCTCCACGGAGACCTCAGGTTCGGCGAAGAACCGGTCAGCCAGCTGCTCGAGGCGCGCCGGGGGAACGAACCCCGTGGCCGACCGGTCGTTCTCACCGGTCCCCGGGCGAATCTCGACGTCGAGGCCGAGGTGGGCGGCGACGATCTCGGCCGTCTCCATGGCCTTTGTCTCGTCGCTGCTCACGATGCGCGTGATGTCGCGCACCCAAGGCTGTTGGCACAGAGCCCGGGCGCGACGAGCTCCGGCCGCCGACAGGCGCCAACGGGCAACAGGCACCGCTGGATCGACCACCACCTCCGGATGCGAGACGTACCTGAGCAACGGCGCCACGTATCGGTCAGTGCTCGTCACCTGGCCAAGTCTTTCGCTCAGCTCGCATAGCCTCGCAATCCGGCGGAACGCAAGGAGCAAGCGATGGCCAAGGGCTACTGGATCAACACCTTTCGAGCGATCCATGACCAAGACAAGGTGGCCCGGTACGCCGAGCTGGCCAGCACGATCATCCCCGACGGCGGAGGACGCTTCTTGGCGCGCGGCGAGCCGTACGCAGCGTTCGAGTCGGGGTTGATGCAGCGCACGGTCATCATCGAGTTCCCGAGCGCCGAGCAGGCGGTCCGCACCTACGAGAGTCCGGCCTACCAGGAGGCGTTGCGGGTGCTCGACGACGGGGCGGAGCGCGACATCCGCATCATCGAAGGCTTCGCCGACTGACGCTCACGAGCACCAGGGCGCCGAGGACAGCGGCGGCCGCGGAGGCACCCAGCACGCCCAGCTTGGCCGCGTCGATAAGCGGGCTCCCCGACGGGAAGGCAAGCTCGGCGACGAAGAGGGAGACGGTGAAGCCGATGCCGGCCACGGCCGCAATGCCCCCCACGTGCGCCCAGGTTGCACCTTCCGGCAACCTCCCCAGGCCGGTGCGGACGGCCAGCCACGTCGCTCCGAGCACCCCCAGGGTCTTGCCGCCGAGAAGACCGAGTGCGACCCCGGCGGCCACCGCGGTGCCCCCGGGCGCGTCCAGCGCGGCGGACGACAGCTCGACACCGGCATTGGCCAGCGCGAAGAGCGGGACGATGCAGAGGCTCGTCCAGGGATGCAGGCGGTGCTCGAGTCGCTCGGCCGGCGACGCCGCGGCCCGAGCGAGCTGTCCCATGGTGGCCAGCTGGCCTGCGCTCGGATCGTCACCCAGGTCGGCGGCCCAGTCGCGAGCCACCGCCGCGGGGGCCATGGGGCGCACCGGCACGAGAAGGCCGAGCAGCACCCCCGCGATGGTGGCGTGCACCCCAGAGGCCTGCGTGGCCAGCCAGACGGCGATGCCGGCGACGACGTAGGCGGGAGCCCAGGTGACGCGGGCCGCCCGCAGCAGGACGATGCTGATCAGGATGGCCCCCGCAATGGACAGGGCGACCACGTCGAGGTCAGCGGTATAGAAGAGGGCGATGACGGCGATGGCTCCGATGTCATCGACGATGGCCAACGTCAGCAGGAACAGCTTGAGCGACGCCGGCACTCGCCGGCCGAGCACAGCCACCACGCCGAGGGCGAAGGCGATGTCGGTCGCCATGGGGATGCCCCAGCCGTGTGACCCGGCACCTCCGGACGTCACGGCCAGGTACAGGGCGGCGGGAACGACCATGCCCCCCAACGCAGCCATCACCGGCACGGCCGCGGTGCGCGGATCACGCAGCTCGCCGGCGACCACCTCGCGCTTGATCTCCAAGCCGATGACGAAGAAGAACAAGGCCATGAGACCGTCGTTCACCCAGTGGTGGAGGTCCTGCGTGAGCACCCAACGACCCACCCCGATGGCGAGCTCGGTCGACCAGAGGGCGTCGTAGCCGGCCCGCCACGGCGAGTTGGCCCACACCAGGCCCACCACTGCGGCGAGCAGCAGCACGAACCCGCCGGCCGACTCGGTGGCCAGGAACCGCCGCACGACCAGGGGTGGCCGCCGCCCGGGCAAGGGCGGGGCGTCGGCATGCGGCGCAGTTGGCGATGGGCTCATCCAGGGCTCTCCAGTCGGTCATCGAAAAAGGACGTGCCGACCAGGCTTCCCGGCGTGCTCCAGGGCCCCGAGCCCCGTTGCAGGATAGCCCGACGTGCTCTGCTGTCCGCCGTGCCGCTGACGTCCGAGACCTTGCGCCGAGCCGAGGCACGCCGCATCGCCCTGCACGCGCAGGGCTTCAACGACCCTCGCCCGACGGGGCGCCGCGGCCCACGGTCCTTCAAGCGGGTTCTCAACCGGGTCGGGCTGGTGCAGATCGACTCGGTGAACGTGCTGACCCGATCACACGAGCTTCCCTTCCTGGCCCGCCTCGGCCCCTACGATCGCACTGCACTGTCGAGCTGGCTGTGGGGCAGCGGCGAGGTGTTCGAGTACTGGGGTCACGAGGCTTCGTTGCTGCCGGTCTCCGTGCACCCACTGCTGCGCTGGCGCATGGCCAGCGGCCGGGCCTGGGGTGGGATGGTGAGCATCTCGGAGCGCCGGCCCGAGCTGGTGGAGCAGCTGCTCGAGGCCGTGGTCGAGCGGGGGCCGGTGACGCTCGACCAGCTCGAGCACCTCGGTGATGCCATCAAGCGGGGGCCGGCCGCCCCAGGGGCGATGTGGAACTGGAGCGACGCCAAGAAGGCCGTGGAATGGCTGTTCTGGCGAAACCAGGTGTCGGCCGTGCGTGACCCACGGACGTTCGCGCGCCACTACGTGCTGCCCGACCGCACGGTCCCTGTGGACGTCCTGGCCACACCCAAGCCCTCGGACGACGATGCCATGAAGGCGCTGCTGCTGCTGGCGGCCAGAAGCCACGGCGTCGGCACCGCCCGGGACCTGGCGGACTACTACCGGCTCAACATCGTGACCGCCCGCCGGCTCGTGGAGGAGCTGGCGGTGGACGGCGCCCTGCGCCGGGTCACGGTCGAGGGCTGGCGCCACCCCGCCTTTCTGCAGCCCGACGCCGTCCTCCCGCGGTGGGTGCGGTCGTCCGCCCTGCTCTCTCCTTTCGACTCGCTGATCTGGGAGCGGGAGCGCACCGAGGCCCTGTTCGACTTTCGATACCGCATCGAGATCTACGTGCCCGCGCACCTGCGCGTGCACGGGTACTACGTCCTGCCGTTCCTCCACGACGGTGAGCTGGTGGCCAGGGTCGACCTGAAGGCGGACCGCCTGGCCGGCGTGCTGCGAGTGCGGAGCGCGCACCGCGAAGCGACCTTTGATGGCGACCGCTCGCTACCCGTGCTGGCGGACCGCCTGCGGGAGCTGGCCGCCTTCCTCGGGCTGGCGGACGTGGTGCCCGAGGACCGGGGCGACCTCGCGCCCCACCTCTCGGTCGCACTTCGCTGAGGGGTCCCGTGCTCGCCGCAGTACGTTGGCCAGGGTGCAGGGTCGAGACGGCGGCTCGGGCGGGGCACTGGTGCCGGAGCTGGACGTCGCCGATCTCGACGCCTCGTTGGCGTTCTACGGCGACCTCCTCGGGTTCTGCGTCCGCTTCGATCGGCCCGCTGAGCGCTTCGTCTACCTTGCCCTCGGGTCGGCCGAGCTGATGCTCCAGGAAGCCACCGGACCCGGGAGGCGGTTCCGCACCGCCCCCCTCGAGCGTCCGTATGGGCGTGGGGTC
>Ga0136611_10003936_pt1 | contig 10405 bp, 10 predicted proteins | sample AntDrymUQ2232306_2_FD_106645 | JGI IMG/M metagenome (GOLD analysis project Ga0136611, IMG submission 106645) | Polar desert sand microbial communities from Dry Valleys, Antarctica - metaG UQ223 (23.06) | ecosystem: Environmental > Terrestrial > Soil > Desert | place: Antarctica: Dry Valley... | reverse complement strand
GGGCGACGCATGCGTCGCCCGTACCGTGCCCAGGAGGGAGGGAGCACAATCGCCGTGACCCGCGGCGATCCAACCGAGGAGCGGACCGGAGTCTGGATTACGAGCCGTCGAGCGCGTCGAACAAGGTCGGCCCCGCCTGGTGGGCCGGCACCGGCGCCGCGTCGTCGCCATCCGGCAGCCCCGGCTGCACCCAGCGGTGTTCCTCGTCGTGGGTGAAGCGGGCGAACCGCTCGACCGCCGCCCGCCCGTCGTCGCTGAGGGCGCGAAACAGCGCAAGCAGGCGCCGCTCGACGCCCCGGTCGCCGCTCTCGGCCGCCCCCGGCTCGATCGCTCCCGCGGCCCGCAGCAGGTCCAGGCGGGAGGCGCCGAGCGCGCCCGCCAACCGGGCGAGGATCGCCACGCTGGGCCGGGCGCCGCGCCCCCGCTCGATGTCGCACAGGTACGACCGGCTGACCCCCGCCCGGTCGGCCAGCGCCCGCTGGCTGATCCCCTGGCCGGTCCGCACGCCCCGAATCCAGGCGCCGAGCGCGTCGCCCACGGCAGGATCGCGGACGGCGGCGGGGGGTTGTGTGGTCATCGCGGCATCATAGCGCGGGCGCGGGACACGTGGGCGGAGGCGGCACCGGTGGCCATCGGACCGAGGGCGGGCACGGGCCATCGGTGGCGACCCGTTGCGGGAACGCGCCAGCGGTGCGGCGCTCGGTCGCGTCCGTTGGGGGCGTCGGTGGTCCCGTCGATGGGCGCACGCCGTGCACCCCTACGATCGCGTCTGACCTCCACCGACGCGGGTTGCCAGCCCGCCGTGCATGCTCTGCGCGCCATTCAACGGTAGGGGTGCACGGCGTGCGCCCTTCATTACCCGCTGATGCCGGGGCCGCCGTCAGTAGCGCCCAGGTGCGCCCATCGCCACCGACGTTCCGGAATCGGCTTGGCCGGGCGGCCATGTTCCGCTGACGTTCCGGCGTCGGCCTGGCCGGGCGGCCACGTTTCACCCGCCCTTGCCCCCGTCCCGCCGCCGTGCGACCATCCCAATCGCCCGACTGGTTCGCCGGAGGTTGCCCGTGCGCGAACGCCTGCTCCTCAACGCCGACGTGATCACGCTCGACCCGGCCCGGCCGCGCGCCGCCGCGGTCGGCGTGGTCGGCGACCGGATCGGGTTCGTCGGCGACATCGCCGGCGCCCGGGTCTGGGCGCACGCGGGGGCCGAAGAGGTCGATCTCGGCGGCGCCTGCCTGATCCCGGGGTTCGTCGAGGCCCACAACCATTCGGTCCTCTTCGGCCTCGGTCTCGCCCTGGTCGATGTCCGCCCGGACGCCGCGCCGAGCCTGACTGCCCTGGTCGCCGCCGTGGCCGCGCGCGCGGCGGCCACACCCGCCGGCGGCTGGGTGGTCGCCCAGGGTTACGACGACAACCAACTCGCCGAGCTCCGCCACCCGACCCGCCACGACCTCGACGCCGCGGCGCCCGATCACCCGGTCGTGGTCGTGAACGGTTCGGGGCATCTGTGCGTCGCCAACTCGGTCGCGCTGCGCCTGGCCGGCGTCGGCGCCGGCACGGCCGACCCCCAAGGCGGTCGGGTCGTCCACGACGAGGCGGGCGAACCGACCGGTCTGCTGCTGGAAACCGCCCAAGCGTTGGTGCGGCGCCACATTCCCGAGCCAAACGTCGCGGCCATGGTCGACGCCCTCGACCGCTGCTCCCAACGCTTCCTCGCGGCCGGCATCACCTCCAGCCACACCGCCAACGTGACCACCGCCGACGAGCTGCGGGCGCACCAGATCGCCGCCCGCGAGCGCCGTCTGCCGATGCGCGTCTACGCCATGATCGGCCAACCGCTGCAGCCACTCGCCGCCGAGCTCGGGTTGCGGACCGGGTTGGGCGACGAGCGGCTGCGGATCGGGCCGATCAAGTTCTTCGCCGACGGCTCCCTGATCGGCCGCACCGCCGCCGTGTTCGAGCCATTCCTGGAGGACCCGCGGACCGACAACCTCGGTTTGGAGATGATGCCGCAGGAGGAACTCAACGAGGTCGTCCGCCAGGCCCACGACGCGGGGTTTCAGGTCGCCACCCACGCCATCGGCGATCGCGCGATCCACATGGTGCTGACCGCCTACGAGCGGGCCCTCGCCGCCACCCCGCGCCCCGACCACCGGCACCGGATCGAGCACTGCGGCATCTGCCGCCCCGAACTGATCGCGCGGATCGCCCGCGACGGTGTGCTGGCCGTGTCGCAGCCGATCTTCGTCACCGAGTACGGCGACGGCTTCCTGCGCCACCTCGGGCCGGAGCGCTGCCAGCTCACCTACCCGTTCCGATCCCTGCTGGACGCCGGGGTCGGTCTCTCCTTCTCGTCCGATGCCCCCGTCGCCGCCCACGAGCCGCTGCGCGGCATCCAAGCCGCCGTCACCGAACGGACGGGTTCGGGGCAGCCCTACGCCCCCGCCGAGGCGATCGACCCCCACACCGCCCTGCGCCTCGCCACGCTGGCCGGCGCCCACGCCGCCTTCGAGGAGGGGGCCAAGGGCAGCGTGGAGGTCGGCAAGCTGGCGGACTTCGCCGTGCTTGGCCGCGACCCCGCCGCCGTCCCGCCCGACCAGATCGCCGCCATCCCCGTGCTCGCCACCCTGCTCGGCGGCGACACGGTGTTTGAAGCCTGAGGCGTCCCGACCCGGGGACGTACGGGCGACGCATGCGTCGCCCGTACCGTGAATGGGGGAGCTTGGTCCGCCGCAGCTAAGTTGCCGAACACGGGAAATCGGGGACCAGCGCGGCGCCACCGCCGTCCGATCATGGACCGGACCCCGAGTCGCAAGGAGTCACCACTACCGATGCTCGCCATGGACCCCAGCGCCGAGGTGTTCGACGTCACCCTGACCCTCGCCGACGACACGCCGCACTGGCCGACGCACCCGCCGGTGCGGGTCGGGCCACTGCGCCGGATGGCCGACGGCGACGCCAACAACGTCACCAAGCTGTCGCTCGCCGCCCACTCCGGCACCCACGTCGACGCGCCGTGGCACTTCGTCGACGACGCGCCCCGAATGGACGAGATCCCGCTCGCTCGCTGGATCGGCCCCTGCCTGGTGGCCCGTGTGCCGGAGGATGTCCGGCTGATCGAACCGGCGCACCTGGAGGCGCTCGTGGTCCCGACCGGCACCGAGCGCCTGATCCTGCGGACCGCGAACTCGACCGGCTGGGCGGCCGGCGACCTCACGTTCCGCGAAGATTATGTCGCCTTGTCCCCGGCGGGCGCCCGGTGGGTCGTTGCGCGCAGCATCCGCCTGATCGGCATCGACTACCTCTCGATCGAGCCGTTCGACCAGACCGACCGCGCCACCCACCCGACCTTGCTCGGCAACGATGTCCTGATCGTCGAGACGCTGGACCTCTCGGCGATCGAGCCGGGTCCCTACACCCTCGTCTGCCTGCCGCTGGGGCTCGGACCGGTCGACGGCGCCCCGGCGCGGGTGCTGCTCTGCCGGCAACCGTGAGCGAGGACCGAGCAGTGGCCAGGGACACCGCGGTAGTGCCTGCCCCCGCCGCCCCGCCCCCCCGGATCGCCTGCGTCGGGTTGGCCGGGTTCGACCGGTTCCTGGCGGTCGATCGCTACCCCGCCGCCGGCGAGTATCGGACCGTGAGCGCCGACCTCGCCGCCCCCGGCGGCAGCACCGCCAATACCGCCGTCGCCCTCGCCCGTCTCGGCGCCACGGCGCGCCTCGCGGCGGCCATCGGCGACGACGAGGCGGGCGACGCCGTGCGGGCCGGTCTGACCGCCGCGGGCGTCGACACCGGCTGGCTCGCCACCCGGCCGGGCGCGCGCACTAACGCTTCGACGATCGTCGTCTCCGCCGACCCACCGGATCGGACCATCTTCTGGCACCGCGGCGCCCAGCTCGTCCGCGGGGATCAACTCGACATCGCCGCGATCTTCGCCCACGACGTGGTCGTGCTCGACATCGCCGACGCGCCGCTGCGCCGCTTCCTGACCGACCTGCCGGCCCACACCGCGCCGCGCGCCCGCCTCCTCGGCACCCTCGGCTACCTGCTGGAGGCCGAGTTCCACGACGCCTTCGACGTCGCCCTGCGCCACGACGTGATCGTCGGCAGCGAGCGCGAGCTGCTCGCCGTCACCGGCACCTGGACGCTGAGCGACGCCGTGAGCGCGGTGCGGGCGCGGATGCCCGGCGCCAACCTGCGCGGCTGCGTCGTCACCCGCGGCGCCGCCGGCTGCCGGATCGTCGCCCGCGAGGGCCGCTGGCAACTGCCCGCGTTCCCCATCGCGGCGGTCGATCCCACCGGCGCCGGCGACGCCTTCGCCGCCGCGGTCGCGATCGGCCTCGCAGGGCGGTGGGATTGGCCGGCGATCGGCCGCTTCGCCAACGCCGTCGGCGCCCTCGCCACCCGCGCCCTCGGCGCCCAGAGCGCCCTCCCGACCTGCGCCGAGGTCGACGCCCTGCTGGCCGCCCATCCCGACATCGGCGCCGCGCCCGATCCTCCCGCCGGGTCCGGCACGGCGACCGACGCGGCCCAGGGGTAGGCGTACGCGGGAGTCGCTGATGTCCGCCGGCGCCAAGGAGGGCACCGGTCACTCCCCGACGAACACGACCGACGGGGCGTACAGACGGAATGGTGTTCCTCTGGCCTGCCTCATGGGGCGCGGGTGACGACACAGCCTGTTGCCGCTACGCACATCACTGATACGGAATTCGGCTCATCACCCGCGTCTTGGAGTGCGCCGTACTCCCCCCGTGGTCGGGTCCCCGAGTCCATCCTCGAGTTCATCCCCGCGTTTAGGGTCGGGGAGCCGTCTCGGCGCCAAGAACCTCCGTTGTTTACCCGGATTCCGTATGACTCCATCGCCCCATCGTTGTCGGGTAGGGTCCGGTGACCTCCTTCGACCCTGCCGACCGCTGACGCTTCCGGCGCGCCCCACGGCGGGACGTGACGACCCGGCACGCATCGTGCAATGTTGTTATCGTCTACCGTTGACAGCCGATTCCGCATCTCTCGAACGGAGGCAATCCCATGAGCTTCTTCGATCGACTCTTCGGCCGCCAGCCAACCGCCGCACCCGCGCCGCGCCGCGCCGCCGGTCGCCGTCCCACCCGCACCCCGGACGAGCAGGCGATTGAGCGCTACCGCTACCTGCTCCGCACGGCCCCCCCGGAAACGATCGAGGAGGCCCACGCCGAGGCGTTCGCCCAGCTCACCCCCGAGCAGCGCCAGCACGTCCTCCAGGAACTGACCAGCACCCTGCCGGCCCACGAGCGGACGGCTGGCGTCGAGCAGGCGAACGATCCCCGCTCCCTGGCCCGCCTCGCCACCCGCGCCGAGGCGCGCCAGCCGGGTACGCTGGAGCGCTCCTTCGGCGGCATGGGCGGCGGCATGGGCGGCATGGGCATGGGTGGGATGCTGGGCGCCAGCTTCCTGAGCAGCATCGCCGGCGTGATGGTCGGCAGCGCGATCGCCAACCAGTTCTTCAACGACTCCGGCTACGACGAAGGCTACGAAAACGGCGCCAACGCCGATGGGGGCGACGGGAGCGACGGCGGCGACGTGGCCGACGGCGACACCGGCGATAGCGACGGCTTCGAGTCGGGCACCGACACCGGCGACCTGGGCGGCGGGGACTTCGGCGGCGGCGATTTTGGGGGCGGGGATTTTTAGGAGCGCCATCGCGCGCGAGTCAGTTTTCATCCCCTCAACCCTGGACTCGGCCCCCCGCTCCCAAACGTTTGGGAGCGGGGGGCTTGTGTTTGGACATCGCATTATTACTGGGGTATCCGTAACTGTTTGAGATCCTGCTCGTTCGGCTCCAACCCGAACGGACTGCCGGGCAGGTCCACCGTCCAAACATGGAGCATTGGGCCGAACGCGATATTGGCGGACCCCGCCGGGCAGGTGCCGAAGGGCGAGAGGAGGCCGACGAGGCCGGCGAGCGAGAAGCAGACGTTCGTGTGCGCGTGCCAGGCGGTGAGCGACCCGCCGCCCGCGTCTGGCGCCTCCGCCAGCGGCCAGGGCAGCGCGTAGACCACGCCGAGCAGCAGCGGACCCTGCACCGTCACGCCGTAGACCAGCATCTCCGGCTGGGACGGGTCGAGGGTGACGCCGTCGTGGAGGCGCCCCTGGTGCTCGTAGTGGACGACGGCGCCGATCGTGGTCGGGCCGCTCGGCCGGTATCCAGCCGCCACCGCCGCCGCGGGGTCGGCGTACTGGGCGATGGCCGTCCGGGTCGCCGCCACCAAGCGGTCGGCGGCGGCAAGTTGGGCGGCGGTGGGCGGCTCGTCGGTGTCGGGCTGCATCGCCATGCCGACCGTGCCGTGGCCGACGATCGGCTCGCCGCTCGCCTTGGCCGCGCGGGTCGCCTCGTCAGCGTCCGCGAAGGCGTCCGCCCAGACGGTGGCGCCAGTCAGAGTGGTTAAGGGAACAACGGACGTCGTCGCGACCAGCCGTCGCACCCGCAGGAACCGGCGCCGGACACCGCGCCGCGGCGGGATCAGCAGCAGGGCGATCGCGGTCAGTTCGACCATCTTGGTCGCGAGGCCGACCTCGTCGTGCCCCTCCTCGCCGGCCAGCATCGAGCCGATGTAGGCGACCACCGAGCCGGTCAGCACCGTCAACGCGAGGCCGCGCCACCGGCGTCCGGTGAACGCCCGATAGCCGGCAGTCGCCAGCGTCAGCGCGGCGCCGACGAACAGTGCCCCGCCCCCCAGGGTCGCCGCCCCCGCCGCCGGCGCGAGCACCAGGTGGATCGTAGCCGACACCAGCATCAACAGCACGCCGGCGCAGGTCGGCAGCGGCGCCGCCGCGACCCCCGCCACAAAGCGCCGCGCCCGTTCGCTCCCGCCCTCCGCCGACGCGCGTCGCCAGCGGAGGAAGGCCCACAGCACCAGCGGCAGCGCCGCCACGGCGACCAGCCCCGGCAGGTGGGCGGGGGCGATGCCCCACAGCAGTCCGTCGGCCAGGTTGTCGTCACTCCCCCCGGTGTGCGGGTGGATCGGCATCTGAGCATCCTCCTCTCGGCGTCGCGGTTGGCACCGGTGATGGCGTTCGCGTATGGACGCCCGCCCGCCCTACGCGGCCACCTGCAGCCCCGCGGTCGGGTCCAGCGCGGCGGGGGCAGAGGCGTCCCGGCGCCGGGGAGCGGTCGCCCGGCGCGCCTCCCGCCCGAGCACCAGGGCGCCAATCGCCAGCGGCAACACCACGCTGCTGAGGGTGACCACCAAGCCCAGCGCCACCTCCCGATCGAAGAACAGACGGACGGCGTGGTGCAGCAGCACGATCGCCTCGTAGGCGACCGCGCCACGACGCGCCCACCGCCGGGCGCGGGTGAGACCGACGGCGAGCGTGACCGCCAGGATCGGTCCCAGCAACGCCACCGCCGTCGCCGCCAGATAGATCGGGGCGCCGCCGGCCATCACCAGTAGCACCACCAGCCCCGCGGTCGACACCAGGCCGAACCCGGCTTGGACAACCAACAACGCCGCCGCGGTGTCGAGCGTGCCGGTCGTCGCGAGGGCGGGGTTCGCGGTGGCGATCGCGTTCGCGGGCGGTGCGGAACGGATGGATCGCGGGTCCATAGTGGCTGCCTCCGGTGGTCCGGGCGGGCCGCTCCGGCCCACGATCCAGACTGATGGAGGCGGATGAGACGGTCTTGAGCGCGGGATGAGGATTCGATGAGAACGCGTCCTCAAGCCTCGCACGTCCACATCGGATCCCGGCCGCGCGGAGGCGTGGCAGCGTCGTCGGTGGGTCGGGCCTGTGCCGGAGCGGCCCCGTGGAGTACCCCGTCGCTGGCTCGGGTGGTGCCGACCCGTCGTCAGGAGGTAGGGGTGGCCCAACGTGGCCGCCCTGGTGAACGGCACCCCAAGGATGGCCCGCGAGTGCCCAGTCACCATCAGACCATCGCGGTTGGCCCGAGGGCGGCCACGTTGGGCCGCCCTTACCCCGTCCGTTCCTGCACGCTCCCGATCAGCCGGTCCTCGGCCGCCGGGCACGGGGCCATCGTCCCCACCGACGCCACCGCGCGCGTGTTGGTGCCCTCCCCCCGTCGCCCCCCAAATCGGCAGACCCCGAGGCAGGTGTATGGGGCGGGACCGCGGCATCGTCCGCCGCGAGCGGCAGCGTCACCACGAAGGAGACGCCGGGGCCGTCGTGCGGGCGGGCGACGACTGCGCCGCCGTGCTCGGTCGCGATCCAGCGGGCGATCGCCAGGCCGAGACCGACCCCGCCCGCCGCCCGCGCCTCGTCCGCACGGGCGAAGCGCCCGAAGATCCGCTCCCGCGCGTCCGCCGGGACCCCGACGCCGTTGTCCGCGACGCGCACCTCGACCGTCCCGGCGACACCGTCGAGGTCGAGGCAGACCCAGACGCGCGCCGCGTCGCCGGCGTGGGTTAGGGCGTTGTCGACCAGGATCCAGACGAGCCGGCGCAGCGCGTCGGCGTCGCCGTGCACGGTTGCGGCGCCGGTCCCGCTGCCCGCGCCGAATACGAGCCGGACATCGCGGCCGGGGTGCAATCGCGCCGCGGTGCGACCAACCTCGTGCAGGATCGGCGCCAGGTCGAACGGCGTCCCGGTCGGGGTCGGGGTCAGGTGCTGCCCGGCCTCGGCTCGGGCCAGGGTCAGCAGGTCGTGGACCAGGCGACTCATCCGACCACTCTCGGCGACGATGTCGGCCACGGCGGCGTCGCGGTCCACGGCCAAGGCGTCACGTCGTCCCAGGAGAAAGTCGGCGTTGGCGCGGATCGACGTCAGCGGCGTTCGCAGCTCGTGCGAGGCGTCGGCGACGAACCGCTGCTCCCGCGCCAGCGCCTCGGCCAAGCCGCCGTGGGTCGCCTCCAGCCGAGCCAGCATCCCGTTCACGCTGGCGGTGAGGCGACCCAGCTCGTCGCGCGGGCGCAGGGGCGGCAGGCGGCGACCGAGGTCGGCGGTGCCCCCGATCTCGTCGGCCGTGTGCGCCATGGTGCGCAGCGGTCGCAGCGCCCGCCCCGCCACCAACCAGCTTGCCCCGAACGCCGCCGCCAGGCTGACCACCCCGGAGATGACGAGAAACAGGGCGATCCCGTTCACGTCGTCGCGCAGCCGGCGGGTCGACTGCCCGGCGACCACGTAGCCGCCGAGACCGAGGTCGTCACGGCGCCATGGCCGCACCACGACCCGCAGGTCGCCGCCGGCCACCAACGCCACGGTGCCGGCAGCCGACCCACCGTCGGCGGCGCGCAGGAGCGCGAGCGGCACCGCCGGCGGTTGTCCATCAACCAGGCCGGTGCTGACCAGCGGCGCGCCCGCCCCGTCGACGATCAGCACGAACGGGTCGGAGCTAGTGCGCAGGTCGAGCGGCGCCGGGGCCGTGCGCGGCTCCAGATCGCGACGGTCGGCGCCGGCCAGCGACGCGACCGCCTCCCGCGCCCGCGCCTGGAGAGCACGGTCGCGATCCGCCGCCCCACCGCGGGATGCCAGCGCCAGCACGAGCACGCTCAGCAGCACGAGGGTGACCGCGACCACCGCCGTGCCGAAGAGGGCGATCCGAGCACGAATCGACACGTCGCCCCCTACCTCGACCCCGGACCCGACCCCGACGGCTCGGCGGCGCGGTCGGCGCGCAGCACGTAGCCGACGCCGCGCACGGTGTGGAGCAGCCGCGGTTCGCCGCCCGCTTCGAGCTTGTGCCGCAGGTAGCCGACGTAGACGTCGACCGCGTTGCTGGTCACCGCCGCCGTCACCCCCCAGACGGCATCGAGCAACCGCTCGCGGGTGAGGACCTGGTGCGGGTGCCGCGCGAAGTGGGCGAGCAGGTCGAACTCCAGCGCCGTGAGGACGATCTCCCGATCGCCGCGCCGCGCTTCTCGCGCGTCGGGATCGATCGTCAGGTCGGCGTGGCGCAGCCGGCCGTCGTCCCGCGGCCGGACCCGGCGCAGCAGCGCCCGGACGCGGGCGAGCAGCTCGTCGGTGGCGAACGGCTTGGTCAGGTAGTCGTCGGCGCCGCTGTCCAGCCCCGAGACCCGATCGGACGTGGCGTCGCGAGCGGTGACCATCAGCACGGCGACATCGCCACCGGCCCGCAGCCGGCGGCAGACCTCGATCCCGTCCAGACCCGGCAGCATCACGTCGAGCACGACTAGGTCGGGCGGTCGCGCGCGGGCGCAAGCCAACGCCGCCGGGCCGTCGCCGGCCACGTCCACCGCGTACCCCGCGTACGCGAGCGCCCGCCGCAGCGAGGCCGCGATCGCGGGATCGTCGTCCACCACCAGGATCCGCGCCGTCTCGGTCATCGTTGCCCATGGTACGGCCCGCGTATGAGATTCGCATGAGTGGCGGGGGTGGGGGACCGGCCGTTTCACCTGATCGTTCAGGCGACGCATGCGTCGCCCGTACCACGATGCGGTGGCAGCGAGCGAGCCTGTCT
>Ga0136611_10003935_pt1 | contig 10405 bp, 12 predicted proteins | sample AntDrymUQ2232306_2_FD_106645 | JGI IMG/M metagenome (GOLD analysis project Ga0136611, IMG submission 106645) | Polar desert sand microbial communities from Dry Valleys, Antarctica - metaG UQ223 (23.06) | ecosystem: Environmental > Terrestrial > Soil > Desert | place: Antarctica: Dry Valley... | reverse complement strand
CAGGACGGAACAGGTGGTGCAGCCCTTCCAGTTCGCCGGCCGGCAGCTCGATGCCGAGACGGGGCTCTACTACAACCGGGCGCGGTACTACGACCCGGCGCTCGCCCGGTTCATCAGCGAGGATCCGATCGGGCTGGCCGGCGGGGTGAACCCGTACGCGTACGCGGGGAACGATCCGGTGAACTACCGAGATCCGACGGGCCTGTGGTGCGTGTCGTTCCAACTCTTCTCCATTGACGTGGAGATCGGGACAACCTGCGGCGATTCAAGCGAGAAGGATGCGAAGCCCAAAGGTTCGTCAGGCGACAACTCCGGACAGAGCGCCAACTTCGGGAATGCGAACGCGCGCGGCGGCTCTCTTGGAGGTATACCATTCAGTGGGGTACCGAACTCGTTTCAATCCGAACGTCTGACAATTCGCGAGTATGGTCCGAACGGAATGCCTCTGAAGGATTTCGATTGGCATAGGCCTCATGGCCCGCAAACTACGCCGCATGTTCATGACTGGAAGCAGCCACCGAATTCGTATCAGGATCGCACACAATGGCGCCCCGTAAATCCCGGAGAATTGTCTTCGCGATGGTCTCCGCACGATGCAATGTACCGTAATTTCCTGACCCTGCTGACAGGCCTTCTAAGTCGAGCACATTTCGCAACGCCGGTTTTGATGGTTAATCCGTGCTTGGTCGACAAACAGATGTGCAGACCAAGCGCTTGAATCTCAATTTCACTTTCAACGCGACCGATGTATGCGAAGCTTGCCGGAGGCGCTTGCCGCGTTCAATGAGATCAACCTGAGCGACTGCCGACTGGTCGGAGTACGGCTCGAACAGGGAGAGAACGATCCTCGAGACACGTTGACTCTCCTTCTGGAAATGGTGGCCGGCGAGAAGGCGGATTCCTATGTACCCGCGTACCTCAGGTTTGTCGGCTGCGGGGCAGTACGGCTTCACGTTGACACGTTCTACAAGAGCGTCTGCAGTGACAATATCGCTGAGGTGGACGCGCTACCATTTGAAAGGACAAGTGGCGATGTATTGCTCGAGCAGAGTGCATTTCGCGAGCAACACCAACCCAGTTACTCCCTGATCATGTTCACCGTAACGCTTTGCTCGCCGGCTGGTGTGATCGAGGTTGCAGCACGTGATTTTACCCTAGTCGAGACGCGGAGTTGACATCGGCACGAAGCAATGCAGTTGAAGCTTGAATGCAGTCTCGTTCGGCGTGGCGTTAACGTGGTGTGTCCGCCTTACTCTCTAAGCACCCACAAGCTGCCTACGGGTGACATGTGTGGAGACAATGCCCGGCCTTCGCGCCGGGCATTTGTTGTTCACCCTCCCGACGCACAACAGTCCGCCGACAGGAGATCATCACCGCGGATCAGCGAACTCGCGGCTCGGCTTCACTGCACGTAGTTCGTCGCAATCCAAGTCACACCCGCGACCAGCTGTTTGGCGCGATAGGGCCCCGAGACAGGGCTCTACTACAACCGGACGCGCTACTACGACCCGGCGCTAAGCCGGTTCATCAGTGAGGACCCGATCGGGCTGGCCGGTGGGGTGAACCGTATGCGTACGCGGGGAACGATCCGGTGAACTACCGGGATCCGAGTGGGTTGGCCCCGCGTTGCCTGTCCTGGTATACCCCCGGAGAAATCGTTAAATCTGGAAGTGTGGTGTTCAAGAGTGAGCCTGGGTACTGGTCGACGTTCTGCTACGATGACGGGTATGCTAACCCGAGCCCTGCGCCCCTGTGGCAGGCCCGCTCTACCGATGCGGGGCCCAGCATCGGCGCTGCAGCGCCGCGCCCTGCGGATAGATTCCAACTCGCTCGCCGCTTAAATTGTGGCATGCACAGTAGTGCAGCGGCACTCGCCATCATTACCGACGCCACCGTCGTCACCGGAATGGGCATTGGGTACAGGATGGGGCGAGGATTCCTCGGGACGCTCACGTCGGTGGTCGAAAGAATGGCCTATCACGGCATTCAGGCGAGATACGTGTTCGGCGCCCCCGCGCACGCTACGATGGCAAAGACGGGACGTTCAGCCGCGTCTGTCGCCCTCGGTGCGGGAATATATGTAGGGACAACCGCATCAAGCGGAGGCAGCCTCTCGTTGGACGGCTTTGCGAAGAACTTCATTCCAGTCGTGAATTCCGTCAACGCTCTCACACAGATGCCTAAGGTATGCGCGCAGTGAATCACATGAGCCTTGGTCAACGCCTCTGGTGGGGCGCCCGGACGGGTTCGATCTTCGGCGCGATGTTTGTCGCGCTGGCTGTCCTGGCATTCTTGCTGGGCGGCGAGGAAACGTTCGAGAAACTCGACACGTCTCTGCGCGGTGTAGCCTTGGCCTACATGGTCGGCGGACTGGGTGGAGGTTTGATCACCGGGGCTCTGCTGCCATTAACGAAGCGGCTCGTGGGTGCTGCATTCATCGGCTACGTTGCGTTCATCCCTGTCGGCATCATGGTCGTGCTAGTGAGAAGCACCAGGGAGTCATTCGCGTCGGGAGCAGTACTCACACTTGTCGTCGCCTTGATTGGTATACCGGTCGCGGTTAATTCCCACCGCAGGTCCGCGGAAGATCGGCCACGCCAATCGAGAGTGGCAAACGACCTCCGTGACAGGACGTAGGCGTTATGACGTTCCTGCATCGTTGGGCTGTTCCGTTACGGCGCCGTTCCAAGCAAGCCACGCGAGGACCGGAGTCGAGTACGCGTGACTTGCACGCCCAGCCGGGAACTTGCAAGGTGACGACCTTACACATGCGCGAGGAATAGCGGCCGCGATGCACGCCGAACCTCTTTGAACAGGTGGCTCAGCACACGAAGGGCGCTGGAAAGCATCCGCCGTCGAGTCGGGGCTCTACTACAATCGGGCCCGCAACTACGATCCGCCGATCGCCTGGTTCATCAGCGAGGACCCGATCGGTCTGGCGGGCGGGGTGAATCCCTATGCGTATGCGGGGAACGATCCGGTGAACTACACGGATCCATTTGGCCTCTGCCCGACATGAAGAGAGCGAGGTTGTGCGCCTCGCCGGGCGTCTAGTCGAGGCAGTCAAGGACAACGGCGACATCAATCTTTGGATTCGCGTACCGTGGGGTCGCTGATGCGCCAGCTCAACGAGTACCAGACCGGCACGAGGGATCAGCTCATCAGGCTGTTGAGTGAATTGCGTGTGAAACCAGATCACATGAATATCTCGGGTGTTCAAGAGGCCACGTTGGAGATGGCGGCTGACGGTGTGAGAATCTGGGTCTATCCCGACGGTGCATGCCTCGTTGGCAATGGGGTAGATAGGGTATATGAGCAATGGGATTACAAGGATCTTGCCGCACTGCGAATGGCCTTTCTTGCAGATGTTGGAATGATCTTCCACTCTTCCTCAAGATAGGGCGGGCCGCGAAACACCCGGTTTAGTCTCTGCGTGATGTGCAGGAACTAAAACGCGCCAAGCATCGACCTACCTGGCGCGTTTTAGCCGTCAACGTGGACATCCCCGGATTTCGTGGACACCTGGGTTAACTGGCCTTCAGGAGCTCTGCCTCGTACCCGACTGGGTCGACAATTCGTTACCCTTCGAGTCGATGAAGAGAGAACGCCCGGCAATGTGCCGGGCGTTCTTGTTGACTGGTTCATTCCCTTCCGTGCTCTTCGGAAGAGCTGGCCATCTTCTCCACGACGTGGTGGCAACGCTCTACCTCGCGCCGCCTTCTTTTGCCAGCGCACTGGACGGGAAGGTCTGGTACCGCACAATCCCCTCCTTGCTTCGGTATTCATTCGGGTATAGGTTCGGTCCTCCCCCGTTCCGAGCGAGCCCATGCCGAAATCTGACGCGACCTTCGATCCCCGTGCTTACGCCACCGTGGCCGACCGGATCAGCCTCTTCTACCGACAGTTTCCCTCGGGCCGCATCAACACGGAGCTGGTCGCGCGCGACGCGCGGGAGATCACCTTCCGCGCCCTGGTCTTTCGCGAGGCCGCCGAGACCTTGCCGGCGGCCACCGGCTGGGCCTCCGAACGGCTGGACGACGGGGATGTGAACTCGGTCGCCTGCCTGGAGAACACCGAGACCTCCGCCGTCGGACGCGCCCTTGCCAACCTCGGCTTCACCGCGTCGGCGCGCCGCCCGAGCCGCGAGGAGATGGAGAAGGCCGAGCGCGTCCGGCAGCGCCGGATGGGCGCCGAAGCCCGCCCGCGGGCCGAGCGTGAGCATCAGGCCACCGTGGTCCACGAGGTCCTGCAACTGCTCGCTATCGCCCGCCGGCACGGCTTTCCGCACGGACGGAGCGCGGTCATCGCGGCGCACGTCAACGAGCCTCCCGGACTCCTCCTCCCCCGGATGCGGCGCCTCGAGCAGCGCGTGCGGATCTGGCTGCGCCGCCGCGGGATGTAACACCCTGGTGTGCATCGTGTGAGGGCGCACGGTCGCGTGCGTCGAGTGGACTTCACGGTACTGGCCGGCGCGGCGGGCGGGGTGGCGAGTCATGGATGACGGAACGGAGAGAAGTCTGGCGGCAAGCACGCGTGGCGTGCCCCCGCCATACCGGTCGCCTGCGAGCTTCGTGGCCGCGCTGCGCGGTGCCGATCGCCAGGCTCTCGCGTTGGCGTACGTCTGGTACGTGCCCCTGCTCGCGAACCAGGCGCGCAAGCTTGGCGTGGCACGTGACGAGTGCGACGAGCTGGCGGCCACGGTGCTGGCCGACGTCCTGCTGCACCTGATGCAGGCCGACCTCCCGCCACGCGACTTCGTGCGCTATCTCGTGAGCGCCCTTCGCAACCGGGCCCGCAACGAACACCGCAACCGGCGCCGGCTGCTCGCGAACCGCGAGCACGCCTACCTCCATCATGGGGACGGCCGCGAGCGCATCGTCGCCGAATGTCACTCGGAGTATGCGCTGCGTGCATCTCTTGGCGAGGCGGGAGCAGACCGAGATCCAGCCGACACCGCAGAGGATGCTGGACCGTTTCGATCGGTGATTGCCACGCTCGCCGCGCAGTCTGCCCAGGCGCTCACCGATGTGGAGGCCGCACTCATGGTGGGCATCGGTCACCATGTGCCGTTGCGCGAGCTGGCCGAGCAGGCGGGGATCAGCCACGGAGCGGCGCGCGTGCGCGCGCATCGGGTGCGTGAGAAGATGCACAAGCTCATGCTGCAGTACGCGGCGATGCTGAGCGACGACGAGCGCCGCGAGCTGCGCCGGTTCTTCCGGCGGGCGGAGATCGTGCTGGGGACAGAGGCGGCGGCGCCGGTCAGGCGCCGCCCATCACGTCGCGACGACGCGACCGGGGAGGGATCCGATGACACACGATGACGAGCAGGCGATGGACCACCTGATGCGCCTCGTCGGGCAGGAGCTGGACCGCATCGACGACGCCCTGCGCTGGCAGGACGAGGCGATGCTGCGGTGGCTCGCCGACGACCTGCAGGCCGGCCTCACGACCGCTGAACGCGAGCGACTGGAGACGGATGCGGCGGCCTTTGCCGATGCGCTGCTCGCGCGGCGGGCGGCCGAGCTGGCGCGCGACCGCTTCCCGGCCCGGGAGCTGCGGTATCGCGAGGCGGCCGTCGTGGCGTCGATCGGCGAGGCGGTGCCGATGGCGGCGGCCGCGCGCTGCGCCGCGGTGCTCGACCTCGCCGCCGCGGCGGGAGCCGGGCGCGAGCTGTGGGACGAGCCGTGCGACACCTGGCTCGAGCTGCCGCCCGACCTCGACGCCGCCCGCCACGTGGCGATCCGCGTCGAGGGTGACAGCATGGAGCCCGTGCTCGACTCCGGAGACCTGATCCTCGTGCGGCTCGACGCGGTTCCGGTCGTGGACGACCTCGTGCTCGCGCGCCGTCCCGGCGAGGGCTTCGTCGTGAAGCGGGTCTCGGCCATCACGCCGCGCGCCGTCGAGCTGTCCTCCTTCAATCGCGACTACCCCCCGTTCACGATGCGGCGCGGGTCGGCGTCGATCATCGGCACCGTGATCGCGCGCTTCTCCACGAAGTAGCGCGCGACGCTCGGCGGACGGTCGAGCTGCGCGGTCGTCCGACCACACCACGAAGGCCCGGCCACCACGCGCGGGCCTTCGTGCATTCCGCGACGGCGGTGATGTAACACCCGCGGGTGCATCTCGTGTACGGATCGCGCACGACGGTGGCGGACTCGCTGCCGAGTGTGAGATCCCTCGCGAGAGAGGATCATCCCCATGCACTGCATCCGCGTCCACCGCGCGCGCCGCGCCGTCCACTGTGCTGCCGCGCTCATCGCGCTCGGCGCTGCAGGGCGCACCGCTGCCGCGCAGCAGCCGTACCCCGGCTACCCCACATATCCGGCGTATCCCCCGCAGCAACCCATACCGCCGCAGCCGTATCCCGGCTATCCGGTGGTGCCTTCGATGCCCGGCGTGCCCGCCATCCCCGGCATGCCGGCGCATCCGCCAGTGCTGGCTGCGTATCGTCTGCCGGTGATCGCCATCGCGCAGCCGACCGAGGGGGTCGTGCTCCCCGACGACCGACCCGTTGCGATCCTCCGCTTCGCCGCTGCCGAGGCGCTCGACCCCATCGACGCGCTCACACTGCAGGTGCTTGTGGACGGCGAGGATCGCACGAGCCTCTTTACCCTCGCGCAGAACGAGGCGTGGGGCCGCCTCTCCCCCGCCGACGAGCTGCTCATCCCTGGCCAGCACGAGGTGCGGGCGCGCATCTGCAGCACGCGCGGCGCGTGCAGCGTCGTGAAGGCGACGGTCACCGTCGTCGCCACCACCTCGCTTCTGCAGCAGCTTGGCGCGGCGGGCGAGCGCGCACGCGCGACGCAGAGCCCCTCGCGCCGGACCAGGGTGCTCGGCGCCGTGCTCCAAGCGATGCGGGTGCTGATCAAGTGATCGCGCTCCGCTAATCCCCGTTACGCGGCGCCACCCCGGCGCCGCCCCCTCACGCTCCCGATCGAAGAGACACCCATGTCAACGACTCTCCACTTTCGTACCCTGAAACTTCTCGCACGCGGCGCGAGGCGCGATTCGACTCGTCGCCCCGATGCGTGCCGCACATCGGTCGAGCGCGCGGAGCGCCAGCCGGTACTGCACCTGATGACGACCGAGCAGCTGGCACAGCCACAAGGCCAGTTTGAGGCGGCGCTGCCGACAACGATGTTCAGGCGGGATCCTCTCCCCTGGGAGGCGGGATTCCTTGCCGGCAGGTGCTTCCTCGCCTACCGGCGTCACGGGGGAACACGCCGCGACGGATTCCTGAAACAGCACCGCCCGCCACTCACGCGGCGGGCGGATGCGCGACCATCGGTGCGTGGCGGACCGGCTCAGGCCAGGCGCTGGACGTTGGCGGCGTGAAGTCCCTTGGCGCCCGTCTCGATCTCGAACTCCACTTCCTGACCTTCGGCGAGCGTCTTGAACCCTTCCATGCCGATCGCGGAGAAGTGGACGAACACGTCCTCACCCCCCGCCTGCTCGATGAAGCCGTATCCCTTGGCGTCATTGAACCACTTCACTTTCCCTCTGGCCATTGCGCGCTGCCTCCACGGAATGAATCGACCCTGTCGCGCGTCACACCGACGCGCGGCTAAATAGGAGGCGCCCTGTACGCTTGTCAAGAAACGACCCTTCCGCGAACCACCCACCTCGGCTAGCTTGGCCGCGTGCCGAAAGAGACGCTGGTAGGACAGACGCTCGCGGGATACGCGCTGCATGGTGAGGTGGGGGAAGGAGGGACGTCGGCGGTGTTCCGTGCCGAGCACCCCACGCACGGCACCGTTGCCGTGAAGGTGCTGCGCGAGAAGCTGCGCCACGACAAGACGGCGGTCGCGCGCTTCGTGCGCGAGGCGCGCTTCGGCGAGCGCGTGCGTCACCCCAACGTCGTGCAGACGCTCGAGGTGGGTGAGGCGGGCGCGGGGCTCCACTTCCTCGCAATCGAGTGGGCGAAGGGCGAGCTGCTGGAAAAGTACGTCAAGCTCCATGCACCGCTGCCCGCCGCGGAGGTCGCGACGATCGTGTCGCAGATCGCCGACGCGGTGCACGCGGCACATGCCGTCGGCATCGTCCATCGCGACCTCAAGCCCGACAACGTGATGTACGATCCGGTCACCGGGCAGGTGAAGCTGCTCGACTTCGGCATCGCGACCGACACCGACACCGCGCCCGAGCAGCGCCTCACGCGCGCCGGCTTCTTCGTCGGCACCCTGATGTACGTGGCCCCCGAGGCGCTGTCGGGCGAGATCGTTTCACCGGCCGCCGACCAGTACAGCCTTGCGACGATCGCCTACCTCATGCTGTGCGGCTGCCTGCCGTTCACGGCGAAGACTCCGCGCGAGATGTTCTCGCAGCTCCTCTCCCAACCCCCGATCCCGCTCAACTCGGCCAAGCCCGACCGGCGGTTTCCGTCGATCGTCGAGCAGGTGGTGATGAAGGGGTTGAGCAAGGACCCGCGGCACCGCTACGCTGACACCGTCGTCTTCGCCAGGGCGCTGCAGGATGCCCTGGCCCAGGCGCCCGGCGCCGAGGAGGAGCAGGGGATCCTGTCCAGGATGAAGAGCCTCTTTCGGCGCTGACGGCTCACCCCTGCACCACCGGCATCTGCCCCGTGGACGGCCGCCTCTCGGCAAGGTCTGCCGGGTTCACGGGTAGCCAGACCGTGAACGTGGCACCTCGACCGAGCTCGCTCTCCACGCCGATGTCACCACCGAGGAGCCGCGCAAGGCGTCGCGAGATCGCCAGGCCCAGTCCAGTGCCCCGCTGCATCGAGTCGCCGCGCGGGCCGGCATTCACCTGCTCGAACTCGTCGAAGATACGGTCGACGTCTGCCTTCGCGATGCCGACCCCGGTGTCGACGACCTGCAGCGCAACCCAGGTGCCTGGGCGCGGCGCGCGCGCCAGCATCGCGCTCTCGTCGCCGCCGACGATCGGCCGGCTCGGCGTCGTGCGCTCACCAGCGACTGGTGGGGCGCCGAGCAGCCGCGCACGGACGCTCACCGTTCCCGTCGGCGTGAACTTCACCGCGTTGCCGATCAGGTTGATGAGGATCTGGCGAAGGTGGGTCGGGTCGGTGCGCACGCGTGGGAGCGACGCGCCCACCGTGATCGAGAAGGCAAGCCCTTTCTCGGCCACCAGCGACTCGAGCTCGCTCGCCACGTTCAGCACGAACGGCCGCAGCACGATCGTCTCGGACTGCACCTCCAGCCGGCCGGCCGCGATCTTGGCGATGTCGAGTACCTGGTCGACGAGATGGCGCAGGTGGGTGGCCGAGGCCGCGATCCGGTCGACCGGCGGGACCTGGCGCGGCGAGAGGTCGCCGTAGAACCCGTCGCGCAGCAGCTCGACGAATCCCACGATGGCATTCAGCGGCGTCCGCAGCTCGTGCGAGACGTTCGCCAGGAACTCGCTCTTCGCCTGGTTCGCGCGCTTCACGTCGCTGTAGAGCCGTTCGAGCTCGAGCGATCGATCGGCCACGTGCAGCGCTCGCTGCTGTTCCTTCAGGAGGCCGAGCGCCAGGAAGAGGACGCCCAGCACTCCAAACGCCCAGAGGCCCCACCGAAGGAAGCGCGACGCGAGCGTGTGAGTCGCCACCACCCGCCAGCTCCCCCCATTGGGCAGGCGTGCCGTCGTCGGCTGCTCGCTCGTCCGCTCGGCCGCCTCGTTCGCGTCACCGATCAGGGCCACGGTGTCTGCACCCGAGAGCACGGCAAGCGTGAGCCGCGAGCTGGGCTGGATGCGGCTCAGCTGGCTCGTCAGCGCGGCACCATCCAGCACGAGCCCGGCCGTGCCGCGACGCCCCGCCGTGGCCGCAAGCGGGCGAGCCATCCAGATCCACCGTCGCCCGTCGGTCGAGCGAAGCACGGCGATCGGCGGATGATCGGTGACACGAACCGAATGCAGCCCGGCGATCGCCGACGCGGATGGACGGGTACCCCCTCCGGGTGCATCGACCTCGGCGAGCAGCCGGCCGGCAGAGTCGGCGGCCCAGGCATGTCGCACCGCGGGGTTCGTGGCTACCATTTGCCGCACGGCGTCGTGCAGCGCCGCACTGTCACTCCCCTGCGCCGGACGGGCCACGACATCCGCTATCCGGTCCAGCAGGATACTCTGGGAGCTCACGAACGCTTCGGCCAGCAATGCGGCGGATTGGGCGTCGAGCTTCGCCTGGTTGCGGTTCGCGCGCAACAATGCCCGGTCCAGCAGCAGCAGGCCGCCGAGCATCACGAGGAACACGGCGCCGAGAAAGCGAGAGAGCAGGCCCAGGCCTGCCCGCTCGCTCGACTCGCGCCCGATCGATTGTCCACCCTCCCCCGACCCGCTCACGTCAGCCACGCCAATGCCCCACTCCGATCATCCTCGTCTGCTCGCCCTGCTCGCCGAGCGCTCTGCGCGGCGCGGACACTTCACGCTCGCATCGGGGCGACAGTCAACT